>Ga0335083_10005511_pt1 | contig 15945 bp, 18 predicted proteins | sample Lox_Sample_42_FD_206716 | JGI IMG/M metagenome (GOLD analysis project Ga0335083, IMG submission 206716) | Soil microbial communities from Loxahatchee National Wildlife Refuge, Florida, United States - Lox_Sample_4.2 | ecosystem: Environmental > Terrestrial > Soil > Wetlands | place: USA... | reverse complement strand
TCACATGATCATCGACCACGGCGTGCACACCTTTGCCCGGGAACACGGTCTCCCCTATTTCCGCGGCGGACTCACCGAGCACGGCGGCGGCAGCAGTCCCGTGATGGAAGGGATCTACACCGCCCCCGGGCTCACGCACACACGCGAGATGCTCGACTCACGCATGCGCGACCACATGTGGGCGTTCACGGTGCAGGGGGAGGACCTGCCACAGGTCACGAACCGCATCGACCTCGATCCCGCGATCCGTGACGTTCACGGCTCCCCCGCCGGCCGTGCGACGTACGACGTTCACCATCACGAGGTCGTCGCGTCGCGCTACTGCGCGCCACAACTCGAACAGGTCATGCAGCGGGCCGGCGCCGATTCGACTTTCGTGGCCACCTCACCTCCGCTCGCCGGTGAGCGGGTGGGTACCCGGAGCGCTTCGATGTCGCGCCACATCATGGGAACGTGCCGGATGGGCGACGATCCCGCAACGAGTGTCGTCGATCCGTGGCAGCGCTTCCACGACGTCGAGAACATGGTGTGCACGGATTCGTCGGTGTTCCCGACGTCGACCGGCTACGGCCCGACGCTCACGATCGTGGCGCTCGCGATCCGAGCGTGCCGCGACCTCGCCGGGCTGCCGCGGCTCACCAGTACACGACCTCCTCGATAGGCTCGCGCGATGGACCGCGCGCTGCTCTCCGACACCTCGCTCGCCGATGCCACGGGCACCGAACACGTCGCCTTCGACGACATCGTGGCCGCGCTCCAGTCCTGACGAATGGTCAAGGCGATCGTCTTCGACTTCTACAACACGCTCGCGGAGACGACCCACTTCGGCCCGTCGTGGGAGGAGCTGATGGCCGAGCTCGGCTACGACCTCCCCGCGGACGTGCGGGAGCGCTGGTGGAACGACGGCATCGACGGTACCGAGCACGACGCGCATTCCGTCTCGCGTGACCACTACATCGCGTGGCAGCAGTCGCGAGTGCGCGCGATGCTGAGCGAGTGCGGCGTTCCGAACGCCGCTCAGGACGAGTTCATCGCTCGGGTACGCGAGATCGGCGCGCACAACCGGATCGACGCGTACGAGGAGGTCGACGTCGTGCTCGACGATCTCCGCAGCCGTGGGTACGCGCTCGCGATCTGCTCCAACTGGGACTGGGATCTGCACGACGCGATCGACTCGGCCGGACTCACGGGCCGATTCGACGTCGTGGTCTCGTCGGCGTGGGTCGGCGCGCGCAAACAGCATCCGCGGATATACACCCACACTCTCGGGGAGTTGAATGTCGCCGCCGGCGACACGCTGTTCGTCGGGGACACCTGGACGTGCGACGTCGCCGGGCCGCGCGCGGCGGGCATGCGGGCCATCTACCTTCGGCGAGTCCACCTCGGCGACGACCGGACCGCGCCCCCCGTGCCGGAGCGGCCCCGAGACGTCGTGCACGGGTGCGACCTCCGGGTGGTCGCGCAGGTCGTGGCCGGCGAGGCGCTTCAGTCGTAGTAGCGGTCGATCGCGGAGTCGATATCCGCGCGTGTCGCCAGGAACAGGCGGAGCGGCGCCCCCAACAGCCCGGTCAATTCGGCTGCGGAGCGGTCGTCGGTCGGTTCGGCCACTGCTACGTCGATCTGCCCGTCGACCAATCGCAGCGGCAGCACGGCGCGGCGGCGGGCCTCCTCTTTGGAAAGCCGCTCGATCACATCGCGATCGACGTCGACACGCGCCGGATCGATGACGTGCATGCGGAGCTGCTCGGCGAGCAGCTCGACCAGGTCGCGCTCGGTGATGAGTCCGAGCTCGACGAGAATCTGACCGATCGGTCCGCCCGTCTCGGCCTGCCGCGCGAGCGCATACCGCAACTCCGACTCAACGATGAATCCACGCGTGAGGAGCAGGTTCCCGAGCAGGCGGCCCGAGTGACGCGCGCCCGCGATCGAACCGCGCGAGGGCGCCGTCGCTCGGAGCTCCTCCGCCGCTTCGCTCGACTCGGCGCCGAGGTCGGGTCCCGCCGTGCGTTGCGGAGCGATCGGACGGTCGGTCGAGCCGCGCCGGCTCTCGACCAGAGCCGCCAACCGCTCCGCGATGAGGACGGCCTCTTCCTCGCGCGACAGCGCCGGCGTCATCACTTCGGGGTCGCGCGCGACCTCGCGCGGCGCCTCTTGGTCAGTCTGGCCCCCCAGAGCTCGATTCCGCCGCACTGTGCTTCCTTGGTAGTCCCGCCGAATTCATCGGCACGGATGGCCCTGAAACTGACACCGCGGCGGGGTGAAAAGCTTCGCGAACCCGTCAATTCACCGCACGGTCGCGGCCGGCCCAGTGCGGGTCGCGCAGTTCACGCTTGAGGACCTTCATCGCTCCCGACAGCGGTAACGGCTCGCTGCGGAACTCGACCGACTTCGGCAGCTTGTAACCCGCGATCAGCTCGCGGGCGTGTCCGATGATGTCGGCCTCGGTCACCGTCGAACCGCTCCGGATCACGACGATTGCGTGAACCGCCTCGCCCCAAGTGTCGGACGGGATCCCGATGACCGCGACCTGCTCCACCGCGGGATGTGACGCGATGGCGTTTTCGACTTCCACGGAATACACGTTCTCGCCACCCGTGACGATCATGTCCTTCACGCGGTCGACGAGGAACAGATGGCCCTCCGCGTCGAGGTAGCCGGCGTCGCCCGAGTGGTACCACCCGCCCCGGAACGCCTCGGCGGTGGCTTCCGGTTGCTTCCAATATCCCCGCATGAAGTTGCCGGCCCGCGCGCAGACCTCGCCGGTTTCGCCGACCGGCAGCACGGCGCCGTAGGGGTCCTGGATCGACAACACGACCCCTGGGAGGGGCAGACCGGCCGAGCGCAGGAGAGTCCCGCCGGCGCGATGTTCGTCCGGGCCGAGAGCGGTCAGTACCGCGGAACACTCGGTCATCCCGTACCCCTGGAACACGTTGAGATCCGGGAACAACGCGAGCAGCCGCTCGAGCAGCGCAAACGGCATGGGCGACGCGCCGTACGTGAGCGCGCGCAACGACCGGAGGCGTTCGGGCCGGAACTCGGGATGGTTCAACAACATGCCGATCATGGTTGGCACCATGACGGTCTGCGTCACTGCGTACTGCTCGCAGAGATCCAGCACCCGCCCCGGGTCGAACAACGGCAGGAACACCGAGGTCCCGCCCCGCGCCGGGATGCCGAGCATGCCCCCCATCGAGGCCGCGTGGAACATCGGGGTCTGGTGCAGGAACACGTCCTCGTGGTCGAACCGCCACATCCCCAACACGTGGTAGAGGTTCAACATCTCGGCGCGCTGGTCGAGGAGCACCCCCTTCGGGAGCCCGGTGGTGCCACCGGTGTACATGAGCACGACCGGATCGTCTTCGTCGGGCTCGTCCGGGATGCGGGCGGTCGCGCCGCCGATCACGTCCTCGTACCTGACGTCGTGCGGTGCGTCGCCCGCGCCGATCATGACGACTGTGTCGATACCGACTGCAGCACGGACCTTGTCGACGGCCGGGGCGAAGAACTGATCCGCAAAACAAACCCGCGTTCCGGAATCGGTAAGGATGTACTCGAGCTCCTTCGGTGCGAGCCGCAGGTTCAGCGGATTGATGACACCGGCTCCGAGATACGCGGCGTGATAGCACTCGATGAACTCGTGGCTGTTGAGCGCCATCACCGCGAATCGATCGTCGGCACCGACGCCGAGCGATTGCAGACCGCCGCACAGGGCCGCGACGCGTTCGAGATGTTCGCCGAACGTCGCTCGGTAGTCGCCGTCGACGAATCCGAGCCGGTCGGCGTTTCGTTCGACCGCGGGCAGCAGCATTCGGTGGTAGATGAGCTCCTTCACGCGCGTCCCCCCTCAGACACCGAAGCTCGCGGCGTGCACGATCGCGACGGCGACAGGATCACCGTCGAGGGCCACGTCGGCTGCCTCCTTGCGGCCCGACATGTACAGCGTGAGCTCGCCCGGCGCACCGGTCATCGTCACCTTTCCGCCGCCGGTCGAGACCACGCGCGCGCGGCCATCGGGGGTGCGCAATGTCAGGGCCGCACCGCGGACGGCCTTCTTCGACATACGGGCGCCGAACCCGAGCATGCGCCACAATGCCGCGTCCATCTCGTCGTCGAGGAGCCGCGGGCCTTCCCCCGACGCGCGCCGAACGTCCTCGTGATGGATGAAGTTCTCGTTCACGTTTGCGAGTGCCAGCGGACCGGTGCGGTGCATCCACGGCGGGCCGGTCCGGAGCATCCCGACGAGGGTCTCGTAGCCCTTGGTCTTGTACTTGTCCATCACGTTCTGCAGGTGCTTCGCCAACGGCGGCACGACGAGACCGAGTGCGGCATCGGAGCGCGCCTCCCGAACAACGAGGTGCGCGGCGAGATCGAGCGTGAGCCAGCCCGCGCAGAGTGTCGGCGCGTCCGGGCCGTACTTGTCCAGCGTGTCGCAGAGCGCGGCGCGCTCCTCCAGCAACACCTCGGTCGCGGTCATGACTGCTCCTCGTAGTACCTCAGCTCGATCGTGTTCCCGTCGGGGTCCTCGATATAGACGCTCGACGCGAAGCCTTGCGCCCCGAACAATCCGTCGGCCCGGCGGGCGCCGGGGAAACGAACCGCGAGCGCGTCGAGGTCGGCCGGCTCGATCACGAGGCAGAAGTGGTTCATGTTCTCGCCGGTGCGCTCGGCGGGAAAGAGATCGATGAGCGTCTCCCGATTGACGCGCACTGACGGGAACAGCACTTCTCCTCGCCGCCACTCGTCGGCTCGTACCGGTTCGAGACCCAACTCGTCGCAATAGAACCCGAGCATGGATTCGGCATCGGCGGTGTTCACGACGACGTGGTCGAATCCGACGATCTTCACGGCGGAAGGCTACGCCCGTCGACGTGCCCGGCGGCGAGGATCGCTACTGCACGATGTCTACTGGGGTCCCGAGCGGCAGGACCGAGGCGAGCAGTGTGATGGCGGTGTTGTCCATCCGGATGCAGCCGTGTGTGACGTTACGGCCGAGCGCCGACACGTCGTCGTTGCCATGGATCCCGATCTCCGCGTCGCCACCGTCGAAGGACGAGAGCGCGTCGGAATGGCTCGAGAGGCCATAGGCGTAGGGACCGTAGATCGTGCGCGGGTTGGGCGCCTTGATCAGGACCCGCGTGTAATACGACCCGGTCGGGGTCGGGGTGCGCGGGGCGCCGACGGCGACTAGGCCCTCATACAGAACCCTGGTCCCGTTGAAAACGGTGATCCGATGCTGACTCAGCTGTACCCGGATGTGGTAGTCGATGCGCCTCACAACGACTGACGATGCGCGCACCCAACCGGTACTGCCGTTGGGCCGGACCGGGAGCAGGACGTGAATCCAGCCGTCGGCGCGTTGGCTCGAGTCGATCAGGAAGACCTGGGCGACGCTCGTCGATGCGCGCGCGGGATCGACCTTCCAGGGATTGGGGAGTATCTCGGTGGGCGTCGAGGCGTTCGCCTCCGCATAGACAGCGATCGACGATCCCGTCGCCTGCGCCGCGAAACTCGAGCCCGCGGGCACGCTCGGCGGTTCGGCCCGGCGCTTGTGGACGACGGGCTTTCGCGGCCCCGGCCGGCTCGTGCGCATGCTTGTGCTCGTGGTAACCGCACCTGCCGCCGATCGCGGCACCGATCCGTGCCCGCAACCCGCGAGAACGATGCCGATCGCAAGCGTCACAACAGTCGTCACGATCGCGGCGACGGTGCGAGTTCGCATCACGTCACAGCGTAGACAGGCGCGCTTGTGAGAGGGCGGTTTTCGGCGCTCAGAGTGATCGGCTATGGCGAATCTGTGGCATTCCGCGCTACAGTCCGTCAGTTCAAAGTACGCGGTCCTGGGAGGGTGGCACGTGCGCAGATTGTTGGCAGTGAGTTCCGCGATATTGGTGGGGCTGGTGTGGGCAGCGGCGCCGGCTTCCGCCGGGCGGGCGGTCTTTGTGAGCACGCCGAAATCTGGGCCTCCGGGCACGACGATCCAAGCGAGCGACAACAACGACATCTGCGGGATAGCGCCCGATGACGAAGTGACGGTCAGCCTCGTGCCCGCCGCCGGTGGGGACGCGATCGCAACGGTCACCACGGAGACGGGAGAGGACGGCGTCTGGTCCACCACGTTGACCGTGCCGACCGACGCGACACCGGGCGAGTACAGCGTGACCGCGCACTGTCGCGCGATCTCCGAGGACGACGAGTCGTTCGACTACGAGCCGAACACGTTCACCGTCACCGGGCCGGCACCGACCACGACCACGACACCGACGACGGTCGTGCCCGAGGCGACCACGACGACGACAACGACGGTCGCACCGGTCATGGTGCAGGCTCCGCCGGCCGCACCGGTCGTCGCGCAGCCGGCGCTGACCGGGTGAGCTCAGCCGCCCGTTGAACGGGCCCGGGCGGCCGCGGCCTGCCACAACGGAATGTGGGCCACGTCGAAATGGGTCTCGATCTGAACGTTGGTCGCGTCGACACGGTTGCGCCTGAGCAACGCAGCCGTGTCGACGTGGGCCCAGTCGATGTGTGACGACCCGGAGCGGCTCACCTCGAGACGCGTCACCGGGGTCGGTTCCCAGACGCCGCTGGGCGTCTTCGCCTTCTCCTGGCACAGATCGACCCACGTGATCTCGGGATAGCGCGCCAGAACCGCCGGGATCACCGCGGCCGCCAACGGCGCAAAGCGCGCCGCGTACGCCGTGTCGGGTTCGGCCTTCGCCGGCCGCGTGTAGATACTCAGCTCGTACACCTTGGGCGCATTGGGCCACGCGTCGATCGACCAGCGCTGGATCCCCAGATCGAACCGGCCCAGCAGCGAGGAGATCGTCGCTTGCGCGGTTGCGCGGTCGAGGTCGATTGCCGACTTCGTCGGGGCTCCGGCGCCGCTCCCGCACGCGGCCACGCTCAGCCCCGAAACCACGAAGAGCACCGCGAACAGAGCCCGGAGCCGTGCCGGCGTATCCCGGATGGAAGCGTGACTCGCTCGACTCGACATCAGCGCGGCAATCCCAGTATGCGATCGCCGATGATCGTCCGCTGTACTTCGCTCGTTCCGCCCGCGATCGACGCGGCCTTCGACCACAGCCACTGACGCTGCCAGAAGCCGCCGCCCGGATTGCCCCTCGCCCACCACCACAGTGGCGCGGCGGCTCCGACGACGTCGAGCGCACGCGCCGACATCCCCTGGGTCATCTCCGTCCACGCGAGCTTCGTCACGCTCGATTCCGGTCCGGGCGCGATGCCCTTCGCGAGTCGAGAAAGTGTACGCCAGTTGTGCAAGCGGAGGACACGCAACTCCACGAAGGACTGAGCGAGCGCGTCGGCGATCTCGACGTCATCGAGCAGGTCGCGCGCCGCAGCCAGTTGCCAGAGCTCGTCGAGATACACCTCGTGCACCACCTGCTCCTTGAACGGGAAAGCCGCTCCCCGCTCGTGGGCAAGGGTGGTATTGGCGACGGCCCAGCCGTTGTGCAGCGCACCGACGAGCTGATCGTCGGGAACGAAGACCTCGTCGAGGAACACTTCGTTGAACTCCGCGTCTCCGGTGATCTGCACGAGCGGCCGCACTTCTATTCCGGGTGCGGTCATGTCGATCACGAGATACGAGATGCCCTTGTGCTTCGGCACGTCGGCGTCGGTGCGAGCGAGGCATATCCCCCACCGCGCGAACTGTGCGTACGACGTCCACACCTTCTGGCCCGAGACGAGCCAGCCGTCGTCGACGCGTACGGCACGCGTCTGCAGCGCGGCGAGATCCGAACCCGCGTCGGGTTCCGAGAACAGCTGGCACCAGATCTCACCTGCGGTGAGGATGGGCGGGAGCCAGCGTGCCTTCTGATCGTCGGTGCCGTGCGCCAGCAGCGTCGGACCCGCCAGGTTGATTCCGACGCGATTGATCGGCTGCAGCGCCCTCGACCGCGCGTACTCCATGTTGAAGATCGCAACTTCGACAGGTGACGCGCCGCGACCGCCGTATGCCTCGGGCCAGTGGATCCCGACCCAACGTCCCTCGGCCAACCGCGCTTGCCACCGGCGGCCGAACTCCACCTCCTCGGCGATGGTCTCGAACCGCGGCGGCACCTCTACGTTCGCGGCGAGCCAACTGCGGACCTCGTCCGCGAACACAAGCTCGGTCGCCGAGAAGGAGAGATCCATTGCGCTAGAGATCCCAGAACCGCTCGCGCCGGTAGTGCACGAACGAATCGTGCAGCGCCTGCTCGTCTGCTTCGGTGAAGGGCGCGTACGTGTCCGCGCCTCGCGTTCGTACGTACACCTCGTCGCCGTCAACGAGATCGTGGCGGAACTTCTGCTGCACGAGAGATCGCTTCACGATCTTGTTGGTTCCCGTCGTCGGCGGATCGCGAAGCACTCTCACGTAGCGGGGCCGCCACTTCGGCCCGATCGCCTCCTGCTCGTCGATCCAACGAGCGAATGCGACCGGGTCGAACGCACCCCCGTCGGCGAGGACGAGTCCGGCCATCACCTGATCGCCCGCTTGATCGTCGGGCACCCCGTAGACGGCGGCGAGGACGACCCCGGGTGCCCGGCGCAACGCCTCCTCGATCGGACCGGCGGGAAAGTTCTCGCCGTCGACGCGGATCCAGTCGGCTGTACGGCCCGCGAAATAGAGATACCCGCGCTCGTCCTTGTAGCCGAGGTCGCCCGACCAGTACCAACCGTTCCGTGTCGTCCGGGCGGTCGCGTCCGCATTGTTGTAGTAACCCTCGAAGGGTCCGACGCCTTGCGTGTTCACGATCTCGCCGACGCACGCGTCCGCGTTGAGCACCCGTCCGCGCGCGTCGAGCGCGGCCCGCGCCTTCTCCGCGCCGGCCTCGTCGACGACCTGCACGTGGTCGGGTGCGTGCCCGAGGGAACCCGGTGGCATTCCGGGTTCCCGGTTCACCGCGACGCCTCCCTCGGTCGCACCGTAGGCGTCGATGACCTCGAGACCGAACCGCGCCGCGAAGCGCTCGACGACCTCGGGCGAGCCCTCGTTCCCGAAGGCCACGCGCAGCGTGTTGTCGGCGTCGTCGGCTTTCTCGGGCTGCGCGAGCAGGTAGGCGAGCGGCTTACCGGTGTAGTTGAAGTAGGTCGCGCCGTAACGGCGGACGTCGGGAAGCCAACCCGACGCGGAGAACCGGCGGCCGAGGGCGACCGCGCAGGGTGTCACGATCGACGGTGCCCAGCCGACCTGTACCGCGCTGGAATGAAACAACGGCATGCAGACATAGCCGATGTCGTCCGCGCCGAGGTCCATGATCATCGACATCCGGTTGCCGGTGACCAGGAGACGGCGCTGCGAGCAGATCACGGCCTTCGGGGCGTTCGACGTGCCCGACGTGAAGATCAGGGCCCAGATGCTGTCGACATCGGGTTCGAGACCTTCGTCCTCGGCGCCGTCGTGATCGGCCAGCGCGTGAGCCAGCGAGGGGCCGAGCGTCGCGGCCGGGTCGTCGTCGTCGGCGAAGCGATCGGAGACGAGCACGGACGGCAGGCGATCGGCGATCGGCTGCAACAGTGCCTCGTGACGGGGCTCGGTGACGACGAGACTGCAGTGCGCGTGCTCGACGTCTCGGAGCAGATGCTCGTCGCGGCGCGTGTGGTTGAGACCCACCACCGCCGCGCCGATGAGCGCAGCGCCACCGAATGCAAAGAGATAGTCGGGGGTGTTGTCGAGCAGGACCGCGACGTGGCGCGGTCCTTCGACCGGCAGGCGGGCCGAGAACAAGCTCGCGAACCGCACCGATTCCTCGTAGTAGTCGCGGTGCGTCCACACGCGATCGCCGAAGCGGATCGCGGCGCGATCACCGAACTTCCGGGCGTTGCGCCGCAGGAGCGCCGCCGCATTGGGCGCGACGAGCGGGGCCTGACCGGGCGGCGGTGCCGACCGTGATCTCGAGGACGAAACTGACATCGGCGTCAGAGACTACGCGTAAGCTCGGGCCCGATGAGCGTCGATCTCACCGGCGCGGCCGACCTGCACTGCCACTTCGGCCCCGACCCTCACCGCGAACGCTCCGTCGACGCGTTCGAAGCCGCGCGGGAGGCGGCCGCCGCCGGGCATCGCGCGATCGTCCTCAAGTCGCACGATTCCCCGACCGCGTCCCTGGCGTGGGCGGTCCAGCGCGACCTCGGTGACGCCATCTCGGTATTCGGCGGAATCTGTTGCGACCGCGAGATCGGCGGTGTCAATCCGGCCGCGGTCGAGGTGGCGCTCGGCCTCGGAGCCCGCATCGTCTGGCTCCCCACGCTCTCGAGCCGCCAGGACTTCGAGAACGGGGTCGCCGCGCAGCTCGGCATTCCCGGTCCCGGCCTCGTGGTGACCGATGCCGACGACGGGCTCCTGCCCGAAACCATAGAAGTCCTCGCGCTCGTCCGCGAGCGCGAGGCCGTCCTCGCGACCGGGCACGTCAGCGCGGCCGAGCACTACGCGGTCGTGAAGGATTTCGCCCGCCGCGGCAAGGTCATCGTCACGCACGCGACGGAGGATCTCGCCGGGCCCAAGCTCACCGCCGAGCAGTGCCGAGAGCTCGCCGATCTCGGCGCCTGGATCGAGCTGTGCGCGATGACCTGTATCGGCGGTCTCGCGACGCGGTCGGTCGGTCAGATGGTGACGACCATCCGGGCGGTCGGTGTCGACCGCGTCACGCTCGGCACCGACTTCGGCCAGAAGATCAACCCCCACCCCGCGGCCGGCTTGCAGACCTACGCCGACGCGTTGTACGCAGAGGGTCTGCGCGAGGACGAGATCCGGCAGATGGCGTGTGCCAACCCGTGCGAGCTCCTGGGAGTGAGTTAGTGCCGCACATCGACGTACCCGAGGGCAAGGCCGATCCCGAAGTACGCGTCTGGGCGCTGCGACCCGAGATGGGGATTGGCGCGGGCGCGCTCAGCCACGCCATCTACGACGAGAGCATCGTGCCGGTACGCGAGCGCGAGCTCGCGCGGATGCGCATCGCGCAGATCAACGGCTGCCTCATCTGCCAGCAGTGGCGGGCGACCCCGGGAGCCGAAGGTGCGGTGACCGAAGACGACTACGCGCACGTTCTCGACTGGCCAACGCATGCCGCCTACTCCGAGCGGGAACGTCTCGCGATCGACTACGCCGAGCGCTTCGCCCTCGAACATCGCACGATCGACGGCGCTTACTACGACCGGATGCGCGCCGCATCCTTCACCGACGCGGAGATCCTCGACCTGACGGTGTGCATCGGCGGCTGGCTCGCGCTCGGGCGCACGCTGCACGTCCTCGGCCTCGACGACGCTTGCAAGATCATCTCGTAGCGGGATGGGCGACCTTGCGGCCGACACGAAGGTCACCGGCAGCGTCGGCGGCTATACCGCGCGGCTGTCGCGCGATTGGGAGATCTGGGGCCCGAACGGCGGCTACATCGCTTCGGTCGCACTACGGGCCGCGGGCGAGCACACGCAGTTCGGGCGGCCCGTCAGCATCGTCGGGCACTACCTGGGAGTCGCGACGTTCGATGAAGTGACGATCGACGTGACGACACTACGCGCGACGAAGCGGGCGGAATCGATGCGAGTCACGATGCGCCAGGCGCGCAACCCGATCTTCGAGGCGCTCGTGTGGACGTGCGCGCCGCTGGATGGCCTCGAGCACGAGCTCGCACCGCTCCCGGCGACATTCGAGCCCGAGTCGGTTCCGCCCACGTCGGAGCGGCTCGCCGACGCCGGGATGGAGCCCTTCTATCCGTTCTGGACGAACCTCGACGAACGCGCGGCGACCTGGCGCACGCAGGCGGAATGGCTCGATCGCGCACCGGAGCCGCCCGTCTTCGAGCGTTGGTACCGGTATGTCCCCACCGCCACCTTCGACGATCTCTGGGTCGACGCATGCCGCTCGCTGATTCTCGTGGACACCCTGGGGTGGCCGGCCGTGTGCAACCTGCACCTCGACAGCGCCTTCGTCGCGCCGAGCATCGACATCGCCTGCACGTTTCATCGCGCGCGCATCCACGAGCCCTGGTTGTACGCGCAGGCGACCTCCGTCAGCGCGATCGCCGGCGTCATCGGCTGCGAGAGCAAGATCTGGTCACGCGACGGTTCGTTGCTCGCGATGGGAACGAGCCAACTGCTGTGCCGGCCCGCGCCGGCGCCGTAGGGTCCTACCGTGGAAGACCGCATCACACCCGGGCTCTACCTCGAGATGACCGACATCGAGCTCGATGTGTACGCGCGTGATCGCGTGCCCGAGGTGCTCGCGTGCGCCGGTGCACAACGCGCCTCGTGGTGGCGCAACGTGCACCGCGATCGCGCCGATCTTCCACGCGTGCTCCCCGAATTCGATCATCTCGGCGTGTACGAGGTCGACGACGCGTTCTCCGCGCCGGCGTCACCCCTCGGCGTGACCGGCCACCATTTTCGGCACTACCCGCGCCCGGGCCAGGGCATCGTCACCGGCCGGCCGACGATCGGCCTCTCTCTCGTGCTCATCTCGCCGACCGAGCCCGGCCGCGCGCAGGAGCTCCGCGACTGGGCCGACTTCGTCCACATCCGTCATATCGCCGAAGCGGCGGTGCCCGGTTACGCCATGATCACACCGTACGAGAACGTCGCCGGCGGCGATCCCCACTTCATGCACTTCTACGAAATCGATGCCGACGATCCGGAAGCCGTGTTCAAATCAATGACGCCCCTCGTGATTCGACGCATCGGCGATCCCGGCACCGACGCGTTCCGGGCGTGGGCGACGACGCCCAGCCTGCGCATCATGTACGTGAACTCGTTTGCCCGCGTCGGAACGAGCGATCCGGCATGAGCGACGACTTCTTCGCCGTCGTCGAACGCCAGCGCGCGTGCCGCGCGTTCTCGGACGAGTCGGTCGGCGACGATCTGGTCGCCCGGGTGCTCGGGGCCGCGACCTTCGCACCCAGCGCAGAGAACAAGCAACCGTGGGAATTCGTAGTCGTGCGCGACGGTACGACTCGCGCGCGGATCGGCGAGGTGTCGCGGCGGGCGTGGGAGGAGCGCGGCCGCGCGTTCTCCGAGGGACGGCTCTCGCCCAGCCTGCTGGCCGAGGTCGATCGCGGCGCGACGGCAGGCGTTGCCGACGCGCCGGTGAACGTCGCCGTCTGCGCCGACGTGCACCGCGGCTTGGAAGCAACGATCGCATCGTCGATCTTCCCCGCGGTGCAGAACATGCTGCTCGCCGCCACCGCGCTCGGCTTGGGCTCGGCGCTCACGACGATCACGGCCGGATACCGCGCCGAGATGCAGTCGATCCTCGGGCTGCCCGATCATGTGTGGCCCGTCGCGCTCGTCCCGATCGGCTACCCGGCACACCCGCTCGGCCGCCCGCGCCGCGCTCCGTTCCGCGAGCACGCACACCGGGAGCAATACGGCCGGCCTTGGTGACCTGACCTGGTGACCGGCCCTACGACCCGTCGGGTGTGGTCGCGGACGCGGGCGATGCCTTCGAGGCCGGCCGCACGACCAGCACCGGACAGGGTGCGTGCCGGACGACCTGTTCGCTCACGGATCCGAGCAACAGCCGCCGGATGCCGCCGCGACCATGTGATCCGACGACGATGACGTCGGCACCCGTATCCGCCGCGACGCGGCACACGGTGCCTCCCGCGTCACCGACCTCGATGCGCTTGTCGATCGGCGCGTTCGTCAGCGCGGCGGCCGTGCGCGCCAGATCGGCGCCCGACTCCGCGAGCTCCCGGTTCCAGAGTTCGTCTTGCTCCGACGGGGAGTAGACCGAGCCCGCGAACCCGGTTGCATCGTCGCCGGGCACCTCGGTGACGACGCTCAGCAGCGTGACGTGGTCGGCCGCGCGGAGCAGGTCGGCCGCGCGCCTCGCGGCGTCGATCGAGCTCGCGGAACCGTCCGTCGCGATGAGGACGTGCATGAGATCCTCCTACCAGTCGACTCTTACGAGTGCACCGCCCGACGCCGCCGACGCCCGGATCGCGTCCAGGACGCGCGTCACCGCGAGCCCGTCCGCGAACGTCGGGAGCGGGACCGCGGTCGGGGCGGCCCGGCCTTCCACCCCGGCGAGCAGAGCCTCCGCGAGCCGCGTATACGGCCCGAGCTCGAGGTGCGTGAATCGCTCGCGCGGATCGTCCGAGGCCTCCGGTTGCGGGAGTGCGAGATCGGCCGGAGGGTCGAGCCGCCGGCGCCCGGTCCGATCGGAGCAGAACACGCCGACACCGGTCAACTCGATGGTCCCCGCCGTTCCGGTCACAACGGTCAAACCGGTCGCCTCCGGTGTCCACGCCGCGGCGGTCTGTTGGAGCACGCCTTGCGCGCCGGTCTTGGTCGTCACCCGGACGACGAAGGAGTCCTCTGCGCCACCGGCGCGCACGCTCACGGTCGGGAGACTCGCACTCACCGACTCGATCGGACCCAGCCACGTGTGTATCTGGTCTACGAGATGCGAGCCCGAGGCGCCGAGCCAACCGCCGCCGCGTTCGGGATCGAACCACCATTCCGGTACCCGCGCGCCGGGGTCGGCGACCAGTGGAACGTACGAAACCAGCGAGAACATCCGCGGCTCGCCGATCGCGCCGCCGGCAATTGCGCGCGCCGCGGTCGCCCGATCGGGCGCCCACCGGAACTCGTGGCCTACGAGGTGAGTCACGCCGGCCCGGGTCGCGGCGGCGAGCATGCGCTCGGCTTCTGACGTATCCAACGCCAACGGCTTCTCGCACACGACATGGCGCGATGCGTCACATGCGTCGATCGCGAGATCCGCATGGGTGTGCGGCGGGGTCGCGATCGTCACCGCGTCGACACCGGGGAGCGTGAGCGCCTCCGCCAGGGTCGCGCACGCGTGCGGTATGCCGAGTCGCTGCGCGCGTCGCTGCGTCCGGGCGGGATCACGACCGACGAGCGCGTGAACGCCGAAGCCGGCGTTGCGCAAAGCGGGCACGTGCACGCGGGAGCCGAAGCCGGTGCCGACGACGACCGCGCCCGGCACTAGTAGCCCTCGTCGCGGTCGACCACGTGAAGCAACGGCTCGTCACGCAGGTACCGGCCCACGTTCTCGATGAAGATGTCGACGGCCGCAGCTTGCAACTGCGGCGTGTACCAGGAGATGTGCGCCGTCACGCGTACTTTCGGATGCGCGTACAGCCAGTGACCCTCGGGGAGCGGCTCGGGCGAGACCGTGTCGAGGGTCGCCATCGCGACCGTGCCGTCGTCGAGCGCAGCTCGCAGCGCGTCCTGATCGATCAACGAGCCGCGTGCGATGTTGACGAGATGGACGCCGGGCGTCATCTTCGCGAACGCGGCGGTGTCGATCAGACTACGGGTTCGCGCCGTCGCCGGAGCCGCGAGCACGACGTGCGATGCGCCGGGAAGGAGGTCGTCGAGCGAGTGCACGATCTGCACACCGTCGACTGGGCTCGGCGCGCCGGTGCGCCGGAGCGCGCGCACTTCCATCCCGAACGCGCGCGCGCGACTCGCGATCGAAGCGCCGATGCCGCCGAGTCCGACGAGCGCGAGCGTCGACCCTTCGACCCGGTCCAGCGGCGGGTTCGGGAAGTTCCAATACTTTGGGGGCGTCGACAGAAACGTCTCGGGAAACCGTTTGGCCCGCGCCAGGATCGCCGCCATCACCCACTCCGAGATCGGCACCGCGCTCGCACCCCGAGCGCAGGTGACGACCCGGTCGTGGTCGAACACCGCGGGCGCAACGTTGTCGACGCCCGTGCCCGAGAGCTGCACCCAGCGCACGCCGGTGGCGTCGAGCCACGCGAGGATGTCGTCCCACCCGAGATAGCCGCCGAAGAAGGCGTCCGCGCGGAGGCCGGCGGGCGCCTCGCCGCCCGTGAACTCGATGAGCTCCACCTCGGGATAGAGCTCGTTGATGCGCGCCGCTTCGGCCGAGGCGACGCCGAGCTGGGCGATGATGCGCACGACGCCAGAAGCTAGCCCGCACGCTGCCGTCCGGCCTACGTTGCCCCGGTGCAGTCGGTCGTG
>Ga0335083_10005510_pt1 | contig 15947 bp, 9 predicted proteins | sample Lox_Sample_42_FD_206716 | JGI IMG/M metagenome (GOLD analysis project Ga0335083, IMG submission 206716) | Soil microbial communities from Loxahatchee National Wildlife Refuge, Florida, United States - Lox_Sample_4.2 | ecosystem: Environmental > Terrestrial > Soil > Wetlands | place: USA: Florida... | reverse complement strand
GGCTAGCCTCCGCGTCGGGAATGACCTTGGAAAAGATGATGGCATCGGCGCAGTCGCGCGACTTTCGTCCCGTAAATCTGGGAGCGCGGCTGCAAGCGCACATGGTCAGTAAAGTCCGGAATTTCGAGTCGAATAACGTTCTGGCAATCCTTCCTGGCGGCGACCACAAGATGGCCGATGAGGCCGTGCTGTATACGGCGCATTACGATCACTTCGGCATCCGTCCAGACATGCCCGGCGACAACATTTTCAACGGTGCCGACGACAACGCCACGGGCTGCGGCATTCTGCTTGAGATCGCGCGTGCATACGGGAACAGTGCAGCCAAACCGCGGCGCTCGATTCTTTTTGCCGCTGTCACGGCCGAAGAGCAGGGATTGTTGGGTTCGGAATATTTGGGGAAGCATCCTCCAATTCCGGCGAGCAAGATCACTCTCGATCTCAACTACGACGATGTAAAGCCGCTGGGAGCGCCTGAGGAAGTGCAAGTCGCTGGGGCGGAGCGCACTAACTTTTATCTCGTGGTGCAGGCAATGGCGAAGGATTTCCGGCTGGCGATTCGTCCGGATGCGCGGCCTGAAGCGGGACACTTCTACCGTTCCGACCACTTCAGCATGGCGCGGGTGGGTATTCCATCTTTTTCGATAAACGAGGGCACCAAATTCAAAGGACACTCGGATTCCTGGGGAGTCCAACAGGAAAGCGATTACATTGAAAAGCACTACCATCAGCCGAGCGATGAGTACCGTCCTGAGATGGATTTTGTTGGCGACTCAGCGATGGCCCGCTTCGGCTTCGCGTTGGGCTGGGAAGCAGCCAGCCTCTCCAAGTTGATTGAATGGCAGAAGGGGGACGAGTTTGAGGCGGCGCGGATGGGCGGCCACTAGCTGCAGCGCCGGTCTCAGGCAAATGATCTGCCGTAGATCACTTGCCAAGCCGGCGAATCAAATCATCCACTTAGCCGCAGTAACCTAGGTAACTTTCCCCCGTCTTCCTCGCCTGTTAGCTTCGATATTTAGGTTTGTAATCAGCAACTTCCAAACAGAACGCCCTTAGATGCCGAGACTCCCAATTTTCCGTCTGGGCGGTGCGCCGGAGAAGCCTGCGCATCCGAATCTGTCCGCTTCCACTCCGTTTGTTTCTCTCGATGGACTGATGGTGGGTGTTGACAACCTGCGGCACGATGTCGTGCTGAGTCCGAAGTTCGTGGAGTTGGCACGCGCACAGGTCGCGCGCCTGATTGCTCGGCATGGAGAAGTCGAAGGCCTTTTAGGAGCGGAAGCGCCTCAAAGCAGTCAGGCGCCTTCCTGGATGCGGCAACAAGCTGGAAGGCCCGCACGCCAGAAGCACGATCCAGCGGAGTGGAAATCGGCGCTGACCGAGTTGCTGGTTGGTTCATTGAACCGCGCCAAGAAGGAATTCAAACTCTCCGTCGATCTGCTGGCGCGGCTTGCCGTCACAAAATTTCTCCGTAGCCAGATGAACCTGCAATTTGCGCAGGTGGTCGAGCGAGGCCGCGTCCTGCTCAAGAATTACGACAACAGTCGTATGGGCAAGGGGCACGAATATCGCGAAAAGATCGCGGCATTCCAGGTGCGGAAGAAGATCATTCTGCGCAAAACCGGCCAGGAGATTTTCGAGACACTGCGCGAAGTCGAGAAGAGCACACTGGCCCGCACCCGCCGGTCACTATTCGGCGAAGAGACCACCGGCGGAGCCTATTTCACTTATCCGCTGTTCATGAACCGCTTGCTGTTCTCCGACGATGGACGCGACGACTATCTTTGTGCCGAGCATTACGTGATGCTCGGGAACTGGGATCGCGATCCGGACCGCTATGGGCGCATCCGTGAAATTGCCTCAGGCTTTCTTCGTTCGCTGTATGGCGAGGAGACAACTGCGGAGACGGTCGACGCCTGGATGAATGTTCCCGAGAACGCACGGGATCTGGTCGGCACGGGAACTCCTGAGGATTCGGACGAAGGCGTGGCGCAGCAGGAGCGCCTGGCAAACTGGGTCCGCCTGCTCGAAGATGAGCGGGTCATGGAGAACGTAATCGCTTCGTACTACGTGGTGCCTCTGCTCAGCGAGTACGCGCCAACGATTAATCCGCAGCAACTCAAGAATGCGCTGATCGACCGCACGGATTGCGATCGTGTCGAGCGCATGATTCAGGAAGGTGGCAAGCTTTCTCCGAACAGCCTGTACGCTGCAGTCTCGAAGGTTGCGAGTTGCCGCGGATCAGAACGGGCGAAGGTTGCAGCCCGATTCCTGCTGGATTTCTTCCACTATCACCGCGATTTGCGCCGGCTCGAAGTGCTCAATGCGGCACTCGATTCGGTGAATCTGGTTGGCAACGAAAAATTGCAGGAACTGTCGCGCGTGAATGGCACGCTCTACCAGTTCTTGCTTCCGGAAGAGCAAGATCAGAGCAGTTCCGATCGTGTGCTGCGTCACGTCGTTTTGAAGGCGGACGTGCGTGATTCCACGCGCCTGACGCGCACGATGATGGACAAAGGATTGAACCCCGCTTCGTATTTCAGCCTGAATTTCTATGAGCCCGTGAACAAGCTCCTGGAAAAATATGGGGCTCAGAAGGTCTTTCTGGAAGGCGACGCCATCATTCTTGCCATTCTCGAACGTGAAGGTGAACCGGGACTGGCAGTAAGCCGCATGTGCGTCCTTGCCCGCGAGATCATCGAGATCGTACGCGGATACAACGAATTGATGCAGCGTTCTGGCATGCCTCAGCTTGAGTTAGGCCTTGGCATTACGCTGCAGGAATCGGCGCCGCTCTATCTCATGGACGGAGAGCATCAGATCATGATTTCTGAAGCTCTGAACGAGAGCGACCGGCTTTCGTCTTGCAACAAGCGCGTCCGCAAGATCATGGAGCCGCAGGCCGGACCATTCCACGTGTATGCGTTTCAGTCCGCGGAACTCGATGAGGATGGCAATCCTGAGGATGTGATCCTGAATTTCAATTTGGGTGGAATCCGCATGAATGAGGTGGCATTCCGTAAAATGCAGCAAGAGATCACGCTGGAGCCGCTGAAAGTAAAGCTGCCTGCCTCGCTGGCCTCGTCCGATAAGGGCGAGTACAAACTTTTCAGCGCCATGGTGCCGGTCGACCACGACATATTCCGAAAAATCGTCGTGCGGGAGAGCCGTATCCCGCGAATCGAGTCGTCTGGCTTTTCAGTTAAAGGCTGGACCGATCGTTCGTACTACGAAGTCTGCACCGATCAGGTTATCTACGCCGCGCTGGATAAGAAGAAGGGCGCGAGCCATTAGAACGTTGTCCCTACCCGGGTTGGCCGGAAGGGTATCTGGAATGTCGCTTCCACATCCACTGGCGACCCGTTCTTTGTAGCAGGATCGAATTTCCACTGTGAGATAGCCTCGCTCGCGTACCGGTCGAGGCGGTCATCTACACTGCGCAAGACCCTCACATTTCCAACGCTGCCGTCGGCGTGAATCACTGCATATAGGATGACCGTGCCATGCACGTTCTCCCGCATCAGTTGCAGGGGATAGGCCGGATCTACTTTGCGAGTTGCCATGGGTTGCGAGAGATCGACCGCAGCCGCTCCCACGTCATGAGGCCCGGCATCGTGCTTCAGTTCGGCGAAGCGGATGACCCAGCTTCCTCCACCGGAATTCAGGTTCGGCATGTTGAGGCTGACGGAGTAGAACCTGCGATTGCCGAAAATCGCTCGCTCGGGCTCCGTCAACTTGGTGGCATCGGCAGGCTGCATTGGCGGTGCCGAACTTACACGCGGTGGGCGCACGCTGGCGATCAGGTTCGGATTAACAGTGTTCGCGGGAGCGGATGGTGTGGGATCGCCCGCGATCGGTGCCGTTTTTGGCGATGGGCTTCCGACGTACAGTCCTTTCGGAAGAGTTCCTGCATTCGCCGTTGATGTACCGGCTCCGGGAGAATTGGCGGTAACGTTCGCGTTCGCCCCCGAAGAGCCTGGATTGCCCGATGCGCCGGCATGTCCGTCAGGAGTGGCCGCGAAAGTTCCTCGGCGATTGCCACTTGGAGGATCCGGCGGACCAGTCACGGCGGGATGCAAATTAAGTGCGATGAGATTACCGCGCGAGCCGGCGGAAGCTCCGCTAGAGGCTGAACCAGATACCGATGGTGGCGGAGGCACAACTTGGGGAGAGATGGCGCCGGTGAGATTGCCTCCCGGCGCCGTTCTTTGTGCTGCAACCGGAAGTTGTGGAGCGGGCGCGATCACACTGCTCGGGGCAATGTTGATATCTCCGAGCCGCCGCGTTGACGAACTGTCAACCGCAGGCGGAGGCGCAATCAAGTCAGGCTGCAGACCCGGCACAGCGGCGTGTGTATTGCCAGTATGCACATCAGGCGGAGGTGCAACAACAGAACTCTGCAGATTCGGCGAAGCACGGCGGCGTTCGAGACGATCTGCATCGGGAGCAGGCATGACGACAGAGTTGTCGACTGTGGGTGTTAAGCGGCGGATCTCCGCGGCGGGAACGAGGGGCGAGTCCGGAATGGCGAGTTGCGGCTTCTGTCGCCGATTTGCCCAGGCTACGACGTTGGGCATTGCGACATCGTGCTTCAGCTTGACGCTCGGCGGTGCAACGATGGTCTGCGAACGATTATCGCTTTCGCGTGGAACGGAAATGATTGGCTGTGGTGATCGCTCGGGATCCGCTTTTGCAGCCGGTGCGGACGGCGCAGAGCGGGTATCAAGAGGCGGAAGATATTCGGACGCCTGATAGTAGATCACCTGTGAGTGATCGAAAGCTCGTTGCTGCGGCACAACTCTGGGTTGCAAAGCCAACAGATGCGAGAGTCCCAGGACGATCGCTCCCGCCATGACGTGGTAGACGGCGGATTGGAGGAATCGGTTCCAGGGCAGGCTGCGCGTGACAAATACGTCGGGCCAGAAAGCTGCTGGGCTGGATACCAGTTCGAGCGGTTCAAGACGGGGAGGGAAAATAGCATCGCGGAGGTTACGAAGGAAAACGTCCGAGCGCGAAGGTAGTTCGACCAGCAGCCGCGGAACAGGCGCGGATTGCGGAATTTCGGTCGCTGGTCCTGCCGCAGACATTCACCAATACTAGATGCGGGACGGCCGTTTCGGATAGCAGGAAGGGCACGGAAAGAGGCTTGCCATTCGAGCCTGATCCAGCAAACCGTTTATAATCATGAACTCAACGCATTGCCACAATTCTCACTGTAAGGACCAACTTTGCTCGATTTCTTAGGGGATTTACAACGCACCCACATGTGCGGGACGTTGCGTGCGTCCGACGCCGGAAAAAACGTTGTGCTGATGGGGTGGGTGAACAAGCGGCGCGATCATGGAAGCCTGCTTTTCGTCGATCTGCGCGATCGCAGTGGCATTACCCAGGTAGTATTCAATGCGGAACGGAACGCGGCTATCCACGAGAAGGCGGAAACTGTTCGCAATGAGTATGTTATCGCAGCGATCGGGACGGTGCGGCTGCGCGAGGCGAATACCATCAACCCGAACATGCCGACCGGCGAGGTCGAGTTGGTTGCGGACGACGTTCGAATTCTCAACGAATCGAAGTCTCTGCCATTCTTGCCGTCGGATACGGCGCTTACCAACGAAGAGACGCGGCTCAAATACCGCTACATCGACCTGCGGCGCGATGCGATGCAGTTCAACATCGAAACGCGGCACAATGTCGCTAAAGCAATTCGGGACTATCTTTCATCGCAAGGATTCTTTGAGATCGAAACGCCGTTCATGACGCGCTCGACGCCGGAAGGCGCGCGCGATTATCTCGTCCCAAGCCGCGTGCAGCCTGGGACGTTCTATGCTCTGCCGCAGTCTCCGCAGATGTTCAAACAGATCCTGATGATTTCGGGATGCGACCGGTATTTCCAGATCGTGCGCTGCTTCCGCGATGAAGACCTACGCGCTGATCGCCAGCCCGAATTCACGCAGATCGATCTGGAAATGACCTATCCGCAGCCCGAGACGGTTTGGGGTGTGGTGGAAGGGTTTCTGCGGGCGGCGTTTGGCGCTGCGGGCGAACAGATCGAGACGTCGTTTCCGCGCATGGATTATGACGAAGCGATTCGCCAATTCGGCATCGACAAACCCGATCTGCGGATTCCGCCGTTTACGGACGTTCGCGATTGTTTTAGCGAGCAGAATCTGCAGGAACTGGCCATCAATCCGAATCTGCCGGTTATCGCGATCCGCACGCCGAAGGTGGGTGAGTTGTCCCGCAAAGAGCGCGACGACATCAAGCCGATGTTCCACTCGAAGGGCGGAGCGAGAGTCTACGAGGACTTCAAGCGCATTGGGAACAAGTTCCCCGAGGCGGCCGCGGCGATCACGAAGAAGACTGCTATGGAAGATGGCGACTTGATCGTGCTTGTCGCGGGATCGGCGCAAGCCGGGCCGCAGACCGCATTGCCGGCGCATCGCAAGGTTACGCCTGCAGAGTTGGCGATTTACGCCTCGGCTGGACTGCTGCGGCTTGCTCTTGCGCAAAAGTACGCAGACCGGCATGGGATCTTCAAGAAAACGGGCGATCCTGCCAAGGATTATCGCTTCCTGTGGGTCACGAATTTTCCGATGTTTGAGTGGGACGAGGGTGAGAAGCAGTGGATGGCGGCGCATCATCCGTTTACGTCGCCGCATGAGCAGGACATGGGATTGCTCGAGCAGGGCGTGGATTCGGTGAACGATCCGCAATCGACGTTGAGTGCGGTTCGGGCGCTGGCCTACGACGTGGTGCTGAATGGGACCGAGTTGGGTTCGGGATCGATTCGTATTCACCGTCAGGACATTCAGTCGAAGATCTTCAAGGCCTTGGGCATGACAGAAGAACAGGCTCAGAAGCGTTTCGGATTCTTTTTGGAAGCGTTGCAGTATGGAACTCCGCCGCACGGCGGCATTGCGCTGGGACTGGATCGTATCGTGATGATTTTGGCCGGAGCCGAGAGCTTGCGAGAGGTGATTCCGTTCCCGAAGACCGCGCGGGCTGTGGATTTGATGTGCGACGCGCCCACGCCGGTGGATGAGAAGCAGTTGAAGGATCTGGGGATTTCGATCGAGAAGTGAGAGCATAGCCGGCCAGGAAGTTTGGAGGCCCTGACTCGCGGCGGCCAACTTCACTCTAATCGGAAGCTCACAACAACCTCAATGTCAAACAGAACTGGCTCCGATCCGCACATGGCGGGTTTGAATCTCCAGCTTCTCAGCGTTTGAAGAGTGGCATCGTCCATCGAATGCGTCGCACTGCCGACAAGCCGGATGTTACTTACAGAACCGTCAGTCATGACCGTCATTGCGACGGTCGTGTCTCCCGTGAGTTTGTTCTCACTCGCGGACCCAGGATAGGCCGGATCTGGTGTCCTTACTGGTACGGGGTGTTTTATACCACTACATTTTCTTCGCTCAATCGCTCCCTCCGGTGGAAGTAGCAGGGCGGGCTCAAAGCTGGCGAGCGACAAATCCCGAACGGTTGCCGTGATGACTGCGCTTCCGTTCACAAAAAGCTGAAGTTTGCGCGGATAGTGGTGGCCCGAAAAATCGAAATAGTCCGAGTACTGTTCCTTGCGTCTCTCATCGGGTGGTTCCTGCCATTCGTCTCTCATGATCTCATTAGAAACAGAGTTGATGCAGACTTCGTGTGGCTTGGCCCTCACGTTTTCGCGCTCGACTTGCAAGCAAGACATCCGGACGCCATCCTCGAGGCGGTACTTCTGCTTCTTCACGATAAGACCCTCGGACCCCTCTGCAAACTGGAGGAGACTGATGAGCTCTACAAGCCGGACCGGAGTGAAGTCTATATTGCGCTTGGTATAGAACCTCTCTCCGTTACGGACTTCGATTTGCTCGAAATCGCCCATAACGATCTTGCTCCACCAGCGATCATTCGACTCCCATTTGAGAGTCAGGCGTCCTTGGGTAGGAACACGTATCTGAACTACAAAATCGACATCAAGCTGATATGGCTTTCCCTGGCCGTGAGAGAGGCTTGCCTGCTGTTTTGCTGTGATTAGCGATTGCTGAGCGGTGGGGTCGTTATAGCCTAGAAGCTGGCCATTGCAGAGTAACAACGTAGCGGCCAGAGCGAGTTTCATGAAGAGACATAGTAGCACTAAGGCATGCTGCTACTTATCTTGAGTCTGCTGTAATCAAGCTTCGTGAGATAACATTTAGGCTTCGTGGCAAGTGTAAGGCCACCTACAAGCGCTCCAGCTTCCACCGTTTGAACAGCAGCGTTCTGCCAAAGATTCGGTTCATGCCTACCGCCTAACCGAACTTTCAGATAGTTATCTGTCAGCGCTTCGGTAAAGTCACCTGCTTCGTCTTTGCCAACCACATTCAGCGTGATCGCTTCTACCGTCTTGCCGACGAAGCTGCGCATGAAGGCCAGCTTCTTTTCTGACCCCAGATCACGCAGAATGTGGTTGCGTTCGCGCGCGATGTGCATTGGGACTTGATTCCTCATCTCCGCCGCAGGCGTTCCTGGGCGCGCTGAGTAGGTGAAGACGTGCAGGTAGGTGAACGGCAGGTCTTCGATCATTCGCCGCGTGGCTTCGAATTCGGCGTCGGTCTCTCCGGGGAAGCCGACCATCACGTCGGCGCCGATTGCGGCGTCGGGCACGGCGGCACGAATCTTTTCAATTTTCTCGCGATAGTGCCAGGGGCGGTATTTGCGATGCATTCGCCGCAGGACCGCGTCACTTCCCGACTGCATTGGAACGTGCGCGTGCTTGGCGATTCGTGGGGACGTCGCGACCAGTTCGATCAGTTCGTCGGTCCAGTCCATGGGTTCGACGGATGAGATGCGGAGCTTCTCGAGAGTTGTTTCTTTCAGGATGGTGCGGATTAGATCTACGAGAGATCGAGGCGAGCTTCGCTCGCCCGGACGGCCGAGGGCGGCCGTCCCCGCATGAGTTGTGGTGGCTGTTTCCACATGAGTCGTGGTGGACGTCCTCACATGAGCTAAGTCGCGTCCCCAGCGGCCTAGATTGATTCCGCTGATTACTACCTCTCGATATCCGGCTCCTACCAGCGCGTTGACTTCCTGGATGATGCGATCGGATTGCAGAGAGCGGCTCTGGCCGCGAACGAAGGGGATGACGCAGAATGAGCAGCGATTGTCGCAGCCGTCCTGAATCTTGAGGTTCGGGCGGGTGCGTTCGTTCGCCGCGTCGAACACCGGAGCGGCGAGCAGTTCGGTGTGGGCGAAGATGTCGGAAACGAAAATGGGGCTTCCGGCTTCCGGCTTTGGACTTCCGGCCAACACGCTCAGTGCTTCCAAAGGAACGAAATGCCGCGCTGTCCCTTCCCGCTGTGATCTGGGAAATATAATCTCGGCCAGTTCATGCTTATGGGAATTGCCGATGACAACGCTTACGCCGGGCAGTGCCGCAATCTCTTCCGGAGCCCTCTGCGCATAGCAGCCTGTTACGACAATCTTTGCGTCAGGATTTTGCCGGCGCACGCGGCGGACCGCCGAGCGTGCATCCTGATCGGCTGCGGACGTCACTGTACACGTATTCAGCACGACGACAGATGCTTGGGACGCGCTCGTGGCGCGTTCCAGGCCCTGGTCGGCAAATTGCCGCTCCAACGCCGCACCATCGGCTTGCGTGGCGCGACAGCCGAAGTTTTCTACGTAATATCCAGGCACAGTTCAATAGTAGCGCAAAGGCAGCGGAGCTTCGCTCCGCCGGACAGCCGAGGTGGCTGTCCCAACATGTGCTCCCCTAGTTGACCGACGCAAGCACTGCGTCCAGTAGATCGGCCGTGCCTTCGACTCTCTCGAGGTGCGGATAGCGCAGGCCGCCGTGATAGTCCAGATTGACGGTCAGGAATTGGTCGTCGCGTTTGAGTAAGAGTTTGATCGGAGCACTGTTCTTCTCCGCCGCGAGGATTGCCTGCCGCAGGTTGTTGACGCTGAATGTTTGATCATCTACCGCTAGTACTTGCATGTCGGGAGTAATGCCTACTTTGAACGCGGGACTGTCCCATTCGACTTGAGTGATAGCTCCCGGAGCGCCGCCGTTGGGGACGCCCCCAGCGCCTACAGTGAATCCTAGTGAAGTCCCAAACCCGGTCGGGCGATTCGGATCAGAGTGCTTCATCCAGTCGGGTTCAATGTCGTTATAAACCAGCCGGTAGCCACCCTGCTTAATGCCATTCTCCGGAACTTCAGGCGCAACTTCATAAACCCGCGCCCGGAAGAATCCAGCCCAGTCGTACGATTGGACCGTGTTCATCGCCTTGACCAGATCATCCAGGGTGTAAGTGACCGTAACGTAGCTTCCGTTGTTGATGCCGTAGAAGAGCTTCGCGAAATCGTCGAGCGATTTTTTCCCATTGCTAAGTTGCCGAATCTTCGTATCAGCATCGAGCCAGATGAGATCCGACTCTGGATAGTAGTCGTAAGAGCGCTGCCAACTAGTCCAGATCTGTGGTGCGGCGCCATGTTCGGAGATGATTGGTTCGTTGGTGGTGTCGTCTAAAGAGCGCCAGATGCGTCCGGGGCTTGCCTCGAAACCTGCAGCAATTTGCGCAATCACATCGCGCGCCTGCTCTGTTGTTCTTAATCCCGAGCGTGCCGTGAGGACGTTCCCGTAATAATTCGTCAGACCTTCATAGACCCAGAGCAAATCGTTCTGCATCGGCACATTGAAATTAGGCGTCCACAGGTCGGCTGGACGGCGAAATTTTCCATTCCAGGAATGCGTGTACTCGTGCGCCAGCAGGGCGCGCCCCCCAATTCCTGCCGCCCAATCGGTGAAGTAGTTGGCGCGTGTTCCGTCCTCACTCGATTGATGATGTTCAAGCCCTTGTCCGGCGACAGAATCACTCAGCGAATACAGGAAGTCGTAATGGTCGTAGTGATGCGAATTGAATAACTTCTGAGCCTGCACCACGAGATTCTTGTGGAATTGCAATTCCTCAGGTGTGATCTCGAGTTGCTCAGGCTTGTCGGCGAAAACATCCATGTAGACGGGATTATCGGGCCCGCTCGAGATGTCGACGCGTTTGAAGTTCACACCTGCATAGAGCGGCGAATCGATGAGAGTGTTGAGAGTGGTTTCCTTGAATTGAATGATGCTGCCGTTCTGCGATTTTACGTCGAGCGCCGTGGCGAATTTCCATCCCTCGGGCAGCTTCAGCTCAGTTGAGAATCGAATCTGGCGCGAGAAGTAGCCTGCCGGATAGAAAAGCACGGCATTCCATTTCACATTGGCGAATTTATTCGAGATCCGCCCCTGCTGCGGCCGGACCGGAGCCAGGTACTGGAAAATCAAATCCAGGGCCGTCGATCCCTTCGGCACATCGACATGGAACGCCCACATATCGACGCGGTCGCGTACCCACGGGATTCGTTTCCCACCGGCAGTGATCACCAGTCCGGCCATGTTTGCCACAGGATTTGAGGGCGAGTGAGTCCCGGGGAGCCACTGTGGATAGAGAAGCGTGATCTCGCCGGCCTTCACCGGAACGGTTTCGCGCACGTTCAGAATGCGGTCGTTGATATTCGTTATGTCTACGTTGAGTGAGAGCGTGCCTTCGTAAGGCTTATCGGCTGGCAATGCCACCGGTACAGGCAAGGGCGCCGGTTTCGGCCCTGCAGATTCTTGCGCCAGCATGGCGCAGCTAAAGGCAATCCAGATAGTCAGATTAAACGCGACAAAGCGATGGGGCGAGAAGTGGGTATACATGTGGATTCCTGCTTTTGAGGAATTCTACAAAAGACAAACGCAGCGCGCAGAGAAATTCAAACAGAGACCTCGTGTTTGTGCTCTTCTTGAGACGGATGAGTTACTCAGATGTCAGCGGGAAAATGTAAGCCGGAGACCGCGCACAATTTGTGAAGCCAAGAATCGGCACACGTCTGCGCCGCACTGATATGACAGAAACTGGGGTCTGATTACGATCCCGCCTGTTTATGCGGTAGCTTGCGTTCTTCGCGACTGAAAGCACTCCCGGCAGAACACGGGGCGGCCTTGCGTCGGGCGAAACGGGACGGTTGTCTGCTTTCCGCATCCCGAACACGTAGCCTGTGTTTCCACTTTCGTGTAACGGTAACCCTGACCAGGCACGGGGGGCGCGCCTAACACAGCGACCCTCTTGGTCTTGCAAGCCTTGCAGCGCTTGGGTTCGTTCTTGAACTGCTTGTCGTGAAAGAAAAGCTGTTCCCCGGCCGTGAAAATGAAGTCACTTCCACAGTCCATGCACTTTAGCACCTTGTCCTGAAATTCCATTGAGGATGGCTCCTTCAGCCCATTTCCGTCGCGCCCACTCGCGGGGAAAGAACTGCGGTGAGAACACCGAAATTCGGGTCGTTGACTACTCCCCCTCGGTACTACCCCTGGACTCGGCCCGACCACGCGCCGGGAATGGTACGTGGGTTACAGCTTATCGATCTATGCCGGGAGAAATGTGACTATAGGTCCCTGCTGCAGCTCAACCTGGTGGGGGCCCGGCTGAGCAGGGCCACACCGGGAAGGAGCGGCCCTTTTCCTGCGTTAATCCTGTTCTTTACGCGTCTTTTTCCGAGCGCGCTTGCGTGCCAGCGCTGCTTTCACACGCTTCTTTTCGCCGGGCTTCAGGTAAAAGGAGTGACGTTTCACTTCCTTGATGATGTCTTCCTGCTGCACCTTGCGCTTGAAGCGGCGGAGGGCATTCTCCAATGATTCGCCCTCTTGAAGCCGAACTTCCGCCAAATCTACACACCCCCAGACTCGTCCTGATGGACCGAATATTTATTACAAGGATTTGACCGCAAGTCAAGGGGCTAACTGCCGAATTTGGCCACTTTAGGCGGCATTTTTGGCCGTTTTTGCGTCATTTTCAAGACTTTTGCGGCGATCGCAAGGAAACGGAAGAAAAGAACAGAAATAGGACGCATGGCCATACCGCCAGAAACAAGCGGTTTAGAGAGAAGCGAAGGTGCCAGTAGAGGTCATTGGGAGTGATGACGTAGATGGCAAAGTAGCCGGCCAGCGTGAGTCCGAGCGTCCACATTGAGGCCCGTCTCGCTGCCGACTGATCTAATCGAGCGTCATGGGGTGTAACGAAGTACAAGGCTAAAAGTCCGATCGTGAGCGGAACTATCCACCACGCGCCGAAGCGAAAGAATTCCTTTCCATACCACTGCAATATGACCCAGTAACGGCTGATGGTGGTCGCTTTGGCGAACATCGATGCTGGGCCGGTGAATAGATCGCCTGGGGGCGCCAAGTATTTGTACCAGACGACGAGCATAAGCAAGGGTGCAGCCCCGGCACAGAAAGTTGTCATTCGCCTGAGGCTAGCCGGGCCGACGGAGCGTTTCTCCAGAAGCAACGAGAGCGCCTGTCCAATGATGCAGGAGAGAAAGAAGAGCAGTCCTTCATTCTTGGTCCAAGCGGCGAAACCGGAGGCGAGTCCCGAAAGCAACAGTAGTCTCCTGGACCCGATACTCCAGCCTTGATTCAGAAGAACGAGAGCTGAGAGAAAGAAAAACGACAGTGGGATATCTGCGTATTGTGCAGCTCCCTGCTCGATGAAGAAGGGTGTCGAGAGCAGGGTCAGCGTTCCCAGCATCGCGGAATTGTGGCCGCGACTGGTTGCAAGAGAAGCGTAAAGGAATACGGCCGTTGCAATCGTAAATGCCAGGCCGACAGCCACGGGCACCGCTGTTGTATCTCTATCCAGATAACTCCAGAAATGTGCGATGGCAGCTGGCAGAAGCGGCGGGTAATCGGGATGCGACCAGGGAATCAGGTTGCTAAAGCCGTCGCGCCAATGCGAGTCTCCAAGAAAGAAAAAGCGCGCGTGCAGGTTCCAGATTGCGAAGGCATCCCAGCCGTCTCCGTGAGGATACGTCATCGCCCGGACTATGAGTGCATATGCGGTAACGCAAATCGAGATCGCAAACGCAGTGATCAACAGCAGCCGCAAAGGTCTTGGCAGATCGGAATCTGACACCCGAGCGACGTCCAACTTCAATTTGCGAGGACGGCGGGCAACAAGCCGGATCGCAGCCAGCAAGGTTATGACAAACAGGTCGGCTTTGAAGATGTGGGTTACATTCAGCGCGGAGGCTATCAGGAATATGACGGAGAACGTCCCGATGCCGAAACACACGGAGAGGCATGAATTAAATAAAGCTGCTAGTCCACTTGTAGCGTCGCTCCAGGCGGGGTTGACGACTAGGTATCCGAGAAGAAAGCAGAGAATGACCGCGACGGCGAGCCACATTTATTGGCTGTCCTCGCTGGTCAGCAGCACGACGCCATTCCCAAAGTCTTGCGTCTTCCGCAAGCCCGGCAATGAGGCCGGAACTTCGCTACCCGGAAAGTTCCCTATAACGAATTTGTGTTGAATCGATCGATCGACTACGAGCGGTGCCAGGGCGTACTGGGCGAGATAGTAGTCGGGAAGCGCGGAGTCGCCATTCTCTCCTATGTAGCCGATGACTCCGCGGGTGGGCAAAGCTTGCTTTACTGCGGCGAATCGCTGGTCCGAGCGCTTCGCAATGTTGTCAGGGTTAATGTGCCCGGGCTTCGGAGCGTTCCACGCAATGCGAATGACTGACAGAAGGCAACAGCCGATGAAGACGACGAGAACTGCTTTCAGATTGCGCGAAAGGTCGCCTGCAGCGGTATGGTCCATAGTTAATTGAAGGAAAGCGCCATTATATTTCGTAGGACTGCGCGACTGTCGGGCCTAGGTCGCGAGTTTGCCTCGAAGGATGTTCACCGACGCTTTCGGCAGCACGACGGAAGAAGTCCCCGCTGCGAGGGTCCTCGTAACCGGCAGCTGATTCGGTTCCGGATGGCCATTCGGTCCTTCGGACTTCCACATGTATTGCTCGCTGCCGAAGGTGATCATGGTGAATGGGCCCGCGATCGATTTCGACGCATCATCGGCGATGCGGACCTCGTGCGGATTGTCCTGATCTTTGTTGATGATCATTAGCGAGACTTGGCCGTCTGGACGGGAGACCGCATAGGCAGTGATGAGCGTGTGACCCGCATTGTCCTGCAAATCGCACGAAGCCGGGTGCAGCTTGTGTACTCCTGCACGATGCTGCACCCACTCCAAGTTGATCAAACGGCTGGCGTGATATTGGCAGGTGAAGAACTTGATCTTGAGATTCTCGTCGGCGACATAGTTTCCGTATGTGCCGAATCCGTGGCACCCGGGCCGCAGCGGTTCCGGCTGAATCGGCGAGTGATAGTACACCGCCCCGCCCGCGGTCAGGAAGGCGCCAACGCTATCAGCGAGCCATAGGGCCGCAAAGATGTCGACCATCTGCTCGGCGTTTCCATACGTCACGTTGCTCTCGGTGTTCATCATCGGAACGTTGGCTGGAAGTCCGTCCTGTCGCCAGACATCGAGGATGTGACTGACCAGCTGCGGCTCGCGAAAGAGATCCGACCACGTGATTTCGCACGGAGGATACGGATAATGCTCGAAGCTCATGAAGCTCAGATCTGAAAGACGGTTCCTCGCCTTGAGGTAATCGAGGAAGCGTCCGAGCCATGAGATGCGGCCTTGCGCATCGGGCCAGACCTTGATGTCCTCGTTCACGCCTTCGAAAACCGGCCCACCGAGCTTCAGGTTCGGATCGACTTTGTGCATTGCGGTCGCGAATTGTAAATACAGCTCGGCGTAATCCTCTGGGAGCATGTCCTGCCCGTCGGGCTCTTCGCCCATTTCGACGTACGAGATCGCATAGCCGCGCTTCTTCAGATAAGCCATCTGCGCGGCAGCATCATCTGGGTTTCCGTAGAGGAGCGAAATGGGAATCATCGCCGGCAAGTTGTTGGTGATCCCGCTGATAAAAAAAAGATCCAGCCCGGTCTGGTCGCCGTGAGTGTCAATGTCCGATTCCGAATGCCACGGATCGATCGAAGAGCACCAGGTGACCGTTTGATTTTGGTCGGGCCGGTGCTGAACGTAGTCGAT
>Ga0335083_10005509_pt1 | contig 15949 bp, 12 predicted proteins | sample Lox_Sample_42_FD_206716 | JGI IMG/M metagenome (GOLD analysis project Ga0335083, IMG submission 206716) | Soil microbial communities from Loxahatchee National Wildlife Refuge, Florida, United States - Lox_Sample_4.2 | ecosystem: Environmental > Terrestrial > Soil > Wetlands | place: USA... | reverse complement strand
CCTGGCGGTACAGGCCAGGCGAACAGCGCACGGCTCGACGGCACCCGAACTGACCAGGCTTGACGCTCAACCCGCCTGATCGTACACTCCCAACCTACCGGATGGTTGGTCGAGCGTACTGTCCTGATACGGGACGTCTATTAGTTGAAGCCGGGCAGAGAGGCTCGCGATGAGTAAATTGACCATGACCGCAGCCGTGATCACCGGCGCCGTGCTGGGCGCCGCCGGGCTCGCCGCGTGCGGGAGTTCCACCTCCACTGGGGCGAGTGGTTCGGCTACCCAGGTGGCGGACCACAGCCCGTTGCACATCATGCAGATCCTGCCGCCCGGGAATTTCGGCCTGGGCCTGCTCAACCAGGGCACACAGGCCGCCGTCGACGACATCAACGCGCACGGCGGGATCGGCGGTCATCCGGTCAAGCTGGACATCTGCTATGACGGTGCGCCGGAATCGGACCCGAACTCCACCGCTCAGTGCGCCAAGCAGGCGGTATCCAGCCACGAGGTGGCGCTGGTGGGCACGTTCACCGCGTTCTCGCAGGACCTGTACCCGGTGATCCAGCCCGCGAGCATCCCGAACATCAGTGCGGTCATGATCGACCCGGCCGACTACACCAGCCCGCTGGCCTTTGCCCTGGCGCCCAACGGGGACTCGGTGCTCACCGGGGTGGGCATCGCGCTCGGCCAGGCCGGCTGCAAGAAGGCCGCCTTCCTGACGCCGGACGCGGGGGCCTCTGCCGCGTTCGTCGGGGCTTTCGCGGCCGGCGCGAAGTGGGCCGGGGCCAGCGTGGCCCCCGCGGTTACGGTGCCCGCCACGCAAGCCGACTTCGCCCCCACCATCGCCCAGTTCGTGAGTGAGGGCGTGGACTGCATCGGGTACAACATGGGCGGCCAGTCCGCGGCGGCCTTCCTGGCGGCCATCAAGAGTTCCGGGCACTCCTTCCGGCTGGCGGCGACCACCGCCCAGTTGTCCAGCGCGCAGATTGCCCAGTTCGGTCACCAGCTCAATGGGACCCTGCTGGTGGGCCCGTTCTATCCGCGCGCGTTCGACACCGCGGGCCAGCGCAACGCGCTGACCGACATGAAGAAGTACCAGGGCGTCACGGCCCCGGTCGACCTGCAGATCGCGGCCTGGGCGGCGGTCATGACCTTCGCCGAGGCCGCCCGCAATGTCGTGGCCGCCGACCAGTCGGTGACCGCTATGGCCGTGACGAAGGCCCTGGACAGCCTGCGGAACGGCGGGGCGGACATCGAGGCGCCGCTGGACTACGCGAAGCCGGGCCCATCGGCCCTGCCCCGCATCCGGGGCTTCGACGAGTTCGTGGAGCGGATCAGCGATGGCGCCCGGGTCCCGGTGTCGCGCACCCCGATCAGCACCCTGGCCGCCGAGCAGAAGTACCACCAGTTCTGACCGGCCGGGCCGTCCAGCAGAGAGGCCGGTAGCCAGACATGCCCACCACGGTGCTGATCTTCGCCATCCTGGGTGCCGCGACCGGGTCTCTCTACGCCATTGGGTCGATCAGCCTCGTCCTGGTCTACCGGAGTTCCGGGGTGCTCAACTTCGCCTCCGGCGCCTTCGGGATGGTGGGTGCCTTCGTCTACTGGGAGCTGCAGGCCGGCCAGCACTGGCCTGCAGCTCCCGCGATCGCCGCCGGAATTATCAGTGCGGGGCTGCTGGGCACCGCGACCGGGCTGCTGATGCGCCCGCTGCGCGGGGCTAGCACGCTGACCAAGGTGGTGCTTACCCTGGCCGTGCTGGTCGTGCTGGAGGGACTGGCCGGCATCCGCTACCCGAGCGGCAACTCCTACCTGGTGAGCTCCCTGCTGCCGACCAGGTCGGTGGATATCCTCGGAGCTGGTGTCGGCGCCGACCGGCTCGCCCTGATCGGCATCTCAGCGGTGCTGACGGCGGCCTGCTTCGCGGCCTACCGGTTCACCCGCTTCGGCCTGGCCACCTCGGCCACGGCCGAGAACCCGGAGGCCCTGGCCACGCTCGGCTGGTCGCCCGGTCGGGTAGCGCTGATCAACTGGGCCGTGGGCGGCGTGCTCAGCGGCGTCTCCGGGATCCTGCTGGCCCCGATTACCGGGGTGTCCGTCGCGCTGGCAACCGCGCTGCTGCTGCCCAGCCTGGCCGCGGCTGTCGTCGGGAACCTGCAGTCGGTTCCCTGGACATTCGCGGGCGCGCTGCTCATCGGCATCGTGGAAGCTGAGGTCGGCCGCTGGGTCTCGTTCAGCGGCGCGGGGGACGCCGTCCCGTTCGCTGTGGTCATCCTCATCGTCATGCTCCGCGGTCGGGCCCTGCCGCTGCGCAGCTACGTGACCGAGCGGCTGCCGCGGGTCGCCACCGGCCGGGTGAATGTCCCGGTGCTGCTCGGGGTCACGGTCGTCGCCGCTGTCCTGCTCGAGTGGGTCCTGTCGCCGACCTGGGTCGGCGCGTTCACCTACAGCCTCATCGGCGTCATCCTGATGTACAGCATCGTGGTAGTCACGGGCTACTCCGGCCAGGTGTCGCTGGCTCAGTGGGCGATAGCTGGCTGCGGGGCGATGGCCACCGCGCAGTTGCGCGAGCACGGCGTGCCCTGGACGCTGGCCGTGGCCGGAGGCCTCGCGGCGGCCATCCCGATCGGCCTCATTGTCGGGGCCGCCGCAGTCCGCGCCCGCGGGCTGAGCCTGGCCATCGCCACACTGGCCTTCAGCGTGTGCATGGTCAGCCTGGTCCTGTCCAACCCCAGCATCGACGGCGGGGTCGGCGGCGTCACAGTCGGCATCTTCCATCTTTTCGGGGCCGACCTGGACGCGCTCACCTACCCCCGGCGCTACGCCTTGCTATGCCTCGCCCTGGCCGTCCTCATCGGCCTGGGCCTGGCCAACCTGCGGCGCGGGAACGCGGGGCGCCGGCTGCTGGCCGTCCGGTCGAACGAGAACGCCGCTGCGGCGCTCGGCATCGGTGTCCAGGGCGCCAAGCTGGCCGCCTTCTGCTACGGGTCGGTGCTGGCCGCGCTGGCCGGCATCCTGACCATCGCGGTCTTCCCGGCCGCGCTGTTCACGGTGTTCGATACCTTCACCTCCGTCCAACTGGTCTCCAACGGCGTCCTGGGCAGCGTGGGCTATCCCAGCGGCGCCCTGGTGGGCGGGGCTGGCCAGGCCGGCGGGGTGCTGCCGCAGCTGCTCAGCGGGCTGGGGCCGACCGAGGTCCAGTATCTGCCAGTCATCCTCGGCCTGCTCACCATCGGCGCGGTCATCCAGGGTCCCGACGGCATCGTGGCCATGAACATCGAGCTGTTCCAGCGGGTGCGAGGCCGGCTGCCCGGGGCCCGCCGCCGGACCGCCGGGCCGGCCAGGACCGGCGGCCTGGTGTCTCGCTGGGCCCGGCCCGCCCGGCCGGTGGCCGCGCCCGGCGCGGAACGTCCCGTCCAGGCGGCCCCGCATCCGGACCCCGGCCCGGCCACGCTCCAGGTAGCGGGGCTCTCGGTCACCTTCGGGGCCGTGCGGGCTGTGGACGGGGTGACGTTCAGCCTGCGGACCGGGCAGGTGCTCGGGGTCATCGGGCCGAACGGGGCCGGGAAGTCCACCCTGATCGACGCGATCACCGGATTCGCGGCCGCCGACCGGGGCACGGTGCGGCTGAACGGGCGGCCGCTCGGCCGGCTCTCCCCCCGCCGCCGGGCGCTGGCCGGGCTGAGCCGGTCGTTCCAGTCCCTGGAGCTGTTCCGGGACATGACCGTCTACGAGAACCTGGCCGCGGCGTGCGATCACCGCCGGTGGATCGCCTGGCTGCGCGATCCGCTGTGGCCGAGCCCGGCCCGGCTCACCCCGCAGTGCGAGGCCGCCGTCGCCGATCTTGGGCTGCGTGACGTGCTGCACGCCTACCCAGGGGAGCTGTCCTACGGCCGGCAGCGGCTGGTCGCGATCGCCCGCACGGTCGCTTCCAGCCCGCGGATCGTCCTGCTCGACGAGCCCGCGGCCGGGCTGGACGAGCAGGAACGGCAGGAGGTCCGGGGTGTGATCCGCCGGCTGGCCCACGAGTGGGGCCTCGGCGTGCTGCTGGTCGAGCACGACGTGGGCCTGGTCGCCGACGTGTCCGATCACCTGCTGGCCCTGGAGTTCGGCCGGGTGGTGGCGTACGGCCAGCCTGACGTGGTCCGCTCCCATCCCACCGTGGTCGCCGCCTACCTCGGCCAGGACGAGGCCGGCCCGGGGGCCACCGCGGGCGGGCCGGCCCCGGAGCAGTCACGCGAGGAGGCCAGCACATGACCGGCCGGCCGGCCATCGCCGCCGAGAGCCTGTCCGCCGGGTACAACGGCGTCCCCGCCGTTCATGACCTCAGCCTCGAGGTCGCGGCCGGCGAGATGGTGCTGCTGGCGGGCCCGAACGGGGCGGGCAAGAGCACCACCGTCCGCGCCCTGTCCGGTGCGCTCGCCCCGCTGGCCGGGCGGGTCCATTTCGACGGCGCCCCGTGCGCCACCCCGCTGCACCGGCGGGTGCAGGCTGGGCTCGGCGTGGTCCCCGAGCAGCGGGCTATCTTCCGCGGCCTGACGGTGGCCGACAACCTCCGCCTCGGCCGCGGGGACACCGACGATGTGCTCACCTTGTTCCCCGAGTTGCGCGGCCGGCTCCGGGTCCGAGCCGGGCTGCTGAGCGGTGGTGAGCAGCAGATGCTCGCGCTCGGCCGGGTGATCGCGTCCCGGCCCACGGTCATCCTGGCCGACGAGATGTCCCTCGGCCTGGCCCCCATCGTGGTGACCCGGCTGCTGGCCGCGCTACGGGCCGCCGCCGACTCGGGGGCGGCCGTACTGCTGGTCGAGCAGTACGTCAAGCTCGCCCTGGACACCGTGGACCGGGCGTACTTCATCAAGCGAGGCCGGATCGAGCTGAGCGGTGCCGTCGCGGCACTGCGCCAGCAGTCGGACGAGATTGCCTCGCTCTACCTGCGTGGGGAGTGACCAGATGGCCGAGCCCAGGATGCATTACCTCAACGGCCGGTGGCGCGATGGCCGGGGCGCGGAACACGTCGTCGAATCCTCGCGCACCGGCGAGCCGATGACCAAGTACCTGCTGGCTTCCGCGGCCGACGTCGACGCCGCGGTGGCCGCGGCCCGGGACGCGCTGGCCGGTCCGTGGGCGCGGTGGACGGCCGGCCAGCGGGCTGCGGCGCTCCGTGCCCTGGCCGCGCAGCTGGAGCCACAGGTCGGCGGGATAGCGGCGCTCGCGGCCGAGGAGGTTGGCACGCCAGTTACCACCGGAAGCATGGTCCAGGCGCGGGGCCCGGTGTTCTCCCTCGGCTACTACGCCGACCAGGCAGACGGCTTCCCCTTCACCGAGCTACGTGACTCCGCCGCCGGGAGTTCCGCAGTGCTCCGCGAGCCGGTCGGTGTCGTCGCGGCCATCGTGCCCTGGAATCTGCCGCTCGCGCTCGCGGCCCAGAAGGCCGCCCCCGCGCTGGCCGCGGGCTGCACTGTGGTCGTGAAGGCCCCGCCGGAGGCTCCGCTGACCGGCCGGCTGCTGGCCGAGGCGGCCGAGGTGGCCGGGCTGCCACCGGGCGTCTTCAACTATGTCGTGGCCGATGCGGCCGCCAGCCGGCGGCTGGTCAGCCATCCGGGCGTGGACAAGGTCAGCTTTACCGGAAGCACCGCGGTCGGCCGCCAGATCGGGGCGGCGTGCGGTGCGGACATCCGCCGGATGACGCTGGAGCTCGGCGGCAAGTCCGCCGCCATCCTGCTCGACGACGTCGATCTCGGCGCGGCCGCACCCCAGGTAGCCCGCTATATCGTCGGGGCCAACAGCGGACAGGGCTGCGTGTGCCAGACCCGGGTCCTGGTGCCGCGGTCACGGGAGGAGGAGGCCACGGCCGCGATCGCGGCGGCTTTCCGGGAGCTGCGCTTCGGGGACCCGCTGGACGATGCGACGGTCATCGGCCCGATGGCCACCCGCGGTCACGCGGCCAGGGTGGCCGGCTATATCGACCTCGGACTGGCCGAGGGGGCAGAGGTGGTTGTTGGCGGGGGTACGGCCGCCGGTGACCCACGGGGCTTCTACGTGCCGCCCACCCTGTTCTCGGGCGTCAGCAGCAGCATGCGGATCGCCCGGGAGGAGGTCTTCGGCCCGGTCGGCGTGGTCATCTCCTACCGCGATCCGGACGAGGCCGTCGCGGTGGCCAACGACAGCGACTTCGGCCTGACCGGGACGGTGTGGACCGCGGATGCCGTGCGCGGATTCGAGGTGGCCCGGCGGGTGCGGGTCGGGGTGTTCGGCGTCAACACCTTCTGGGTGGACCGTAATGCGCCGTTCGGCGGGATGAAGGCCTCCGGTCTGGGCCGTGAGATGGGTGTCGAAGGCTTGGTCGCGTACACCGAGGCGAAGTCGGTGTCGCTGCCGCCGGGCTCGGCGCTGCGTCCCGCGCTGGCGGCCTTCTCCCAGCGTCGGTAGGGCGCCCCGCGGCTTCCCGGCCGCGGGCTGCCTCAGTGCATATGCCAGCCGCCATCGACGTTGAGCGTCTGCCCGGTGATGAAGGCCGACGCGTCGGAGGCCAGGAAGAGCACCGTGCCGACCAGATCGGCTGGCTGCTGGCGGCGGCCCAGCGGCGTGGCCGCGACGATGCCGTCCGCCAGTTGCGTGTTCGCGCCCATCACGTCGATGCTGGCCTGGCTCATGGTGAAGCCCGGGGTGACGGCGTTGCAGCGGATGTTCAGCGGGCCGCCTTCCCGCGCGGCGGCGCGGGTCAACCCGATCACCGCGGCCTTGGACGCGATGTAGTGCGCCGACCCCATCCCGGTCCAGAACGTCCCTGACGAGATGTTGATGATGGACCCGCCGCCCTGACGGCGCAGCACCGGCCAGGCCGCCTTCATGCACAGGAACGTCCCCGTGACGTTGACCGCCATCGCCTGGTCAAAGGCGTCCCTGGGCAGCTCGGCCAGTGGCGCCCGCAGCAGGTCGCCATACAGGGCGGCGTTGTTGACCAGGACATCGACCCCACCGAACTCGGCCACCGCGGCGGCGACCAGCTCCGCCGCGCTCGTCTCGTCGCTGACGTCGGTGTGCACCCCGATGGCCGGTGCGCCGAGCGCCCGTACCCCGGCCACTGTCTCGTCTGTGTCCCGGATGTCGGCGACCACGACCCGTGCGCCCGCGCGGCCGAAGGCCAGGCAGTACTCCCGGCCGAGGTTCCGCCCGCCTCCAGTGACTACCACCGTGCTGTCCACCGGCGGCAGGCTAAGTCACGGCGGCCATCGATGTCAACCAATCGTCTGGTCGGTTGGACTGATCAGACGAATGCCATCGAGCTATGTGCGGCCAGGGCCTTGACTGCTGCCCTCCGGCTCACGCAGGATGATGCTACCAACCAAACAACTGGTTGGAAGGAGGATGGTGGCGCGGCGCCAGGCGGAGCACTTCCCGGCCCTGTTCTCGCCGTTCGTGATCGGCGGGCTCGAACTCAGGAACCGGCTCGTGATGACCGCCATGGGGACCCGGCTCAGCCGGAACGGCCTGGTCGGGGCCGCGGACGTCGCGTGGCTGGCCGAGCGGGCCCGGGGCGGCGCCGGGCTCGTCGTGACCGGGGGCCAGCTGGCGGCGCCCACCGCGGTGGTCAGTAACGTCCCCGGGCCGGGGAACACCAGCGGGCTGGTCGAAGCCTTCCGGGAGGCCGGGGTCGAAAACCAGCGGGCCCGGGTGGATGCCGTGCACCGGCACGGCGCCAAGATCATCGGCCAGCTGGTGCATCAGGGCCGCGATCTCTCCGCCCGGCCGGGCACCACGCCGCACGCGGTCGCGGTGGCCCCGTCGGCCATCAGGACCCCGGGCGGCACCGATCTCCCGCACGAACTGGACGCCGCCGAGATCCACGGCCTCGTCACCTCGTTCGGGCGGTCGGCACGGAACCTCCAGGCGGCCGGCTTCGACGGCATCGAGGTGCACGCCGCACACGGCTACCTGATCGCCCAGTTCCTGTCCCCGCTGGCCAACCAGCGAGCCGATGCGTATGGCGCGGCGTCGATCCGGACCCGCATGCGGTTCCTGCTCGACGTGCTCACCGAGATCCGCGGCCGGTGCGGGACGCAGCTGCCGGTCGGGGTGCGGCTCTCCGCGGAGGAGGAAGTACCCGGCGGGATCACCCTGGACGACACGCTCGCGTTCGCGCGAGTGCTGCAGCAGTGCGGCCTGGCCGACTACCTGTCGATCACCCTGGGGGTCCGCGGCAACTACGTCAAGGACCACACGACCGCCCCGGGCGCCGCGGTGCGGCAGGCCACCGTCATCAAGGCCGCGACGGAGCTACCGGTCATCGTGGCTGGCCGGATAACCACCCCCGAGCTGGCCGAGCAGATTCTGGCCAGCGGGGCAGCCGACCTGGTCGGCATGGGCCGGGCGCTGATCGCCGACCCGAGGCTCCCGATGAAGGCGGCCGCCGGGGCCAGCTCGTCCATCCGGCCCTGCGTCGGGTTCGTCCAGGACTGCCGGCAGTTCCCCGGGGCGGTGCTGTGCGGGGTGAACGCATCGGCGAGCCGCGAGGCGGCCTGGTCCGAATTCGGCCCTGGCCCTGCGGTGACCCCGCGGCGCGTCGTGGTCGCGGGCGGCGGGCCAGGCGGGCTCGAGGCGGCGCGGGTTGCGGCTGAACGCGGTCACCTGGTCGTCCTCTACGAGCGTGCGGACACGCTCGGTGGCCAGCTCGCGCTGGCCGCCCGCTCCCCGCACCGGGGCGAGCTGGGCGGGCTGGTCCGGTACCTCGAGCACGAGGTCCAGCGGCTGGGCGTGCAGGTGCGCACCGGGCTGGCCGCCACCCTGGAGCGGGTCCGCGCCGATTGCCCGGATGTGGTGATCGTGGCGACCGGCGCCTGCCCGCCCGCGCCCGGCCTGCCCGGGGCGGGCATCCCGGTGCTGGGGACCTGGGACGTCCTGCGGCGGGACGATCTGGGCGGCGTCAGCCGTGCCCTGATCGTCGATGACGGCACCGGCTTCTGGCCGATGTGCAGCGCGGCCGAGCGGCTCGCTGAACTCGGCGCGCAGGTCGAGATCGTGGCCCCGGTCCCGGCCATCGCGGCCAACATCCCCGTGGAAAGCCTCGCTCACCTGCACCGGCGGCTGCGCTCCCGCGGCGTGATCTATAGCCCGTTCACCCGGCTCGCCGGGGTCAGCGGCGGGGTAGTGCTGGTCGCGGACACCGTCACCGGCCAGGAGCGGGCCATCGGCACCGACCTGCTCGTGCTCCAGGTTCCGAGCGTGCCGGTGCTTCCCGTGGCCGACATCGGCCAGGGCGCCCAGGTGTACCGGATCGGGGATTGCCGGGCGCCGCGGCGGCTGTCCAACGCGATCTTCGAAGCCAACCAGGTCATCCGGCAGCTGGACCAGACGGCACTGCCTCTGGCCGCGGGACAGGCGGCGCGATGACGGGCTACCCGCCCGAGCGCATCCCGGTGCCGGACGCTGCGCCGTTCGACTGGGACCGGCTGGCCGGCTACCTGCGGGCGAACCTCGACGGGCTGGGGCCGCTTGAGGCGGTGTGGCAGTTCCCCAACGGTTCGGCCAACCTCACCTACCTGCTCGAGTTCGCCGGCCAGCGCCTCGTCGTCCGCAGGCCGCCGTTCGGCAACCTGGCCATCGGAGCGCATGACATGAGGCGCGAGTACCAGGTGCTGTCGCGGCTCTGGCCACACTATGACCGGGCGCCACGCGCTTACCTGTTCTGCGCCGACCACACCGTGGCCGGTGCGGACTTTGTCGTCATGGAGTACCGGGCTGGGGAGGTGGTGTGGGGCAGCGTGCCGCCGAGCATGACCGGGCACCCGGGGGCCGCCCGGCGGATCGGCTTCGCGGTGGTCGACGCGCTGGCCGAGCTGCACCAGCTCGCGCCGGAGCGGGCTGATGTCGCCGACCTCGGCCGGCCAGCCGGTTTCGTCGACCGGCAGCTGGCCGGCTGGCTCCGACGCTGGCAGGCGGTATCGCCGGAACCGGCACCAGACATCGTCGCGGAGGTTGCCGCGAAGCTGGCCGCGACCAGGCCGCAGAGCACCCGCACCGCCATCGTGCACAACGACTTCAAGATCGACAACTGCCAGTTCGACCCGGCTGACCCGGACCGGGTGACCTCCGTTTTCGACTGGGACATGGCCACGCTGGGTGACCCCTTGGTCGATGTGGGCATCCTGCTGAACTACTGGCCAGACCCGTCCGACGGCCCGCACGACCGGCCGCTGCACCCGGCCGGCCAGGAGCGCATGGGGCTGCCGGCCCGGGCCGAGGTCGCCCAGCATTACGCCGCGCAGACCGGGGCTGACGTTTCCGGCATCGCATGGTACGAGGCGTTCGGCTGCTGGAAGACAGCCATCGTGATCGCCCAGCTGCACTACCGCTACCGCGCCGGCCACAGCCAGGACGAGCGGCAGGCGGCCAAGGGTGCGCGCGTCCTCCCGCTGGCCCACCGGGCCTGGTCCATCCTGGCGGCGCGGTGACCTCCGCGGCAGGACCCCTGGCCGGGCTGACCGCGCTGGTCACCGGCAGCACCCGCGGACTCGGCCGGGTCATCGCGGCCGGCTACGCGGCGGCCGGCGCGCGCGTCGTCGTCGTCGGGCGCAGGCCGGAAAGCTGCCGGCAAGCGGCCGAGGAGATCAGCGCCGACACCGGCGCGGAGACCATCCCGGTCGCCTGCCACGTCGGGATGTGGGCTGCCCTCGACGGCTTGGTCGAGGACGCGTACCGGCAGGCCGGACGCATCGACGTGCTGGTGAACAATGCTGGCATCGCGCCCACCTACCCAAGCGCGGCGGACATTACCGAGGACCTGTTCGACAAGACGGTGGCGGTGAACCTGAAAGGGCCGCTGCGCCTGGGCGCCCTGGTGGGCTCCCGGATGGCTGCGGACGGTCGCGGCGGGTCGATCATCAACGTCAGCAGCGTGTCCGCCATCCGGCCGCGCCCGGCGACCATGGTGTACGCGGCGGCCAAGGCCGGGCTTGGGGCGGTGACGATCGCGCTGGCCCAGGAGTATGCCCCGTCGGTCCGGGTCAACACGATCATGGCAGGCCCGTTCCGCACCGATATCGCCCGGCACTGGGACATGTCGGTGACCGGCCCGCGGCTGCGCAGCTATCCAGCGGGCCGGGCCGGCGAGCCCGGGGAGATCCTGGGGGCCGCTCTCTACCTGGCCGGGCCGGCCTCGAGCTATGTGACCGGATCGGTAATCCGCGTGGATGGCGGCATGGCGATCACCTGACGGGCCCGTGCCCCTATGGCGCGGCCAAGCGTATGGAGCAGATGGGTGAACCTGGAATACGACGACGAGGAAGCGGGCCTACTGCGGCAGGCCGGTGAAATCCTGGAGAAGATCGCGCCGATCCCGGCCTCCGGCCGGGCGGCTCGCCCGGCCGACTGGCCGGCCCTGGCCGGCGCCGGCTGGTCTGGCCTGGGTGCCGCCGTGCAGGCGCAGGAACTGCCGCTCGCCGTGGCCGTCGGCCTGGCCCGGCAGGCGGGCCGCCAGTTGCTGGCCGAGGAATTGGTGTCCACCGGCTGGGAGTTGTCCGCCCTGGCATCCTCCGCCGAGGAGGACGCACGGGCACAGCTGCACGACCAGTTGACCGAACGGCCCGCGATACTGCTCGGCGACGGTCGGCGGCAGGCCGTGCCGGTGGTCACCGGCGACGTCACGGTCGGCTGCTGTTTTGGCGCCGCCCCCGGGTGTGCCGTGTACCGGCTGCTGAGCCAGGAGGGCGGGCTCATCCTGCAGCGCTGGGTCGGCGCGCCACCGGCCCTGGCCCCGCTGGCCGGGCTGTCGCCGTCGGTCGCGGCGGTCACCATCGACCCGGCCGCGGGCCAGTGGCGCGGCTATCCGCTGAGCTGGGCCGAGGCGGATCTCGGGCCGTTGCGCACCCAGGTGATGCTAGCCCATTCGGCCGCGCTGACCGGGTGCGCGGAACGCCTGCTGGAGATCACCTGCCAGCACGTGCGCAGCCGAGTCCAGTTCGGCGTGCCCATCGGCAGCTTCCAGGCCGTTAAGCATGGCCTCGCGGACGTGCACACCGCCCTGGTCGTGGCCTGGAACGCGGTCCTGTCGGCCGCCGCGGACGGCGCCGAGCCGCTGCTCGCCCCCCTGGTGGCGCGGGTGCTCACGGTGCAGGCCGCGCTGGGCGCGGCCCGGGCCGGTGCCCAGTTCCACGGCGGCATGGGCTTCACTGCGGAGCTGAACGTGCACCTGTTCCTCAAGGCCATCCTCGACGGTGTGCAGCGCGGGGGTACCCCCGACGACGTGGCGGTGGAGCTGGGCCGCCGGTTCGTGGCGGCGGCATGCTGACGCTCCGCGACTCACCCAGCCAGGCAGCGTTCCGGCGCAGCATCCGGGCCTGGGCCGGCGAGCACCTGCCTGAGCGGCTCTGCTGGTCCACCGACCGCGGCCGGCTGCTGGCGCTCGACCGTCTGCTGAGCCAGCACGGCCTGCTCGCCCCGGGATGGCCGGCCGAATATGGCGGCCGCGGTCTCGCGCCGGATCTTGAGTTCATCCTGAACCAGGAGCTGGGGCAGGCCGGGGTACAGCGCGCCATGGCCCCATCCCATCAGGGCGTGAACAACCTCGGACCGGCCCTCATCCGGCATGGCACGGCCGCGCAGAAGCGGCGGTACCTGCCGGCCATCCTGGCCGCGGACGAACTGTGGTGCCAGGGTTTCTCGGAGACAGAAGCCGGATCCGACCTGGCCAGTGTCCGGATGACCGCGCGGCCGGACGGCGGCGACTTCGTGGTCGACGGGGCCAAGATCTGGACCTCGGGCGCCGAGCACGCGCACTGGATCTACCTGCTCGTCCGGACAGGTACCCGGCAGGACCGGCACCGCGGACTGTCCTTCCTGGTCGCGCCCATGACCAGCCCAGGGATCGCGGTTCAGCCGATCGAGCAGATCACCGGGGGCAGCGACTTCTGCCAGGTCACCTTCGACGGGGTACGGGTGCCCAGGCAGAACCTCATCGGCCCGGCCGGCCAGGGCTGGCGGGTCGCGATGACCCTGCTGTCCGCGGAGCGCCTGTCGGGCCGGCACCGGTACGGGCGGTTCCGGCGGGAACTGGCCATGCTGGCCGGGTCGCTGGCGGGCGCGAGCCCTGACGATGGCGCGCCGATCCAGCCCGACGGCCTGCGCGACCTCGGCCGCCTGGTGGCCGACATCGAGGGTATGGCCGCCCTGGCCCGGCGCATCGAGTCAGTGCGGGCCGCGGGCCGCGACCCTGGGGCGCTGCCGTCCGTTAACAAGCTATGGTGGCCTGCCGCGCATCAGCGGATGGCCGAGACAGGCCTGCTGCGCCCGGTCGGCCGTGGCGCAGACCCAGGTCATTGGTATCGGCAATGGCTGGCCACCCGGCCCGAGTCCATCTACGGCGGTGCCGCACAGATCCAGCGCAACATCATCGCGGAGCGTTTCCTGGGCCTGCCGCGCTGACCAGGGGCGGCCGAGGCGGGCAGCGAGCCGATGACGTTCCGCACGGGTGGGCGGGGTTGCCCGCGTTGACGTGGCCGCCACCACGCCCCGCGGCGTCCAGTCCCAGGTGCCGGTAGCGGTCCGTGCTGTCGGGGTCGTTATGAATGTCCCGGCGAGGTCCACGGGGGACAGGCCGGCGTTCATCGTCACATTTGGGTCTGACATTCTGCTGACGGGCCTGGGTGGCGGTTCTGGTGTTGTGTTGAGGCTGCCGGGTGATTTCAGGGCGCGGCTGAGCTGCGCTGGACTGCTGGTGACTGAGTGGCGGCTGGCGTGGCTCCGGGTTCCGGGGCCAGCTCAGCATCCAGAGCCTGGACCTGCATGCTTACCACCTCCCCAGCCGTTGCCGCGCCACCAACCATCCTGCTGCCTTTTGCGGCTGCGACGGCGCGATCTGCCTTGCACGGGGTGTGCCGCGGAGGCGGCCCGAAGCGCAGCAGGCCCTGCGCTTTCAGCTAAGGACCGGGCGCAGCTCGTCGCTCCGGGCGCCTATCGATGCGCCGGTATATGAGTCTGCGCATAGTGACCGCAGACTCGCTGATTCCGTTTGCATCGGGCTACCAGGGAGACGACCGGTCCAGGGTGACGCCACGCGCGAGTGTCCGGGGGATTCGGCTCTCGGGCCAGCCGCACAGCCTTACTCGCTGCCGCGGTGCCTGGACCTGGGACGGCTGCGGGCAGTGGCGCGTAGGCTTAATCGTATGAGCGTGATGCGGGAGGAACTCCATCAGCTGATTGACCAGCTTCCAGAAGACCAGGTCGCCCCGATACTCGCGCTGGTGAAGGGAAGCCTGCCAGTAGGGGAAGACGGGGAGACGCTGTGGCCGCTGCCGTCTTTCGTAGGCACGCTGGCCAGCGGCAAAGCTGATGTGGCAGCGCGCTCACAGGAGATCTTGCGTCAGGAGATGGGCCGCGACACGCGGTGATCATCTGGGATACCGGGCCGCTTTACGCTGCGGCGGACACGGACGACAAGGACCACGCACGCTGTATCGAGCTCATGCGGCACACTCCGCCTCCGCTGCTGATGCCCGCCCCGGTGCTGACGGAGGTCGGGTACCTGCTGGAACGTGAGAAGGGTGCCCGGGCTGAGGCCGCGTTCCTGCGGTCGGTCCGGACGGGCCAGGTCATGATGGTCCCGATCGCGGCGGCGGATCTTGACCGGATGGCCGAGTTGGTGGAGACATACGCAGACTTCCCGCTCGGACTGGTGGATGCATCGGTGATCGCTGTGGCCGAGCGCCTGGGGGCGGGTGATATCGCCACTTTGGACCATCGTCACTTCTCTGTCGTCCGCCCAGCCCATCTACCCGCATTCCGGCTGCTGCCCGGGTGAGCGCACATGATGAACCCCGGTCTCAGATCCACTGGGGAACCCGGCCCGGATCGCTGGCACCTCGAGTTCCCCGCGCCTAGAGCAGGCCGTGCTTGCGGGACCCATCTGACGCCAGCACCCATGTGCTGCCCTCCGCGGGCTTCCGCTCTGGCAGGCATTTTGCCGCGGTTGACTGGAAATTCACCAGTCATCGCTAATGAACGTCATCATTGGAATGTTCGTTCGAGATCTATCGCCGAGGGCTGCGCTGGACGCCTGGAAGATCATCTTGGGGGGCAGATTGGGAGGGCAGATTGGGGGGCAAACCGATGCTCGCGGGCGCTCGCTGGAGTCATCGCCAGCCAGTGACAGCAGGGGATTGTGACTGGTCAGGCTCATGGAACCGGTTGCGCAAGGAAATGTGCGTCTATGGTAAGGAGAAGGTCTACGGTTCGATTCCGTAAGGGGGCTCCCAGGTATGAGGGATTTTCGAATTTAGAACCAGCTACCTCTTTCTGGCGAGTGGAATTTGAGTGGCAACGCCAGACAGAGCAGGGGCTTCTGACCAGATGCTTTGCTGATGGGCGGGTAGAGCGGTTCCTGCTCTGGGAAAAGGTCCTGGGTTAAGCCTGGTGCCCGGTAGAGCGACGATTCGCCGTATGGGCAGGTAGAGTGCCGAAAATCTTGGCTCAACGCCGCTAGAAGTGGTGCTACGGAAGTTGCCCGGAACGGCATGCCGCAGCCTGCGTACCGGGGCAACCCCGACGCCGACGCTGCGCCGGTTTCAAAGCCGCGACATCCTGGCAGCGAAGGCCAGCGAGCCCACCCCCAGGCCTCAGCGGCGCCATAGGTTCCGATTGACGCCCTCGCCCGTAATTGCACGCTCCGGCCATGGGTGGGCTGGCCTCCCCCGTACCATGGCCCGGCCCGGGGCTCGCGGGGCAGGCGGGCCCTGAACGGGACGAGCCCCAACGACCCCGGGTGCCCGCCCGGTCATCGTGAAGTCCGGTCCATGCCCGCTTCGCCGTCGGGCCGGGCGGGCGGCGTCACGGAGCGGGCCAGCAGTTGGGCCACGTCCACCACTTCGAGGCTGTCTTTGGCTTCGCCGCTGGCCTTCTTGGCCGCCACCGCGTCACCCAGCATGACCAGGCAGTAGGGGCAGCCGGTGGAGATGGTGTC
>Ga0335083_10005507_pt1 | contig 15958 bp, 17 predicted proteins | sample Lox_Sample_42_FD_206716 | JGI IMG/M metagenome (GOLD analysis project Ga0335083, IMG submission 206716) | Soil microbial communities from Loxahatchee National Wildlife Refuge, Florida, United States - Lox_Sample_4.2 | ecosystem: Environmental > Terrestrial > Soil > Wetlands | place: USA... | reverse complement strand
TGGACGCTGGCAAGGCGGGATCGCCGTTGGCACATCTTGTCGCGGGCAGTGGCGTGGCCGGGTCGGATTCGGCGCACGGGTCAAGAGGCCGACTGCCAGTCGGCCGCAGGCTACCAGCCTGCCCCACATAGATATTCATCCATGGCCGCGATCGCACGCCGGCAGACTTCCGCGTGGCGAGCGGGCTTGTCGCGGCGCAAGCGCTGCCGGGTGGCGTCGTCAAGTTGCGGCAGCAGATCGAAGGTGATGTTGGCCGGCTGATAGTTCCCGGCGTCGGTACCTGAAATGTAATGGCACAGCGAGCCCAGCGCGGTTTCGCGCGGCAGGGGCACGGGAGATTCGCCTTTCGCGAGAGCCGCCGCATGCATCCCCGCCATGAGCCCGGTGGCAATGGCTTCGACATAGCCTTCGACGCCCGAAATCTGGCCGGCGAAGAAAATCTCAGGCCGCGAGCGAAGCTGTAAGCTTGCCGTCATCAGCGCGGGCGCGTTGATGTAGGTGTTGCGATGGATTTGCCCAAAGCGGAGGAAGTCGGCGTTGGCCAGTCCTGGAATCATGCGCAAGATCCGCGACTGATCGCCGAACTTCAGATGATTCTGGAATCCGACCAGGTTGAAGCTCTGCGCGCGGAGATTCTCCTGGCGAAGCTGCACCACGGCATACGGCCGGTGTCCGGTCCGCGGGTCGGTGAGCCCCATAGGCTTCATGGGACCAAAGCGGAGCGTCTCGCGCCCGCGCCGCGCCAGCTCTTCAATAGGCAGGCAGGCCTCGAAGTAGGGCGTGGCATCCTCTTCGATATGCGCGGTGGCCGACTGGCCTTCCAGCAGGGCGTCGACAAAACGCTCATACTCGCCGCGATCGAACGGGCAATTCAGATAATCATCGGTTCCGCCGCTCGACTTGCCGTAGCGCGATGCCCAGAACGCAATCGAGGTGTCGACGGTCTCGGCGTCGACAATGGGGCTGATGGCGTCGTAAAAGTACAGCCGCTCCTTTCCCGTCAGACGCGCGATCTCCCCGGCCATCGCCGCGGAGGTGAGCGGACCGGATGCGATCACGGCGATTCCATCGGGGACTTGAGTGACCTCCTCGCGCCGCAGTTCGATGAGGGTCTCGGACTCGATGGCGCGCGTGATCTCGCCGGCGAAGACGTCGCGATCCACGGTGAGGGCATGACCGCCGGGCACGCGGGCGGTTGCCGCGGCGCGCAGCAGCAGGGAATCCAGCCGGCGGAGCTCCTCCTTGAGAAGCCAGGGCGCGGTGGACGGCAGTTCGCTCTTCAGCGAATTGCTGCAGACCAGCTCCGCCAGGCAGCCGGTCTGATGCGCGGGTGTGCGCCGGACCGGCCGCATTTCATAGAGGATCGCGGGAACGCCGCGGCGCGCTACCTGCCACGCGGCTTCCGTGCCGGCCAGCCCGCCGCCAATGATCCGTATGGGTTGCAAATCGCCGCTCAAATTTCGAGCACGCCGCCTAAACCGGCGGCGGGCACGCGCAAGCCCACCATGAAGACGCCGAACAGCGCGTAGACCGCGCTCACTTCGTCGAACCGCATTTCGTAGATCAACTTCTTGAACACCAGCGGATCTTCGGCGAAGAGATCGACGCCCCATTCCCAATCGTCAAAACCGATGGAGCCGGTAATAATCTGCTTGACTTCGCCGGCATAGCGCCGCCCGACCAATCCGTGTTCGTGCATCATGCGCTGGCGGTCGGGCATCGGCTCGGTATACCAGTTCTTGGACTCGCCGCGCCGCCGGTCCATCGGGTAAAAGCAGATATATTTGGCCGGCGGAATCTCCGGCCAGAGGCGCGGCATCATCGCGGTTCGCTGGCGCGCCAGCACTTCCTCGATCTCTCGGCGCCACTCGTCGGAATTTGGGGCGATGCCCTTTTCCCGCAGTCCGGCATAGACCTTGGAAGTGGATTCGTACAGCCCCAGCTCGATCATCGAAACGTAGGAAGTGGCCGGCTCCAGGAAATCGCTCAGGCGCAGGCGGGCGAGGGCTAATTGCGCCTGGCTCAGCTCTTCGAAACTGCGGCGGAAGTGCAGAAACAGCAGGTCGGCTTTGTGGCCGATCATGGAGAAGATCGCGCTTTGCCGTCCTTCTCGCGGCGTTTCCAGATCGCCCAAGGCGGAGTTGGCTTCCTCCAGAATAGCGGCCCGGTCGCCAACCGCCAGCGCCCGCCAGGCGGGCCATTTGATACGCATCATCTGATGAAGGACGCTGGCGCCTTCAACCGTGAGCGGCACGGCCGGCAGAGGAGTTTCCACGATCGCTTCAGGAGTCATTCTCTACATTATAAGAGGGCCGATACTGGAAGAAATGGCATCGGCACAGGCTTTCGAACTCGAACTGGCCATCGCGTCTTCGGATATCGATGCGCTCGGACACGTCAATAACGTCACCTACCTGCGCTGGGTCCAGGAAATCGCGACGGCCCACTGGAAGTCGGCGGCGCCGGCGGTGGACCAGGCTCGCACCAGGTGGGTGGTGCTGCGACATGAAATCGACTATAAGCTGGCCGCCTATCCGTCCGACCGGATCATCGCGCGGACGTGGGTGGGATCGGCGACGCGCATTCGATTCGAGCGCTTCACGGAGATTCTGCGGGCGGCGGATCGCGAGCTGCTGGCGCAAGCCCGGACGATGTGGTGCTCGGTGGATGCGAAGACTCTGCGGCCGGCGGCAGTCAGCGCCGAAGTGCGCGCGGTCTTCTCGGTCGAGTGAGGCGGGGAGCTATTCGTGTCCGGCGTATAGTTCGGCGATCTGGTCGTGGAAATTCTCGATCACGCGGCTGCGGCGCACCTTCATGGTGGCGGTCAACTCGCCTTGTTCGATGGTCAGTTCGCGGGGCAAGATACGGTATTTGCGGATCTGCTCGTACGGCGCGAGTTGCTTGTTGACGCGCGCCACGGCGCGGTGAATTTCGGCGGCCACCGGTTTCGCCTCGGTGAAGCCCGCGGATCCTCCGGTCCATGCTTCCATCCCCTTCAAGGCAACCGCGGCGTTGGCGTTGATGGTAAAGAGGGCGGTGAGATACGGCAGACGGTCGCCGACCAGGAGCACCTGGCTGACCAGCGGCTCCATTTTGAAAAGCATTTCCACACGCGTGGGATAGATTTTCTTGCCGGTTGACGAGACGATGAGCTCCTTCTTGCGGCCGGTGATGAAGAGATAGCCGTTGTCGTCGATGTGAGCGATATCTCCGGTATGGAGCCAACCATCGCGCAGGACTTCGGAAGTTGTCTGCGGGTCGTTCCAATATTCACGGAACAGGCAGGGGCCGCGCAGGAGCAGCTCGCCATCCTCGCCGATGCGGGCTTCGACGCCGGGGAGCAGCTTCCCAATGCTGCCCGGCCGAGGCGCATTCAGCGGATTGAGTGTGGCGACTCCGCCTTCGGTAAGTCCGTAGCCTTCGATCAGCGGCATGCCGATGGCTTCGTAGAACTCCGCCAGTTCCTTGCCCAGCGGAGCGGCTCCCGAGGCGGCGACCCGGATCCGCCCGCCGAAGCGGACGCGCACCTTTTGGAACATCACGCGATCGGCAATCTTGAGCGGCAGACGGATCCGCCAGGGGACAGGTTTGCACTCGCGTCGATAGCGTGCCGCGGCCAGGGCCAGGGCCAGGGCGCCGTAAAAGGCCTTGCGCGCCGCCGCAGGCCGTTTTCGCAATTCGGAGCAGACGGTGGTATAGACCCGCTCCCACATGCGCGGCGGCGCGAGGAAGATGGTTGGCCGGACCTTGCGAATTTCCTGCGGGAGCTGCAGCAGGCTTTCGGAGAACGTTACCGGGGTGCCGCACCGGATCGGCAGGAATTCGATCACCACACGCTGGGCAATGTGCGCGGACGGCAGGAAGGCAATGGTCGCGTCCTCGGGCCCCATGGGCAGGACAGCCGGACCCATGTCGATATTCGAGACGATCGCGGAATGGGTGACCAGGGCCATTTTCGGTTCGCCGGTGGCGCCGGAGGTGAGATAAAGCACGGCCGGGTCGGACGGCTGGACGGTGCTCAGAATTGTCGGGAGAAGATGCGGGTCGCGGGCCATGGCGTCGCGGCCGAGCGCGCGCAGGTCATCGAGTGTGAGCGCACCGGGAGCTTCACCGGTCAGCAGGATCCAGTGTTCGACGGGCGCGCCGCGCAGAACCGCGAGGGTGTTCGGGTTCTCGACGAATGCCGCCCGAGCCATGGAGGCCGCGAGAGTGCGCACCAGGCCATCCGGCAGCAAGGTGGGATACAGGGCGGCGGAAATGGATCCATTGGTGAGGATCCCCAGATCGGCCAGATAGAATTCCAACCGGGTGTCCGAATCCAGGGCGACGACGTCGCCATTGCGAATGCCCAACGCACGAAGTCCAGCGGCGATCTCCTCGGCGGCGCGGCGAAAGTCATTCCATGAGCAGGTGAGGTATTCGCCATTTCCTTTTGGCTGGTGAAGCGCGGGGCCATCGCCGTACTTCCGGGAAGTCTCCGCGAGGACCTGGTAGAGCGTTCGAGGCACTCCTTGAACTCTAGCATGGAGTCCCGGCGCTACACGCTGACGACCGGGCACGGCGATTGACGAATGATGGCGTAGGCGTTCGTGCGCAGGCGCCCGAAGACGCCGGCGGCCGAACCGCGGCCGATGACCATCAGGTCGGCGTGGCGGCGCGTGGCGGTAGTGCAAATCATGTGGGCCGGCTCACCCGCTTCAACGACGATCTCGGCCTGGCAATTCAGCTTCGCCTGCAGGCGGGTCAACTCTTCCTGGACGGTTTCGCGGACGTGGGCGCGCCAGTCGCCTTCGGCTTCCGAGGTGCAGGCCAGAGCATGAACCAGGATCAACTGCGAATCGCAGGCCTGTGCCAGGCCGGCTGCCCAGGCCAGAGTACGTTCGCTCTGCGGTCCCAGATCCACCGCGCACAGAATGCGGCGCCATTTGATTTGTCCTTCGGCCGGGGCATCCGGCATGTGGACTCCGGTCCAGACCGGACAATCGGCATCATGCAGCACCTTGGCGGTATTGGAGCCGATAATGAAGCGGCGAAAAGGGCCGTACCCATGCGTTGGCATGACGATCAGGTCGCAGGCTTCGCGATGCGCGAAATCGACGATCACGGTCGAGGGGTCGCCTTCCAACACCACGCGTTTGACAGACAGACCTTGCCACTCGGAGGAGAGAAAGCCTTCGAGGTCGCGCGCCGCCTGCTCGCCGCTGCTGCGAAGCCATTCGGCGACCATGACGCCTCCCGCGACTTCGAATCCGGCGCCATACGGCATGGTCAGCAGAACGTGCATCAGCGAGACTTCGGAACCAAAACGCCTGGCCAGGGCCTGCGCGCAGCGGGCGGCGCCGATGGATCGCTCAGAAAAGTCGATCGGCACGAGAATCTTGGCGAGAGACCGCATAGGCATCTCCTTAGGGCGGCAAGCCGTCCTATAAATAGGATAAATCTGTCTGATTCTTGATGGGAAGGCCGGTGGGTGCGCGGCATGGAAGGGGAGGCTGGCCGAGTGGACGGCTGAAACATGGAATCCGGGCGCACCGATAAGATGCAAAAACCGCGCATCATGTGCGGTTTTTGAATCCTAAAGCATTTGGCTTCAGCAATTGACGGTTGAGAGCCGCACAGCGTGAGAGGCTTTCGCCCGCGCCAGCTTCTACGCTCTAAGCGGCGACCAAGGGAGCGGTGTTTGCGGACCGAATCCGGCGACCTGATAGTTTGAAGCGGACCGCTCCCTTTGGTTGCGGCTGAGAACGGCGGCTCTGTACATCCACTGTGATGCCGCGCTTACCCAAGGCCGGCTATCCGGCGAAGTCCAGGGTGTCGACGCGGGGACGGGAGAGGGGGGTGCGGTCGGCGGGGGAGCGATCGAGGGACGTTCGGGCGGCGGCGTCGGTCATGTACACGAGAGCTTGCCGGGTAAGCTCGGGCACGGAGGGGTCGGGATGGCGAAGGAGTTGGACGAGAGTTCGGATCCAGCGCAGTTCGGCGGCGCTGATACCGATCATCGAGACCGTTTGAGTCATGATAATCGCCGTTTCATAATCCTCTTTTCGTCCGGGACGGTGCATTCTAGAACGGCCGGGAGAATTATTGTTTCGCTGGACCGCACCGATGAGAGAGGTGAGCAGGAGTCCAACCCCGTTTGGGCAGGATCCACACTCGAAGGAATGACTATGGATATCTCACCGGTCAACCGCAGCGTGCCCGCTCCGGCGCAGTCCGTGTCCGTCGACCCGGTCGACAGATCCGGGCAGAATCGGGATGTCGTGCAGGCGGTCAAAGCCGTGAATTCGGCCGAAATGTTCGGCGACAACGAACTCGAATTTCAGCGGGATCCGCAAACCCACCGCATGCTGATCCGGGTGGTCAACCGCAAGACCAAGGAATTGATTTCGCAAATTCCTCCGGATTACGTGTTGCGTTTGGCGGAGAATCTGAAGACGCCAAAACCGTGAGGGGGCGGCGCCGGGGGTGGCTTCGGAGAGGAACGCTCTGAAGCCAAAGAATTTTGGAGGTTTGCCGATAAGAATCTTGGAGATGGTGAATGGCGTACTCGACTGACGCGTATCTGGAGACCAGAGTTTTTTCAGCCGATGGTTTGGAATTGGTCCGTATGTTGTATCAGGCGGCGATCGGCGCGGTTGCGGAGGCCCGCCAGTGCCTGGTGGATCGCGACATTCCGGCGCGGTCCCGAGCGATTAATAAAACTCACCGGATTCTGACCGAGCTGACCGTTTCGCTCGACTTCGAACGCGGCGGGGAAGTGAGCCGAGGCCTGGCGAGACTCTATGATTACATGAGCCGGCGGCTGATCGAGGCGAATTCGCACCAGGTCGATGCGCCGCTAGCGGAGGTATTGGGATTGCTCAGCACGCTGGCTGAGGGGTGGAACGGAATTCAACCGGACGTACTCACCGAAGCCCCGCCGTCAGGGAAAGGCAGCGACGGCCGTTGGGAGGAACTGATGACCTCGCGGCCGCCGGAACCGGCGGTCCATGAGTCGCACGCCTGGAGCTTCTGAGCTCCACCAGAATGCGCCGGCGGCCGGGCTGCGCGGACTACTTTTGCAGCCCTTTCGATATCAAATCCGCCAGGCCGAATCCACCATGGCGCGCCATGGCGACGGCAAGCTGCTGCTCCGCGAAATCGGAGGCGCAACTGGCGGAGGAGTCGGCCCCCGTCCCCAACCAGCCGCCTCCTTCGTGGGCCGCTTGTAGCACCTGTGTGATCAACAGCGCTTCGAACTGCTGGGCCGCGTCCCGGATCTTGACGGGATTATCATGGCTGCCGGCCTTTGGGGCAAAGCCAACCAGCGGCGATACCGCCGACAGATTCACTCCCGCCATCGCTACATCACCTCCACATCCGCTTCCAACGCGCCCGCGCTCCGCAGGCTCTGCAGGATGGCGATAACGTCCCGCGGCGTCGACCCGATCGCGCCGAGTGCGTGCACCAGATCCTCCACGGTCGCGCCCTGCTTCAATAGCACGTTGCGCGCCTTTTCCTCCTTGGCCGCGACGGCGGTCTTCGGCACCACTTCGGTGGTCCCCTTGGAGAGTTCAGTCGGTTGCGAAACCTCGAATGAGGTCTGGATTTCGACGCTCAGGTTGCCGTGTAGAATCGCCACCGGCGAAATATGAACGTCCCTACCAAAGACGATCGTCCCAGTGCGTTCGTTGATCACCACACGAGCTGGACGGTCGGCCTCCACGGTCAGATTCTCCAGATCCGAAAGGAAGGCGGTTGTCCGGTCGGCATACGCCTGGGGGATTGCGACGCTGACCAGCCCGGAATTTTCCGCGCGCGCCAGACCCGTCTTGACGTCCGCATTGGCGGAGAACCTGGCGTTGATTGCGTCCGCGATCCGGGTGGCAGTGGTCGAATCGGCCTGTTGAAGCTGCAGGCGAACGACCGATTTGGGCGCCACTGATGGCGCCGTCCGTTCGATGGTGGCGCCGTTGGGAGTGCGGCCAACCGTCGGATGGTTGACCATTTGAGTCGATCCGCCGCGTCCGGCCACGAATCCGCCGGTGACCACCGGACCCTGTGCCACCGCGTAGACCTGTCCATCGGCCCCGCGTAGCGATGTGAGGATGAGAATGCCGCCCTGCAGATTGCTGGCGTCGCCCATCGCCGCCACGGTGACATCGATGTGACTGCCGGGCTGGCCGAATGGCGGCAAGGTCGCCGTCACCATCACCGCCGCCGTATTCTTGACGCGAATGCTCGTTGGACTCACGGAGACGCCTACCCGTTCCAACAGGTTGGTGATGCTCTGATTGGAGAAGACGGTTTGCTGCCGATCGCCCGTGCCGGCCAGCCCTACCACCACTCCGTACCCCACCAGTTGGTTATCGCGGATACCCTCGACCGTTGCCAGGTCCTTGAGCCGCGCTGCCGGCGCCATCCCGCAGATCAAAACGAATGCCACGACCTTGCGTGTGGAAGATAAGATCGACATATTCAGAATGGAAGCAGCCCGAGAAGGAAGCGGTACAGGAAGTTCGGCCGCCTGATGGCGTCCCCGACCACGCCTTTGCCGTTGACGTGGACCTCGAGTTCGGCCAAACGGTTCGAGGTGACGCTGTTGGTGGCATCGATGTCGGCGGGGCGAATCACGCCGCGTACCATGATGGTCTGCCGTTCGCTGTTGATCTGGATATCTTTGGTCGCCTCCACCACCAGTCCGCCGTTGGACAGTACGTGAGTAACCCGGGCGGTGAGGGTTGTGGATAGTGTGGTGCTGCGGCTGGTGGTCCCTTGCCCGTTCAGGCTTTGGTTTCCGGAGACATTGAGGAGATTGGGCAACGCCGCGGTGGCCTTCGGGATACCGGCCATCGCGGTAACGGAACTGGCCGCGGCGGATTGCCGCTGTGTTTTGGTGGTGCCGGTCGAAACGGCGGACGCCTGTTCGGCAACCACGATTGTCAATATGTCATCCACCTGGCTGGCGCGGATGTCGCGCGCGGCATCGGCCAGGCGGGAACCAGGTTGCCAAATCGAGCCGGGGGTGGCCGGCGGGGCCACGGCAGATCGCGCCTCGGCCTCGGACACGTACTTGTCCAACGGCGTTGGAGGTGGCGGCGGCGCCTTCTTCTTCTTTTCGGCCAGACCTGGCGCGGCGGCCAGCATCAGAATGCAGAAACAAGGCAGGAATTTCAATGGATCTCTCCAGTGCCGGGTGGATTTGCGTCGACCGCTACGCGGCCTTTGTCCTCCACCCGGGCGCGGAATACTTTATGCGAATCGCCATTCAGCACCAGGACGGATTCACCGATGCATCCCGAAGCCTGGGCGATCCCGTCAAAGAACAGCCGGGTATTGCGGTTGCGGACTTCGACCCGTACTTTCTCGCCCCGCATCACGTCCTTCGGCACCGCCAACTGATCGAGTCGCACCGCGGAACCGGCGCGGACCGGCACCCGCGGCCATCGTCCGGCGACGTCGGCAAGGCGCTCCGCGAACGGGCCGTCCGATGGAAATTCTTCGCGAGTCTCGACGGTCAACCGGGCGGCCTCGATCGGCTTACCGGGGAGCAGGTCTGTGTTGGCGCGCACGCGGGTTACCGGCAAGAAAACCTTGACTCTGGCCCAGATGGCGAACTTTCGCGTCGCGGCGTAGCGCACAAATCCGTTCCAAAGCCCCATCCCGTTGCTCCCCGCCGAATGTAAATCAGCCGGCGAAAACGCGATCGCGCCTGCGGGGGCGGGCTGACGGGAGAATTCCACCATTTCGATGCGCGCACCGGGAAAGGAGTGTTGCATCGCCCGGAGCAGCCGCGCCGGATCGAGAGGCGCTACCGGGAGCTCGACGCAAAAAGGCTCGACCGGTCCTGAGCCTTCCAGATGAAAGCGCGCGGCCAGAATCCGCATATCGCCGGCGTGGAAGACGCGCGGGACGCCGGGCATGGGCGCCAGCGCGACCTGTGCCTGGGGAGCCGCGACGGCAAGGGCGGGAAAGACAGCCGCAAGATCGCGGCCCAGAATGTGGTCCGAATCGGGCGAGATGGCGATGCAGGCGGCGAGCGACAATGCGGCTAGTGATGCTGCCATGGCCGCCTCTAATGGCTGACGTTGTTGACCTGCTGGTACATGTTGTCCGCCGCCGTGACGACCTTGGAATTCGCTTCGTACCCGCGTTGCGCCTGAATGAGGTTGATAAACTCGTCGACGATCGACACGTTGGACTGCTCCACGTACCCTTGGAGCAGTGAACCCAAGCCCTCGGGCCCGCCCGGCACGCCGACGGTGGCATCGCCGGAAGCGTCGGTCGGCGAGTACAGGCCGTTTCCCAAGCTGTTCAGGCCGGCGGGATTCTGAAAATTCGCCAGCTGGATCTGCCCGGCCTGTTGCGCGGCGGATTGATTCGGCAGGGTGTACGTGACCGTGCCGTCGGATGCGATGGAGATGGCCTGAGCGTCGGGGGGAATGGTGATCTGGGGTTGCACCAGATTGCCGTCGGAGGTGACCAGGTTGCCGTTCTTATCGAGCTGGAACTGACCGCTGCGCGTGTACGCCAATTCGCCGGAAGGCAGGCTTACCTGAAAAAAGCCCTTTCCCTGGATCACCACATCGAGAGGATTGTCGGTCTGCGAGAACGCCCCCTGGGTGAAGACAATTTCGTTGGACGTGGGCCGCGTTCCCAGGCCCAGTTGCAGACCGGCCGGCACCACGGTCTGCTGGCCGGAGGCCGTCCCCGGCTGCAGCAGGCTCTGGTACATCAAGTCCTGGAACTGGGCGCGGCGGCTCTTGTATCCGACGGTGTTGGCGTTGGCCAGATTGTTGGCAATATTGTCCACGTTCATTTCCTGCGCGCGCATTCCGCTGGCGGCGCTATAGAGTGCTCGAATCATTGCAGTCCTTTCCCTTCTCGTCCGGCAAGGCCGGCATTTCAGGAACCTACCCTGGCGACCTGTTCGATCGCCTGCTTGCTCATGTCGCTGCCGAGCGTCATCGCTTTTTGCAGCATTTCGAATTGCCGCATGATGCTGACCAGCCGGACGGCCGCGTCCGCGGTTCCGCTGTTGGAGGCCTCCAGCCGGCCTTGCTGTACCTGCGCGCCGGACGGCGCGGGTTGAACCGACGGGCCGGCGGTGCGGAAATAGTTGTTGCCCTGCTTGCTCAGCGAACCCACACTGGTAAAATCGACAACCTGGAGCTGTCCGATTACAGTGCCATCCTGAGAAACCGTGCCATTACTGGAGATCTCGATGGGCCGCGAACCGTTGAGTGTCAAAGTGGTCCCGCCGTTGCCCAGGACCGGATAGCCATCGGCGGTGACCAGTCTGCCATCTCCGGCCAGCTGAAAATTTCCGCTGCGCGTGTACAGCGCTCCGCGCGGCGACTGCACGGTGAAGAAGCCTTTCCCATTCAACGCAACGTCCAGAGGATTCCCGGTCGGTTGGACGACGCCCTGTGAGAAATCGGTCCAGGGCTTGTCGATGACCGGCATGGTCGTCAGCGTTGGGTTGTCGCCGGCCTCCGGCGCGACGTACAGGTTGTAGAATTCGCGGTCCGCCTTATATCCCCCGGTGGAGGCGTTGGCCACGTTGTTCGCAAGGAGGTCCAGCGATTCCATGCGGGCCCGTATTCCACTGGCGGCGAGTGACGTGAGTGGATCCATCGTGATTCGCGGAGTGCATGAGGGTTGCCAACTGCAAATCCGACCGCGAAATACTCAAAACGCGTGTACTCCTTCCGATGAGGATCGATGAGAGGGTGATTGTTGTGGCAAGTTCTTGCCACGAAGATCCGCCGGCGGCAATTACGTGGCGCGAACAGCGCCGCAACCCGTTCAAAATTGATGCCGCCCGATCTGGAACGTAAGCTGCACCTGTCGCGGCGTGACCGCCGGCTCCACGCAGCACCCATTATCGAACCTCACGGCTCTGGTGGCGGCGTTCTCCGGCAGCAAGCCGCAGACGAAGCCGACGGACTCGAAGCCATCCGCGCCTGGTTCCGAAGGCGCTCCCTTCCCCGATCTGCTGGACAGTCTTACCAAAGCTGCCGGCGATCGGCAGGACGCCGGCGCTACCGACTGCGCTCCGCCGCTACACCCTCCAGCCTCCGTACGGCCCGACCCCGCGGACTCGATTCCCGCCCGCCCGGAAGCCGTACCGGAGTTGCCAGCGCTCCGTCCCAAGGTACGAAGCCTTCCTCTGCGTGTGCCTGTCTCGCGTCTTCCCGCCGGATCGCCCGCGCCGGCAATGCCAGCCGCAGCGCATTCTCTCGCGCGAATGAATCGTGAGTCGATCCCCACTCACGGACAAGACGCAGTTGCCGTCCAATCTGTAGAGCCACCAGCGCCTCCGGCGTCCATCGCCGTTGCGATCCCTTTGGCGCCGCAGTTTCCTCCACAGCCCGCTAACACGCCGGATGGTTCGGCGAGACCCCGAATCCAAACTTCTGACCCTGCCGACCGGTTCGCGAAAGTGCCGGCGGGTCCGCGAGTGGGTGCACATCGCTTTCCTCCTGCCGCAGCGCGATGGCAGCCGGTTGAATCCTGGGTTGCGCGGAGAATCCCGGATCCACTGCCTGAAGGCTCATCGCGGGCCGGCGGGCCGGTGGTGAGCGCGTCTTCAGGAGTCCCCATCCGAGACGGAAACGCGCGGCAGACTTTGCGGGAGGGAATCATCGCGGACCCAGCCGCCACGCCGGCGGCAAGCGCTCCAGCGGTGCCGGCAATCCCGCGGATGCACCCGCCTGTATCGCAACCACTCGCTCCGCGAAGGTCGCAGACCACCGCTCCCGGCGCATCGCGGGCTTTCGAGGGCGATCGCAAATCCCGGCCAAACCCCGCTACGTGGACGGCGCCCGAGGCAGCAGCTCCCGCGCCTCGCGATCCGGCGCCGCCAACGCAGCCGCCGCGATCGTCCCGCGTCCCGGCATTCACTCACGCGGGCCAGACCGCGCTGGAACGCCCTGCCTCCCGGCGCAGTGAAATAACACCCGTTCGAACCGCCACCCCGTCCGTCGCCCCGGCGCCGGTTCGCGCAGCCGCATTGGCGCACCTGAATTCTGAAGGCGCGCCGGCTGCGTCTTCAGCCGCGTTGTTACACGCCTACGCCCCCCATGCGGCAGTGGAATCCGGGCGAGCGTTTTCGGCGGCAACGCACGGTTTGTGGGAAACCGAGACGATGCCCTCGCCGATACCGCCGTCACCGGCGCGAGCGCCGGATATCGAGACGTGCGCGCCATTGTCCGACGCTGTTGTCCCGCCAGCCGGCCGCGAGCCGGCGGCTTCGCTGCGCAAAGCCGCGTCGCCATCTCCAACGCCGGCAATTTCCGCTCGCGCTTCCGACAAGGGCGCCGGCGATGCGGACGGGTCTGCCAGCCCCCTCTCCCAGGCGATACAGGCGGCAAAGAACCGGGCGCCGGCCGGTCCAATCGCCTTCGAAGCACGATTGACTTCGAGGATCGTATCCCAGGCGGACGGCGACGCACCCGGGGCCGACGGCGGCTCCGGGGCCGGTGACGACATGCCGCGCAACTTGCCTCTTCGTCTATCGAACGCTATCGATCCGCAAACCGCGGACCCACGTATGAGCCAACCGGCGCCGGTCGCGCCCGCCGCGTCCGCAACGGAAGCTGTACGTGCCGATGTATCCCACTCCCATGGCCAGGAGCACGCCGCGGAACTGGATGGAGGCGCCGCTCCGCCGGCTGAACGCAAGCTCGCCGGTCCGGCATCGCCGACCCGGGATTTGACACCCGATCCGAACGCCATCCCAGCCCCGCGCGCGGTTGCTGATCCGGACGGGGTGGCCGCTCCATTGCATGCAAGAGCCGCTCGCGCCGGCGAACCGGCGGCGCCGCCCGAAACCCGGATCGCGCCGGAGCTTCCGGTCAAGCCTCCGATTACCCCTCGCGACCTGCACCTGGCGGTCGGGAGCGGTGACCAGCGTGTGGACGTGCGCGTCGCCGAGCGGAGCGGGGAGATTCACGTGGCCGTGCGAACCCCGGACCAGCGTCTCGCCGGGTCTCTCCGCGACGATCTGCCGTCGTTGGCTTCCCGGCTGGAAACGGCAGGGCTTCGAGCCCAGGCCTGGAGGCCGGGGACCCTCGCCGCTTCCGAGCGCATTCGAATCGAGACGAGTGCCCGCACCGCGTCGCAGAACTTCCAGGAGCAACCGGGGCAGCACGGACGCCGTCAGGATGCCGATCGTCAGCCCCCACAGCCCCGAAAACCGCAGCACTCCGTTTCTCCAGCAAAACCCGACCGAAAGGACTTTCAATGGCTGTTCAACTCTCTTCGCTGATGTCGACATACGCCGCCAATCACACCGGGGCGCATCCCATCATCTCCCGCAACATCCCCAACCGCACGGGCGCCTCCAACAGCGGTTCCGGGACTTCTTCCACCACGACGACCCTGAGTTCCACCAACGCCGCCGCGCCAGCTTCATCATCCGCGCCGGCCGCGACCACCAACTCTTCTTCCGGTTTCAGTTCGCTCTTCCCGGTGAACGCCGCCGCGACCATCCCTGCGCCAGCGAGTCCGGTGGATCCGGTTCCGACAGCGCAATCGGTTTTCGGAGCCAACCCGTGGATCACCAACCCGACCGGCAGCGGCCCCACCGGCACGTACAGCTATAACCCGTACTACTTTGCAACCCCGCAGACAGCGGCGGCGGTCGCCAGCATGGTCGGGGGAAAGGTGGTCAGCATGAACGCGTTTTCGACCGCCGGCAGCCCATTCCAGCAAAATCAGCCGAACCAGATGGTGCAGCTTCCGAACGGAGCACTGATCAATCCTGGCCTGGTTGCCGAATTCTATACGCATGGCTACTCCCAGTCGATGATCAACCAGATGATCGCCAACGAAGTATCGAACGTTTCGGAAGGGAACTGACCCATGATCACGCCCATCGCTCATGCATCGACCACTCCAACTTCCGGCAGCAGTTCCAGCGACGCCGGCGCAGCCGCCACCCCTCCCGTGAACGAGACCATGTTCCTGCAACTCCTGGTGGCGCAACTGCAAAACCAGGACCCCATGAACCCAACCGACAGCACGACATTTGTGACGCAATTGGCGCAATTCCAGCAATTGGAGCAGTCCATCAACAACGGTCAGGACCTATCGGCGATGCGTCAGGACCTCGACACCATCTCGGCGGCGTACACCTCGTCGCCGACCCAAAGTTCGTCAAAATCTCAAGCCTAAACCGGAGACATGAATGTTCACTTCCTTCTCGACAGCACTATCCGCGCTAAGCGCGACTTCGACGGCCATCGACGTCGTCGGCAACAATCTGGCCAACATGAATACTCCTGGATTCAAGACCAGCCAGGTGGAATTCCAGGATCTGGTCACTCAGTCGCTGGGCGCAGGCTTGGGCGACACACAGGTCGGATTCGGGACCGGCACGCCGCTGACCGTCCGGCAATTCACCCAGGGAGCAATTCAGACCTCGAGCGGCACGCTGGACGCCGCCGTCCAGGGCGACGGCTTCTTCGTCGTGAATGATGCCTCGGGGAATACCTTATATACCCGCGCCGGAAACTTCCAGACCAACAGCAGCGGCGACTTGATGACGGACACGGGTGACTATGTGCAAGGCTGGACGACCCTCGATCCCACTACGGGCGCGGTCGATACCAACGGCCCGGTAGGGAACATCGTGGTCCCCGTCGGGTCTCTCAAGCCCCCCACGACCACGACCACCATGTCGGCCAGTTTGAACCTGAATTCCAACGCCGCGGCCGATTCCACTTCCGCCTTCTCCGATACCGTCCAGGTTTATGACAGCTTGGGATCCTCCCATGTGCTGACGATCAATTTCCAGAAAACCGGCGCCAACACGTGGAGCTACGATGTCACGGTTCCGGGACAGGACGTCAGCGGAGGTACGGCGGGCACTCCTTTCGATACCGGCGCCAGCGGCAGTTTGACGTTCAACGCCAACGGCCAATTGACCGACCCGCCGGCGGGAAGCCCGATCGCAGTCTCCATTCCGGGGTTG
>Ga0335083_10005506_pt1 | contig 15958 bp, 14 predicted proteins | sample Lox_Sample_42_FD_206716 | JGI IMG/M metagenome (GOLD analysis project Ga0335083, IMG submission 206716) | Soil microbial communities from Loxahatchee National Wildlife Refuge, Florida, United States - Lox_Sample_4.2 | ecosystem: Environmental > Terrestrial > Soil > Wetlands | place: USA... | reverse complement strand
ACGCTTTCGCCTCATCGCATTTCCTGCTTTGCTCTGAGCACGAGGCGCTGTTCCGATGTCCGCAACCAACATTGCTGAAATTCGCGCCCGCGAAATTATCGATTCGCGCGGCAACCCCACCCTCGAGGTGGACGTTAGGCTTGGCGGCGGCGCGCTCGGCCGCGCCGCCGTGCCTTCGGGCGCGTCAACCGGCGTCCACGAGGCGCTGGAACTGCGCGACGGCGATCCGCACCGCTTCGGCGGCAAGGGCGTCACGCGCGCGGTCGCCAACGTCAACGGCCCCATCGCCGGCGCGCTGCGCGGCGCTGACGCCGCCGCGCAGCGCGCGCTCGACGAGCGGCTAATCGCGCTCGACGGCACCGAAAACAAATCGGCTCTCGGCGCCAACGCGATGCTCGGTGTCTCGCTCGCCGCCGCGCACGCCGCCGCCTCGGCGGCCGGCGCTCCGCTCTACCGCTACCTCAACCCGGCGGCGAGCATCATGCCGGTGCCGATGATGAACGTGCTGAACGGCGGCAAGCACGCCGACTCGAGCGTCGACATGCAGGAGTTCATGATCGTGCCGCTCGGCGCGCCCATCTTCGCCGAGTCGATCCGGATGGGCGCGGAAGTGTTCCACGCGCTCGCGGCCGTGCTCAAGAAGCGCGGACAGTCGACCAACGTCGGCGACGAGGGCGGCTTCGCGCCCAACCTGCGCAACAACGAAGAGCCGATCGAGGTTATCCTCGAAGCGATCGCCAAGGCCGGTTATCGTCCCGGCGCCGACGTCGCGCTGGCGCTCGACCCCGCCTCGAGCGAGTTTTACGAAGACGGCCGCTACGTCTTCGCGCGTTCGGACAAGCAGGCGCGCGACTCGGAACAGATGGTGCGTCTGTGGAGCGACTGGATCGGCCGCTATCCGATCGTTTCGATCGAGGATGGACTCGCCGAGGACGACTGGGCGGGCTGGCAGACGCTAACGCGGGAATTGGGCGCACGCGTGCAGCTCGTCGGCGACGACCTCTTCGTGACCAATCCGAAGCGGCTCGAACGCGGTATCCGCGAGCACGCGGGCAACTCGATTCTGATCAAGCTCAACCAGATCGGCACGCTCACCGAAACGCTGACGACGATCGAGATGGCGCGCGCCGCCGGCTTCACCTGCGTCGTATCGCATCGCTCGGGCGAGACCGAAGACACCACGATCGCCGACCTTGCGGTTGCGACCGGCGCCGGACAGATCAAGACCGGCTCGATGAGCCGCGGCGAGCGGACGGCCAAGTACAATCGCCTGCTGCGCATCGCCGAGGAACTCGGCGCGCGTGCCTCATGGCCGGGAGCGGCGGCGTTTCGCCGCGACGGGAGCGGGCGGTGAGCAATACGGCGGGCCGACCACCGGTCGCGGTGCTGGTAATTTTCGATGGATGGGGCTTGCGCGCCGAGCGCGAGGCCAATGCGATCGCGATGGCGCGGACGCCCACGATGGATCGTCTGTATCGCTCGCAGGCGCATAGCGAACTCGAAGCTTCGGGCGAGGCGGTCGGCCTCGCGCCGGGCGTGATGGGCAACTCCGAGGTCGGCCACCTGACGATCGGCGCCGGCCGCGTGATTTACCAGGACGTGATGCGTATCGCCAAGGCGATCGAAACGGGGGCCTTCTCCCGCAATGAGGCCCTGCTCGGCGCGATTCATCGCGCGAAGGAGCGCGGCCGCACGCTTCATCTATGGGGCCTGCTTTCCGACGCAAGCGTGCACAGTCATATCGATCATCTTTTCGCGCTGCTTGAACTCGCGGCCCGCGAAGGCCTCGGCCGAATCGCCGTGCATGCGGTCCTCGACGGGCGCGATACGCCACCGCGCTCCGCGCTGCCCTACATCGATGCGCTCGAGGCGAAGCTCAAGGCGCTTGGATGCGGCAGGACGGCGACGGTGGGCGGGCGCTACTTTGCGATGGACCGCGACAAGCGATGGGAGCGCGTGGAGCGCGCCTGGCGCGCGATCGTGCTGGGCGAGGGAATCGCCGAAAAGAGCGCGCATGCGGCGGTGGAACACGCCTACGCCGCCGAGCAGTCGGACGAGTTCGTCGAGCCGCGCGTGATCGCCGGCGGTGCTCCGCTCGAAGACGGCGACCAGGTGATCTGCTTCAACTTTCGCGCCGATCGCGCGCGCGAACTGACCGCCGCGCTCGCGCTGGAGCGCTTCGACGGCTTCGCCCGTCCGCGCTTCCCGCGCGTCGGCTATGTATGCATGAGCGAGTACGACCGCAGTTTCGGATTGCCGCTCGCCTTCGGCCCCGAGGACGTGAAGAACACGCTCGCCGAGGTGCTGGCGCGCGCCGGTGTCCGCAACCTGCGCATCGCGGAGACCGAAAAATACGCTCACGTTACCTACTTTCTCAATGGGGGCACCGAGAAGCCATTCCCGCTCGAGGAGCGCGTGCTGATTCCGTCGTCCAAAGTGGCGACCTACGACCTCGAACCCGCGATGCGCGCCGAGACGATCGCCGAACGCGCGGCGGCGGAAATCACCCGCGGCAAGTTCGGCGCGGTGGTGATGAACTTCGCCAACCCGGACATGGTCGGCCACACGGGCAAGCTCGAAGCGACGGTGAAGGCGATCGAAACGACCGACGCCGCGCTCGCCCGGGTTATCGACGCGGTCGAACGCGCGCACGGCGTCGCGCTGATAACCGCCGACCATGGCAACGCCGAATTCATGGCCGACCCCAAAACCGGCCAGGCGCACACCGCGCATACCACTTTCCCGGTGCCGCTGATCCTGTTCGACCCGTCCTACAAGGGAAAGCTGCGCTCCGGCGGCACGCTTGCCGATGTCGCCCCGACGCTCCTAGGCATCCTTGGCATCGAAGCGCCGTCCGAGATGACCGGACACGACCTCCGCATCTCGGCCAGTTCCTAGAAGAGCCGGCTCGGAGCATATAACGGCAAGTACGAGCTTCCTCGCCGCATCTCCTACTTCGTGAAGACCCCGTTTGATAACCGGACGGGGCATGGCGGCGACCTTCTCGATCTAAACCTGGACTGCTCGTTGAGCCTTGGAATTGATCGAGCTTAATGGCGGGTGCCACATTCGATTGCGGGATTGTAACTCTTTATGAGCGAGTTGGTGCTGTCCCTGATATTTCTTGCATCGGCAAGATACTCGGCCAGAATGTCGGTGCGCACGTCGGGTTGTGCCTTACCAATGACCTGTAAACGCTCAGCTAGATAATCGTCGGAGAAATCGCTAAGCGAAACGAGGCTCACCGGCCAGGCATTCAGTTGTTGCGGACCGCTCAAGCCAAGGGTCAGGATGGTCCTGTATGAAAGCGCTTGAATCGTAGGACCCTGATTCATACGTCCGACGAACATCCACTTCTGACGGAAGGCCGGGACTAGAAATGGCGGGTCGGCGCTGTGAAACATGCACTGCTCCTGGACGATAGACTTTTCGACGTCGGGGCTTTCGACCAAAAGAGCCGATGGACTGACAAGCATGAACTTGGTCGAACGCCCGACGAAGTTAAATGGCGAGGGTCCCGGTGCGCTCGCCATCGCAAGCGTTTCCGTTGTGCCTGAGGCTCCAGAGGCTGAGCCTCCGCCGCCGAGCGAAGTTAATGCCGCGCAACCCGAAAAAAGTGCAGCTGCGAGTAGCAAGTCGAACATGAATATCTTACGCATTCCAGAATCTCCGGCGGGACCTACTTATGCGTGACTTTCTGTTTTGCGCGGACAGGCGAAGAGCTCGGCTCGGCAACTTGTTGAACAGCAAGATGCGTACCGGCACCGCGCAACGATACGACGATTCACGTGAAGAGCGCGTACGACTCTAGGTGCGCTGTCGTAACTCGGATAAAACGAATACCGAACGGGGCCCGCAAGAAGAACGTTCGTGGATACGAAGACGCTATCCACAGGCAGGTTCTTCAAAGCCATCAATCCCTAATCGATCTTAGGCATCGCATCCACGCCAACGTGAGTTCGATGTCAAATACGCTGACCCCCGATCGTCCGGCGCGGCGTCGGACGCGAGGCTGCGGACGCGGCTGATGAGCACGCAGCCGCGTCGATAGCGGCAGTATTCCCGAAGCTTAAATCGCGGAAGCTTAGATCGCGAGGAGGACCGGGAGAGCCGGCGCTTCCTACCAGCGCACCACCTGCTCGTAGATCTTCGGCAGCACGCGCGGTAGCGAAGTGATGTCCTCGATCACGAGGTAACGCGAGGGCGCGCACATCTGGCGCAGGTAATCGTGGCCGGTGCGATCGACCGTGATACAGAACGGCAGCACGCCCGCCATCTCGAGTTCCTTCAGCGCCACCATCGTGTCCTGAATACCGTAGGCGTTGGAGCGCCGGTCGTGGCCGTAATCGAAGTCCTGCGGAAAGCCGTCGCTCAGCAGGATGACGTGCTTGGCGCGCGAGCTTACGTCCTTGAATTTCTCGCGCACGTGACGAATCGCTGCGCCCATCCGGGTCGAACGCTTGGGCTCGACCGCGCCGACGCGCGCCTTGACCTCGTCGCTCAGTCCCTGGCCGAATTCCTTGATCACGTAGAACTCGACGTTGTCGCGCCCGTGGCCGGAAAATCCCATGATCGCGTAGGAATCGCCGATTTCCTCGAGCGCCTCGGCCATGATGACCAGGGCTTCCTTGTTGACGTCGATGATGCGGCGCGGGCGCTGGCTTTGTTGCGGGCGGCGCTGCCAGGCCTTCATCCAGTCATCCGCGCGGTCATCGTCGTCGGTGGCCGCGGCCTTGCGCACCTCACGATGGATCGGCTCGTCGGTGGAGGCCGACATGTCGAGCAGGAAGAGCGTGGCGACGTCGCGCGATTCCTTTTTACGCGCGCTGTACACGCGCGGGTCCGGGCTCTCGCCCATCAAACGCGACACGCGCGTCTCGACCAAGCGTTCGAGGTCCAGCTCCTCGCCGTCCTCGAGTCCGCGGACCATCCGATACGAAGCCGGGCGGATACGCTGAAAGTGCCGGCGCACCTGCGGCAGCATCTCCGAGTAGCGCGCGAGCGTCTGGGCGAAAAAATCGTTGTCGTCGCCGGCGATCGCGACCTCGCGCAGCCGGCACCATCCGCGCCGGTAATCGGCCAGCACGTAGTCCCATTCGTCGTACGAGTAGTAGGAATCCTGGTTGCGCCCGTGCATCAGCACGAGCCGGCCATGATTGGAGGCCGGACCGATCTCGCCGAGCTGCTCGCGCAATTCCTCGAGGTCCTGCGCCTGCTTCCCCGTAAGCTGGGTGAGATACATCCCCTCGCCTTCGGCGCCGCCCTGACCTTCGGCGGGCTTGATTTGCGCGCCCTGCTCGAGCAGTTTGCGGATCTCTTCCGGACTCAGCGGACGGCCGCCGCGGCCCTTGGACTGCTTGCCGGAAACCTCCATCCGCAGGTTCTGGTTGGTCTCGCCGTCGCTGTCGCCTTCGTCGCCCTCGGGGCCTTCGCCCTCGCCGTCCTCGGCGCTGTCGAGGCTGCCGATAAGATCGTTGCGCAGCGCATTGCCTTCGTCGTCGAGGCCTTCGGAGTCGCCGGCGCGCCGCGCGGCCGCGATCAACTCCTGCAGCCACTCGTACATGGCCGCGGCCTGGCGCGCGCTGGTCAGTACGTCGGCGCCGGGCCTGCGCAGCGGCCCGAAAAATCGGGCCGCGTGGCCGGTAAAGGCTTGCGTTGGTGTATCGTCGGCGGATTCGATCTCGAGCGCGCCGCGCACCAGCATCGTGCTGAGCGCGCGCGGATTGAGCCGCTCGACCAGCGCGCGGTTGAGCTTGCTGAGGCGCGGCGCCAGGCCGCGGTAGCGACGCGCGATCTCGCTGTCGATCCGCGCGCTTTCGCAAAGGCGCATCAACGCGCCTCCGAGCATCGGGTCGGCGAACGACGCGACGAAGCTTTCGATCGCTTCCACGCCAGTCTCGCCGCGATCCTCGAATCCCGGCAGCTCGGCGAGGGAGAACTTGAAGGTTCCGAACTCGTGGCGGCCGGCGAGCTGAGCGGCCGTCACCAGGTAATAGTCGTAAGAGAGCGCGGGCGAGCCGAGCGCGTCGATCTGTTCGGGCAGATGAATCATCTCGCCCGCCAGCAGCGGATAATGAAAGGCGAGCATCGGACCGCAATTGGCGATCGAATCGAGGCGGAATTCCTGCGGATAGAGCATCCGCATGAACTTGGTGAGCACGCCCTTGATTTCGTGCAGCGCCTGCGGGCGATCTTCCGCCGGAGTCTGGGCGGGAATCTGGGCCATCCGCGTCATTGTGACAAATTGCGCACCCGCTATGCAATTTTAATTTTCCGCCGTCCTTGCAGCAGGAGCGGGAACGAACAGCGCGGCGCCGGCGTTGCTGATACGGCACAGGCGCGCCGCCTGCAACGCGGCTTGACGAGGCGGCAAGCGCCGTCTTAAGTGCTAGGAGTCATGGTTATTTCAAGCAAAAGCATGTTCGGCGGTGCCGCGCTGTTCCGACTTCTGACGCTAACCCTCGGAGTAGCCGCGATAATCGCGGCCGGCGTCCCATCCCGCGCGCGCGCCGGCATCACCGACGCGGTCAAGACCGAAACGCTGCCCAACGGGCTCAAGGTTCTGGTGCTGGAGAATCACAAGGCGCCCGTGGCCACCTTCAACGTATTCACCAAGGTCGGCTCGCGCAACGAAAGTTTCGGCCAGACCGGCATCTCCCACCTGGTCGAACATCTGAAGTTCCGCGGCACCAGGAAATACGGCCCCGAGGAGTTCTCCAACATCATCCAGGAAAACGGCGGGATGGATAACGCGTTCACCGGCGCCGACTTCACCGATTATTTCGAGGTTATCAATCGCGACCATCTCGACGTGCCGATCAGCCTCGAAGCCGACCGGATGGGAAACTTCGACCCCAAGGGCTTCGCCTCCGAGCTTGCGGTGGTGGAAGAGGAGCGGCGGATGCGCACCGACGACAATCCCGAGGACGCACTCGCGGAGACCACGCAGGCGCAGGCCTTCGTCGAGCATCCTTACCACTGGCCGGTAATCGGCTGGATGCAGGATATCCAGCACCTGACGCTGGCCGATGCGCTCAAGTACCACAGCGTTTACTATTCGCCGCAGAACGCGATTGCGGTGGCCGTCGGCGATTTCGACGCCGACAAGGTGCTCAAGCAAATCGCCGACTCTTTCGGCCCGATCAAAAACGGTCCCAAGCCGCCGCCAGTCTTCCAGGTCGAACCGCCCCAGCAGGGCGAGCGGAAAATCGTGCTGCGCCACGCCGCCAACCTGCCCGCGTTCACCGAGGTCTATCACGTGCCGAACTATCGCGTAGGCAAGACGGATGCCTTCGCGCTCGAAATCGCTTCCGAAATTCTCTCCGACGGCAAGAGTTCGCGGCTGTACCGAGCGATGGTGCTCGACAAGCGGATGGTGGTCGAGGTGTCGGCGAGCTATGACATGACCTCGTTCGACCCCGGATTGTTCGAGGTGTCCGCGCAGATACGGCCCGGGGTGAAGACCGACGACGCCATCGCTGAGGCCAACAGGGTGATCGAACGGCTCAAGGCCCAGCCGGTCAGCGCCGACGAATTGCAGAAGGCCAAGAACCTCGAGCAGTCGCAATTCGTGTTCTCCCAGGACTCTATCTTCGAAGAGGCGCTGCAACTCGGCGTATGGGAGATGCTGGGTGACTACCATCTGTTGGACCGCTACCTCGAAGACATCGACAAGGTCACCGCGGACGACGTGCAGCGCGTGGCGAAAAAATACCTGGTCGAGAACAACTGCTCGCTCGGCGTGTTGGTGCCGACCGGAGTGCTCCCGCATGAGCAGGGCGGCGGAGGCGGCGGCGGCATGGTGCATCACGCGCCCGTGTTCAGCGCGGCGAATATGATGCCGGGCGTCATGCAGTTTCGCGCGGGGCGCACGGCCGCCCCGATGAACGAGGTGGTGCGATGAGGCGGCGCGGAGCTGGTTTTGAGTCAGCTTTGGGCGCCGTCCTGGCCGGCGCTCTTCTCATGATTGCGGCCATCGCGTCCCCGGCAGCGGCGCTCGAGATCAAGCGCTCGGTACTGCCCGACGGCGCGATACTGCTGGTTTCCGAGCAGCATCAGCTTCCGATGGTGACGATGACGATCGCGTTCGACGCGGGCGCGCGGCGCGACCCCGAAGGCAAGGCCGGGCTCGCCGCGCTGACCGCGAGTTCGCTGACGCTCGGCACCAGGGAACTGAGCGCCACCGAGTTCAATCAGAAAGTCGATTTTATGGGCAGCTCTGTCTCGGTCGGCGCGGGCACCGACTATGCGCAGGCGAGTTTCACCTCGCTCAAAAAATACCAGGACCAGACGCTTGTCCTGCTAGCCGCGGCGCTGACCGAGCCGGCGCTCAGCGACGCCGAGATCACGCGCAAGCGGGACGAGCGGGTAGCGGGAATCAAGGCCGAGGAGGAGCAGCCGGAATACGTCGCCGGAGTCACTTTCCACAAGGCGCTCTATGGCAACACGCCCTATGGGCATCCGGCGGGCGGCACGGCGGAGTCGGTGGCGAAACTCACGCCCGCAGACGTGCGCGACTTTTATCGCACGCACTACAAGATCGGGAGCGCGGTGATCGCGGTAGTCGGCGACGTCAACGCCAACGAGATCAAGGCCAAGCTGGAGAAGGCGTTCGACGCGATCAAGGGCACGGTACCGTCGCAAGCGGAGCCTCCGGGGCCGAGCGTGCCCGCGGGAATTCATCCGACGCTGGTCGATCGCAGTGTCGTGCAGGCGACCATCATTCTGGGCTCGGGCGGAATCGCGCGCTCCAACCCGGACTACTATCGGCTGCAGGTGATGAACTACATCCTCGGCGGCGGCGGCTTCGCCTCGCGGCTGATGAAAATCGTGCGCAGCAAGAACGGGCTGGCCTACGGAATCTCGAGCGGATTCGACGCGGGTAAATTCCCCGGTTCCTTCGCCGTCAATACCCAAACCAAGAACAAGAGCACCAACGAGGCGCTGCGGCTCATCATCGAACAGCTGCGCGACATGCAGGAGCATCCGGTGTCCGACGCCGAGCTGGCCTCGGCGAAGAAATACCTCATCGGCAGCTTTCCGCTGAAGCTCGACCGCCAGAGCGCGATCGCGAGTTTCATCCTGCAGGTCGAGCTCTACGGCCTCGGGCTCGACTACGCCGAGCAATATCCGAAACTAATTGCGGCAGTGACCAAGGAAGACATCCAGCGGGTGGCGCAAAAATACCTCCATCCCGACGCCCTGCTCCTGGTCGCAGTGGCCAACCAGTCGGAAGCCGCGATCAAAGTGTCGGATCTGAAGAACGTCGCCGAAGGAGCGGCGCCGAGCGCTCCGGCGACGGCGAGTGGGCCTGGCGCAACGCAGGCTCCGCAGCCGGCGCCCGGCGGCTGATCGGTCTTACGGCTTGCGCACGCGCTCTCGCGATCGAGCGGCTTTGGTGTATATTCGCCGTGCCGCGCGCGATCGCGCGTGTGCGATGGGGATGATCCGCGGGATTGATTCCGAGATCTCCATCATCGATTGGAGCGACCATCGATGGCTAACGAAAGCTGGAAAATCGAGGGCGAATATTTCGAGTCCTGCAACTGCGAGCTGCTTTGTCCCTGTCTGTTAAGCCAGGCCAAGGTTCGTCCTACCGAGGGCCATTGCGACGTGGTGCTCGCCTTCCACATCGACCGCGGCAACTTCGGCAAGACCGACCTCGCCGGCCTCAACGCGGCGCAGGCGCTTACCACTCCCGGTCCGATGGCGCAGGGCGGCGGCACCGGCGGAGTGTACGTCGATAGCCGCGCGAGCGCAGAGCAGCGCTCCGCGCTCGAAGCGATCTTCTCGGGACAGGCGGGCGGACCGCCGAGCCTGCTCGCTCCAATGATCGCGCATCGGCTGCCGACCAAGACCGTGCAGATCGAATTCAGCGCGTCGGGCGACACGCGGAAGCTCAGCATCGCAGGCATCACCGAGGTCACCGTGCAGGGCGTCGCGGGACGCGACGGTACGACGGTTTGGCTCGACAACGTAACGCATCCCTATTCCGGGCGTCTGGCGGCCGCGCGCGGCACCTCGAGCCGCTACCAGGATCATTCGCTCAGCTTCGACAACAGTGGACGCAACGGCCACTTCTCGCCGATCAACTGGTCCAACGCCTGACGCGGGCTGCGCGGACGAGGGTGTAACGCCGCTTTCAAGACTTGCGATGGCTTCCGCGGTCCCCACAACGGACGGGCGCAGGACTGCTCGCGTCTTGAGGCTGCCCGATCAACTGGCGATCTGGGGCGGCCTTGGCGCGCTCTCCGCGCTCGCCTGGCTATACCTGTGGCGGATGCCGGCCGGCGACGCCTCGATGCAGGGGATGGCGGGGATGGCGAATATGGCCGGGATGCCCGGGATGACGATGCCCTCGCCATGGTCGCCGCAGCAGCTGTGGCTGACCTTCCTGATGTGGACCGTGATGATGGTCGCGATGATGACGCCCAGCGCGGCGCCGATGGTCACGATGTACGCGCGCGTCTGTGAGGGCCGCGGCCTGGCGCCGCGCGCACGGGTGTGGCTCTTCGCCGGCGGCTACCTCGCGGTGTGGGCCGCGTTCAGCGCCTTCGCCACGCTCGCGCAGGCCGCGCTGGATCAGGCAGCGATGCTGACTGGGGCGATGCGAGTCGCGCCGTTGATGGGCGGAGTGATCCTGGCGCTTGCGGGCGCCTATCAGCTCTCGCCGCTCAAGCGCCGATGTCTGCGGCAATGCCAATCGCCGGTGGGCTTCCTGATGACGCACTGGCGCGAGGGCGGCGCGGGGGCGATCGCGATGGGTCTCCGTCACGGAGCTTTTTGCGTGGGATGCTGCTGGATGTTGATGGCGCTGCTGTTCGTCGCGGGGGTGATGAACCTTTTATGGGTTGCAGTGCTGACCGGTTTCGTTTTGATCGAACGGGCCACGCGATGGGGCGAGACGCTGGCGACAGCGTCGGGTTTTGCGCTGATCACGGCCGGCCTCGCGCTCGCGGCGCTTAGCTGACCGGTCTTACCTGACCGACTTCGGAAAGGGACGGGAGGTGGCTTCTCCTGTCGACCTTGGACAAATCTTCGCGATCGACCGGGCTCCCGATGCTTTATACGGTTGGGCATTCGACTCATCCGATCGAGCGCTTCCTCGAACTGCTCGGCGAGCATCGAATCGCCGTACTCGCCGACATCCGCTCCTTTCCGGGCTCCCGCCGATGGCCCCAGTTTGGTCAGGAGCGCCTCGCCGAGGCGCTCGGCCGCGCCGGCCTGGAATACCGATGGCTCAAGCGGCTCGGCGGACGGCGTAAGAGCACGCGCGCCGACTCGCCCCACGTGGCGTGGACGGTCGCCGCGTTCCGCTCCTACGCGGATTACGCCGAGAGCGCCGAGTTCGCGGAAGCTCTCCACGAACTGGCGGCAATCGCAACCGCCGCGCGCACCGCGATCATGTGCTCGGAGGGGTTATGGTGGCGATGCCACCGGCGAATCGTCTCTGACCAGATGATGCTGCGAGGATGGGACGTCGAGCACATCATGCCCGACGGCAAGCTGACGGCGCATCGGCTGCCCGACTTCGCCTCGGTCGTCAACGGACGGATTATCTACGACGGCGGCCAGCCGCCGCTGCTGAAATAGCGCCAAGCGGCAGGCGCCGGCCGCTCATCTAGCGGCGGCGGGAGTGGCGGACGCCGCGGCCGCCTTATGGCCGCCTTCCCAGGCTGCCTTCACCGTCGCATAGACGTCGAACGGGTCGCACCGCCAGGGCAGCACGTGGCTCGCGCTCTTGTCGTTGAACGTTACTTTCACGGCGAGACGGCGCTCCGAGCTGCGGCCCACGACGTCGAGTCCCACGCTCTGGATGTCCGCGTAATTGAAGACGCGAGAGCGCAGCCCCTTTGTCACGGTAAGGTCCTGCTTGCCGACGGTCAGCCGGCGCACCGAGCCGAGCCGCCGCACCGCGAACGCACCGAGGAGCATCAGCATCACGATCGCGCACAAGAGTTGAAACAGCGGCCGGTGTCGCATCAGGTAGGTGCCCGCCCCGAGCGCGACGACCACCACCGCTCCCGCGATCACTATCCGCCGGGGCAGTTCCCGCTCAAATACGTGCGGCAGAGGCAACTTGGGCCAGCGATCGGACAGCATGTCCGCGACGAACTGAACGACCTCGTGGGCGTCCTCGAGGTCGTATGGAAGGCTCACCCGAACGCGCCCCTCAGCGTCGCGGAGATCGACGCACTGCCGCGCGTAACGCGGTTCGAGACCGGCGATCTCGGCCCAGGCAATCTGGCCGGGACTGGCGTACTGGACGCCTTTTTCGTCGATCAGGACCGGCCACTTTTTGCGTCCGCGCAGGGCTTGCAGTTCGCGCATCAGCGTCCAGGCAAGAAACGCCAATGCGGCGGCCGAGATCGCTAAGCCAAAAACCGTCCTGAACTGCCGCTCCCTCCACAGCGCGGCAACGATGACGACGAGAAAAAACGCGCTCGCGCCGATTGCGATCAACTGGTCGCGCCGGGACTCCTCCTCGACGCGAAACTCCTGAGTTGCTGCCATTCGCCCCCCCTCCCTCAGAATCTTCTACGGGCCCGCTACTGCGTGCCGGCGTGGCTGCTCAGGTAATCCAGGATAGTCTTGCGCTCGTCCGCGTTGAGCGGCGAAATACCGATTTGTTTCATCCGCTCCTGCATACGATCGACCTGCACCGCCCACATCGCAGCGGTCATCAGATTCGGATTGTACGGCTGATGACACTGTCCGCATCTTTTGACGTACAGTTGCGCCGCGTAGCTGCCCTCATCCGGCATTTTGCTCTTTTGACAGGAGGCGAGGAAAGCGCCCGCCAGGAGCGCCGCGCTTGTCAATCGAAGAAATTTTGAAGTGCTTGTTGAATTTCTATGCAAGCCCCGGCCCTCTTCCGCGCTTCTTCATTCACAACCGCGGAATTTATCGGAAATTGTCTGAGGTTATCGTCAGACTGTCGGTCGCGTGCCGGGGACCTGGCGGCGCAGCTCTTCTGCAAGTCTGCGGATCAATGCGCGTCGGTCCGAATCCTCAAGCGCCACTTTACGTTCGGTCTCGGGCCGCATCCACACCGGCGCCGCGCGCATCGCGTCCGCCTTGACGCGCGGAAAGACATGCCAGTGAACGTGAGGTTCGATATTGCCGAGGCATTCGTAGTTGAGCTTGAGCGGCTCGGTCGCAAGCGCGATCGCGCGCCCGACCGCCACAGTCTCGTCGAAGAGCGCTCGCGCCTCCTCGGGCGGCATCAGGTGAACCTCATTGACGTGGCGCTTCGCCAGCACCACGCAATAGCCGCGATAGAACTGCGCGTCTCCGAGAATCACGAACGAATACGGCAGTTCGGCGACAAAATCCGCAAAGGCGCCCGCGCGGCATCGCTCGATGAGCGAGCAGATTCCGCACGGCCGCGACGCATCGCCGCTCCCCGCGCCCGCGCCACCCTCATGCGGGCGCATTCGCGCCCTCCGGCGCCACCTGCACGAGCTTTATCGCCGCATGCTTCAGCACCTCGGCCACCGTGTGCAACTTGTAAGGACGGCCGTAGTAAACGGTGCGGATGCCAGTGTTGATGAGCACCTTGAGGCAATGGATGCATGGGGTGTGAGTCACATAGATGTCGGCGTCGCGGATCGCGGCGCCATTCTTCGCCGCCTGCGTGATCGCGTTGATTTCGGCGTGGATCGTGCGCCAGCAGTTCTGCTCGATCTCGCCATCGGGCGTGCGCGATTCGTAGATGAGGCATCCGACCTCGGTGCAATGCGGCATCCCGGCCGGCGATCCGTTGTAGCCGGTGGCGAGGATACTGCGGTCGCGCACGATTACCGCGCCCACCTTGGCCCGCAGGCAGGTCGAGCGCTCGGCCACCTGCTGCGTGATCGTCATGAAGTACTGATCCCAGCTAGGCCGCTTTCCCCCGCCGCCGGCGCCCATCTCAGAGTCCCTTGAGGCGCACAGAGGCGGGCAACCGCGGCAGCGCCGGCCGATGGTAAACCACGCTGTAGGTGTTGTCCTTGGGCTGCTGCTCCTGCGGATTCTGCGTGCCCTCGGAGTACCAGGCCGGCACCGGCATGAAGGTTACGATGAACAACGCAATCGTCGCCCAGGCGAAAATTCTCCGCCGCAGATCGAGCGGCGTATCCGCGTCAACCGTCGCGGGATGGCCCAGACCGAGGAAAAACAGGAACACCACCCAGAAGAGCCATCCGCCCCAGTACGCCGAGCCCATGAACAGCGGCACCGCCACCATCATCACGCACGCCACGATGAACAGGCGGGCGATCGTGCGATGCCAGCGCCCGAGGAGCGCATAGACCACGTGGCCGCCGTCGAGCTGGCCGACCGGCAGCAGGTTGAGCGTCGTCACCAAAAGCCCGATCCATCCGGCAAACGCGATCGGATGCAGGTTGACGTTGACCGAGTTCGGATCGACGCCCAGCACCGCGTACGACAGCCCCCAGAACAGGATCGAATTGCCGAGCTGAAGCCCTCCGCCTGACGTGTCGAGCGGCGTAACCTCGGAGAGTTTGAGTCCGATCGCGACCGCCAGCACCGCCAGCACCGCCCCGGCCCACGGCCCAGCCGCGCCGATATCGAACATCACGCGCCGCGTGCGCGCAGGCGATCGCATGCGGATAAACGCGCCGAAGGTGCCGATGAAGAATATCGACGGCAGCGGCGCCGGGATGAAATACGGCGGGGTCACGTCGACGTTGTTGCGCTGCGCCACCAGGTAATGGCCCATCTCGTGCGCCATCAGGATCGCCATCAAAGGGATCGAAAACGACAGCCCCGCGATGAGATTGCCCAGGGTTGCCGGATGCGCCAGCGACACGAACGCGCCGGCCATATCCGCCCCGGCCATCGTCGTGGTCAGCAGCGTCAGCAGGAACAGTACGACGTGCACTCGCGTCACGCCCATAGGCCGCGCCCGCGAGGGCGCGACCACTTCGGGTTCGTACACGGGAGGGGACGTGACCCGCGGGATGTCGGTTAAGACCTGCGATTCGTCGTGTGCGGTGGAATCATCCATTAGCTATATGGCGCTCGTGCCTGTTCGGTGCTGGATTATCTAGACGACCCATGAGGGGCTGTACACCGCAGCGGCCGGACGGTTACTATCGCGCCCGGCCGGGCGGCAAACCGGCGCGCGGCGCTGCCATCGCGCACGGCAATCTCCAGCAGATCGAAGCTTCCAAACGTAGCGAGAGGAACACCTTTGCGAGCGTCGCCGTACGCTCGAAGTATCTCCATCGGCGCGCCCTTTCCGATCCTAACGGAAAGCCGCATACCGGGAAAGCGCGCCTTAAAGCGCGCAAGCGCCTCGCGCCCGATGTTGCTCACCAGGTTGCCGAATCCGTCAACATAGAGCACTTCGCCGCGCAACTCGGCGACGCCCTCGCGCGGCTCCGCCAGCTCGAGACGGGTAAGGCCCTGGCGCATCCGCAGTCCCAGCGCTTCGAGCCTCACGCCGCGCCATAGATGCGCCGCGGCGGGTGCGAAAATGTCGCGTCCGTGGAACGTGCTGCTGATGCGCGCGAGCCGGTAGTCCGCCGCGCGCAATTCCACTGCTCGAAGCGCCCCCGCCTCCTCCAGCGCGAGCGACAGCACGCCGTTGTCCGGCCCGACGAAACGCGCTCCCGCATTGGTCTCGATCGCGATTGGCAGCCGCGGTGTGCCGACTCCGGGATCGACCACCGCCAGGAAGACCGTACGCGGCGGGAAAAACCGCCAACTCTGCGCGAGCGCGACCGCACCCGCCGCGATCGATTGCGCCGGCACGCCGTGCGTGATGTCGATCATCGGCGCGCCGGGCGCGATCGAGGCTATCACGCCCTTCATCGCGCCGACGTAGTGATCGTGGTAGCCGAAGTCGGTGAGAATCGCGATCGGCGTTGCGCTGCGCGAGCGGATGGCTGCAGCCGGCCGGCGGATGGCCGTAGCCGGCGGGTGTATGGTTCGACTGCGCGGCATGTTCAAC
>Ga0335083_10005505_pt1 | contig 15958 bp, 13 predicted proteins | sample Lox_Sample_42_FD_206716 | JGI IMG/M metagenome (GOLD analysis project Ga0335083, IMG submission 206716) | Soil microbial communities from Loxahatchee National Wildlife Refuge, Florida, United States - Lox_Sample_4.2 | ecosystem: Environmental > Terrestrial > Soil > Wetlands | place: USA... | reverse complement strand
ACCGCGGACATCGCCACCGGGGTAGCCGCCTACAACGCCAACGGCGGCGGCACCTCGCAGGCCATCGCGGTCGCCGTGGACACCGACGGCACGTTCGCGGTCGCCAACAGGACCAGCGTCTACGTGTACAAGGCAGACGGCACCCTGCTCAACAGCTTCGCGATCACCGCGGGCAACAAGACCGACGAGGCCTACGGCCTCGAGTGGGTGGACACCGCGGGCGGGTCAGGCCTGGCCGCCGTGTCCCAGTCGGTCGCCACGAAGGCCTACATGGTGCAGATCTTCAGCAAGGCGAAGCTGCTGCGGCCGACGGTGAAGCTCAGCGCCACCGCCAAGACCTCCTTCGGCAAGCCCGTCAAGCTCACCGGCACCTCCCTGCTCCCCGGCGGCGGCGCGGACACGGCCAAGGTCACCATCACCAGGAGCGGTCCCGGCGGCACGGTGAGCCTCCCGGCGGTGACGCCGTCCAGCGCCGGCGCCTTCACGGCCACCGACACGCCCACGGCCGTCGGCAGCTACACCTACACGGCGACGAGCGGCGCCACGTCCGCCACCGCGAAGGCCACGGTCGTCAAGGACACCCCCGCGCTGACCCTCATCCCGGCCAGTTGCACGGTCGGCTACAAGTCCGTGGTGCACCTGACCGCCACGCTCGGCGCCACCCACGGCAACCGCACTGTGACGATTTACGCCCAGGTCAACGGCGGCAAGAAAAAGGTCATCGCGACGGGCAAGGTCAACAGCAAGGGGCAGTTGTCCGTCGCCTGGACCGCGCTGCAGAGCAGCACGTTCAGCGTGACGTTCGCCGGCGACGCGGACGACGCCGCGGTGACCGCCTCGGCGACCGCGTCGGTCCGCGCGCAGGTGACACAGACGCTGAGCGGCCAGTACGGCACCAAGAAGTCCGGCGGCACCACCTACCGGCTCTACCACCGCACCGGCAAGGTCACCGTCGCCGCGACCGTAACGCCCGGCCACCCCGGCGAGTGCGTCAAGGCGGAGCTTCAGGTGTTCGCCAACGGCACCTGGCACGCGAGCACCACAACCGCCTGCACGAAGCTCAGTGCCGCGAGCAAGGCGACCGTGAGCCTGGCACTCAGCAAGGCGCAGCTCGGCGTCCCGTACCGGGTCCGCGCCAACTACGTCAGCGGCAGCAAGACGAACGCGAGCGGCAATAGCGCCTGGCAGTACGTCATGGCCGAGAAGTAGGCCGGAAGCTGCCGAGCAGCCGGTCCAGCATCTGCCGCTGCCTTTCCGCGGTGACGCGGCCGGCGTACAGGACGCGCTGCGCGCTGAGCCCGTCGATCAGCACGAGGAGCTGATGGGCGGCCAGGTCGATGTCCAGACCGTCGCTTACCTCGCCCTGCTCGCGCGCCTGCGCGAGGTACGCGCCAAGCCGCCGGGCGATCGCCGCGGCCGGGCACGAGGTGACACTCGCGGTGCGCGGCTACGCGGCTGGCGAGAGCCTGCAGCAGTACGTCCGCGACCGCATGCTCGCCGCCATCTTCAGGCAGCGGATCACCGTGCTGCCCCTGGTGCGCCCGTTCGGCGCCGACGACGATACGGTCTACCTCCAGCACGTGCTGACCGACGAGCCCGTCCTCGTCGAAGGAGTCGCTGGCCTGGTGCTCGCCTGCGGCTCGTCCCCAGAGAGCGAACTGCTTGACGCACTCGACTCCGCAGGCGTTCCCGCTGTCGGTATCGGCGACTGCCTGGCCCCGCGCACCGTCGAGGAGGCAGTCCTTGAAGGCCTAGTCGCCGCCTCCGCCATCTAGGTCACCCCGCTCGCTGGGTACGTTATCGTCGGGGCCGACGCACAGGAGCAGCCATGACTTCCACCGCACCAGCATCCTCCGAGGTCTCGCCGGAAGACTTCGCCGAGATTCTCGCCGCCACCCGCGAGTTCGTCCGTACCCGGGTGATCCCGCGGGAGAACGAGATCATGGAGGCCGATGCCATCCCCGCCGACCTGCGGGCGGCGGCGGCCGAGCTTGGCCTGTTCGGCTTCGCGATCCCGCAGGAGTGGGGCGGCCTTGGCCTGGACCTGATGCAGGACGTCGAGCTCGCCATGGAGCTCGGCTACACGTGCCTGGCGCTGCGCTCGATGTTCGGCACCAACAACGGCATCGCCGGGCAGGTGCTAGTCAGCTACGGCACCGAGGCGCAGAAGGCCGTCTGGCTGGAGCGGCTCGCCTCCGGCGAGGTCGTCGGGTCGTTCGCGCTCACCGAGCCGGGGGCCGGCTCGAACCCGGCGGGGCTGCGCACCCGCGCGGTCCGCGATTCCGGCGACTGGGTGATCAGCGGGTCCAAGCGGTTCATCACCAACGCGCCGACGGCGGGGCTGTTCATCGTCTTCGCCCGCACCCGCGAGGCCCAGCGGAGCGACCCCGGCATCGCCGTCTTCCTGGTCCCGGCCGGGCTGCCTGGCCTGCACGTCGGCCCGCACGACCGCAAGATGGGCCAGGAGGGCTCCTGGACCGCCGACGTCACGCTGGACGGCGTCCGCGTCGGCGCGGACGCGCTGGTCGGCGGCTCGGAACAGGTCGGCTACCAGGCGGCGATGTCGTCGCTAGCCCGCGGCCGGGTGCACATCGCCGCGGTCGCGGTCGGCGCCGCCCGCCGTGCCCTGGACGAGTCGGTGGCGTACGCGGCCAGCGCCACCCAGGGCGGCACCCCGATCGGCGACTTCCAGCTGGTGCAGGCGCACCTGGCCGACATGCAGACCGGCGTGCTCGCGGGGGAGGCCCTGGTGCGCGAGTGCGCACGCAAGTACCACACGGGCGAGGACACGCGGATCAGCCCGTCGGTCGCCAAGCTGTTCTGCACCGAGATGGCCGGCCAGGTCGCCGACAAGGCCGTCCAGGTGCACGGCGGCACCGGCTACATGCGCGAGGTGCCCGTCGAGCGCATCTACCGCGACGTCCGCCTGCTGCGCCTGTATGAGGGCACCAGCGAGATCCAGCGCCTCATCATCGGCGGCGGCCTGGTCCGCAACGAAAAGCGCCGCCTGAAGTCCCAGTAGCGCCGCCCCCATTCCGCCCCAGCCCGCTAGTCAGAGGTGGCAGTTCGGTTGCGGCTGACCCGTACGTGTCGCCCATCACGGCACTTATGCCCCACCAGAGTTCGCGGGCCTCTCAAGCATCTGATATTAGTGAGAGGCGCTAAAAGCGGTCTAGACCACTCCAACCCCCCAGGTCGCGCGCGGTCGACTGCGGTCCGGCGCCGAAAACCCATCCTGAGGTCGCCTCCGGCGGAGGCGGCTAGCTGCCGCGTGCCGTGACTTGGTCATGGTGCGAAAGGAGAGATACCTGTGATCACCGGGATCACCGAGGTCTCACACATAACCACCAAACAGGACATGTCTCGGTGGACCCGAGCGCACGCCGATGTGCCGGGCATCACATGGTCGGTCTTCGCGGGACCGGGCGGGACCATGATCATCGTCGAGCACGCGGAAGACCGCTGCTCGCTGAACCGGGCGGATGACGCGCACGAGGTCGTCGCCACCCCGGCCGACAGCGTCGGCAGAGCCCGCGCAAGCGCCTGAAGACTTCTCACCCCGGGCAAGGCGGCTAGAGGTCGCGTCCCGATTCCGCTAGGCTCCCTGTCGCGATAGGGCGGAGGGGACCATGCAGACACTGCTTCCCGGAATCACCATGGAGCGGGTGCCCACGCGCCGGCTGTCCATGGCCGTGCTCTCGGTGGCCGGGCGTACCGGCCAGCCCGTGCTTTTCGTGCATGGCAACGTGTCCTCATCCCTGTTCTGGCAGCCCCTGATGCTCGCCCTGCCGGAGGGTTACCGGCCGCTCGCGGTGGACCTGCGCGGCTTCGGCGACACCGACCAGGAACCGGTGGACGCGACCCGTGGCCTCGGCGACTACGCCGACGACATTGCCGGCCTCATCGAGGCCCTTGAGCTGACATCCGTGCACCTCGTCGGCTGGAGCATGGGCGGCGGCGTTGTCCTGCAGTACCTGACCGAGCGGCCAGCCGAGCACCCGGCTGCCTCGGTGACCCTGGTCGCGCCGGTCTCACCGTTCGGCTTCGGTGGCACCTACGGAACGGACGGCACGCTCTGCGACCAGGACGGCGCGGGTTCCGGCGCCGGCGGCGTCAACACCGACTTCGTGGCGCGCCTCGCGGCAGGCGACCGTGGCGCCGACAGTCCCACCTCGCCGCGGCAGGTGCTGCTCGCCCACTACGTGAAACCACCATTCGTTCCGGATGAGCTCGATATCTTCGTGGAGTCGATGCTGTCCACCAGGACCGGCGACGATCACTATCCGGGCACCTCTCGGCCTGCGGCGTCCTGGCCTGGCTTCGCGCCAGGCGACCGCGGCGTGCTGAACACGATGGCGCCGACCCATTTCCGCATCGAAAGCCTTGGCGCGCTCGAGCCCAAGCCGCCGGTGCTGTGGGTGCGCGGCGCGGATGACGTGATTGTGTCGGACACCTCGCTGTACGACCTCGGCTACCTCGGCTCGCTCGGGGCCGTACCCGGCTGGCCGGGCCCCGACGCCTGGCCGCCGCAGCCCATGGTCGCCCAGACGCGCGGCCTGCTCGACCGCTACGCCGCGTCCGGCGGACGGTACCGCGAGGCGGTCTTCGCGGACTCAGGCCACGGCCCGCACCTCGACCAGCAGGCCCGGTTCCTCGCCGCCCTGGAGCAGCACCTGGCGCAGGCGGAGGGGCAAGCCCCCTTATTTCCGGCTCGCGCCCGCCGGCCAGATGCGCACAACCTTGACGCCGAGGTCTTCCGCGTAGTGCACAACGTCTGCCGTGCCGCCAAGGCCGCCGGCGGGGAGTCCGTCCCACACGGCCACGAGCAGGTCGGCTGTTTCCACCACGTGCTTCCCGGCCGCCCAGTACGCTTCTTCGCTCGGCGCGTCGAAAGGGAGCTGAATTCTGTCGCCGGATGAGTCGAGCAACTTCCAGAATGCGGAGAGGTCTTCGGCGTTATTGAATGTGGTTTCGTACTTTTCGCACGGTATGACCACCATCAAGTCGTTACCCGTGGACAGCGCGCATTCGGCGAAGATCTGGTCGCTGCCAGCGGCCAGTGCCGTCATGGCCAAGACTTTCCCCCATTGGGGGAAAAGCTGGAGCAGTTCGCTTCGCACCGCGCACCGCGTCTCCGCTGACAGGGACTGATGGCCGCTGAATCCTATGCGCCGGTCATATGCGGTGTTCATATGCTCCTTTTCCGGGCTAGTCTCCAGTAATGCTTGCCGAGCGGGGTGAGCTGGCGGCCGGTTAGCTGCGCGAAGATGCCCTCATGCTCCGGGTGCCGCGGATCCGCAAGGGGTTCGTAAGAAGGATCAAGCGGGAACACATGGTCGGCTTCGGGGAACCAGTCGGCAGTCGCCGCAGGACTTCCCGTCGCACCGCGGGCCCCCCTTTTGCTGGTCACCACGTCCGCGACATAGGCCTGGGTGATCGGGAACACCAGTTCGCCGACGCGGCGCGGCGCGAGGGCGTCCACCGCGATGCTCCCGGCGGGCGCATCGACGGGCGCACCTGCCGCCCGGGCGTAGGCGAGGGTCGGCGCGCCGACCGGTTCCACCCCGGCGACCCTGACGGCGCCCGCGAAGTACGAGGCGATTGAGCGTCACCGGCCCGGCCAGATCCACCTCTACGACCGGCGTCCGCCGCACATAGGGCGTGATCGTCTCATAAGTCCGCTGAATGTCGTCCCGCGAAATCACCAGCCGCCGCCTCCGTCACCGCCAGTCAATCGTTCAGCCGCATGTCCGGTCACTCGTCCGGGTAGCGCAGGCCGATCTGCTGCCGGATCTCGTCGAGCGTGGCCATGATCGCGACGGTCTCCTCCGGCGGCAGGATCTCGCCGGCGATCCGCCCCGCACCGACCAGGCGCTCGGCCTCGGCGGCCTGGAAGTGCATGCCGCGGCCGTTGACGGCCGGGCGGAACTCCTCGGTCAGCGCGCCAGAGGCGTCGTAGACGCGCAGCCCGGTCGCGGTGTACCAGACGCTGTCGAGTTCGATGCGGCCCTCGGTGCCCAGGACCACGGCCACGTTCGGGCCGCGTGTCGTGCTGGCCGAATAGGTGGTGGCGATCTGCCCGCCCGCGTACCGGAACATGGTCGCGACCTGCGCATCGGCGCCGGTGTCCTTGAACGTGGCGGCCGCTTGGACCGACTGCGGCGTGCCGAACAGCTGCGACGCGAACGAGATCGGGTAGATGCCGAGGTCGAGCAGCGCACCGCCGCCAAGTTCGAGCGCGTTGAGCCGGTGGCCCGGGTCGTTCGGCAGCAGCTGCGTATGGTCCGCGGTCATCGAACGGATGTCGCCGATCGTCCCCGCCGCCACGATCTCCCTGAGCCGGACCATGTGCGGCAGCCAGCGCGTCCACATCGCCTCGAGCACGACAAGGCCGCGCTCCGCGGCCAGCGTCACCAGCCCCTGCGCCTGCGCCGCGTTCAGCGTGAACGGCTTCTCGACGAGGACGTGCTTGCCCGCGTTGAGCGCGAGCGCCGCGTTCGGGTAGTGCCAGGGGTGCGGCGTGGCGACGTAGACGATGTCGACCGCGGGATCGGCGACCAGCGCCTCGTAGCTCGCATGCGCGGCCGGCAGGCCGAAGTGCGCCGCGAACCGGTCGGCGCTCTCCTGACTCCGCGACCCGACCGCCGCCACGGTATGACCGTTGAGCAGCAGGTCGGCGGTGAACTGGCGGGCGATGCCGCCGGTGCTAATGATCCCCCAGCGCAACGCCGTCATCTTGACCCGCTCCCGATGATCGAACACACCTTGCCGTCGTCCGTCACGTGGCGATCGTAGTACTCGGGCCGAAAAGCGCGTCGCCGGGCGGTCGCGCACACCGCCCGGCGAAGAGGCCGCTTACATCCCGTGGCGTGCCAGGAACGCGCCGGTGCGCTCCGGGGTGGCCAGGATGTCCCACTGACGTTCCGGCTGGTTGAAGTTGTCCGTGAATTCGTCCGCCACGGCCGGGTTCTGCGACATCGCACCGAGAAGCTGGAGCAGGTGCGGCGCGGGCGGCAGCCCGATCATGAGGTTCGTCCAGTCGGAGATCGCCTGCACCCGGTTGGCGCGGCGGGCGGCGACCTTCTGCGCGAACCGCTCGTCGAAGTTGGGATCCTCGGCGATCGCGTGGCCGAGTTCCCAGGCCGAGTACGACGCCGAGTTCGCGCCCTGGCCCACAACGGGGTCCACGACCGAGTGCGCGTCGCCGAGGGCGATCACCACCCTCCCGTTCGGCAGGACGGCATAGTCCTCGCGGAGCACCGGGGTCACGGCGCCCTGCAGCAGGTCGTTGGGGCCGGTCAGCCCGAACCGGGCGGTGTCGATCCGCTCGAAGACCTCCGGGTGGTGCGTGCGGACCTTGTCCAGCACCAGTTGCTCGAACGCCGCCGGGTCCTCGTCGTACTTGGCGTCGGCGAGGATCTCGGTGTCGCCGCCCGGCACGTTCTCGAACAGCAGCACCGTGACATGACCGTCTGCGGAGAAGGTGGGAATCTCAAGCAGTTCACCATGCGGTGGCGCGATGCTCATCGTCACGCCCTTGGGTTCCGACGGGGCGATGCCGTGGTACAGCCCGGCGGATAGCCGCCGCATCGGCCGGCTGTAGGGGGACTTGCCGGGGATGACGGGGAACATCGCGCTCGTGCCGCCCTTGCCGGTGGCGACGACCACGAGGTCATGCTGCTCCGACAGGCGCTGGATCTCTTCCGGGCTGACCAGGTGCCCGGCACGGAAGTCACCGCCGCGCTCCTGGAAATCGGCAAGCAGTCGCGGCAGGTAGACGCGATAGTCGATGGCCCGCGACGGCGCGCCGAACGCTCCGGGGAAGGACAGCGGCTGCGGCCCGCCGATGTAGTGGTGATGGCAGAAGTACCCGTACTCCGCGAGGTCCCAGTGGTCGACGCCGAGCGCTTCCTCGCGCTTGACGGTGGTGTTGTGGTGCGCGACCGTGTTCAGCATCCTGCCACTTGCAAGCTGCGCGGCCGTCTGGTCGCTGTAAAGGGTGACGGGGATTCCCTGCTTCTGCAGCAGCAGGGCCAGGTGCAGTCCCGCGACCCCTGATCCGACGATGGCGATTCCTGAGGACGGTGTACCACCAGCCATGGATGGTGCCTCTCTGCGTGAGCCCGGTAGAGGACCTTCGCCTCAATATTCGCTCGCCTGCCCGCGCAAATCGAGGGGCTGCTTTCGCGCTAGACCGCCACGAGCAGCAGGCGGCCGGCCGCCGCGGTGGAGGCGGCCAGCGAGTCGAGGAAGAGCCCGCGTGCCTCGGTCTCGAACGACTGCCTGACGGCCTGCTCGGCCGCGTCGAGCAGCGGCTAAGCGAGGCGTTCACCTGCCTGGTCACGTTCAGGTACATGCGGTTGAAGCACGCGATCCCGTCCGTCGCGGGAAGGGCCGCGGCAATCGCCTCCATCCGGGCGATCGCCTCGTCGACCGACAAGACGGGCGCCTCGGGCACGGACCAGGCGAGTGACATGCCGCTTACTATAAGCCGGCCAGTCGGCGCGAAACCCTGCAACCGACCTGCACCTTTGCTGGCAACGCACCGGCAACCAGGCGCTCGCACCCTGTTGCCTGGCGCGCATCCGCAACCGTCGCACGGGCGCTCACGCTGCGTGCAAGCTGGCCAAAGCGACGGATTCCGTTGTCAAAGTTCGAAATTGATGTAATATCCCCGCTTACAGGCATCTTCGGATGTGGATTCAGTGGGCTAAACCCCGGACTGCAACGGGTCCCGGAGGGCGATAGATGACACAGACACGCGAGTCGGCCAGCCCCGAGCAGGCGACCGAGACGCTCCCAGCCATCGAACTGGCCGGGATTTACAAGGAGTTCAACTCCCACGGTGACGTGGTGCAGGCCGTGGCCGGCGTCGACCTGGAGATCGGTGTCGGGGAGTTCTTCTCGCTCCTCGGGCCGTCAGGTTGCGGCAAGACCACCACGATGCGGATGATCGCGGGTTTCGAGGAGCCCACCCGCGGTGAGGTGAAGCTCTACGGCAAGAGCGTCCTCGGGGTGCCGCCGAACAAGCGTGACGTGAACATGGTGTTCCAGTCCTACGCGCTGTTCCCGCACATGAGCGTTTTCGAGAACGTCGCCTTCGGACTGCGGCGCAAGGGCGTCGCCAAGGACGAGGTGACCAGGCGGGTCAGCGAGATCATCGAGACGGTCGGCCTGGCCGGCCGGGAGAAGCGCCGCCCGCGCGAGCTGTCCGGCGGACAGCAGCAGCGGGTCGCGCTGGCCCGCGCCCTGGTCAACCGGCCGCGGGCGCTGCTGCTCGACGAGCCGCTCGGCGCGCTTGACCTCAAGCTCCGCCAGGCCATGCAGGTCGAGCTCAAGCGGATTCAGCGCGACGTCGGCATCACGTTCATCTACGTGACGCACGACCAGGGTGAGGCCCTGACCATGTCCGACCGGATCGCGGTCATGAACGAGGGCAGGGTCGAGCAGCTCGGCTCGCCGCGGGAGATTTACGAGCGCCCGGCGACGCGTTTCGTGGCCGGCTTCATCGGCACCTCCAACCTGCTGTCCGGTGACATCAAGTCCGTGTCCGGCAGCCGGGCGGTCATCCTCAGCGGCGACGGCCAGCACATCGAGGTCCCGCTGCGCGAGGGCCTGTCCTCCGCCGTCGGCAGCCCGGTGGAGCTGACCGTCAGGCCGGAGAAGATCGACCTCGCGCTGGACGCCGCCGGCGCGTCGGGCTGCCGGCTGCGCGGCACCGTCACCGAGGTCGTCTACCTCGGCACCGCCACGAACTACAACGTGCTGACGTCAACCGGCGCCGAGGTGACGGTCTTCGTGCAGAACTCCAACAACGCCGACGACGTGGCGGCCCGCGGTCAGGACGTCTGGCTGTCCTGGGAGCCCCAGCACTCCTACGTGATCGGGGCCAAGTGACCGGCATTGACCCGGCGAAGCTGCGCGGCCTGACCCAGCGCCGCAAAGGCCAGGGCACCCAAGACGGCATGAGCCGCCGCGGCCTGTTCAAGCTCGGCGGCGCGGCGGCCGCGGGCCTGGCGCTGTCCGGCTGTGCCATCCCCGGCCTCGCCAAGATCATCACCCCGGACGAGGCCAAGGCCGAGGCCGCCGCCTTCTGGCCCAAGCAGAAGCCGACAGGGCACCTCAACTTCGCCAACTGGGCCTCTTACATCGACCCGAACCACGAGACGCTGAAGCTGTTCACCAAGGCCACCGGCATCGGGGTGAACTACCAGGAGGTCATCGAGGACGACAACTCGTTCTTCGCCAAGATCGACCCCATCCTGCGCTCCGGCCAGTACAGCGGCTACGACCTGATGGTGATCACCGACGGCTTCGAGTTCACCGACCTGGTCGAACTGCAGGAGGTGATCCCGCTCGACCACGGCATGATGCCGAACTTCAAGAAGTACGCTCTTCGCAAGTTCATGCAGGAGACCTTCGACCCGGGCAACCTGTACAGCGTGCCCTGGGCGTCGGGCATCACCGGCATCGCGTGGAACACGAAGTTCATCAAAGAGCCGGTCACCAGCATCAGCGACCTGTGGAACCCCAAGTACGCGGGCAAGATCGGCATGATGCAGGACCCGCAGGAGCTGGCGAACTTCGGGTTGTTCCGGGCCGGCATCGACCCGGACAAGTCCACGCTCAAGGACTGGAACACGGCCGCCGATGTGCTGAACAAGCAGCGGAACGACGGGCTTGTCCGCGCCTACTACGACCAGTCCTACCTGAACGCGCTCAGCCGGGGCGACGTCTGGATCACCATGGCCTGGTCCGGTGACATCTTCCAGCAGAACCAGTCCACGGGCAACAACGACCTGGCGTTCGTGGTGCCCAAAGAGGGCGGGAACATCTGGACCGACAACATGATGATTCCCAAGCTGGCACAGAACCCGGTCTCCGCGATGAAGATGATCGACTGGTTCTACCGGCCGGAGATCGCGACCATGCTGACCGAGAACGTGCAGTACATCAGCTCGAACTCGGCGGTCCCCACGCTCATGGCGCAGGATGCGCAGCGCAAGAAGGGCGCCAACGGCCAGGACCAGGCGACACTGAAGGCCCTGCTCGACAGCCCGCTCGTCTTTCCTCCGGCGTCGGTGCTGAGCCGGACGCGCAACTACGTCACGCCGCAGGACCCGACGACCGCCCAGACGTTCAAGAACATCTTCAACGCGATCACCGAGGCCTGATCATGCGCTCGATTCGATCCAAGCTCACCCCGTACTACCTGATGCTGCCCGGCGGCCTGTGGCTCGCGATCTTCTTCGCGGTGCCGATCATCATGATGATCGGCCTGTCCACGATGAACGGGAACATCATCGCCGGGTTCGGTGACACCTGGCACCACTTCGGCAACTACACGTACGGCTTCACGCAGTACAAATCGCAGTGGATCCGGTCGGCGGAGTACGCCGGGCTCGGCTGCCTGATCTCCATTGTGCTGTCGTACCCGATCGCGTACTGGATCGCGTTCTACGGCGGGACGCGGAAGTCGACGTACCTGTTCCTGATCCTGCTGCCGTTCTTCGTCTCGTTCGTGCTGCGGACGATCGCCTGGAACTACATCCTCGGCGACCAGGGCCTGCTGCTTGAGCCGCTCAAGCACCTGCACCTGGTATCGCAGAACTTCCACATCCTGGCCACCGGCTGGGCGGTCATCATCGGCATCGTCTACAACTACCTGCCCTTCATGATCCTGCCGATCTACGTCGCGCTCGAGCGGGTGGATCACAAGGTCATCGAGGCGGGCCGTGATCTGTACGCCAACCCCGTGACGGTCTTCACGAAGGTGGTGCTCCCGCTGTCGCTGCCCGGCGTCTTCGCCGGCGTGCTGCTCAACTTCGTGCCGGCCGCCTCGGACTACGTGAACGCCTCGGTGCTCGGCGGAACGGGGAACTCCATGATCGGAAACGTCATCTACGACCAGTACTTCGTTGTGCAGAACTACCCGCTGCAGGCGTCGCTGTCCTTCTCGCTGATGGCCATCCTGCTGATCGGCATCTTCAGTTACGCCCGGGTGCTCGGCACCGAGGACGTTCTCGAAGCGGCGGCAGTGGCGTGAGCGCGGCGACTCTGGAGCGGGCTGCCGGGCAGGAGCCCCGTAAGAAGGTCAGGCAGCGCAGGAAGACCGGCGAGCGCCTGCTGCACTGGTTTACCTGGCTGCTGATTATCTGGCTCGCCCTGCCGATCGCCGTGGTGGTCGCGTTCAGCTTCAACAACCCGCACGGCCGCTACAACTACTCGTGGACCGGCTTCACCTTCAAGTACTGGGGCTCGAAGCTGTTCGCGATCCCCGACCTGACCACCGCGGTGGAGCACTCGATCCTGGTGGCCGTCGTCGCCACGGTCGGCGCGACGGTCCTCGGCACGCTGGTCGGCCTCGCGGTCGGCAAGTACAAGTTCCGCGGCCAGGGCGCCACCAACCTGGTCCAGTTCGCCGCCATCTCCGCCCCCGAGGTGGTGCTCGGCTCCTCGCTCGCGACGTTCTTCCTCCAGGCGCACATCCAGGAGGGCGCGCTGACCGTGATGGCGGCGCACATCATGTTCTGCATGTCGTTCGTCGCGATCACCGTGCGGGCCCGGGTCGTCGGACTCGACCCATCGGTCGAGGACGCGGCCAAGGACCTCGGCGCCGGGCCGTGGGACACGTTCCGCCTGGTCACCCTGCCGATGATCATGCCGGGCGTGATCGCGGGCGCCATGCTCGCGTTCGCGCTGTCCATCGACGACTTCATCACCACCGAGTTCACCTCGGGTTCGTTCGTGACGTACCCGCTGTGGATCTGGTCGGTCAGCCGCCAGGGCCTGCCGCCGCAGGTGAACGTGATGGGCTCGATCATCTTCGCGGTCGGCGTGATCTTCGCCATCGCCAACTCGGTGATCTCCCGCCGCCGCGCCGCCTGACGCGATACGGCGCGACGCGGGCCTGATTGAGTCACGCCGCACCCGTTCCGGGGAAGATCCTTGTGGATTATCCCGAACGGGTGCGGCGTGACTGTGTCCAGGGAACCCTTCTCATACCGCCCGTCAGCCCTGCGTGGCAGGGGCCTTGATCGCGGCGACCGGCGGCTGGCTTGTGCTGTCGCCATTCTGGTTGACGATGAGGTAGTCGCGGCCGGCCGCCAGCAGGCCGGACTGATCCGTCTGCAGGACTCCCTGGGTGAAGTAGCCGAGAGAGCGCACGGTGCCCGTCGCGATGCCGACCTCTTCCAGCGAGTACGCGGGGTCAGACTCATCGACGAAGACCAGGTTGCCGCCGCTGAGCGTCACGTCGTGCACCTCGTCGGGGGTGTCTGTCAGCCACTGCCGCTTGCCGTCGGCGAGCCGGTAGCCGACGAGGGCGTCGCCGCCGCCGTGGAGCTCGGTGACGCCGACGAGCATTCCGCCGGCCACCGCCGCCGGCGCGCCGAAGCCCTGGGTCGAACCGGTGTTGAGTGCCACGGTGCCTCCATGCAGGGGGATGCCGGACACGCTGAACGAAGAGGTCACGGCACCGTCCGGGCCGAACACCCGGACCTTGGACGTACCGCGCGGCCCGGTCAGGTCGTCGTCGGTGACGACCGGGTTCACCGACAGGATCTGGAACTGGTAGCTGTCCGACGGCTCCTTGACGTGGTACCGCCAGGCTGCCTTGCCCGTCGTGGCGTCGATGGCGACGACGTAGTAGCTGGCGTTGCAGGCAGCCATCGCGACGGCGCTCGCGGCCGACGCGGCGAGCTGCTGGAAGCTGCAGCCGGCCGGCGGCGCGAGCGTCCACTTCTGCACGCCGTCCTGCCCGTTTACCCCGGCGATCCCGTCGTCCGTCAGCACAATCGCGGTTCCCGAGGCGACGGCGAGCGCGCCCGTCGGGCTGTTGCCGGTGTAGGGGTTCTTCACCGGGTCCGACCAGATCCGACGGCCGGTGCGGAGGTCGACGGCCATCACGTTGCCGCAGTCCGTCGAGTCCTGGCCGTATTCGATGAGCCCGAGCGCGGCGCCTGAGCTTGTCCCGCTCACCCCGCACGCCACGTCGACGCCGGGCATTTGCAGCGCCCACTGCTGCCGGCCGGTTGCGGCGTCGTAGCTGACGGCCTCGTCGACCCGGACCCGGATCAGCGAGTCCCCGCTGGTCCACGCGCCGACCGTGGTCAGCTCCGGCGAGCTGTCACTGGGCGCGACCCACGCCACGGTCAAGTCGGTGCCGTGCCAGATGGCGAACAGTGACTGCCCGGCGAACAGCCCGCCCGCAATGCCGACGGCAAGGAAAACGCGCCGCGCCCAGCCCTTCCTGAACAGCAGGACGAGGGCCGCCGGTACCGCCGGGATGCCGATGAGGAACGAGGTGACCAGCGCCGGGGCGATGCCGCGCGGGCAGGCGCCGTAGGACACACCCTGATCGCTGGAGCCGCAGGCGCCGCCGGCCTCGCTCGCGAGCGTCCCCCAGCCCTTGACTTGCAGCATGATGGCCAGGCCCGCCAGCACCCCCACGACGAGGGCGATGACAAAGCGAACAGCCAGCGTCCCGGTGCGCGTCCGGCCTCGGCCGGATCCCGGGATATCGTCGTAGCCGATTTCGGCCTGCCGGTACACGTTCAGGAAGCTATCAGCGCGCACAGAGCAAGTTCGCAATGATGCTTGATCGACGCACGATGGACAGCGATTGTTGATCCCCTCTGGCAAGGAAAGCGGGCGCTTACTCCGGCCAGGCGAGGCCTACGCGGGCGCGGACATGCCGAGGCTCGCCGGGATGGCCTCGATCGCGCCGTCAAGCCTGCTCAGCAGAGCAGTGCGGCCGCCCCTGCCGCCGCTGTACACCCAGTGCCGCCCGGACACGCTCCAGGCCAGGATGGTGAGCTCAACCAGGGTGCGCAGCCGCAGGTCGTCGGCGTCCAGCGCGAGCTTGGCGGCGAGGTGCGCGACCAGTTCGTCCTTGACGCCGGCCCGGTAATGCTCGACGTAGCGCAGCAGCGCGGGCTCGTTCGCCACCATCCGCCGGGTGTCGATGAACCGCTGATCCCAGCCGGGGTCGAGCCCGGTGACGGCGTCCGCGAGGGCCCGGTGCAGTTCGCCGAAGAGCACGCCGGACAGCTCGCGCTCGTCGAGCGCGGCGAGGAACGCCGTCCACAGCTCCGCCTCCGCCTCGATCCCGGCGGCCTCCTTGGCGGGGAAGATCCGGGAGAACGTGCTCTTGGAGACATCGGCGGCGTCCGCCAGCTCCTCGAGCGTGGTTCCTTCGAACCCGTTGGCGGTGAACAGGCGGAGCGCCGCCTCCGCGAGCGCCCGCCGGTTCCGCAGCTTCTTCCGCTCGCGCAGCGGCAGCGAACGGTCCGTCTCCGGGATGGTCATGCCGCGCATCATAGCTGATCCGGACTTCATGACCGAAAGACCCCGCATTTCACTTGAAGCTTGACAGCAATTGGGTCTGAGACTCATTATGTTCTGAGAGTCAAGTTATGCCTGTATCAAGGAGGAGTCATGGAGTTCGAGCTCGACATGAGCATGATGTTCGCGATGCACGACGCGCTGCGGCGGCAGCTCGTGCAGATCGCCAGGTTCACCAGGCGGCCCGACGACAACCCGGCGAAGCTGCTGCAGGCCACGCTGGGCTGGGAGCTGTTCAAGAAGTTCCTGACCGTCCACCACACGACGGAAGACGGCGTGCTGTGGCCCGACCTGCGCGGCGCGGTGACCGGGAACGGCACGCGGGTCTCCCTGGCCGACGAACTCGAGGCCGAGCACTCGGTCATCGAGCCGCTGCTCGCCGCCATCGACGCGGCCGCGGCGGACCAGGACTACGGGCACCAGCGGTTCGGCGGCATCGTGGACGAGCTCACGGTGAAGCTCTCCGCGCACCTGCGCCACGAGGAAACCGACGGGCTGCCGCTGATCGACGCCTCGCTGACGCCGGCGCAGTGGCAGCGCTTCGCGCAGATCCACGCCGAGCGGATCGGCGACGACGCCCCCACGTACATGCCGTGGCTGCTCAGCGACGCGC
>Ga0335083_10005504_pt1 | contig 15959 bp, 16 predicted proteins | sample Lox_Sample_42_FD_206716 | JGI IMG/M metagenome (GOLD analysis project Ga0335083, IMG submission 206716) | Soil microbial communities from Loxahatchee National Wildlife Refuge, Florida, United States - Lox_Sample_4.2 | ecosystem: Environmental > Terrestrial > Soil > Wetlands | place: USA... | reverse complement strand
CACACCCCGGGCTGGCGGTCCGGAGCGGGGCGTCACAACGCGACCTGCGTCACGCTCCGCCCGGCTCCATTGCCGCTACACATAATGGACTATGGGAGGCAAGCGCGCGAAGACGCAGCCGGCCGGCTTCGACCCGGAGAGCAGCACCGTTCTGGATGCCGGAGAGACACTGCGCTTGCTGGCCACGACTTCGGCGGACGTGGAAGAGGCCGTCGAGCCGGGTCTCGAGGCCCTGCATAACGCGACCTTCGTGCAGCTGCCGCTGGGCGTGGGCTACACCAGCCGTGACGGCAGCTTCATCTGGTGCAACCCCGCCTTCGACCGGATGCTGGGACTGCAACCGGGCGAGCACCGGCAGAAATCCATCAGCGGACTTACCCATGAGGTCGACCGGCCGGCCAACGAGCGCCTGTTCGCGGACCTGTGGGAGGGCCGCATCGAATCGTACACGCTGGAGAAGCGCTGTGTGCGGCGCGACGGCTCCGAACTGTGGGCGCGGGTCACCGCGGCAATGGTGCGCACGCGCGGCGGCCGGCCCGTCTGCTCTGTGGGGTTCCTCGAGGACATCACGGCGCGCAAGCAGATGGAGGCCGAGATCGAGCGCGTGCAGAAGGCGCTGGTGGATGCCTCCCGCCAGGCGGGCATGGCCGAGGTCGCCACCAACGTGCTGCACAACGTGGGCAATGTGCTCAACAGCGTCAATGTCTCGGCCAGCCTGCTGGCCGACCGCATCCGCGCCAGCAAGACCGCGCGCATCGGGGAGGTCGCGACGCTGATCGGGAGCAATCTCGCCGACCTGCCGCGCTTCTTCGGCGAGGACGAACGTGGCCGCAAGCTGCCCGCCTACCTGCAGGCGCTCGCGACGCAGCTGGGTGGCGAGCGCGAGGCGCTGCTGAAGGAACTGGCCGATCTGCGCGCGAACCTGGACCACATACGCGATGCGGTCACCATGCAGCAGGTCTACGCGCGGCGCTGCGGCGTGCTGGAAAAGGTGGCGGCCGTGGACCTGGTCGAGGACAGCCTGCGGATGAATGCCGGCGCGCTGACGCGCCATCGGGTGACGCTGCAGCGCGATTACCGTGCCCGACCGGAAATCATCGTGGACCGGCACAAGGTGCTGCAGATCCTCGTGAACCTGATCCGCAACGCCAAGTACGCCTGCGAGGAATCCGGGCACGGCGACAAGCAGGTCACTGTGCGCATCGAGAGCGTGCCGCAGGGGGTGCGCTTTGCGGTGCTCGACAACGGCGTGGGCATCGCGCCGGAAGTGATGGACCGGCTCTTCAGCCACGGCTTCACCACGCGCAGATCCGGCCATGGATTCGGCCTGCACAGCGCCGCGCTGGCAGCCGCCGAACTGGGCGGCACGCTGGCGGCCACCAGTGACGGCCCGGGATGCGGCGCCGCGTTCTGGCTGACGCTGCCACCACACCCTCTGGGGGAAGGCCGATGAGCGAGCCGTCCACCACGCAGCTGCAGCTGATGCCCTGCCTGAACCGCCGCATCCTGGTGATCGACGACAACGCGGCCATTCACGAGGATTTCCGCAAGGTGCTGTCCGGTTCGCAGGCACAGGGCCAGGACATGCTCGAACTGCTCGAGTCCCAGGTGCTGGGCAATGCCGCGACACCGGCCACGCCGCAGTTCGAGCTCGACACGGCGTTGCAGGGCGAGGAGGGCGTGCAGAAGGTGCAGGCGGCCATGGAGAATGGCCGTCCCTATGCGCTGGCCTTCGTCGACATGCGCATGCCGCCGGGCTGGGACGGGGTGCAGACCATCGAGCACCTGTGGCAGGCCGATCCGTCGCTGCAGGTGGTGATCTGCTCGGCCCACTCCGACTATGAGTGGAACGACGTGGTGGCGCGGCTGAACTACTCGGACAAGCTGCTGGTGCTGCGCAAGCCCTTCGAGCCCATCGAGGTGCAGCAATGTGCCAGCGCGCTGTGCCGCAAGTGGCACAACGAGCGCCTGGTGCGCGGCCACGTCAGGTCGCTGGAAAAGATGGTGGCGGCGCGCACCCGCGGCCTGGAGGACGCGAACCGGCAGCTGCGCCACATGGCCACGCACGATTCGCTCACCGGCCTGCCCAACCGCGCGCTGCTCGATGACCGCCTGCAGCAGGCGATGGCACAGGCGCTGCGCCAGGACCAGCGCTTTGCGGTGCTGGTCTGCGACCTGGACCGCTTCAAGCTGGTCAACGATTCCATGGGCCATCACGCCGGCGACCTGTTCCTGCAGGAGATCGCCAGACGGCTGTCCGCCTGCGTGCGCGAGGGCGATACGCTGGCCCGGCAGGGCGGCGATGAGTTCGTGTTCGTGCTGGGTCCGCCGGCGGGCGAGGCCGAGGCCGAGGCGGTGTCGCAGCGCGCGGTGGCGGCGCTGGCCCTCCCCACGCGCATCGACGGCATCGATATCCACACTTCCGCCAGTTTCGGCGTGGCGGTGTTCCCGCGCGACGGCGAACGCGCCGAGACGCTGCTCGCCAATGCCGACGCGGCCATGTACCACGCCAAGCAGCACGGCAGCGGCATACGGCGCTTCTCCGCCAGCATGGGCGACACGGCGACCTATCGCCTGCGCCTGGAGAGCGAGCTGCACCATGCGCTGACCGCCGAACAGTTCGAGCTGCACTACCAGCCCAAGGTCGACGTGCGCACCGGCGCGGTGCGCAGCGCCGAGGCGCTGCTGCGCTGGCGCCATCCGCAGCGCGGCTACGTGCCGCCCGGGGATTTCATCTCGATCGTCGAGGAGACCGGGCAGATCGGGCCCATCGGCATCTGGGTGCTGCAGCAGGCCTGTCGGCAGGCGAGCGCGTGGCGCGAGCTGGGCCTGCCGCCGGTGCGTGTGGCGGTCAACATCTCGGCGGTGCAGTTCCACCAGCCGGGGCTGGTGGAATGCGTGTGCCGCGCGCTGCGCGACGCGCGGCTGGATGCGCGCTACCTGGAACTCGAACTGACCGAAAGCTGCGTGATGACCAATCCCGAGGAATCGATCGCCATCCTCGAGGAACTCAGCCGCATGGGTGTGCTGGTGTCGGTGGACGACTTCGGTACCGGCCATTCCAGCATGAGCTACCTGCGCCGCTTTCCCATCGACAAGCTGAAGATCGACCGCACCTTCGTCACGGGCATGGACACCCACGCCGAGGATGCCGCCATCGTGCGCGCCATCGTTGCGCTGGCGCATGGCCTCAGGCTGAAGGTGGTGGCCGAGGGCGTGGAAACCGCCGCACAGCTCGATGCATTGCGCGAGATGGGCTGCGACCAGTACCAGGGCTTCTACTGCAGTCCGGCCCTGCCGGCGGACCGGTTCGAACGGCTGCTGCGCCTGCAGAGCGCCAAGCTGCCGGCCGATGTGCTGCAGGATATGGATGAGACCTGCAGCAAGCTCACGGCGATCCGGCCGGTGGCCGGCGCGTAGCCGCCATCCACTGATCGACCTGCCGCAGCAGGCCGGGCTGCTCCGCGGCCGCGCCGCCCGTATCCACCAGCAGCCGCTCGCCGGGCAGATCCAGGAAGCTGTCGGTGTCCGCGGCGCGTGTTGCGCGCGCATCGCCGTGCCCGGGGTGCCGCATGGGGTCGACGGCGCGCGCGGCGATGCGCCGCAGTCTTTCCTCTTCGCCGACACGGCACAGGATCTGCGCGATGCGCGCCACGGGCAGCGCGCGCAGCGGCGGCTCGTGCTCGCCGGCGCGGAAGTTGCCTTCCGCCAGCGCGTCGATGCCGGCATCGGCCAGCTGCCGCAGCTGCGTGAACAGCAGCCGGAAGGCAAGGTCGCTGAGCGCGCGCGAGCGTGCCGCATCCACCATGCCGGCCTCGTCCAGCAGCTGCTCCTTGATGGCGTCCTTGGTGAGCAGCGGCAGGCGGCAGCGCGCCGCCAGCAGGCGGGCGAGCGTGGTCTTGCCGGTGCCGGGCAGGCCGGTGACGATGAGGAGTCGCACGCCGCGCGACCATGGCGCCTCCGGCCTCATCCTTGTCACCTCAGCCGTAACGCAGGTCGCTGCCGCGCTGCACGGCCGGGCGCGCGGCGATCTGGTCGGTCCAGCGCCGCACGTTGCGATACTCGTGCACGGCGAGGAATTCCTGCGCCCCATAGCTGCCGTTCATCAGGCCGCCATACCAGGGCCAGCTGGCGATATCGGCGATGGTGTAGAGGTCCCCCGCCAGGTATTCGTGCGTGGCCAGGTGCGTGTCCAGCACGTGCAGCAGCCGCCTGGTCTCCATCGTGTAGCGGTCGATGGCATACTCGATCTTCTGCGGCGCGTACTTGTAGAAATGCCCGAAGCCGCCGCCGAGCAGCGGCGCCGAGCCCATCTGCCACATCAGCCAGTTCATCGTGGCCGCGCGCCGGTAGTGCTCCACGGGCAGCAGGGCGCCGAACTTTTCGGCGAGATAGAACAGGATGGAGCCGCTCTCGAACAGCGGCGTCGGCGGATCGGTGGAGCAATCCAGCATGGCGGGAATCTTCGAGTTCGGATTCACCGCGACGAAGCCGCTGCCGAACTGCTCGCCCTTGCCGATATCTGTCTTCCAGGCGTCGTAAGCCGCGCCGGCGTGGCCCGCGGCCAGCAGTTCCTCCAGCATGATGGCGACTTTCTTGCCGTTGGGCGTGCCCAGCGCATAGAGCTGCAGCGGCTGCGTGCCGCGCGGCAGCGCGCGCTCGTGCGTGGCGCCGGAGACCGGCCGGTTGATTCCGGCAAACGCGCCCCCGTTGGGTTTGTTCCACGTCCACACCCTGGGCGGCACGTAGCCGCGCGGCTGGTTGCCGGCAGCGCCGGTTTCATCTGCCATGCTCACTCCATGCCGCCGCCCGGCTTCAGTGCTGCGTCAGGGACGCGGCGAAGTTGTTCACGAACTCGCCCAGCTGCTTCGCGATGGCCGGGTCGGTGAGCTTGCCTTCGGCATCGAATACGGTCTGCGCCCTGGAGACCAGCAGCCTGCCGCCATGCCACTGGCGCGCGCCGAGGTGACGCAGGATGGGCAGCCAGGCCGCCTGCGAAAGAATGGTGCCGAAGCCGCCCTGCGAGGCGCCGATGACGGCGAAGGGCCGGTTGCCGAACACCTTGCCGATGTCGCCCGGTGGACGCGACAGCCAGTCGATGGCGTTCTTCAGGCTCCCCGGCACGCCGTTGTTGTACTCCGGCGTGGCCAGCAGCACGCCGTCGGCGGCGATGACCTTCTCCTTCAGCGCCGCCACGGCCGGCGGGCTGCCTTCGCGGGTTTCCAGGTCGCCGTCGTACACGGGTATGCCATGCAGCGTCGCAATTTCCAGCCGGATGCCGGGGCCGGACAGTCCCTGCGCCGCGCGCAGCAGCGCGGTGTTGTACGACCCCGCGCGCAGGCTGCCAGATATGCCGAGGATGCGTGTCATGGGAATCTCCGGTCCGCGCACGCACCATACCAAATCTCAAGTTTTCGTAATACGGCCACGGCGGGCCCACGCCGCTTTGACGCTGCGGCGGCGGCGCCGCAAACTGCGCGCGCCAAGCAGAACCAACTTTCGGGAACCAGATCCTCAAGCATGCTGCGACGTCTCCTGCTGTTGCTGGCCCTGTCCGCGGCCGGCCTGCCGCCGGTGCTGGCCGCCACGGCCGAGCGCTTCACCATCCTCAGCTACCACGAGGTGGCCGATCCGCAGGACGCGCTCAACAAGGACTATGCGGTGGCCCCGACGATGTTCGTGCGGCAGCTGGACTGGCTGCGCAACAACGGCTACAGCTTCATCAGCGTGGATGACCTGCTGGCCGACGAGGCCGGCCGCGTGCCGCTGCCCGACAAGGCGGTGCTGCTGACCTTCGACGATGGCTACCGCTCGATGTACGAGCACGCCTGGCCGGTGCTGAAGGCGTGGAAGATTCCCTCGGTGGTGGCCGTGGTCGGCAGCTGGGAAGACGACGGCGCGCAGGTGGATTTCGACGGCAAGATCATCCCGCGCGAGAAGCTCATGAGCTGGAAGGAGCTGCGCGAACTCGCCGACAGCGGGCTGGTGGAGATCGGCAGCCACAGCTTCGACCTGCATCGCGGCATCCCCAGCAATCCGCAGGGCAACTCGCAGCCCGCCGGCGTCACGCGCCGCTGGCTGGGAGCGGCGCAGGGCTACGAGACCGAGGCGGCCTATCGCCGGCGCGTCGAGGCCGATCTCGAGCGCAGCAGCGCCGACATCAGGAAACATGTCGGCCGCGCCCCGCGCGTGATCGCCTGGCCCTATGGGCGCTACAACCGCGAACTGCACGAGGCGGCGGCGCGCCACGGCATGAGCATCGGACTCACGCTGGACGATGGCGCCAACCTGTCGAGCACGCCGCTGTGGCGGCTGCGGCGCGTGCTGGTGGATTCCTCCATGGGCCCGGCGGAGCTGAAGCGCGAGATCGACTTCCGCAACGAGAACATCCTGGATTACGACCGCCCGCAGAAGGCCATGCAGGTGGACCTGGACTACATCTACGACCCCGACCCGGCGCAGCAGGAGCGCAACCTCGGCCACCTGCTCGACCGCATCCAGTTCCTCAACGTGAACACGGTGTACCTGCAGGCCTTCGCCGATCCGGACGGCGACGGCACGGCCAATGCGGTGTACTTCCCGAGCCGCCACATGCCCATGCGCGCCGACCTGTTCGATCGCGTGGCCTGGCAGATACGCACCCGCACACAGGTGCGGCGGCTGTATGCGTGGATGCCGCTGCTGGCCTGGGACCTGCCCGCGAACGAGCCCGCGGCCGGCGACCGCGTGATCGCCGCGCCCGGCGTGACCGCGGCGGAGGGCAGCCACGTGAAGATGGGCTACCGCCGCCTGTCGCCGTTTTCCGCGCGCGCGCGCGCCACCATCCGCGAGATCTACCAGGACCTGGCGCGCCATGCGAGCTTCGACGGGCTGCTGTTCCACGACGATGCCACGCTCACCGACTACGAGGATGCCAGCCAGTTTGGCCTCGCCCAGTACCGCGCCTGGGGATTGCCGGGTTCGGTGCAGCAGATCCGTGCCGATGACGACCTGCTGGGCCGCTGGACCATCCTGAAGATCAACGCCATCGACGATTTCGCGGGCGAGGTCGCCGACGTGGTGCGCGACGAAGTCCCCGAGCTGGTGACCGCGCGCAACCTCTATGCGCAGGTGGCGCTCAGTCCCAGGGCCGAGGTGTGGTACTCGCAGGCGCTGGACAACTCGCTGCGCAGCTACGACTTCACCGCCATCATGGCCATGCCCTACCTGGAGCAGGCGCCGGACGCCGATGCCTTCTATCGCGCGCTGGTGGACCAGGTGAAGGCGCGACCGGATGCCATGGGCAAGGTGGTGTTCGAGCTGCAGACGGTCGACTGGCGCCAGGGCAACCGCCACCTGCCGATCGAGGAGATCACCGGTACCATCAAGCGGCTGTATTCACTGGGCGTGCGCAATATCGCCTATTATCCGGATCTGCCGTTCGACAACCATCCGGATCCGGGGTCCATGCGCGCGACCTTCGCCACCATGCCCGACATCCTGCCGCTGCAGTAGGGGATGCGCCACCTCTCGCCCGGCCTGTGGCACGCCTTGCTGGGCTTCGTTTATTTCTATCCGCTGTTCATGTCGTGGCTGTGGATGCTGGGCGCGCTGCTGTTCCGGCTGCGCCACGAGGGCGCCGGCCCTCCAGCCGGGGTATCGCGGCTGCCGCCGGACACCCCGCCGGTCAGCGTGCTGATCCCCTGCTACAACGAGGGCGCCAACGCCGAGGAAACGCTGACTCATGCGCTGGCGCTGGACTATCCCGATTTCGAAGTCGTGGCGATCAATGACGGCAGCCGCGACAACACCGGCGAGGTGCTCGATCGCATGGCTGCGCAGCACCCGCGGCTGCGGGTGGTGCACCTGGCGCAGAACCAGGGCAAGGCCATGGGACTGGCCGCGGGCGCGCTGCTGGCGCGCCACGACATCCTGATCTGCATCGACGGCGACGCGCTGCTCGATCGCAGGGCCGCACACGCCCTGGTGCGGCATTTCGTGGAGGATGCGCACGTGGCGGCCGTCACCGGCAATCCGCGCGTGCGCAATCGCTCGACGCTGCTGGGCCGCATACAGGTGGGTGAGTTCTCCGCCATCGTCGGCATGATCAAGCGCGCGCAGCAGACCTTCGGCCGCATCTTCACCGTCTCGGGCGTGATCACGGCGTTCCGCCGCCAGGCCGTGCACCAGGTCGGCTACTGGAGCCCGGACATGCTCACCGAGGACATCGACATCACCTGGAAGCTGCAGCGCGCCGGCTGGAAGGTGCGCTTCGAGCCCGCTGCGCTGGTGTGGATCCTGATGCCCGAGACATTGCGCGGCCTGTGGAAGCAGCGCCTGCGCTGGGCCATGGGCGGTGCCCAGGTGTTGCGCAAGAACGTGGAGCTGTTCCTGCGGCCGCGGGAAGCCTTCATGTGGCCGCTGCTGCTCGAGTTGTGCGCCAGCCTGTTCTGGTCGTACCTGGTGGTCATCTGCACCGGATTATGGGTGGCGGACATGCTGTCCACGAGCATCACCCTGCCGTCGCTGGGCTCGCCATTGATTCCCCAGGGCGGCGGCCTGCTGCTGGGCACCACCTGCCTGGTCCAGTTCGCCTTCAGCAAGTGGCTGGACAGCCGCTACGAGGTCGGGCTGGGACGCAATTTCTACTGGATGATCTGGTACCCGGTGGTCTTCTGGATGATCAACATCGCCGCCGCCGTGGTCGCCTATCCCAAGGTGCTGTTGCGGCCCGCCAACCGCCGTGCGCGCTGGGTCAGCCCCGACCGTGGGATCAGGCGGGATGGGGCTGTCTGAAAAAAGCGACATTAAGCGGAAATTAGCCGGAATTCATGCGCCGGATGCGGCCTGCGGCTAGAATTCGCCGCCGTGGCGAACCACCTGATCATCAATGCGCGACGCCAGCTGAGCTGGAACCGGCGCCTGTTTTCCGATGCTTCGACGCTGGCTCTGTGGAGCATGTGGCTGTGGCTGTGCCGTTCGGCGCTGCTGCGCCTGGCCGGCATCGTCGGCGTTGCCATCGGCATGCGGCATACCGCCGCGCACGCGCAGTCGCCGGACGACATGGTGTCCTTCGAGGACGCCGCCGCCGCGCTGTTTGGCACCTGCAGCCTGCTGATGCTGTGGAATCGTCTGGCCAGCCAGCCGGCGCCGACGCCGCGCGTCCAGTTCTCGCCGGACTACGCGGGCTACTTCCGCATCGATCCGCGCGAGCTCGCCAGCGCGCGCGCCAGCCGCATCTGCGTGGTGCATCACGACGAGTCCGGCAGGATCCTGCGCATCGATCCCGTGCGCGATGGCGATCCCTCGCCGGATGGCGAGCTCTCGCCGGGTAGCGGGTTCCCCGAAGACAGCGAGCTGCCCGTCGCGGCGTGAGCGCAGCGGCCGCGGGCCGCCTCCCGGTCCGCAGCCAGCGCCCGCCCGCGGGCCGGCGATGCTAGCCTTGCCGCATGGCCATGTCGACCTTTCAGAGCATCAAGCACGAACTGGTGCATGTCGCGGCGTTGTCCAAGGATGCGCTGCACATCTACGTGGGACTGGCCGTGTTCCTCATCGTCGTGGCAGTCAGCCGCAAGGGCCTGCGTTCCGGCCTCGCGCCGCTGGCGGTGCTGGTGGTGGCGCTGGCCGGCGAAATGCTCGACCTGCGCGATGAATGGCGCCACCATGAATCCCTGAAGTGGGGCGCAGGCCTGCACGACCTGTGCAATAGCTGTTTCTGGCCGCTGGTGCTGTGGCTGCTGGGGCGTTACACGCGGATCGTGAAATAACGGAGCGGGCGATGACACATGCGGTCGTCACCGGCTGGGGCAAATGCCTGCCGCCGGCCGTGCTCTCCAATGCCGATCTCGCCACCTTCCTCGACACCGGCGACGAGTGGATCCTCGCGCGTACCGGCATCCGCGAGCGGCGCATCGCGCACGTGGGCCTCACCGAACTGGCGCAGGTCGCCGCGCTGCGCGCGCTGGCCGCAGCCGGGCGCGAGCCGGGCGACATCGAGCTGATCGTCTTCGGCAGCACGAGCTTCGACGAACAGGCGCCCAACCAGGCGTCGGGCCTGCAGCAGGTGCTGGGCGCGCAGCGCGCCGCGGCCATGGACGTGAACACGGCCTGCACCAGTTTCCTGTATGCGTGGAGCACGGCCAATGCACTGATCCGCTCCGGCGCCGTGCGCAACGCACTGGTGGTGGGCGGCGAGGTGATCAGCCGCTTCATGGACTGGAGCAACCGCAACGTGGCCGTGCTGTTCGGCGATGGTTGCGCGGCGGTCGTGCTGGAAGCCACCGACGAGGAAGCAGGCCTGCTCGGCGAGCGGCTGGGCTGCGACACCGGCGGCCGCCAGGCGCTGGTGATCCGCGGCATGGGCGCGCGCTATGCGGATTTCACGCGCCGGCTGGGCGTGACGGAATGGATCTTCGACGGGCCGGAAATCTTCAGGCGCGCGGTAACCGGCATGGCGCAGGCCGCGGGCGAGGTGCTGGCGGCGCATGGCATGACCGCGGCCGACGTCGACCTGGTGGTGCCGCACCAGGCCAACCTGCGCATCATCGAAGCGGTAACCGCGCGGCTCGGCGTACCGGCCGGGCGCACCTTCGTGAACGTGCAGCGCTACGGCAACATGTCGGCCGCCACGGTGGCGGTGGCGCTGGTGGAAGCGCTCGAAGCCGGAAGCGTGAAACCCGGCGCGATGCTGCTGCTGCCGGCCTTCGGCGCGGGCCTGACCTGGTGCGCGCACCTGGCGCGCTGGGGCGGGCGCGTCACGCCGCTGCGCAGCTCATCCGCGGAGCTGCCGCCGGCGCAATGCAGCGGCCTGGAGCTGGTGCAGGCCCTGCGCGCGCAGCGGGCCGCCGCTACCGCTTCCTGATTTCCACGGGCGAGTCGAGCGTTACCGCCGGCGGCGTGCCTTCGTCCAGCTGGACTTCGGTGCCGGTCTTGCCGCAGCCCGGCCCGCTGCTGCTCCCCGTGCGGCCTCAGTGCCGCAGTCTCCAGCCGCTGCGGATCATCCAGGCGGCAAGCGCGAGGCACGCCACCAGGATCGCCACGATGATGGTGAGGCTGATGCGCACATCGACGTCGCCCTGGCCGTAGAAGCTCCAGCGGAAACCGCTGATGAGGTACACCACCGGGTTGAACAGCGTCGCCGCGCGCCAGAATGGCGGCAGCATGTCGATGGAATAGAAACTGCCGCCAAGAAAAGTCAGCGGCGTGATGATCAGCGACGGCACGAACTGCAGCTTCTCCCAGCTGGTGGCCCAGATGCCGAGCACGAAGCCGAACAGGCTGAAGGTCAGCGCGGTCAGCACGAGGAAGACCACCATCCACAGCGGATGCAGGATGGAAACCGGCACGAAGAAAGCCGAGGTGCCGAGGATGATGAGCCCGATCAGCACGCTCTTGCTGGCCGCCGCGCCCACATAGCCCAGCAGGATCTCCGGCGCGCCCACCGGCGCCGACAGCAGCTCGTAGATGGTGCCGGACCACTTCGGGAAGTAGATGCCGAAGGAGGCATTGCCGATGCTCTCGGTGAGCACCGACAGCATGATGAGACCCGGCACGATGAAGGCCGCGAACGGCACGCCGCCGATCTGGCTGACGCGCGAGCCGATGGCCGAGCCGAACACCACGAAGTACAGCGAGGTCGTCAGCACCGGCGTCAGGATGCTCTGCACCAGCGTGCGGAAGGTGCGCGCCATCTCGAAGCCGTAGACGGCGCGGACGGCGTGGTGGTTCACGCGGCACCCCGCACCAGCGACACGAAGATATCCTCCAGCGAGCTCTGCTGCGTTTCCAGGTCGCGGAACTCCAGGCCCGCCTGGCCGACGTCGCGCAGCAGCTGCGCGATGCGCGCTCGCTCGGATTCGTCGTTGAAGGTGAATACCAGCGTCATGCCGTCGTCGGCGAGTGCGAGCTGCCAGCCCGCAAGCTGCGCCGGCAGCTGCTCCAGGCGCACTGTCAGGTGCAACCGCAGCTCCTTGCGGCCGAGCTTGCGGATCAGCACGGCCTTGTCCTCCACCAGCACCAGCTCGCCCTTGTTGAGGATGCCGATGCGGTCGGCCATTTCCTCGGCTTCCTCGATGTAGTGGGTGGTGAGGATGATGGTGACGCCGCCGTCGCGCAGCTCGCGGATCAGCCGCCACATGTCGCGGCGCAGTTCCACGTCCACGCCGGCGGAAGGCTCGTCGAGGAACAGCAGCTGCGGTTCGTGCACCAGCGCCTTGGCGATCATCACGCGGCGCTTCATGCCGCCCGACAGCGTCATGATCTTCGCGTCCCGCCTGTCCCACAGCGACAGCGAACGCAGTACCCGTTCGACGAGCCGTGCATCGGCCGCGCAGCCGAACAGGCCGCGGCTGAAAGTCACGGCGGCGCGCACTGTCTCGAAGGCCTCGGTGGCCAGTTCCTGCGGCACCAGCCCGATCAGGCGGCGCGTGTGGCGCGCTTCGCGGGCGACGTCATGACCGGCCACCTGCGCGCGGCCGGCGCTGGCGTTCACCAGGCCGCACAACGCGCCGATCAGCGTGGTCTTGCCGGCCCCATTGGGCCCGAGCAGCGCGAAGATCTCGCCGTGGCGCACTTCGAGATTGATGTCGCGCAGTGCGACCAATCCGCCGGGATAGGTCTTGCACAGGCCCTTGATCGACAGGATGGGCTGCAAATGGCGTCAGCGCCGGCGCGCCGGTATCACCACGGGCTTGGGATCGGAGGTTTCTATCGACAGTGCAAAGGTGCGGCGTTCGGCGCCCTGCAGCGCGCCCACGCTGATTACCTGGCGCGCCACTTCCTCATTGCGTTCGTTGCGCACCACCACCAGGATGGAATACTCCGTGGCCGAATCCAGCCGCTCCGCATCCAGCGTGCCCTCGATCTGCCAGGCGGTCCTGGTGGCCGGTACGCCGCCGGGCCGCGCGTCCTTGTCGAAACGCAGGTGATGCCTGCATCCCGGGCAGACAGCCGCGCTTTCCAGGATCGTCGCCCGGCAATGGGGGCAGGTGCGCGTGGCGCCTGCCTGGCTGACCGATCGCGCCGAGCCGATCATGCGACGTTGCTGCGGCCCCCGAGCAGGGCGGTGGCGGACCCTGCGGCCTTGGTGCTGTCCTCGAAGCCGAAGTCCACCGCGCCGCGCATGCGCGAGCCGGCCGCGACCGTAAGCGAACCGGCCTTCACGTCGCCGGTGATCGTGCCGCCCTGCTGCAGTTCCACGCGCTTGGCGTTCTCGATGTTGCCGAGCAGCTCGCCGCTGACGATGACCTCGCTGGCGCGTACCTGGCCCTCGACGCGCGCGCCGCTGTCGATATGCAGGTTGCCCTCGACCTGGATGTCGCCCTTGAAGCGGCCCGCGACCCGCACGTGGCCGTTGCCGTTGATCTTGCCCTCGATGTTGAGGCCCGTGGCGATGATGGATTCTTTCATTTCGATGCGCTCCTTCAGCGCTGCGGCCGTATCCTGTGTATGCATGCCGGCCGGCGTCGTGCCGGCAGGCCGCGGCGCGGTGCCGCTGGCGGGTGCCGCGGGCGTCGCGGCGGGTTCGGGTTTGTCCCACAGTGCCATGGTCCCTGCTCCATTGCTTGAGGATGCTGCGCCGAAGGTAACCCGGTTTTGCCCGATGGCCAAGCCTGTCGCAGAATTGCGCACATGATGCCCGCAGAGCGACGCTGAATTCATGCGATTACGGCAAATCGAAGGCGAGGACGAGGTGGTGCTGGAGCCGGCCGCCGGGGGCGCCGACGCCGCGGTGATCTGGCTGCACGGCCTCGGCGCCGATGGCTACGATTTCGTGCCCCTGGTGCCGCAGCTGAAGCTGCCGGCCGCAGCCCGCGTGCGCTTCGTGTTCCCCCATGCCGAGATCCGGCCGGTGACCGTCAATGCCGGCTACGCCATGCGCGCCTGGTACGACATCCGCGAGCTGACGCCCCAGGGACGCGACGATGAGGCGGGGCTGGAGGCGGCGCGCGCGCGCGTGGAGCGCTACATCGAACGCGAACGGGCGGAGGGCATCCTCACGCGGCGCATCGTGCTGGCCGGCTTCTCGCAGGGCGGGGCCACCGCCCTGCACGTGGGCCTGCGCCATGCAGCGCCACTGGGCGGCATCATCGCGCTGTCCGGCTACCTGCCGCTGCGCGAGCGCCTGCGGGCGGACCTCGCGCCGGCCAACCGCGCAGTGCCCATCCTGATGTGCCACGGGCGCGAGGACGTCATCGTGCTGCCGACCTTCGGCGAGCAGTCACGCGATACGCTGCTGGCGGCCGGCGCGAAAGTGGAATGGCGCGAGTATTCGGTGGGACACCAGCTGTGCGAAGCGGAGATCCACGACATCGCGGCATGGCTGAGCTATCACTTGGAGCTGGTGCCCCAGGAGTCCCGATGAACACGCTGCCTCGGCAGCCTGTTGTGGACAAACATGGTACTTAGGGGTTGACAAGACCAGAAACTGCTATTTCCACGCATCGAGCCGCGTGTAGAATACGCCCCGATCGTTGGTCGTCCGGCTTCTGTCCTGTCGCGCCTAAGGAAGCGCGCGAGCTCAGTGGAAGGTCTCCGATCAGGGTGTCGAACAAAACTGAATTGGATTGGAGATCTCTACTTTATGGCGAAGATTTACGTTGGCAACCTGCCGTTCTCGGCGAGCGAGGCCGATGTGCGCACGCTGTTCTCGCAGCACGGTACGGTTGAGTCCGTGGCACTCCCGACGGACCGGGAAACGGGCCGCCCGCGTGGCTTCGGTTTCGTGGAAATGCCGCAGGCGGATGCTGCGCGCGCCATCCAGGCGCTCAATGGCTATTCGATGAATGGCCGTCCGCTGCGTGTCAACGAAGCGCAGGACAAGCCCCGCACTGGTGGCGGTCCGCGCGGCCCGGGTGGCGGCGGCGGTTATGGCCGCGGTCCTGGTGGTGGCGGCGGCGGCGGTGGCGGCCGCTGGTAAGCGGCGCGCATCGTCCCTGTTGAATCGAGGGCCCGGCTCTGCCGGGCCTTTTCTTTCTGAAGCGCCGGGGCTGCTGCAGTCTGGCGGAATCCGCCGCCGCGGCGAACCACGGTTGTGTAACCGTTTGGAACTGGCGCGTTACGCCGCATTCGCCGAAATTTCCGCACCTTCCTGATTCGGCATTCCTGAGGGCGTAGATGCTGCGGATATTGCTGGTCATCCACCGCTACCTCGCCGTGGCGGTGGGCCTGCTGATGGCGCTGTGGTGCCTGTCGGGCTTCGTGATGCTGTACCAGCCGTATCCGGAGTTCACCGCGGCCGAACGCCTGGCGGCACTCGCGCCGCTGCAGCTGGCGGATTGCTGCCAGACGGATTTCCTGCCGGAGGACGCCGCGCCGGCGGGCCCGTTCCGCATCGAGATGCTCAATGGCCGGCCGGTGCTGCGCCAGCCGGGCATGGTTCCCTTCGATCTCGCGAGCGGCATGCCCGTGCGCCGGCTCATGCAGGCCGACGTGCTGCAGGTCGCGGACGAATATGCGAGCCGCCGCGGCATCCACGCCTCGCCGCGCTGGATGGAACAGGTGCGGGTGGACCAGTGGTCCATCGAGAACGTGGCCCGCAACCAGCCCGCCAACCGCGTCGCGCTGGACGATGCGGCTGGCACCGAGCTGTACATCAACGGCCGCACCGGCGAGATCTTCCAGCAGACGGAGCGGCGCGAGCGTGTGCTGAACTGGTTCGGCGCGATTCCTCACTGGCTGTATCCGACCGTGCTGCGCACGCATGGAGCCCTGTGGTCGCAGATCGTGATCTGGACTTCGGTGGCGGGAACCTTCCTGACGCTGACCGGGCTGTACGTGGGGATCTCGCGGCTGCGCCGGCCGCGCGGCGGTGGCAGGTCCATATCGCCCTTCCGTGGCTGGTGGTACTGGCATCACATCGCCGGCCTGACCTTCGGCGTGTTCACGCTGACCTGGGTGTTCAGCGGCCTGCTGACGATGAATCCATGGGGATTGCTCGAAGGCAGCGACGTGGGCGCGCGCCTGCAGCCGCAGCTCGCGGG
>Ga0335083_10005503_pt1 | contig 15959 bp, 11 predicted proteins | sample Lox_Sample_42_FD_206716 | JGI IMG/M metagenome (GOLD analysis project Ga0335083, IMG submission 206716) | Soil microbial communities from Loxahatchee National Wildlife Refuge, Florida, United States - Lox_Sample_4.2 | ecosystem: Environmental > Terrestrial > Soil > Wetlands | place: USA... | reverse complement strand
CGTGCGCGAGCAACGTCATCATGGTCGCGTCGTCGGGACCCTGCGTGTTCATCGACAGGGCGCCCAGATAGCTCTCGCCGAGCTCCATCTGCACGAGCGCATTGGCGAGGGGCCCCAGGCCCATGCCGCCATGCTCCTTCGGGATGAACGGGCACCAGAGGCCCTGAGCGCGCGCCTTCTTGCGCAGATCGCCCAGGATCGTCTTGTAGTCGCCGCCGGCCAGCAGCTTCTTCTCGGCCGGGATGCACTCGTCATGCACCCATTTGCGGACCTTCTCGCGCACAGCCTTGGCGTCTGGCGGAATCTCAAAGTCGATGGACATGTCTTCCCTCGGTTTCTTGTCTGGATTGCGTGGTCCTAGTCGAGCGGTTTCGGGGGTACGGAGCAAGGCGCGAGGCATGCCGGCCAGGCGAAAATTTCCCGAAAAGGGCCGGAAAAAAGCATGCCGCCACGGCAGTTCGCCGCGACTTTCCTCGGGTTCGGCGCCGCAGCGCGGCCACAAAATTTAAGAAGGGCTTAACGCCGGGAATGGGACTCTGGCCCCTGGGCGTTCCTCCATGGCTGAGAAGCTCACGATCTTTGGCGAATCCTCCCATCCGACGCGGGTGATCGAGGACCCGAAGGCGATCGACAATCCGGTCCTCGCCTTCTTTCTCTCCTATTGGCGCGAGAAGCGCGGCGCAGAGAAGATCCCCTCGACGGCCAGCTTCAATCCCAAGGCGGTGCGTGCGCATCTGCCATGGATCGTGCTTGCGGACGCTCTGCCGGGCCACGATGATTTTCGCTACCGCCTGGTCGGCACGCGCGTCGCGGAATATTTCGCCGGCGACGGCACAGGCAAGACCGTGCGGGAAGCATTTGCCGATGCCAACAACGGTGCCTTGGAAGCCATGATCTGGCTCTATCGCCGGGTCTGTTCGGAGTGTGTTCCGGTCCGCGTGACGGCGCCCGGTGCCAAGAGCGACGGCGTCTATTTTCCGGATTATGACGCCGCCTATTTCCCCTATGCGTCGGACGGCCGGACCCCGGACCGGATTCTGACGGTCTTCACCTTCAACTATCAGAAATTTCTCGAGACGCGATCGGTCCGTGCGCTGACGCAGTAAGTGGCGGCCGATTTTTGCGCAGTTCTCTGCGCGGGAGGACCCAGGGAACAAGCGGTTCTTAACGTCCCGTTTGTAGTCTCGGCATTGCAACCGGTGGACTATCCGCCCGTCGATGGCAACCAGCATTCTCACCACTCTCGACCAGTTGGCGATCGCCGCGGCCACCCTCGATGCATCGCAACGCATCGTGGCCGCGAACAACACGCTCGCGCGATTGCTGGGCGGCAACGCGGACGCACTCGTCGGCGAGGACATCGTCACGTTGCTCACAGCGTCCTCGTCGGCGACGGACGCCGGATTCGGCGGCGCCACCACCTACCGGCTGGCTTCCGAGTCCGCTCAAATCTGGTACCGGCTCGAAATAGCCGGCATAGGCAAGACCAGGATCGCCCGCCTGACTGATGTCAGTCCCGAATACCGGGCACTCACCGACATCCGCCAGTTCTATGCTGTCCGCGACCGGCTTCTGTTCGACGCCAAAATCGGGACCTGGCGCTACGATCCCGATGGCGAGGTCTATTTCTTCTCCTCCGAACTTTCGCTCGGCTACGAGGGTGCCGGGCAGCCCGTGCCGGTGCCGGCGCTGCAGGCCATCCAGCATCCGGACGACCAGGCACGCGACGCCGAGATCCGCGACCGCATCAGCCGCGAAGGCGGCTCGGACAGCGCCGAGATCCGCTATCGCGACGCGAGCGGCAGCTGGACGCATCTGCATGTGCATTACCGCGCCAGCCGCCGCACGGCGTCCGGAAAATTCGAGATGTTCGGCATCAGCCAGAACGTCACGCCCATTGCGGCGGCACGGGACGATGCCAGCCGCAGCTCGAAGCGCCTCACCTTCGCGCTCAATGCCGCGCAGGGAGGCGCGTTCGAATACGACTACGCCACGCAGTCGCTCTGGATGTCGCCGGAATTCGAAGCCCTGTTCGGCGTGGAGGAACTCGCGCGCGTCGGGCGGGAGCCGCTCGATCTTCTCGCGCCCGGCGATGCAAAAGCGGCGCGGGATTTCCTGATCGGCGCGCGCGCCGGCCAGGCGAGCTCGATCGACGTGCGCATCGCGCGGCCGGCCGGCGATCACTGGATCCGGCTCTACTACGACATCAAGGAACGCAACGCGCAGCGCGAGCCGGTCACTGGCATCGGGCTCGTGCTCGACATCAACGAACGCAAGCGACAGGAGATCGCGCTCGGCGATGCGCAGCGGGCGGCGGAGTTCGCCAATCGCAGCAAGACCGAATTCCTCGCCAACATGAGTCACGAGTTGCGCACGCCCCTCAATGCGATCCTGGGCTTCTCCGAGATGATCGAGAAGAACATGTTCGGTCCGCTTACGCCCAAATATGTCGAGTATGCGCACGACATCCACAACAGCGGCCAGCATCTGCTCGCGCTGGTGAACGACGTTCTGGATCTCTCGAAGCTCGAAGCGGGAAAGCTCGAGCTGCACGAAAGCGATGTGGATCTCATCGCGCTGATCGAACAGTGCATGGCCCTGCTCCGCAGTCGCGCCGATGCCGGCGGCGTCTCGCTCGCAGCCAGGCCGAACGCCGGACTTCCACGGTTGCGCGCGGACGAGCGCAGCGTGCGCCAGGTGCTGCTCAATCTCTTGTCAAACGCGGTCAAGTTCACGCCGCCAGGCGGACAGGTGACGGTCGAAGCTTGGCTGGATGCGGACGGATCCACCACTTTGTCGGTGCGCGACACCGGCATCGGCATGAGCGAGACGGAGATCGCCGTCGCGCTTTCGCCCTTCGGTCAGATCGACTCCCGCCTGGCACGCAAGCACGAGGGCACGGGGCTCGGGCTCCCCATCTGCAAGTCGCTGATGGAGCTTCACGGCGGCGCGCTTTCGGTCGAAAGTGAAACCAACCGGGGCACCACGCTCACGGCGCGCTTCCCGGCGGCCCGGACCGTCCGTCGCGTCGTGAACGGCTGACTGGCGAACCACTCCCTGAAATCGGGGAAAAGCTCTTTATTTCCGCAGCGGCCCCGGGATACCTCTTATTCGAACTTTTCCCCTCCCGAAATCGCGCAACTTGGGCATACTGACAATCAGTCACTGTGCTTGAAGAGGCTGCGATGTCCGACGTGAAAGAGGCGGTTTCAGCAAAGGCGGCCGGAAACGGCGCGGTGGGTCTCGGCTTCGATCCGGAGGCGCTGAAAGCCAAATACCAGGCCGAGCGTGACAAGCGCCTGCGCGGTGATGGCAACGAGCAGTATCGCGAGATCAAGGGCGAGTTCGCGCATTATCTCGACGATCCCTATGTCGCGCCGGGCTTCAAACGCGAGCCGTTGACCGACGAGGTCGAGGTGGTGGTGGTCGGAGGCGGCTTCGGCGGATTGCTGGCCGGCGCACGTTTGCGCGAAGCCGGCGTCGAGGACATCCGCCTCATCGAGAAGGGCGGCGATTTCGGCGGCACCTGGTACTGGAACCGCTATCCGGGTGCTGCCTGCGATATCGAATCCTACATCTACCTGCCGCTGCTCGAAGAGATCGGCTACATGCCGGTCGAGAAATATTCACGTGCGCCGGAGATCCTTCGTCACTGCCGCGCCATCGGCGAGAAGTTCGATCTCTACCGGAATGCGTGCTTCCAGACGGAAGTAACGGCGCTGCGCTGGGATGAGAAGTCCTCGCGCTGGATCGTCGAGACCAACCGTGGCGACAGGATGCGCGCGCGCTTCGTCGTGATGGCGAACGGTCCGCTGCATCGCCCCAAGCTGCCCGGCATTCCGGGGGTCGAAACCTTCAAGGGGCACTCCTTCCACACGAGCCGCTGGGACTACGACTACACGGGCGGCAACTCGTTCGGGAATCTCGACCGTCTCAAGGACAAGCGCGTCGCCATCATCGGCACCGGCGCGACGGCAGTACAGTGCGTGCCGCATGTGGGCGCGGCCGCCAGGCAGCTTTACGTGTTCCAGCGCACGCCGTCCTCGATCGATGTGCGCGCGAACCGCCCAACCGATCCGGAATGGGCGAAGTCGCTGACGCCGGGCTGGCAACAGAAGCGCATGGACAATTTCAACGTTCTCGTTTCCGGCGGTTACCAGGAAGAGGATCTGGTCGGCGACGGCTGGACCGACATCATCCGCAATCTTCTCTTCCTGGCGCGCCGGCCTGATGCGCCGGAAGGATATGACCCGGCGACGCTGATGCAGCTCGCCGATTTCAAGAAGATGGAATCGATCCGGGCGCGCGTGGATTCCGTCGTGAAGAACGCAGCGACCGCGGAGGCGCTCAAGCCCTATTACAACCAGTTCTGCAAGCGCCCCTGCTTCCACGACGAATATCTCGATACCTTCAACCGCCCGAATGTCGAGCTCGTCGACACGAACGGCAAAGGCGTGGAGCGCATCACGGAGAAGGGCGTCGTCGTCGACGGCAAGGAATACGAGGTCGATTGCCTGATCTACGCGACGGGCTTCGAGGTCGGCACGAGCTATACGCGCCGTTCGGGCTATGAGGTCTATGGCCGCGGCGGACAGTCGCTCACGGACAAATGGAGCGAGGGCGCTTCCACCTACCAGGGCTTCCACGTGCACGGCTTCCCGAACTGCTTCATCGTCAGCAACGTGCAGTCGGGCTTCACCGCCAACTTCCCGCACATGATGAACGAGCAGAGCAAGCACATCGCCTACATCGTCAAGCATTGCGCGGATCGCCAGGTGCGCACGGTCGAAGCGTCGAAGGACGCGGAAGCGGCGTGGGTGCAGACGATCATCTCGCTTGCCATCATGCGCCAGCGCTTCCTCGAGGAATGCACGCCCGGCTACTACAACAACGAAGGCAAGCCGAGCGCGCTCGCGGCACGCAACGGCTCCTATGGCGCAGGTGCCATCGCCTTCGTGAAGGTGCTGGAAGAGTGGCGCGCCGAGGGTTCGCTTAAGGGTCTGGAGCTGCAGTAAAGCCCCACGCTTCGCGCGGGGGAAGAAATCACAAGTCGATCCGAAACCGGATGCTCTCCGCTCCGCCAAATTCGGGGAGCTTGCGGAAGCGCTCGATCGGATAGCCGCCATTGGCGCGGATGACGCGCTGCGAGGGAATATTGTCGGCGTCGGTGGTCAGATCGACATATTCGAGCCCGCGGGCGCGCGCATCGGGGAGCAGGAGGGCCAGGGCCGCCTTCGCATAACCCTTGCCCCTTAGCCACGGCACGATCGAATAGCCGATATGGCCGAGCACCTGCGGCGGCAATTCGGACGTCCCGTTCTGCCAGCGGAAATTGATCGAGCCGCAGAAATCGTCGGCGTCATCCCAGATCCAGCGGTTGTAGCCCGGGAGGCGCGCGGTCTTGGATCCGTCCGGCAGCGTGATCGGGCCGCCGCGCGCTTCGGGATCGTCGAGCGACACGACGAAACCCGCGGGGTCTTTGGCGATCCTTTGGCGCTCTTCGCGCGCCGACTCCTCGACTCTCAAATTGTCAGGGCCCCAGCCGCGCTCGAGCGCCGCGACATAGGCGGACAACAGATTCAGTGCGGGCTTTCTCAGCGTGACCGTCATCGCACGGGGACATTCGAAGTCGCCGCTCGTATCGTTCGCCCTCCTGCTGCGCAAGCCGGGTGCGGCGACATGGTTGCACGATCTTTAGCGGGCGCCGATACTTCTGAATCCGAACCTCATCAACGAGTTCTTGCCATGGCTGACCTCCTCGCCCTCTCGTCCCGCTACATCGATTCCGGCTCGACGGAATCGCCGCTCGCCTTCAATCGCGTCACCGGAGAATTGTCCGAGGTCGCGGACGGCATCGCGATGGTCGAGGCGTTCAGCCATGTCGTGATCTTCAAATCCGAAGACGGCCTCGTGCTGTTCGACACGTCTCTCGAAGCGTTCGGCGGACAGATCGTTCGTGCGTTGCGCGGCTGGTGCGACGATCCGGTGCGCGCGATCGCCTATACGCATGGCCATGTCGATCATGTGGGCGGGGCCGCCGCGATCGTCCACGAAGCGGTGGAACGCAAGCGCCAGAGGCCGCAGGTGATCGGGCACGAAAACGTCGCGCCGCGCTTTGCGCGCTACCGCATGACCGATGGCTACAACCGTGCCATCAACCTGCGGCAATTCGGCGGTGCGGGACGCACACGCATCCAGATGGCGAACCCAGATCGTTTTGGTCCCGCCGAATGGATCGAGCCTGACACGGCGTTCTCCGACCGGCTCGGCTTTGCGGCGGGCAAGGTCCGCTTCGAGATGCGCCATGCGCGTGGCGAGACCGACGATCATCTCTGGGCCTGGGTGCCCTCGCGCAAGGCGGTGATCGTGGGCGATTTCCTCACCTGGGTGTTTCCCAACGCCGGCAATCCGCAGAAGGTGCAGCGTTATCCGCTCGACTGGGCGGAGGCCCTGCGCGAGATGGCGGCGCTCGAGCCCGAATTGCTGCTGCCGGCGCATGGACTTCCGATCGCCGGCAAAGCACGCATTGCGCGGGTGCTCGACGACGTCGCGGGCGCGCTCGAAAGCCTCTGCAAGCAGACGCTGTCGCTGATGAACGAGGGCGCGCGTCTCGATCATATCCTGCACGCTGTGAGCTTGCCGAAAGAGCTGCTTGAAAAGCCATATCTGCGTCCCGTCTACGACGAGCCGGAATTCGTCGTCCGCAACATCTGGCGGCAATTCGGCGGCTGGTATGACGGCAATCCCGCCAACCTGAAGCCCGCGCCCGATGCGCGCGTGGCGGCGGAAGTTGCCGCGCTTTCGGGAGGTGCCGAGAAGCTCGCCGGCCGGGCGAAGGAAGTTTCAGATGACGGCGATCATCGTCTCGCCTGTCAGATCGCGGAGATGGCGGCGCTGGCGGCGCCGGATTCCCGCCGCGTGCATGCGATCCGCGCCGAGGTCTACGAGGCGCGGCAAAGGACGGAACTCTCGCTCATGGCGCGCGGCATCTATGGTGACGCGGCACGCACCTCGCGCGAGAAGGCCGAGAAGAACGAGGCTTGAAAAAGTAGCCTGGCACGCATTCGCGCGCCAGGCCCAGGCCTTCTATCTCAGCGGAAATGCCAGTTGTTGTCGGGTTCGCGGCACGCCGTGCCGTCATGCTCGAAACGCTGGCCGTTCCTGTAATTCACGACATGGAAGTCGCGGCAGAGCCTGCCGTTCTCGCGATACTCGCGCGTCGCTTCGAACGTCCCGTAATGGCCGCCGTGATTCCAGCGATACTCGTGATAGAGGTCGCCATTCAGGCCTTCATTGTAGGACGCGAAGGCGTAACGCTGGTCGTCGCAGTCGATGTTGCGCGACAGCGTGTTGCCAAGGAGACCACCGACAACCACGCCGCCCGCGATTGCGCCGCCATTGCCGTGGCTTGCAGCACCGCCGATCAGCCCGCCCGCGATGGCGCCGAAGATCGTGCCGGCCGCCGCGTTGCCGCGATGACAATCGGACTCATAGCGGCCCTCTTGGTAATAGCCCGGCGGCGGACCTTGGTTGTAGCTGCCGGGCGGCGGACCCTGGTTATAGCCCGTGTCGACATAGCTGTTGTCGTTGAAGCTCTCTTCCCGCCAGCCCGTGTCGCCGAGCTCGCCACCGATGCGCCGGAGCTGGTCGGCATAACGGCGGAATTCCGGCGGCTGGATGCCGTTGTCGCTCACGTAATAGGACTGGAGCGCGTGCTGCTCGACGTCGTCGAGTTCCTTTTGGATCTGCCAGGCGTGGTAACCGTCCAGGGAACGGTTCTGCACGCGTTGCGCGATGCGGTCATCGAGATGGTTCTCCCAGCGCGCGAGCCTGGAATAACCCTCGTCATCGTTGATGGGAATCGGATCGGCAAGCGCCATGCCGGCACCCGCAAGGAACACCGCGGCCGCACCGGCCAGTAGAAAGGTTTTCATTCGTCTCTCCCGAGTTTGATACACAAGACGGCACGTGCCCCGATGAGAGTTCGTGCTCCATCACGCGCTTAGTCCCCGTCTTGCGCAAACTCCGGAACGATCTTTTGGTTGCCCGCAGGCAAGACACATTGAAAAGTCTTATGACGCGGACAACGTCGAGGACTGCCGTACCGCGAAGGCTTGCGCAGGGGCTCTTGGCGTCTGGCGCGGGCCGTCCGGTGCAACTGTACAAGTCCACGCCTGCGCCATAATACAGACACGATGTCGAAGGGAGCTTCCTTGCCCGATGCAGCCAAGGCCGGCGGCGGACCGCTCGCTGGCCTGCGCGTGCTCGATCTGAGCGCGGTGCTGCTTGGCCCCTTCGCAACGCAAATCCTCGGAGATTTCGGGGCCGAGATCGTGAAGGTCGAGAGCCCCGCAGGCGACCGGATGCGCGCCAATGGCGTGTCGCTCCATCCCGGCATGAGCTCGATCTTCCTCGCGATCAACCGGAACAAGCGCGCGGTCTGTCTCGATCTGGCCAAACCGGAAGGCGCCGATGTCCTCAGGCGCATGATCGGGCAGTTCGACGTCTTCGTGCACAACATGCGGGTGGAAGCCATCGAGCGTCTCGGCTTCGGCTACGAGGCGGTGCGCACTCGCAATCCGAAGATCGTCTACTGTGCCGCGACCGGCTTCGACCAGGACGGACCCGATCGCGACAAGCCGGCTTTCGACGACATCATCCAGGCGGCGTCCGGCATGGTGGCGCTCAACGGCATGGGACGCGACTCGCCCGACTATGTGCCGATGCTCGTCGCGGACAAGACATCGGGAATGGCCGTCGTCAATGCCGTGCTGGCCGCGCTCGTTCATCGCGAGCGGACGGGGCAGGGCCAGTATGTCGAAGTGCCTATGCTCGAGACGCTCGCAGGCTTCGTGCTCGCGGAGCATATGGGCGGCCTGACATTTGAGTCTTCCGGCAAGCCGGCCGGTTACCTGCGCGTGATGAATGGAGGCAGGCGTCCCTACGCCACGAGCGACGGTCACGTGGCGATGCTTCCCTACACGGGCGATCACTGGTGCGCCTTCTTCGAGCAGGCCGGGCGCTCCGACCTGATCGAAAAATATTCGGTCAACGACCGCCAGAAGCTCAACGCCAATATCCGCGCTGTCTACGACGCCGTGGGAGAGCTGATGCGCACCCGCTCGACGGCGGAATGGATGGCGATCTGCACGGCATGCGACATCCCCGCGACCCCGATCTACAAGCTCGACGATCTGCCGGACCATCCGCAGCTCAAGGCTGTCGATCTTTTCCAGACCATGCGGCATCCGAGCGAAGGCACGATCACCTATGTGCGTCCGGCGACCAAGTTCGCCGCGACGCCGGCGAGCGTGCGCTCACCCGCGCCGCGCCTCGGCGAGCACACCCGCGAGATCCTGCGCGAGGCGGGTCTCGCTGCCGACGAGATCGAGACGCTCATCGCCAGGAAGATTGCCATCCAGAACCAGGAGTAGGAAATGGACTTCGAACTCTCCGAGCAGGATCGGATGCTCAAGGAGCTTGTGCATCGCTTCGTCAGGGACGAGTTGATGCCGCTCGAAGCCGGCGTGCTGGCGCGCGAGGCGCAGGGCAAAGGTCTGGGTCTTGAACCGCACGAACGAAAGCGCCTCGACGAGGTCACGCACAAGCTTGGCCTCTGGGGGCTCGACGCGCCGACGGACATCGGCGGCTCCGATCTTCCCGCGGTGTCGCTGGTAGGCGTCAACGAGGAATTGGGCCGCACCGTGACGCCCTACACCTTGCCGCCGGACTCGCCGAACCTGCGCATGCTGATGGCGACGGCGACACCGCGCCAGCGCGAGGTCTATCTCGAGCCTTATGTGCGCGGCGAAACAGTGTCCGCGATCGGCATCTCGGAGCCAGGCGCGGGCTCCGATCCCGCCGCGATGATCACGCGCGCCGAACGCACAGGCGAAGACTGGGTGCTGAACGGCCGCAAGATCTGGACGAGCCGCGCGGCCGAAGCCGACTTCACCATCGTCATGGCGGTGACGGACAAGCAGAAAGGTGCGCGCGGCGGCATCTCGGCCTTCCTCGTCGACAAGGGCACGAAGGGATTCAATGTGCTGCGCCGCATCCCGATGATCGGTGGCGTCTTCACCTATGAAGTCGCGCTCGAGGATTGCCGCCTCGAGGGCTGGAAGCTCCTCGGTACCGAGGGCCAGGGCTTTGCGCCGATGCAGCTTCGCCTCGGCACGCGCCGGATCGAGATGGCGTCGTGGTCGATCGGCATGGCGCAGCGTGCACTGGACATGATCTGCGAATTCGCGCCCCAGCGCGTGACGTTCGGCCAGAAGCTGTCGGAGCGCCAGGCGATCCAGTGGTGGGTCGCGGACGCCGCAACGCGGATCCATGCCGCAAGGCTCATGACCTATGATTGCGCCTGGAAGCTCGACCAGGGCCGCGAGGTCCGCCTCGAGCTCTCGATGATCAAGGCCTATGCGACGGAAATGGCGTGGGAAGTGGTCGATCATGCGATGCAGACCTTCGGCGCCATGGGCATGACGAAGGAATTGCCGCTGCAATTGATGGCGACGCGCTTGCGCACCATGCGAATCTTCGAGGGCCCGACCGAAGTGCACAAATGGGTCGTCGCCCGCAATCTCCTTGGGGCGAAGCGATAGTTTCCTTCGCGTCCTTTGCGTCGAATCTTCCTTTGCTGCGCTTGTCAGGCGACAGCCATGCGCCTTGAATAGGTGCAGCCAACCCGGGGAAAGCCATGAAAGAGAAATACGGCGAAGTGTCCTTCACGCGCGACGGCCATGTCGCGATCCTCGAGATCGATCGCCCGCCGCACAATCACGTCTCCGTCGAATTGATGCGCGACCTTGCCGATGCGCTGGTCGATATCGACGAGGAACGCGAGCTGCGCGCCACCGTCTTGTGCTCGGCCGGAAAGAGTTTCTGCGCCGGCGCTGATCTCACGGCCCCTTCCGGTGTCGGCGGGCCGCAGGGCCAGGCGATCAATCCGCTCTATGACGAAGCGGTGCGCCTGTTTTCGGCGAAGAAGCCGATCGTCGCGGCGGTTCAGGGCGCGGCGGTCGGCGCGGGCCTTGGTCTTGCTCTCACCGCCGATTTTCGCATCGCGTCGCCCGAGGCGCGCTTCACCGCGAATTTCGTCAAGCTTGGTTTTCACCCCGGTTTCGGCATCACGCACACGCTGCCGCGCGTGATCGGCACGCAGAAAGCGGAGCTGATGTGCCTCACGGGCCGCCGCCTCAAGGGCGAGGAAGCGCTCGCCTGGGGCCTTGTCGATGAGCTCGTCCCGATCGAGAAGCTGCGCGCTACGGCGCTCGCGCTTGCACAGGAGATCGCCGAGAACGCACCGCTCGCGATCCAGTCCACCCGCGCCACTTTCCGCGCCGAGCTTGCCGCCGCGGTCAGGAAACAGACCGACCACGAGTTCATCGAGCAGTCCTGGCTGCGTAAGACCAAGGATTTCGCAGAAGGCGTGCGGGCGGTGAACGAGCGGCGCCCCGGAAAATTCGTCGGCGCCTGAGCTATACGCGGTTACGCGGAATTCATCCGCGAAGCTGACGGCGGCGTCGTAGATGAACGCCAGATGAACGGCACGAGTCGCACGCGCGCAAAGTTCCGATTTTGCGCATGGCAAATTGCACGAAACCATTCGACGCAACCGTTGCGTCCTGATCCGCGCCAAATCGTATTGGACCAAAGACCTAGATTCCGATCTTCAAACGAACTTGGTCATATCTGCGCAACGATCGATTTGATAAGGTGATTCAGGGCCGGACTTCAGAGGGTTAGGTTGGTCCGGGTCTTCTTGTCGAAGGGATGATTGGGATGCGCTTGCGGAGCGGGGCGTTGGCCGGCGCTATGGCGCTTGCCGCGACGATGAGTCCGGAAAACTCTCTCGCCGATCAGAGTTGCACAGGCCGAAACGAGATCATGACGCTCCGCTTTGCGGAGATTCAGCAGGAGCTGAAAGTCGCCGCGGCGGAGTGCCGTGCCGCCTCCGACTACAAGCGCTTCGTGCACGCCTACAAGCCCGCACTGGACCTTTCCGACCAAGCGATGCTGAGCGTGTTTCATGACAATTCGGTCGGCGACACCGGCACATCCGCCTATGCGGTGTTCAAGGCGCAGCTCGTCTCGACCTCGCTGTTGCGGAGTGCGCGCAACAAGGCTGCGTTCTGTGCCGAAGCGCGCTCGGAATTCTCGGCCGCCTTCTCGGGCGAGGGGGCGCTCGAGACGCTGATCTCGTCGAGCCAGCCCTATGTCGATCTTCCCTTCAAGGACTGCGCGCAGAATCCGCAGCCCGCGGCTCCGGCCCCGACAACGTTCGCGCAGCAGCCACCGGTCACGGTTTCGCGCCAGCCAGTGGGGATGGCGCAGGCCGTCGTCGCGCAGACTCCGGTCAGTCCCCTTTCCGTGCGACCTGATCCCGTCGAACTCATGCGTATCGTGCCGCATCATGCGCCGCTCGTTCCTGCCGTGCCGCAGATGCCGCGCGCGGCGGCGGTCTCAGCGCCTGCGTTTCCGCAATTCGAGATCTCCGCGCCGCCGCCGGTTCAAATCGCGCGCGTTGTGCCCCATCACACGCCGTTTGTTCCCGGCGTTCCCGCGATGGACGCGCCGCGGGGTCAGTCAACCGAGGCGCCGCGGTTCGCGATCACGCCGGATGCAGACCCTCTCGTGCTCGCGCGCGTCGTGCCGCGTCACTCCGTCTTTGTCCCGTCCACGCCTTCTTTCGTTTCGCCGCATGATACCGACGCGAGAGCGCCGCACTTTGCGATCGCCCGCATCGAGGAGCCGAGCTTCGTGCGGCATGTCGTGCCCCGGCGCAGTGCGCTGAGACCGGCGGACCTCGTTCTTGCGCGGCCGCACGCCATCGCGGCGGAAGCGCCTGAGGTCGAGATCGCACGTGTGGTGCCACCGCTGCGGCCGCCCCATCATGTTCAGGACGGTTCCTCGGAGATCGCGCGCGGCCTGGCGCGGCTCTCCGCCATTGCCGCGACAGCGCTCCGCCATCAAGTGGCGGCATCGGCGGCCGAGCGGCCGGACCATGTGCGTCCGATGGTGCCCGCTGCGCCCCCGGCTTCGGACGATATGCGGTCAAATCCCGCGGACGGTGACGAGATGGCGCTCGCGGCCGCCCAGGCCGCGGACATGCTGCGCGCCGAGCCCGATGCGCATCCCGAGCGGCGTGTCGCTGCGCGCCAGCCGCTGAACGAAGTCACGACGCGTCGCCGCGTGATGGCGACAAACGCAACGCTGCATATCAGTCGCGCAACGGCGAGACCGGGCTTCGACCAGGCGGTCATTGTGCCCACGCGCGCCGTGCACGCGCCCGTCCAGGCACCGGCGCCTCAGTCCGTCGCGCCTGCGAATGACCAGCCCGCGATGGTCGTCGCGGGCCGCGCGGATGTTGCCTCGTCCAAGCTCGCCCATGGCTTCAGCGCCGCCAAGGCAACGACGTATGGCGGCGCCTCCCAGCCGGCGCCGCAGCCGGGCACAAACGCCGCCATCGCGAACACCACGCGCCCGGCGGTGCAGGATGCGCCCTCCGCCGCGCTGGTACCGCAGGACCAGGATCGCGATTGGAGTGTCGATCAGGGTTCGGGCCAGAACGACGACCAGCAATCGTCGCCGAACAACAATCAGGATGGCGAGTACGGTCCGGCTTACGCTTACGACGACGGCTATTACAACGCGCGCGCGAGGGCGCGGGCCTGGCGGCGCCGCATCATCGATGCGTACCAGACCTACCGCCGTCGCCGGGTGCCGGACGACTATGGCGGCGAGATTCCCCCGCCACCGCCCTGGCGCAACAACAACTCCGACGACAATTCCTGGTCCGACCGCTAAGTCCTACTCGGACGCCAGACCCGCATGCCCGCCTGCGGCGGCAAGTGCGGTGACGACATCGTCGTGACCGCCGGCCTTGGCGAGATCGATTGCCGTGCGGCCGGGATGCTCCGTCGTCTTCGCGTTAACGTCGGCCTTGGCTTCGATCAGGGTGCGCACCGCATCGATTTTTCCGGCCTCCGCAGCGAGCATCAGCGCTGTCTCGCCCAGTCCGTTGGTGCGCGTCTCCAGGTCGGCATGGGCCTGCACCAGCTGGTAGACGATATTGGCCTCGCCACTATGCGCCGCAAGCATCAGCGCGGTGACGCCGTTCTTTGACTTCGCGTTAATATCGGCGCCCTTTTCCAGGAGGATGTTGAAAGGCGCTTCCGAACCATGCGCCGCCGCCATCATCATCGCCGTCTCTCCGATGCCCGTGCGTGCATTGGGGTTTGCACCGGCTTCGATCAGGGCCCGCATGATCTCCGGCTGGTCGTCCTGGGCGGAGAGCATGAGGGGCGTCACTCCGGCCGTGCTCGGCTTGTCGATCTCCGCACCGGCAGCGATCAGCGCGCGCAACGCGTCGAGCCTTGCCCCTTGCACCGCGAACATCAAAGGCGTCGCGCCCTGTTTGGTCTGCGCGTTCACGTCGGCGCCGGCCTTGATGAGGATTGCGAGCACGTCGTTCGCGCCCTTGTCGGCCGCGCTCATCAGCGCCGTGAAGCCGTCGGGGCGGCGCCCATCGACCTTTGCATGTGCCGCGAGCAGCGCATTGACCGTTTCGGCATGATCGGTCGCGGTCGCTCGCATCAGCGCCGTTCCGCCGATGCCATTCTCGGCAAGGTTGGGATCGGCGCCGGCGGCGATGAGGGCATTCACGACCTGCGTGTAGCCGCCATCGGCGGCGAGCGTCAGCGGCAGGACTCCGGCGGCATCGGTCGTGCGCGCGGAAACGTTGGCGTGTGCCGCGATCAGCGCGTTGACGACATCGAGGTTGCCCTGTTGAGAGGCCACGAGAATCGGCGTCGCACCGGCATCGTTCTTCCAGTTGACGTCAGTGCCCTTGGCGATGAGCGCCTTGACCTTGCCAAGATCGTCACCGCGAGAGGCATCGAGCAGGGCCTTTCCGTCGATGTCCTTCTGCGAAGGCTGCGAACAGGCGGCAAGGACAAGCAGTGCGGCCGCAAGAACTGCGCGCATGGGTGTGCGACTTAACAAGTTTGTCATGGTGTTCCCCGTCTCAGCCTCACACGCAACACGGGTAGCACGCCGCGCGGGCTTCAGAAATACCGCCGCAGCTGGATGTAAAGGTTGGGGGAGGCGCTCACGGTGGCGGGTACGGCCGGCGAGACCGGGAGTCCGCCGAACTCCGAATCGCGGCGGCCGAGCGGCAGTTGCACGCCGCCGATCAGGGTCATGTCGTCCGAAAGCGACCAGGTGGCGGCACCAAGCAGGAAGACGCTGCCGTCATCGAGATTGGCGATGAGCGTTGGCGTCAGATTGAGCAGCGGCGTCCATTCGAGCGTCATGCCGCCTGCGAGATAGTTCTGGCGCGTGTCGAACACCTGTCCCCGCGAAAGCCGGTCGATCAGGTCGGGCGGAAGGGTGGCGATAGTCGTGTCGCCGGTCACGCCGAAGCCGTTGTGGAAATATTCCGCGAACAATGTCGCGTTGCGGTCGAGCAAAGTCATCGCATCGCTGATATTGGCGAGGGCGGAAATCCGCGTCGGACCGCTGCGCAGGATGGTTGGGACGAGTTCGAGATCCCAGGTCGCGCCCGCCCAAGGGCCGCTCAGCTCCGCGGCCAGGGTCCAGTCGCCGTGGTCGCGCGCCACGAGCAGGGTCGCGCCGAGGCCCGACAGGGTCGTGCGGAAATGCGCCGCGAACGAACTCGCATCCATGGTCGGTCCACCGGCCTTGACCGCCGGACGCGGCACCGCAATCGCCTGCAGGTCGGAGCCGTCGCTGAACAGGAATTGCGTGTAGAGCATGTCGGTGCCGGGCTTGAATTCGGTGTCCGTCGCGTTCGGCGCGAAAGGATCGAACAGGTCCATCGGCCGGAAAACCAGGCCCCCGCCCCAGGTCAGTGCTTGCCGGCCCAGCCGAACGACGAAGTCCGGGGTGACGTAGCCGACGAACAGCCGGTCGATCGTCTGCGAAGCGACGATGTT
>Ga0335083_10005501_pt1 | contig 15960 bp, 16 predicted proteins | sample Lox_Sample_42_FD_206716 | JGI IMG/M metagenome (GOLD analysis project Ga0335083, IMG submission 206716) | Soil microbial communities from Loxahatchee National Wildlife Refuge, Florida, United States - Lox_Sample_4.2 | ecosystem: Environmental > Terrestrial > Soil > Wetlands | place: USA... | reverse complement strand
TTGAGACGGGAGTCGCGCATTCGTGTTCAGGCGGGCAGTTGCCACGTGGGCAGCTGCCAGGTGGGCGCCTGCACACCGATCGCCGCAGGACCTGCGGAACCACTCCCATGTCAGTGGGTAGGCCAGATGGTGCATCAGCGCGCCACCCTGACGAGGTCGGCGCTCTCCACCACACCCTCGACCACTCGCATGGAACTGAGGTTTTGCACCTGGATTCGTGCCCCCGAGGCGCCGTCGACCATGGCGCGCCCCGTGGCGCGTACTTCGATGGCTCCGCCGGTGGATAGAAGAGTGACTTGCTGCCCGCGCCGCACGATCAGATCGGGCGTGAACATATCGACTGAGAGCGTCGTGCCAGCGGCGAGCGGCCGTTTCACCGTGCGCCCGCTCAGGTCAGACAACTTCGTGAGATAGGCCGTTCCCGGCCCCGCGGTCCTGCGCGTCTCGACCACTACGTCCGCCGGGAGAAGGCGATCGTCGCGATTGACCGCTCGCGTCAAAACCAGCACTTCGATCTTGCTCTCCACCGTAACTGGGAGATACACGGTCCAATGAATTGGGCCGGTGCAACTGACACCGACCGTAGAGCGTGCCTGCAGTGACATCCCGGCGGTCAGCGAAGCTGTAAGCGGTTTGGGGCAGTGAGCCAGCCGCAACCGGCCGTCGAGTTCACCGACGTTGATGGTGGCTTCGCCCGCGGTGTCAGGGATCAACGAACGGACATAGGCCGCCGCGGCAGCTCGAATCCCTGGCAGGGACTGCGTGGCATCGGCAGCGGCTTCCTGCGCGGTGGCGGCAAGCCCGGGGGCGAGCAGCCCCGCACCCGCGAGAAGCGCGAGCAATGCGCGATGTGTCGCCTGCAACATACGGGGCAGAGGCCACGCTGCGAGCGCGCGTCGATCATCCGTCACTCTTTTCATCATGCCATCTGACTTGCAAGCGCCGCGCCAGCCTGTCTTGCGGCGGGATTCCGGCGCCTCAAGTCCATCACGGCGGCGCCGATAAACCTTCACACCGCGATCGCGCGGCGCGCCGCCCGGCGCCTGCCGGCGGTTTGCCCCCGTTTCGGGCGGCAATCCTTTGCCGCTCGCGTGATCCCTCTCACGCTCCACCAGCCCCACACCCGCTTCCACGCGCCCTGAAGCCCAGTGGCATGCGTATTGCACTTCATCCGTCAGGTCATTCTTTTGACGGGTTGTACGCACATGGCTCTCAGTCTGGACACCTATCTCGGCGTGCACGCGGACGCACTCAAAGTGCAGTCCAGGCGCATGGAGGTGCTGGCCGACAATCTCGCGAACGTCGATACGCCGAACTATAAGGCGCGCGACATCGATTTCCGTGCGGCACTCGCCAATGCCGGCGGCGCAGATGCGCCCGTCAGGCTGGCGACCACCGACACGCGTCATCTGAGCACCGACCCCTCGAGCAATCTCAGCGCGAGCCTGAAGTATCGCGTGCCCCTGGCCCCGGCTCTCGATGGCAACACCGTGGACGCGCAACAGGAACAGGCGGCGTTCGCGGACAACACGGTGCGCTACCAGGCCACGCTCACGTTCCTCTCGGCGCGCTTCAAGAACCTGATGACGGCGATCACGGGCTCGTAAGGCACGCCTGCGGAGTCACCATGCCATCCTTCAAGATCTTCGACATCGTCGGCTCGGGTCTCAGCGCCCAGTCCGTTCGCCTGAATACCGTGGCCAGCAACCTGGCCAACGCCGACAGCGTGAGTGGCGATCCCTCCACTGTCTACAAGGCGCGGCATCCCGTGTTCCAGGCAGTGCAGGCGGCCGTCAATCAGACGATGGGCAACGCTGCGGCATCGGCCATGGATCGGGCCAGCGGCACCTCCGTCCGCGTCGCCGGCATCGTGCAGAGCAACGCGCCGGCGACGGAACGCTACGACCCCGGCAATCCGCTCGCCGACGAGCACGGCAACGTGTACGCACCCAACGTGAACGTCATCGAAGAGATGACCGACATGATCTCCGCGTCACGCGCCTATCAGGACAACGTGGAGGTGCTCAACACCTCCAAGGACCTGATGCTCGCCACCCTCAAGCTCGGCTCCTGAGCGCGCACAGTCTTTCATCCGAGGTAACGCATGGCCACCAATCCGATCACCGGCATCAGCAACACGACGACCCAGTCGTCCAACAGCGTGCCGCTGAACATGCAGATCAACCAGGCGCAGTTCCTGCAGCTCATCACCGCGCAGCTGCAGGACCAGAATCCCCTTTCGCCCACCGACCCGACGCAGTTCGTCTCGCAGCTCGAGGGCATGAGCCAGGTCTCGAGCATGATGAGCATGCAGAGCTCGCTGCAGGCTTCGCAGCTGCTCAGCGGCACCAACTTCCTGGGTCACTCGGTGCTCGCGCCGGGTACCACCGCGACGCTCGCCAGCGGCGGTGTCATCGGCGGCGCCGTGCAGGCCCCGGCCGGCACCAGCAAGCTGAGCGTCTCGATCACCGATTCCAGCGGCAACCCCGTGACCACGCTGAGCGTGACGCCAGCGGACTCGGGACTGACTTCTTTCACGTGGAACGGCCAGACCAGCGCGGGAACCACCGCTCCGGCCGGTCAGTACACGATCGCGGTGAATGCCACCGTCAACGGCGCAACCCAGGCGGTCAGCCCCAATGTGGTGACCAAGGTGGAGAGCGTGCTGATCGACCCGACCACCCAGGCCGTGGACCTGGACACCGACAGCGGCGTCGTGCCGCTGAGCTCCGTCATCTCGGTGTTCTGACCCCACTTCCCGACCGGACCCATTTCAAGGAGATCGCCCGATGTCATTCAATATAGCCCTGACCGGACTCAACGCCGCGAACCAGGACCTCTCGGTCACGGCGAACAACCTCGCCAACGTCGCGACGACCGGCTTCAAGGGCTCGCGCGCCGAGTTCGCCGACCTGTACGCCTCCACCCAGGCGGGTGTGAGCGCCACGGCCGTCGGCAACGGCACCTCGGTTTCCGAGGTGGCCCAGCAGTTCAGCCAGGGCAACATCGAGACGACGGGCAACAATCTCGACCTCGCGATCAGCGGCAACGGCTTCTTCACGCTGAGCAACAACGGCGCACTGACCTACACCCGCGACGGCGAATTCCAGCTCGACTCCGCTGGCAACGTCGTCACCGCGCAGGGCCTGAACCTGCAGGTCTATCCGCCCCTGGCCACGGGTGGCTTCAACACCGGCGGTCTCTCGAACCTGTCCCTGACGACCAACGAGAGCGCGCCGCAGGCGACTTCGACTGCCTCGATCACCGCGAACCTGCCGGCCAGCGCCAGCGCCCCGGTCGATCCGGTGTTCGATCCGACGGATTCGAACAGCTACACGAACACCACGTCGTTGACTCTGTATGACTCCCTCGGCGCGGCTCATACGGGCACGCTGTACTTCATCAAGGGCGCGGCCGCCAATCAGTGGACGACGCAGCTCTACGTGGATGGCAATGCGGTCGGCACGCCCCAGGCGCTCGACTACTCGAACACGGGCGCGCTGACGACACCGGCCAATGGCCAGGTCACGTTCCCCGCCTACACGCCGGCGACCGGCGCGGCCGCGATGAACATGACGTTCAACTTCAACACCACGACGCAGTACGGGGACAACTTCGGTGTCACCGCCGTGCAGCAGAATGGCTTCACGACGGGCCGCCTGACCGGAATCAGCATCGACACCACGGGTGTCGTGCAGGCCCGCTTCACCAACGGCCGTTCGGTCAACCTCGGACAGGTCGCGCTGGCCAACTTCGCGAACAACCAGGGCCTGCAGCAGCTCGGCAACGCCAGCTGGGCGGCCACCAACGCCTCGGGAGCCGCCGTGGCGGGTGTCGCGGGCAACTCCGGCTTCGGCACGATCCAGTCGGGCTCCCTGGAGGAATCGAACGTGGACACCACCTCGTCGCTGGTGGACATGATCAAGGCGCAGCGCGACTTCCAGGCGAATGCGCAGATGATCCAGACCGACGACCAGATCACGCAGACCGTGATCAACATCCGCTCGTAACCGGTCCACTGACGGGTACCCCGGCTCATGGACAAACTGCTGTACGTGGCGATGTCGGGCGCGAAGGAAACCCTGCGCGCCCAGGCCGCCAACACGCACAATCTGGCGAACGCGAGCACGACGGGCTTCAAGGCCGACCTGAGCGCATTCCAGAGCCGCGCCGTGACCGGTCCCGGGTACTCCTCGCGGGTCTATGCCACCAACTCCACGGTCGGCTGGGATCACGCCATCGGCGCACAGACCACCACGGGAAACCCGCTCGATGTGGCCATCCAGGGACAGGGGTTTTTCGCGGTCCAGGACGCCAACGGCAAGGAAGCGTATTCGCGCGCAGGCGATCTGCATGTGGATCCCGCGGGCCAGTTGCTGACCGCCACCGGCCTTCCGGTGATGGGCGACAGCGGGCCGATCAGCGTGCCACCGTCCACGTCGATCTCGGTCGCCGCCGACGGCACGATCTCGATCGTGCCGCTGGGGCAGTCACCGCAGACCGTCTCCAACGTCGGGCGCATCAAGCTGGTGAATCCGCCGCTGGATTCCATCCAGCGCGGCGCGGACGGCTTGTTCCGCACCAGCGACGGCGAGCCCGCGCCGGCGGACGCCGCAACGACGGTGGCCTCGGGCACGCTCGAATCCAGCAACGTCGATCTGGCCAGCTGCATGGTCAACATGATCGAACTGGCGCGGCGCTTTGACCTGCAGGTCAAGGCGCTGCACACGGCCGAAGATGACGGCGCGGCTTCGGCGAAGCTGCTCCAGTCAGGCTGACGCCCCACCCCAACACAGGTAACGATTCATGGAACCAGCACTCTGGGCAGCCAAAACCGGCCTCGATGCGCAGCAGACGCAGATGACGGTCACGGCCAACAACCTGGCCAACGTCGCCACCAACGGTTTCAAGCGCAGCCGGGCGGTCTTCGACGACCTGCTGTATCAGAACGTCTCACAGGTGGGCGCCTCCACGTCGCAGACCACGCTGTCGCCGACCGGCTTGCAGCTCGGTACCGGCGTGCGAGTCGTGTCCACCGAACGCCAGTACTCACAGGGCAGCCTCGACAACACCGGCAACTCGCTCGACCTTGCCATCCAGGGTCGCGGCTTCTTTCAGGTGCTCCAGCCTGACGGCACGCTCGCGTATACGCGCGACGGCAGCTTCCAGGTCAACGCGCAGGGCCAGGTCGTCAACTCCAGCGGCTACGCGCTGCAACCGGCAATCACCATCCCGACGGGAGCGCAGAGCATCACGATCGGCACGGACGGCGTCGTGAGCGTGCAGGTGGCCGGACAGGCGGCACCCACTCAGGTCGGCACCATCCAGCTGGCTGACTTCATCAATCCACCCGGGCTGCAGACGGTGGGCGGCAATCTCGCCGTCGAGTCCGCCTCGAGCGGCTCACCCACCACCGGCAACCCCGGCCTGACCGGCATGGGCACGCTCGTGCAGGGGTCCGTGGAGAGCTCCAACGTCAACGTGGTCGAGGAAATGGTCAACATGATCGAGACGCAGCGCGCCTACGAGATGAACTCGAAGGCCGTGCAGACCACCGATCAGATGCTGCAGTACGCAGCCGAGAACATGTAAGAGAGACCCGATGCGCAGGATTTTCATATTGATGTGCGCCGCTCTGGCACTCGCCGCCCTGGCGGGTTGCCGCACGGCCAGGCCACCCAAGGACGACGACGGGCTGAGCTGGGCACAGGAGCCCGCAATACCGGCCACCAATGGTGCGATCTATCAGGTCGGCCGCGATGTGGCGCTGTTCGAGAACCCGATCGCCCACCACATCGGCGACATCGTCACGATCGTGCTCAACGAGCAGACCGCGGCGAAGAAGAGCGCCACGACCACCACCACCAAGAATACGACCGATACGTTGCCCGGCATGACACTGCTGGGAGCGGCCGCGACCATCCACGGCACACCGGTATTGAGCAACAACATCAACGACGCGACCAAGTTCGACGGCGAAGGCGACAGCGCCCAGAGCAACAGCCTGACGGGCTACATCACCGCCACCGTGGTGCGGGTGCTGCCCAATGGCAACCTGTTCATCAAGGGCGAGAAGTGGATCGGCATCAACCAGGGGTCCGAGTACGTGCGCCTGACGGGCGTGATCCGCCCGATCGACCTCGCGCCGGACAACTCGATCCCCTCTCTCAAGGTGGCGAGCGCGAAGATCTCCTACGGCGGCAAGGGCGCCCTGGCCGATGCCAATGCGCAGGGCTGGCTGTCGCGATTCTTCAACTCACCCTGGACGCCGTTCTGATGTCGCCCTTCTCTGACCTCATTCGCGCCACTGGCGGTCTCCGCGGTCTCCGTGGCAGCGGCAACGCCCTGGCCTTGCTGGCCGTACTCATCGGCCTGGCCGCTCCCGCGCACGCCGAGCGCATCAAGGATATCGCCACCGTCGCAGGCGTTCGCGGCAACCAGCTCGTGGGATACGGCCTCGTGGTCGGCCTGGACGGCACGGGCGACCAGACGACTCAGGCGCCGTTCACGATCCAGAGCATCACCAACATGCTGGCCAAGTTCGGCATCACGATCCCGGCCAATGCCAATCCGCAGCTCAAGAACGTGGCCGCGGTGACGGTGACCGCCGAACTGCCGCCGTTCGCCAAGACGGGGCAGGCCGTGGACATCACCGTCGCTTCGATCGGAAACGCGGCCAGTCTGCGCGGTGGGGACCTGTTGATGACGCCCTTGCGCGGTGTCGATGGACAGGTCTATGCATTCGCCCAGGGCAGCGTGCTCGTCAGCGGCTTCGGCATCCAGGGCAAGGACGGCTCGCGGATCTCGCTGAACGTGCCCAGCAGCGGCCGCGTGCCCAACGGCGCCATGGTGGAGAAGGAAGTGCCCATCCGCTTCTCCGGCGATCCGCACGTCATCCTGAATCTCAACACGCCCGACTTCACGACCGCCTCGCGGGTCGCGGCCGGCATCAACAAGACGCTCGGTGAAGGCACGGCCGATGCGCTCGATGCCGTGTCGATCCGGGTCGCGGCACCTGTCGACGCCGACAAGCGCATCTCCTACATCGCGAGCCTCGAGGCTCTCGAAGTGGATCCGGGCGAAGCGCCGGCACGTGTCATCGTGAATTCCCGCACGGGCACCGTGGTCATCAGCGCGCATGTGCGAGTGATGTCCGCCGCGGTGGCTCATGGCTCACTCTCCGTCACGATCTCCGAACGATCGGATGTGAGCCAGCCCAATTCGTTCACCAATGGAACCAGCGCCACTGTCACTCCCCGCAGCAACTTGGACGTGCAGCAGGCGGATGCGCGCATGTTCGTCTTCCAGGCCGGGGTGAACCTCGATGAGATCGTGCGCGCCGTCAACCAGGTCGGCGCGGCACCCGGTGACCTTGTCGCCATTCTCGAAGCGCTCAAGCAGGCCGGCGCGCTTCGCGCCGAACTCATAGTGATATGACGGCATCGCCCACCCTGTCGCCGCCCGTACTCACGGGCTCGGACACGCCGGTCTATACGGACCTGGCGGGTCTGACCGCATTGAAGCGGGGTGCGGCGAACCACGACCCGGCAGCGATCCGCAAGGTCGCCGAGCAGTTCGAAAGTCTGTTCACACGCATGATGCTCAAGAGCATGCGCGAGGCCACGGGTCCCGACCCGATGTTCGGCAGCGACCAGCAGCAGATGTATCAGTCCATGGCGGACGACCAGCTCTCCGTGCAGCTTTCCAAGGGGCGCGGACTGGGACTGGCCGACATGCTGATCCGCCAGTTGCAGAAGATGGGGGTCAGCGGTGCCGATGCGGCCGCGGCCGGTCATGGGTCGGGTGCGGCGAGAGGAACCTCTTCGGGCGTTGGCACCGTCAGCCAGTCGGCGGGCGCCGCCGGCGTTGCGGCCTACTCGGCGACGCAACGGTCCGCATCGACTGGCAGCACCTCTGCGGCGACGCCGGCGGTTCAGTCGGGCTTCGTGCAGGAGCTCTGGCCGCACGCCGAAGAGGCGGGCCGGCAGCTGGGGGTGGATCCGCGCAACCTGATCGCCCAGGCGGCCCTGGAGACCAACTGGGGACGCAACCTGCCGCAGGACACCACCGGGCGCTCGAGCAACAACCTGTTCGGCATCAAGGCTTCGGCGGACTGGGGTGGAGCCACCGTCACGTCCGCGACCCAGGAATACGAAGACGGCGCGGCGAAGGAGGTCTCCTCGCAGTTCCGGTCCTATGGCAATGCCGCGCAGAGCTTCAAGGATTATGTCGCATTGCTTCGCAACAATCCGCGCTACGCCGGGGCCCTGAACACGGGCGGCGACGTGCAGGCCTTCGCCGCTGCGTTGCAGCGCGGCGGATACGCCACCGACCCGAATTACGCCAGAAAAATCAATGCGATAGCCCGTAGTGTACCGGCTGTCGCAGGCGCCGCGCAGAACGTGACCGACCTCAAGTTGGCCAGCGCCGCGCCGATACCCATCAACACCGGGGTGCTCTGAGGCTGTGACGGATGGCTGACATTCTTTCAACTAGCATCTCCGGCCTCCTCGCCTTCCAGCGCGCACTGGATGTAACGAGCAATAACGTCTCGAACGCCGCCACTCCGGGCTACAGCGTCGAGAACGTGCAGTTCACGCCGCAGCCGGGCCAGGCTACCTCGACCGGATGGGTGGGCAGCGGCGTCCAGGTACAGAGCATCACTCGCGCGTACGACGAGCTGCTCGCCGGCCAGGTGCGCTCCTCGCAGAGCAGCTATTCGAGTTTCAACACGTTCTCCACGCAGGCTGCCTCGATCGACAACATGCTGAGCAGCTCGAGCACGGGTCTGACGGCCAGCCTGCAGAGCTTCGTCAACGCGCTGCAGACTGTCGCGAACTCGCCGGCCTCCACCGCGCAGCGCCAGGTGCTGCTGAGCCAGGCCCAGTCGCTGGCGCAGCAGCTGCAGAACTACAACTCGCAGCTGAACACCTTCGGCTCCAACATCGAGTCGCAGATCACCAGCGCGGTGAGTCAGATCAACACGCTGTCCAGCGGCATCGCGCAGCTGAACGGCCAGATCGCCGCGGGCCTCGCCAGCACCGGCCAGCCCCCCAACACGCTGATGGATCAGCGCGACAACCTGATCGATCAGCTCAGTCAGTATGTGAGCGTCAACACGGCAACGCAGGCCGACGGCTCGATGAACGTCTACATCGGCAGCGGGCAGCCACTCGTCATCGGCAGCACATCGCAGTCGCTGACGGCGTACGCCGATCCGTACAACGCTACGCAGCATGACATCGGCATCATCAGCGGCGGAAATACCGCCGATGTGACTCCCGAGATCACGGGCGGCTCGCTGGGTGGGCTGCTGAGCGTGCGCAGCCAGGTGCTGCAGCCCACCGAGAATTCACTGGGCCAGTTCAGCGTGGGCCTGGCGACCATCGTCAATCAGGCTCAGCAGGCAGGCATGGACCTCACGGGCGCCACGGGCCAGCCCATGTTCTCCGTGGGTGGCGTGGTGAGCACGCCCGCATCCACGAATTCGAGCGCCACGACCGTCGCCGTCACGCGCACCAGTCTGGGCGCATTGACAGCCGATGACTACCAGCTGCGCATGTCGGCGGGTACCTGGCAGCTCACGGACCGGACCACCGGACAGACTGTCGCGATGACCGGCGCAGGCACGGTTGCCAGCCCCTTCCAGGCAGCGGGCATGTCCATCGTCGTCAATGGGACAGCGAACAACGGCGACAGCTTCCTCTTGCAGCCCACGGCGGGCGCGACCTCCGGATTGTCGGTCCTGCTGACCAGTCCGACGCAGATCGCGGCGGCCTCTTCCATCCAGGCCACGCCCGGTGGGACGAATACCGGCACGGGCGCCGTGTCCTCCAGCTCCGTCACCGACTCCACGACCTGGGTGCCGGGCAACTACACGATTACCTTCACGACGCCCACGCAGTATCAGGTCACCGACAGCACCAATACGGTGATCTCGACCGGCACCTACACGAGCGGGGCGCCCATCGCCTTCAACGGCGGCCAGGTCACGCTCACCGGAGTCCCGGCCAGCGGCGACACTTTCGCGGTCGGCGCGGCCAGTTCGTCCAATTCGGGTGACAACAGCAACGCCTTTGCGATGATCGACGCGCTCGGCGCTTCGACCCTGAACGGTGGCACGACCTCACTCACCGGTGTCGCCAACAACCTGGTCAGCCAGGTCGGCGTCATGACGCAGCAGGCACAGGCGAACGCCTCTGCCCAGAAGGCCGTGAACCAGTCCGCGACGCAAACGCGCAGCAATCTCTCCGGCGTCAACCTCGACGAGGAAGCGGCCAAGATGGTGCAGTACCAGCAGGCGTATCAGGCCTGCGCCCAGCTGATCCAGACTTCCTCCACGATGTTCAACTCGCTCCTCTCCGCCATCACGAACGGCTAATCATGCGAATCTCCACAGTCACGTTCCAGCAGAATGCACTCGATCAGATGCAGACGCTGCAGTCCGACCTGGCGACCACGCAGAATCAGCTCGCCACGGGCAAGCGCATCCAGAGCGCCTCCGACGATCCGGCTGCCATGGCGCAGGTCAACCAGCTCAACGTGCAGCTGTCCGCCTCGCAGCAGTACGTGACCAACGGCAACACCGCCACTTCCAACCTGCAGCTCGAAGAGCAGGCGATGTCGGATGCCACCAACACGCTGCAGAGCGCGCGGGATCTGGCGGTTCAGGCCAACAACCCGGCCCTGTCCGCCTCGCAGCGCCAGGACATCGCCGCGCAGCTGCAACAGCAGCTGCAGGATCTCGTCTCCATCGGCAACCGCACCGACAGCAACGGCAACTACATCTTCGCCGGCTTCGCCAGCGGCACGATCCCCTTCACGCAGAACGGCGGCTCGGTGAGCTACCTGGGCTCGAGCCAGGTCAGCCAGATCCAGATCGCCCCCAACCAGCGCGTTTCGGCCGGGGACACGGGCGCTTCGGTGTTCATGAACATCCCGGCGGGCAACGGCACGTTCACGACTTCGGGTGCCCTGACGAACACCGGCACGGGCTCGATCGGCGTGGGAACGGTTTCGAGCCCGGCGCTCTGGGTGCCTGACACTTATACGATCACGTTCACCACCCCCTCCCAGTACACGGTGACCGACAGCACCGGCACGACTGTGACGTCCGGCACATTCACGGACGGCGACGCCATCTCTTTTAATGGTATCCAGGTGCCCATTACGGGGACCCCGGCAGCCAATGACACGTTCACGGTAGCCCCGGCTGGCAATGCGAGCGCCTTCAGCACCATCCAGAGCCTCATCACGACGCTGAGCTCCACGACGCTGAACAACGCCCAGATCGCTTCGCAGATCGGTGGCGCGTTGCAGCAGATGGACAGCGCCATTACCAACATGAGCAATGTGTCCGCCTCGGTCGGGGCACGTTTGAACTCGATCACCTCTTCGCAGTCGGCCGCGCAGACCACCCAGACCACACTGCAGACGAACATCTCGCAGCTCTCGGATGTCGACTACGCAGCGGCCATCACCCAGCTCAATACCGAGGAGCTGAGCCTGCAGGCCGCCCAGCAGTCCTACGCGTCGATCGCGAGACTGTCGCTATTCAACTACTTGCAGTGATTTCACGGACTTGGACGCGTTTTCCGCCCGTATTATGTCTAGCGCAGCAATTGTGACGAGCCCTTCAGTTCCGCCGCCACGGGCCCGGGAGGTTCAAGTTCCCCCCGCCCGCACCGATAACCCTGGTGAGCAGACAGCGGCCGTGGGCCGACAACGCGACGGACTGGTGTCCGGCGCCTAGCTAAACATCAGGAGTCTCAGACAATGTCACTGGTCCTAAACACAAACCTCAGCTCGCTGATCGCGCAGAACAGCCTCACGGCGTCGGGCAGTCAGCTGGCTACGGCCCTGCAGCAGTTGTCTTCGGGCATGCGCATCAACACGGCCGCGGACGACGCCGCCGGATACGCCATCACCCAGAGCATGACTTCGCAGATCAACGGTATTAACCAGGCCTCGCGTAACGCGAACGACGGCGTGTCGCTCGCGCAGACCGCTTCGGGCTCCTTGCAGGAAGTCGTGAACGACCTGCAGACGATGCGCGACCTCGCGGTGCAGTCGCTGAACGCGACGAACAGCGCCACGGACCGTGCTGACTTGAACGCGCAGTTCCAGCAGCTCAAGTCCGACATCGACAGCGTGGCCACGCAGACTCAGTTCAACGGCGTGAACCTGCTGGACGGCTCCTTCCAGGGTGCCAGCTTCCAGGTGGGTGCGAACGCGGGCCAGACCATCACGGTCTCCTCGATCGGCAGCGCCAAGTCCAGCGCGATCGGTAACTACTACTCGGGCGTGCTGAGCACTGCCAGCGCGACGATCAAGACCGCCGCGGGCACCACTCTGACCGCCCCCACCGGTACGGCTGTCTCGGGCGTGTACAACGCCACGAACCTCGCCGGTGCGACGGACCTGGGCACGGCTGTCGCCGGCGCCAGCGTCACGCTGACGGCCACTGTTGACGGTACGGCTTACACCACCAGCGCCATCTCGCTGACGGGCACAGCCGCCACCGACCTGAAGAGCGTCGCCGCTGCCATCAACCAGGCCATCAGCTCGGCTGGCGGTCTCGTTGCCACGGTGAACTCGGCCGGCACGGGCATCACGATCAGCGGCACGGCTGCTTCTGGCACCGGCCACCTCGTGAACTTCGCCGTCGCCAGCGCCGCGGACGCGGCCGGCAACGCTGTCACGCTGACCACCGGTCAGCAGACCGCCGCGCTGACCGACCTGGGTGTCGACAGCTCGGATACGGTCGGCACGTACACTTCGGCCGGCACGACCTCCACCAGCTCCACGGCTCAGGCCCTCAGCGGTCTGGACGTGTCGTCGGTGGACAATGCCAACCTGGTGCTGATCTCGATCGACGCAGCCCTGCAGCAGCTGGCCACGTCCAGCGCCCAGCTGGGTGCGTATCAGAACCGCTTCCAGGCGGCCATCACCGGTCTGACCACGAACTCGACCAACCTGACCAGCGCTCGCAGCCAGATTCAGGACACGGACTACGCGGCGGCCACGTCGCAGCTGTCCAAGGCCCAGATCCTGCAGCAGGCCAGCACGGCGATGGTGGCCCAGGCCAACACGATCCCGCAGAACATTCTGACGCTTCTGCAGAAGCTGCCGTAAGAGAGTGATGACCCACGGGTTGATCAGACTACTCGTGATACCAAGGGGCGGGCGCCGCAAGGCGCCCGCCCTGCGGTTTTTCCGGCGCGGGACGGATTTTCAGGCAAGTGCCCCGTTGGCACGGAGTTAATCGGGAATGAGCACGGTCAACAGCACGACGTCCCCCGTTTCCATCGCCAGCAGCAGCAGCGCCGCAGCCGCCGGCGGCTCGGTCATCGACGTCAACTCACTTGTCTCGCAGCTCGTCGCCGCCACGCGCGCGCCACAGGACTCGGTCATCGCGTCCAAGACCCAGGCCGTGACCACGCAGATCACTGCGCTGGGCACGCTCAAGGGCGCCCTTTCCACTTTCCAGACCGCGCTCGCGGCGCTCGACACGCCCAGCGCGTTCAACGCTGAAACCGCCAACACGAGCGATTCATCGATTTTCACGGCCACGGCGAGCACGGATGCCGTCGGCGGGACGTACAGCGTCTCGGTCAGTCAGCTTGCCCAGGCGCAGCAGCTTGTTTCCAAGGCGTTCCCGAACGACGGAACCGCCCCATTCGGCACCGGCACACTGAAGATTTCACTCGGCGCCGCGAATTTCGCGGTCACGGTGAACAGCACCAACGACACGCTTTCGGGACTGGCCACGGCCATCAATTCGGCGGCCGGCAACCCGGGAGTGACCGCCACGGTACTGTCCGGCACGGATGGCGACCACCTGGTGCTGTCGTCCACGCTCACCGGTGCGTCCAATTCCATCCAGGTGTCCGAGACGGACGCCGGAACCGGCCTCGCTGGCGTCACTTACGCCACGGGCAACACGGCCAACTACACGCAGAATTCCGCCGCTCAGGATGCGAAGTTCAGCATCTCGGGCATCGCTTACACGAGCGCGAGCAACACTGTCAGCAATGCGCTGAGCGGCGTGACGCTCAATCTTACCGGTACCACCGCTGCGGGCACGGGCGCCGGCAGCTTCGCCACGTTGAACGTGGCGCAGGACACGTCCACCATCGAGACGAACATCGGTAACTTCGTCTCGGCCTACAACACGCTGGTGGGCTCGATCCAGCAGCTCAGCAGCTACGACTCGACCACGAACACGGCCGGTCCCATGCTGGGCGATGCACTGCTGACGGGCATCCAGAACCAGATCCGCTCGGCGTTGTACAGCATCGTCAACAATGGCACGTCCACCTACAACTCCCTGGCCAGCATCGGCATCACGACCAAGAGCGACGGGACGCTGAACCTCAACAACACGACGCTGCAGACGGCCCTGAGTGCCGCGCCAAGCGCCGTAAGCGCGCTGTTCAGCGGCACCAACGGCATCGCGACCAACCTGAATTCGCAGCTCACGACCGACCTGGCTTCGGGCGGCTCGATCGATTCGCGCAGCAAGACACTGGTCTCGCAGGAAAACGCGCTGACCGACCAGACGAACCAGCTCAACACGCAGATGGCCGCCCTCACGGCCTCGATGACGCAGCAGTACGCGACACTCAATACCCTGCTGTCCTCGCTGCAGAGCACCTCCGCCTATCTGACCCAGCAGTTTGCTGCACTGCCGCAGGTACAGCAGAAGCAGTAGCAGCTCAGGCGGGCCGCCGGCCCGGCGCCATTTAACTCATTGATTCGGCAGATCCCTGAGCCGGCCTCGGGGGCCGGGTGAAACCGCTTTGCAGACTCAAGTCCCAGCGTTTTGCGCCGATAAGGGGACTATCGAGAGATTGCTGGAGCCGGCTGCCGTGACCCCCTACGCGAGAAACCCAAGACTCGCGGCCTATCAGACCGTGTCCGTCCATGGTGGCGTCGCCGATGCCGATCCGCATGCCATGGTGCAGATGCTCATGGATGCCGTGCTGGAACGAATCGCCGCCGCCCGTGGCTGCATTGAACGTGGCGAGAAGGCCCGCCAGGCCGGTCTGCTGCACAGCTGCGTGAACATCATCGCGGAGCTGCGGGGCAGCCTGAACCTCAGCGAGGGCGGCACGATCGCCCAGAATCTCAGCGACCTGTACGAGTACATGATCCGCCGGATCATGCTGGCGAACGCCGGCAGCGACACAGAGCCGCTGCTCGAGGTCACCCGGCTGCTGGAGGAAGTCCGCAGCGCCTGGGTGGCGATTGGCCCGGAAGTCCGCAAGGCCGCTGCGGCGGGCACCGCGACCTGGAAGGGAGCTCCCGCACCGGTGCCCGGCAATCAGCCGGCCTCCGGCGTCGCGGCCGGCAGCAGAGGCTGAACCGCCGCACACCGTTCAGACGGAGGAGCAAGGCATGATTGAAGAGGAGATCGATGGTGTAGGTCGACTCTCGGCAGTCAGCACTGATTTCAACACCGTCCATGACGCCGTCACACCGGTGGCACGGCAGACAGCGCCCTCCCGCGGCGCGCGTTCTGTTGCGCCATCGCCTTCCGCGTCCGTGAAATCAACGGCTGCGTCCGCTTCGACCCCTGTCACACCTGCAGCCGCTGCACAGCCGGCCCGCCAGGCTTCCGCGCAGGATGTCCAGGCGGCGGTCAATCGCGCCAACGCCAATCTGGCCACGTACAACCGTGTGCTCGATTACAGCGTGGATGCCATCACCGGACTGACGATCGCCACGATCCGCAACTCCCAGACGGGCGCGGTGGTCCAGCAGATCCCGGGGCCCGACATGGTGCACCTGGCGCAGATGCTGGCCAACTGGTCACCCGGCAAGAACCTGCACCTGGACCTGTTAGCGTAGCCCCTCAGCTGCGCAGCCGGCAAAAACCACGCTTTTTGCCGGCGGCCGAGCCCGATGTCCGCCGTATTTGCCGCAGGCAGATACGGCCAGGTGAACTGATATGGAACG
>Ga0335083_10005499_pt1 | contig 15963 bp, 10 predicted proteins | sample Lox_Sample_42_FD_206716 | JGI IMG/M metagenome (GOLD analysis project Ga0335083, IMG submission 206716) | Soil microbial communities from Loxahatchee National Wildlife Refuge, Florida, United States - Lox_Sample_4.2 | ecosystem: Environmental > Terrestrial > Soil > Wetlands | place: USA... | reverse complement strand
AAGGCCACCGCGCGCGTGCGCGAATACGGCCATGAGTCCTTAAGCACCTTCGGCATCGGCGCACAGCTGGATGAGCTGCAGTGGCGCTCGGTGGTGCGCCAGCTGGTCATGCAGCAGCTGCTGGAGATCGATCACGAGCAGTTCAATGTGCTGAAGCTGCTGCCTGCCAGTCGCGCGATCCTCAAGGGCGAACAGCAGCTGCTGCTGCGGCGCGGCGCGGCGCGCAGCCCGCGCCGCACCCGCCAGCGCCCCGGCGCGCCCGGCACGCGCGGGCGACCGGCAGCGGACCAGCGCGGTGGCGCTTTGTACGAGGCGCTGCGCGAGTGGCGGCGCATGATGGCGCGCGAACACAATGTCCCGGCCTACACCGTATTTCACGATGCGACGCTTGAGGAGATTGCCCGCCAGCTGCCGCGCTCGACGCTGCAGCTACGCGGCATTGCCGGGGTCGGGGAGGCGAAGCTCGCCCGCTACGGGCCCGCGCTCCTGGAGCTGATCCGCCAGCACGCCCCGGGCTGAGGGGCGAGGCTACTCCATGCCGCCCGGCATGGGCGAGGAGGAGATGGAGTCCTTGCGCTTGCGGCGCGGGCCATCCAGCGGATCGCCGAGCAGGCGCCGCACGCACACGAAGAACACTGGCACGAACAGCACGCCCAGCACCGCCGCGGTGATCATGCCGCCGGCCACGCCGGTGCCGATGGCGTGACGCGCATTGGCGCCGGCACCGCTGGAGAGCACCAGCGGCATGACGCCCAGGATGAAGGCGAAGGAGGTCATGAGGATGGGCCGGAAGCGCAGCCGTGCGGCCTCCACCACCGCATCGTGCAGGGTCTTGCCGGCGGCGTGCTCCACCACCGCGAATTCCACGATCAGAATGGCGTTCTTGGCGGCCAGGCCGATGATGGTGATCAGTCCGACCTTGAAGAACACATCATTGGACAGTCCGCGCAGCTGTGCGGCGGCGATGGCGCCGATCACGCCCAGCGGCACCACCAGCAGCACCGAGACCGGCACCGACCAGCTCTCATACAGCGCCGCCAGACACAGGTACACGACCAGGATCGACAGGGCGAACAGCATCGGCGCCTGCGCACCGGAGAGTTTTTCCTGCAGCGACTGGCCGGCCCAGTCAAATCCGATGCCATCGGCCAGCTGTCCGACCTGGTGCTGCATTTCGGTCATCGCCTCCCCGGTGCTGTGTCCGGGGGTATTGGAGCCGTTGATCTCCACGGCGGCGTAGCCGTTGTAGCGGGTGAGGCTGGGCGCGGCGACCGTCCAGTGCGGGTGCACGACGCTGGAGAGGGGAATCATGGTCGGCAGCGTGCTCGTGCCGCTGGCGTTGGCGGCGGCGGTGAGGGTGCTGGGCAGGTAGAAGTGCTCCAGCGCCTCCGGTCCCATGCGAAACGGCGCATCGGCCTGCAACATCACCCGCAGCACCCGTCCCTGATAGTAGAAGTCGTTGGCGTACACCGGTGCCATCATCAGCTGGATCGAGCCGTAGAGGTCGGTGGGCGACAGGCCCATGGTCTCGGCCTGCACCCGGTCCACATCCAGATCCAGACGGGGCGCATCCTCCAGCGTGTTGGCGCGGACGTTGCTGAGGATCGGCGAGCGGTTGGCATTGGCGATCAGGGTCTTCTGCGCCGCCGCCAGCGCCTCGCGGCCGAGGCCGGCGCGATCCTGCAGATACAGGTCGAAGCCGCCGAACTGGCCCAGGCCGCGCACCGTGGGCAGGTTGACCGAGTAGGCCTGCGCATCATGGACGTTGCGGTTCAGGATGCGGTTGGCCCAGGCGATGAAGGTCGCGGCGTTGTCCTTGCGCTCCTCCCAGGGCTTCAGGCGCACGAAGGCCAGACCGACGTTCTCGCCCTGACCGACGAAGCTGAAGCCGGCGATCTCCATGACGGCGGCGACATCAGGCGACTGATGCATCAGGCGCCCGATCCGGCCCATGACCTGCATGGTCCGCTCGAGCGTCGTGCCCGGCGGGGTCTGCACGATCACGTAGGCGTAGCCCTGGTCCTCCTCGGGCAGGAAGCCCCCGGGCATGCGCGCGAACAGCCACGCGCCCAGGGCCACCAGCACCACGAAGCCGATCATCCAGCGCGGCGCGTGCCGCACCGACTGGAACACGCGGCGCATGTAGGCGGCGAGACTAGACTCGAAGGCGCGGTTGAAGAGGCGGAACACGACGTTCGGATTCAAGTGCCCGGGACGCAGCAGCGTGCCGCACAGCGCCGGGGTGAAGCTCAATGCCAGGAATGCCGAGAACAGCATCGAGATGGCGATGGTGAGGGCGAACTGGCGGTAGATGGCCCCGACGCTGCCGGTCTGCAGGGCGCTGGGCACGAACACCGCGGCCAGCACCACCGTGATCGCGACGATGGCCCCGGTGATCTGGCCCATGGCCTTGCGCGTGGCCTCCTTGGGCGGCAGATGCTCCTCGCGCATGATGCGCTCGACGGATTCGATGACGACGATGGCATCATCGACCACGATGCCGATCGCGAGCGCCACGCCGAAGAGACTCAGGGTATTGACCGAAAAGCCGACCGCGTAGATGCCGATGAAGGCGCCGAGGAGTGCCACCGGCATCACCAGGGTGGGAATGAGCGTGGCGCGGATGTTCTGCAGGAACACCAGCATCACCAGAAACACCAGCACCACCGATCCGATCAGCGTGTAGACCACTTCGCGGATCGATACCGAGATGAACTTGGTGGCATCGAAGGGGGTGATCCAGCTGACTCCCGGCGGGAAGCTGCGCTGCAGCTGGTCCATGCGGTCGCGAATGGCCTGCACCACCTTGAGCACATCGGCCCCCGGCAGCACCGCGATGCCGCAGCCGGCGATGGGGTTGCCGTCGACCTTGTCATCCAGCCCGTAGGCGTAGGGTCCGAGTTCCAGTCGCGCCACATCCTTCAGGCGCACCGTGGTGCCGTTCGGGTCGGTGCGCAGGATGATGTTCTCGAACTGCTCCTGCGAGGTGAAGCGCCCCGGCACGCTGACGTTGATGGACAGCTGCTGGTTGGGCACGGTCGGCACGGCACCGACCGAGCCGGCCGCGACCTGCACGTTCTGGCTCTGCACCGTGCTCAGCACCTGAGCGGGGGAGATGCCGTAGGCGTGCAGCTTGTCCGGATTCAGCCAGATGCGCATCGCGTACTCGGAACCGAACTGCTGCACGTTGGCCACGCCATTGATGCGCTGGATCTGATCCAGCACCCGCGTGGCCAAGAGGTTGCTGAGTTCGTAGGAGTTCAGGCTTCCGTCGGTGGAACGCAGCGCCAGCACGATGACGTTGCTGGTGGAGGCCTTCTGCACGCTCAGACCCAGCGCGTTGACCTCGGCCGGCAGGCGCGGAGTGGCGAGCGACATGCGGTTCTGCGTCTGCACCAGCGCCGTGTCCGGATCGGTGCCGGTGTCGAAGGTCAGGGTGACGTTGGCGTTGCCCTTGGAGTTGGAGCTGGAGGTGAAATACAGCAGATGATCGATGCCGGTCAGCTGCTGTTCGATGATCTGGGTGACGGTGTGTTCGATGACCTCGGCATCCGCGCCGGGGTAGTTGGCGGAGATCTGCACCTGCGGGGGCGCGATGTCCGGATACGCCTCGATCGGCAAGCGCGTGATGGAGAGGATGCCCGCCAGCGTGATCAGGATGGCGATGACCCAGGCGAAAACCGGGTGCTCGATGAAAAAGCGCGCCATGGGTTCTCAGCCGCCCGCAGGGCTGTCAGGCAGGACCTTGACCCGCATGCCGGCGTGGACCTTGTCGATGTTTGAGGCGATGATCCGATCGCCCTCCGCGAGGCCGCCGGTGACCAGCCAGTCGCTGCCGCGCATCACATCGGCCTGGATGTAGCGCTGCTGGACCTGATCATCCGGACCGGCGATCTGCACGTAGGCCCCGCGCCCGTCGCGACGCACGATGGCCTGCGGGACCAGGAACGCGCGGTTCAGGGTGCCCAGCGTCAGGTGCACGGTCACGAACATGCCCGGCAGCAGCTCGCGGTGGGGATTGGCGATGACGCCGCGGAAGGCGAGTGCGGCATTGGTGGGATCCACGCTCACGTCGCCGAAGTCGAGCGTGCCTAGCGGGGTGTAGGGCGTGCCATCGGGGAGGATCACCTGCAAGGTGGCCTTGTCGCGCTCAAACAGGGTCACGTCGCCGCGCGCCTGGGAGGCCTGCAGCTTCAGGATCTCATCGGCGGGGCGGTCGAAATTCACGTACAGCCGATCGATCTGATCGATGGTCGTGAGCAGCGTCGCCTCGCCTTGTCCGACCAGGGCGCCCTCGGTGACATGCTGCTGTCCGGAGCGGCCGGAGATCGGTGCGGTGACCGTGGCATAGCCGAGATTGATGCGCGCCGTCTCGACGTTGGCCTCGGCCTGCTTCACGAGCGCCTGCGAGGAGCGCTCGGTGGCATTGTTGTTATCGACATCCGAGCGCGAGACCAGGCCCGAGGGCAGCAGGTCGCGGGTGCGCTTGGCATTGACGGCAGCATTGAGCGCGGTCGCCTGGGCCTGGGCCAGCCCCGCGAGCGCGGCATCGAGCGCGGCCTGGTAGGGCTTCGGGTCGATCTGGAAGAGCACCTCGCCCTGTTTGACCTCCGAGCCCTCCTTGTACAAACGCTTGAGCAGGATGCCGGACACCCGCGCCCGCACATCGGCGCTGCGCAGCGCGGAGACCCGTCCGACCAGATCCCGGGTCAGGGGCAGTACCTGCGATTTGGCGCGCAGCACCGACACCTGCGGTGTCTGGGCGGCATCGCTGGTGGGTCCGTGTGAACAGCCCGCCGCGAGGGCGGCGGCCAGCGCGACCCCGAGGGCACTGAGGGAAGCAATCAATCTGGGTCGCATGGGACGGGCATTCTATGCCATCCGCCATCCTTTCAAGCAGGCGATTGGCGGCGGCGACTTTTGAATATCGGTCACCGCTGGCGTGACTGGCGCAGCTGCTCGAGTGCCTCCCAGCGGGCGAATTTGCGCGTCATTTCCGCCTCGATGGCGCCGGCGCGTTCACTGTCCTCGCGCATCACCTGCGGTGCGCTGTGCGGATACTCGGGCGCACTCATGCGTGCCAGCAGGGCGCGCTGCTCGATCTCCAGCGCCTCGATCTGCTCCGGCAGTGCGTCCAGTTCGCGCTGCTCCTTGTAGCCAAGCCGCGCGCGCGGCGCCGCGGCGAGCGGGGCGGGCGCGCTGCGCGGCGCGGCCGGGCCCGCCTCGGCGGCCACCGTGAGCGGGCGCTGCGCGAGCCAGTCCGAGTAGCCGCCCACGTACTCGCGCCAGCGGCCCGCACCCTCGGCGGCGATGGTCTGGGTGACGATGTTGTCGAGGAAGCGCCGGTCGTGGCTCACCAGCAGCACCGTGCCCTCATAGCCTGCGAGGGTCTGCTCGAGCAGCTCCAGAGAATCGATATCCAGATCGTTGGTCGGCTCGTCCATCACCAACAGATTGGCCGGCTGTGCGAACAGGCGCGCCAGCAGCAGCCGGTTGCGCTCCCCGCCCGAGAGCATGCGCACCGGTGACTGCGCGCGCCGCGAGGAGAACAGGAAGTCCTGCAGATAGCTCAGGACGTGCCGGCGCTGCGTGCCGATCTGGACCCAGTCCGAGCCGGGACTCAGGGTTTCGGCCAGGGTGCGCTCCGGGTTAAGCGTGGCGCGCATCTGGTCGAAGTAGGCAATGTTCAGCTGCGTGCCCAGTCGCACGCGGCCGCGATCCACTGGCTGGGTGCCCAGGATGACGCGGATCAGCGTCGACTTGCCCGCGCCGTTGGGCCCGATGAGCCCGACCCGGTCACCGCGCATGATGCGGGTGGACAACCGCTCGATCACCCGCTGCGCACCGAAGCTCACACTCACGTCCTCCAGTTCGGCCACCACCTTGCCGGAGCGCTCGCCGGAATCCAGCTGCAGGTTGATGCTGCCGATGCGATCGCGGCGCGCGGCGCGCTCGCGCCGCAGCTGCTCCAGGCGCAGCACCCGGCCTTCATTGCGGGTGCGGCGCGCCTCCACACCCTTGCGGATCCACACCTCCTCCTGCGCCAGATGCTTGTCGAAGCGCGCGTGGCTCGCCGCTTCGGAGGCCAGTTCCTGGTCCTTCAGCTCCTGGTAGCGCGCGAAGTTGCCGGCATAGGAGCGCAGTACCCCGCGATCGAGCTCCACGATGCGGGTGGCGACCCGGTCGAGGAATTCCCGGTCGTGCGTGATGATGAGCGCCGCACCGACCGCGCCGAGCAGCTCCTGCAGTGTCTCGATGGCACTGATATCCAGATGATTGGTGGGCTCATCCAGCAGCAGCAGCTGCGGCTGGCTGGCGAAGGCGGCGGCGAGGGCGGCGCGTTTGCGCTCCCCGCCCGAGGCGCTCGCGGCGCTGAGCGTGGCCGGCACCGCAAAGCGCTCCTGGTACATGGCCAGGCGCCAGTCGGACTCGGCCACGGGCGCGGGGAGGGATGGCTCCTGTTCGACGTACACGATGTGCAGTCCGTCGCGGCGCTCGAGGGCGCCATCATCCAGGCCGACGCAGCCGCTCAGGATCTTCAGCAGCGTCGACTTGCCGCTGCCGTTTCTGCCGATGAGACCGATGCGCTCGCCCTCCTGGATGGACAGGTGGGCGTGATCCAGCAGCGGATAATCACCGTAGGCGAGTTGCGCATCGCGCAGGGTCAGAAGCGTCATGCCCGCTAGTGTTCCGGGTCCGCCCGCACACCGCAATGGACGCGGCGCCCGAATGTGTGTATGGTGCGCTCCGCTGGAACAGGGATGCGCGGTCAGCGCCCCGTCCAACTCGTCCGGTGTCCCAAGCTGACACCCATCGATTCACTCAACTTATCCCCTCGCTTCTGACCGCGACGCCGTGTGCGCCGTGCGAGTCTTACTCAAGGTTTTCTTCAAACATGTCATTTTCCGATCTCGGGCTTGCTCCCGAGCTGCTCCGCGCCGTGGCCGAAAAGGCCTACACCGAACCCACACCGATCCAGTCACGCGCCATCCCGGCAGTGCTCGAAGGCCGCGACGTCCTGGCCGGTGCCCAGACCGGCACCGGCAAGACCGCTGCATTCGTGCTGCCCATCCTGCAACGCCTCGCGGGCCTGGGCGGGCTCACCCCGATCGGCGGGGCGCAGCCGGACCGGCGCGCGCCGCGCTGCCTGGTGCTCACGCCCACCCGCGAGCTTGCGGCCCAGATTGCCGAAAGCGCCACCACCTACGGCCGCTACGTGCCGGTGCGCGTGCAGGTGGTGTTCGGCGGGGTGAACATCAACCCCCAGATCAGCGCGCTGCGCAGCGGCTGCGATCTGCTCATCGCCACTCCGGGGCGACTGCTCGATCTGGCGCAGCAGGGCGCGGTCAATCTGCGCAACGTGCAGGTGCTGGTGCTGGATGAGGCCGATCGCATGCTCGACATGGGCTTCATCCGCGACATCCGCCGCGTCATCAAGCTGCTGCCCGAGCGGCGCCAGAACCTGCTGTTCTCGGCGACCTATAACGATGACATCCGCCAGCTCGCCCAGGGCCTGCTGCGTGATCCGGTGGCGGTGGAGGTTGCCGCGCGCAACGCCACGGCCGATCGCGTCGACCAATCCGTGTACAAGGTCACCAAGGACCACAAGCGTCACCTGCTGGCTCATCTGATCAAGGATGGCAATTGGTTCCAGGTGCTCATCTTCACCCGCACCAAGCACGGCGCCAATCGCCTCACCCAGCAGCTCGAAGGCGCGGGCATCAAGGCCGCCGCCATCCATGGCAACAAGAGCCAGGGCGCGCGCACCCGGGCGCTCGCGGATTTCAAGGACAACCGCATCACGGCGCTGGTGGCGACCGAAGTCGCGGCCCGCGGCCTGGACATCAAGGAATTGCCGCATGTGGTGAACTACGAACTGCCCAATGTGCCGGAGGACTACGTCCATCGCATCGGACGCACGGCGCGCGCCGGGGCCAGCGGCCAGGCGGTGTCACTGGTGTCCCCGGATGAGGCGCCGCTGCTGCGTGACATCGAGCGGCTGCTGAAGCGATCGCTGCCGGTGCTGCCGCTGCCGCCGTTCCCGATCACGAGCGCGCCGGCGCACGCCGAACGCCCCCAACCCGCCCCGCACCGCGAGGCGCACGGTGGGACGCGCTCGGGCGGGGGCCCGGGCCGTAGTGCACCGCGGCGTAGCCGTCCGCCGGCCCGCCACCCGGGCGGCCGCGATTCCGGCATGCGCCGTCAGCGCATGCACTGAGCTGTATAGATTACTCATATCGATCAGAAGGTTGCGGCATATCCTGCCGCCAGCGCCTGAATCTGCGGGTACCCCGGGCACAGGTTTACGCCTTGCCCGGTGTGCCGTAGAATGCGCCTCCTCGGTGGGCCCGGGAGGTATGCGTCCGTGCCTGCATGTGCGGTTGGATCAGCCGCATACGCTTGATGGTAAAGCCCCCCGAGGGGCTTTTCGTTTTTCTGGGGTCCGCCTTTTGCGAGGGCGGACAGCCACCTTCGCGGGTGCCAGGGCCTGCGGGTGGGAAGTGGGCCGTAGGGCCCATTTTTGTTTTGGACGGGTTGTTCGGGTGCTGAAGGGGTGGCCGATGGCGGCGGTGCGTGAGCGCCTCATCTCCTTGGTCGAGCCGCTGCTGAAGCAGCTCGGCTACGAGCTGGTGGAGCTGGAATTTGCGCCCGGGCGCGGCGGGTCCTTGCGGATCTTCATCGACCGGCCCGAGGGCGTGGGCATCGAGGATTGCGAGCGCGTCAGCCGCGAGGTGTCCGCGCTGCTGGATGTGGAGGATCCGATCCCGAGTGCCTATTCGCTCGAGGTGTCCTCCCCGGGGGACGATCGGGTGCTGCGGACTCCGGAGCATTTTCTGCGCTTCAAGGGGTCGCGGGTGCGAGTGGAGCTGGTGGCGCCGCGGGACGGACGGCGGCGCTACACCGGCGTGATGCAGGAAGTGTCCGCGACCGGTGTGGCGCTTGAGGTCGACCGGCAGCGCGTGGATGTGGCGTTTGGCGAGATAGCGAAGGCGCGCCTGGCTCCCTAGGGCCGGGGGTGTGCGGTGCGTGCAAGTGAGGAGCAAGTAAAGATGAACAAGGAAATCCTGATGGTGGTCGATGCCGTCTCCAACGAGAAGGGCGTCGACAAAGAAGTCATCTTCGATGCGCTCGAGGCCGCGCTCGCTTCCGCTACCCGCAAGAAGCATGGCGAAGAGTGGGACGTGCGCGTCGCCATCGACCGCAAGAGCGGCGATTACGAGACCTTCCGGCGCTGGAAGGTTTTCGCCGATGACTCCAAGGAGCTGGAAGTGCCCGAGCGCGAGCTGCGCTTGGATGACGCGCGCGACCTGAACCCGGCCGCCGAGCCGGGCGGCTTCGTCGAGGAACCGATGGAGTCGGTGGGCTTCGGCCGCATCGCCGCCCAGCAGGCCAAGCAGGTCATCGTGCAGAAGGTGCGCGAGGCCGAGCGCGCCCAGGTGGTGGATGCCTACCGTGACCGCGTCGGCACCATGGTCAGCGGCCTGGTCAAGCGGGTCGACCGCAACGGCCTGTACATCGACCTCGGCAGCAATGCCGAAGGGTTCGTGCCGCGCACCGACATGATTCCGCGCGAGCAGGCCAAGCCGCAGGATCGCGTCAAGGCGTACCTGAAGGAAGTGCGCTCCGAGCCGCGCGGCCCGCAGCTGTTCCTGACCCGGACCGCCCCGGAGTTCCTGATCGAGCTGTTCAAGCTCGAAGTGCCCGAGGTCGGCCAGGGCCTGATCGAGATCCTGGGCGCGGCGCGCGACCCGGGCGTGCGCGCCAAGATCGCGGTGCGCAGCAACGATCCGCGCATCGATCCGGTGGGTGCGTGCGTGGGCATGCGCGGTTCGCGCGTGCAGGCGGTCTCCAACGAAGTGTCCGGCGAGCGCGTCGACATCATTCCCTTCGACGAGAATCCGGCCCAGTTCGTCATCAACGCGATGTCACCGGCGGAGGTGATGTCCATCGTGGTCGACGAGGAGGCGCACAGCATCGACATCGCGGTGGCCGAGGACAAGCTGTCGCAGGCCATCGGTCGCGGCGGGCAGAACATCCGCCTCGCCAGCCAGCTCACCGGCTGGGAACTCAACGTCATGACCGAGTCGGACGCGGAGGCCAAGAGCGACACCGAGTCGCGCGATCTGGTGCAGACTTTCATGAAGCAGCTGGACGTGGGCGAGGATGTCGCGACCATCCTGGTGCAGGAGGGATTCTCGACGGTGGAGGAGGTGGCCTACGTGCCGCAGGCCGAGCTCATGGCCATCGCCGAGTTCGACGAGACCATCGTCAAGGAGCTGCGCAATCGCGCGCGCGACGTACTGCTGACGCAGGCCATCGCGAGCGAGGAGACTCTGGATCAGGCCATGCCCGCGGATGACCTGCTGACCATGAGCGGCATGAGCCCGGATCTGGCGCTGGCCCTGGCGCGCCGCGGCGTGCGCACCCGCGAGGACCTGGCCGAGCAGTCGGTCGACGACCTGTCCGACATCGATGGACTCGCAGCCGAAGAGGCCGGCAAGCTCATCATGACTGCACGTGAGCCGTGGTTCGCCGCGGGTCACTAGAGCGAGGAATTCACTGATGGCTGATGTAACGGTTTCCCAATTCGCGCAGGTCCTGAAGGTCCCGGTGGACCGGCTGATCGTGCAGCTCGATCAGGCCGGCATCAAGGTGGACGGACCCGAGGCTCGCATCAGTGATGAGGCGAAGCTGGAACTGCTCTCGCACCTGCGCCGCACGCACGGCAGCGACGAGCAGAGCGGCTCGCCCAGCAAGATCACCCTCAAGCGCAAGACGCAAAGCGAGCTGAAGCTCGCGAGCACCCAGGGCCGGGCGCGCACCGTCAACGTCGAAGTGCGCCGCAGCCGCACCTACGTCAAGCGCGACGTGCTCGAGGAGCAGAACCGTCAGAACCAGGAGGACGGGGATTCCAAGCGCCGCGAGGCCGAGGAGGCCGAGAAGCGCGAGCAGGAGCGCCTGGAGGCCGAGCGGCGCGAGAACGAGCGCGTCGAGGCTGAAAACCGCCGGCGCATCGAGGAAGAGCAGAACCGCAAGAAGGCCCAGGAGGATGCACGCCGCGCCGCCGAACAGCACGCGCGCGAGGATGCCGAGCGGCGCGAACGCGAGCAGCAGCGGCACATTCCCGAAGAGCCGCGCGAGAACCTGGCCAAGGCCGCGCAGCCGCCGAAGCCCTCGGCCAAGCCCTCCGGCCAGAAGGCCTCCGCCGCCCCGCAGCCCGCCCCGGTACCCGAGCGCCAGCAGCCCACGCGCTACGGGCGCGAGGAGCTGCACGTCGCAGGCGATGTCAGCAACCGCTACAAGAAGAAGCGGCGCGTCAAGGGCCGCCCGGTGGCAGTCGGTGCCGATGCCCGCCATGCCTTTGAGATGCCGACCACGCCCCAGAAGCGCGAGGTCGCAGTCGGCGAGACCATCACGGTGGCGGAACTGGCCGCGAAGATGGCCATCAAGGCCACCGAGGTCATCAAGGTGCTGATGAACATCGGCATCATGGCCACCATCAACCAGCCGCTCGATCAGGAGACCGCGGTGCTGGTGGTCGAGGAGCTCGGGCACACCGCGAAGCTCCAGCGCGAGGACCAGATCGAGGAGGACCTGCAAGGCGCAGCCTCCGGAGAGGACACCAGCACGCCGCGGCCGCCGGTGGTCACCGTCATGGGCCACGTCGATCACGGCAAGACCTCGCTCCTGGATTACATCCGCCGCGCCAAGGTGGCGGCCGGGGAGGCTGGCGGCATCACCCAGCACATCGGCGCCTACCGCGTGCAGACCCCCAAGGGCGTGATCACCTTCCTGGATACCCCGGGCCATGCGGCCTTCACCGCCATGCGCGCCCGCGGCGCCAAGGCCACCGACGTGGTGGTGCTGGTGGTGGCGGCCGATGACGGGGTCATGCCCCAGACCATCGAGGCCATCGAACATGCGCGCGCGGCCAACGTGCCGATCGTGGTGGCGGTGAACAAGATCGACAAGAGCGATGCCGACCCGGAGCGCGTGCGCAACGAGCTCGCCAAGCACGACGTGATTCCCGAGGCGTGGGGCGGACAGAACATGTTCGTCAACGTCTCGGCGCGCACCGGCGAGGGCATCGATCAGTTGCTGGAAGCGATCCTGCTGCAGGCCGAAGTGCTGGAACTGTCCAGCACCGTCACCGGTCCGGCCTCCGGCGTCGTCATCGAGTCGAGCATCGAGAAGGGCCGCGGCGCGGTCGCCACGGTGCTGGTCAAGAAGGGCACGCTGAAGATGGGTGACTCGATCCTGGCCGGCACCGAGTTCGGGCGGGTGCGCGCCATGTTCGATGAGAACGGCGCAGCCGTGCAGGAGGCCTCACCCTCCACGCCGGTCGCGGTGCTGGGTCTGTCGGGTGCCCCCAAGGCCGGCGATGACCTGCTGGTGGTGGAGAGTGAGCGCAAGGCGCGCGAAGTCGCTCTGTACCGGCAGGGGAAGTTCCGCGATGTGAAGCTCGCCAAGACCGCCACCCGCGCCGAGGATGTGTTCTCGCAGCTGGAGAGCGACAAGGCCGGCGTCATCGTGGTGCTGCTCAAGGCCGATGTGCAGGGCAGCCAGGAGGCGCTGCGCGAGGCGCTCACCAAGCTGTCCACCACCGAAGTGGCCGTCAAGGTCATCGCCAGCGGCGTGGGCGGCATCACCGCCTCGGACGTGCAGCTGGCGGCGGCCTCCAAGGCGCTGATCATCGGCTTCAACGTGCGCGCCGACTCGGGCGCGCGCGAGGCGATCAAGGAGCTCGGCGTCGATGTGCGCTACTACAGCATCATTTATGAAGCCATCGATGATGTGAAGGCGATGATGAGCGGCATGCTGGCGCCTGAGGTCAAGGAGCAGATCGTGGGCGTGGCGCAGGTGCGCGACGTGTTCCGCTCCAGCAAGTTCGGCGTCGTGGCCGGCTGCCTGGTGATCGAGGGTGCGGTCAAGCGCAACAATCCGATCCGCGTGCTGCGCGACAGCGTGGTGATCTTCGAGGGGGCACTGGAGTCGCTGCGCCGCTTCAAGGACGATGTGGGCGAGGTGCGCGCCGGCACGGAGTGCGGCATCGGGGTCAAGAACTACCAGGACGTGCGCGTGGGCGATCAGATCGAGTGCTACACGCGCGTCGAAGTTGCGCGTACGGTCGGCTAGGGTGACCGGCAGACATCAGCCCTCAGCCGGCCGGCACAGCCGCATCGAAGCCCAGATGCAGCGCGTGCTCGCGGACCTGATCCGGGCCGAGGTCAAGGACCCGCGGGTGGGCAATGTCACCATCACCCAGGTGCAGGTGGCGCCGGATCTGGCGACGGCGCGCGTCTTCTTCGTGCCCTTCGCCGGAGCGGCCGACCCGCAGCAGGTCGGCATCGGCCTCACGCACGCCGGCGGCTTCCTGCGCGGTGCGGTCGGACGCCAGCTTGGCCTGCGGCATGCGCCGCGGCTGGAATTCGTGTTCGACGACACCTTGGACAAGGCGGTGCATCTCACCCGCCTCATCGATCGCGCGGTGGCCGCCGATGCGGCGCCCAAGCCCGAGGAGACGTGAACGGCATCCTGCTGCTGGATAAACCCGGTGGCCTGTCTTCCAACCAGGCCCTGCAGCGGGTGCGGCGCCTGTTCGGCGCCGACAAGGCCGGACATGTGGGGAGTCTGGATCCGCTCGCCACCGGCATGCTGCCGATCTGCCTGGGCGAGGCCACCAAGGTGGCCGGCTACATCACCGCGGCGCGCAAGCGCTACACCTTTACCCTGACTCTGGGCGCGCGCACCGCCACCGGGGACCTGGAGGGTGAGGTGGTGGAACGGGCCGCGGTGCCGGAGCTCACCACGGCCCAGGTGCAGCTGGTCCTGGAACGCTTCCGCGGCCCCCAGCAGCAGGTCCCGCCCATGTACTCGGCCTTGAAGCGCGAAGGTCAGCCGCTGTACAAACTGGCGCGCGCGGGCCTGAGCGTCGAGCGCGCCTCGCGCGCCATTCAAATCGACGAACTCTCGTTGCTGCAGCAAGGCGCCGGCCAGCTGGAGCTGACCGCCCTGTGTTCCAAGGGCACCTACATCCGGGTGCTGGCCGAGGACATCGCCCGGGGTCTGGGCAGCTGCGGTCATGTGGCGGCGCTGCGCCGCTTGTACGTCGAACCGTTTCAGAACGAGTCGATGCTGCGGCTGGATGAAGTGGAGGCGGCCTGTCGGGGCGGCACGCCGCCGGCTCTCATGGCGGCCGATGCGGCCCTGCCCGCCATGCCCTGTGTGCACCTGTCCGGCGACCTCGCCGCCAGGCTCGCTCAGGGCCAGGCGGTCAGCGTGGCGGGGGGTACGGCAACGGGTAAGGTGCGCCTGTATGACCCCCTGGGACGCTTCATGGGCCTGGGGGAAGCGGACGAGCGGGGCGAGGTGCGGCCGCGGCGGCTTTTCGCCCTCCCGGAAAGCGCTTTTCCTTGAGACCTCAAGGGCGTACGGGTAGAATCCCGCGCTTCAAAAACGGACCCAATCAACCAGTTCTTTAGGAAAAATCGCGCACATGACCTTAACAGCCGAGCAGAAGGGCGGAATCGTCGCGCAGTTCCGCCGTGATGCCAACGACACCGGTTCACCCGAAGTTCAGATTGCCCTGCTCTCCGAGCGCATCAATGGACTGGGTGAGCATTTCAACGCTCACAAGAGCGATCACTCATCGCGTCGCGGGCTCGTGAAGCTCGTGAATCAGCGCCGCAAGCTGCTCGATTATCTCAAGTCGACCCAGCCGCAGAAGTATCAGGAGCTCGTCGAGCGCCTGGGCCTGCGTCGCTGAATTTTACGTGGCGCCGCAGTCAGTAGCGCGCCCAGCCTCGCGGCCGCGCCCGGCCGCAATTTCAATATACGAACGAGGATAAAAGCGTGAGTGCTTTTGCAAAGTCTTTTGCTTACGGCAGCCAGACCGTAACGATCGAGACCGGCGAGCTCGCCCGTCAGGCCGATGCATCGGTCAAGGTATCCATGGGGGACACGGTGGTCCTGGTGACGGCGGTTGCCAAGCAGCAGCCGGTCGCGGGCCGGGATTTCTTCCCCCTGACCGTCAATTACATCGAGAAGACCTATGCCGCGGGACGCATCCCCGGGGGCTTCTTCAAGCGCGAGGGCCGTCCTTCCGAGAAGGAGACCCTGACCTCGCGCCTCATCGACCGGCCGCTGCGGCCGCTGTTTCCCGACGGCTTCTACAATGATGTGCAGGTGGTCGCGACGGTGCTGTCGCTGGATCCGGCAATCGATCCGGACATTCCCTCCCTCATCGGCGCCTCCGCCGCGGTGACGCTCTCGGGCATCCCCTTCAGCGGTCCGATCGGCGCGGCGCGCGTCGGCTACAAGGACGGTCAGTACCTGCTCAACCCGACGGCTCCGGAAATGGTCGGCTCGCAGCTGGACCTGGTGGTGGCCGGCACCGAGCACGCGGTGCTGATGGTCGAATCCGAAGCGCAGGGGCTGTCCGAAGAGGTGATGCTGGGCGCGGTGGTGTTCGGCCACAAGGCCATGCAGACCGCGATTGCCGCGATCCGCGAGCTGGTGGCGCAGGCTGGCAAGCCGCGCTGGACCTGGACTGCTCCGGCGGCCGATCCGCAGCTGGCCGCGGCGCTGGCCACGCAGGCCGAGGCCGCGCTCACCAAGGCCTATGCCATCACCGAGAAACTGCAGCGCCGTGACCGCGTGGCCGAAGTGAAGGCCGCCGCGATTGCTGCCTTGAGCGGGGGTGAGAACCCGAAGTACACCGCCGAGCAGGTGGAGGGCCAGTTCTTCAAGCTGGAAAGCAGCATCGTGCGCCAGCGCATTCTCGATGGGCAGCCGCGCATCGACGGACGCGACGCCAGCACCGTGCGTCCGATCACCGTCAAGGCAGGCGTGCTGCCGCGTACTCACGGTTCGGCGCTCTTCACCCGCGGGGAGACTCAGGCGCTGGTGGCCACCACCTTGGGCACCGGTCGCGATGCGCAGATCATCGATGCCTTAAGCGGC
>Ga0335083_10005498_pt1 | contig 15965 bp, 13 predicted proteins | sample Lox_Sample_42_FD_206716 | JGI IMG/M metagenome (GOLD analysis project Ga0335083, IMG submission 206716) | Soil microbial communities from Loxahatchee National Wildlife Refuge, Florida, United States - Lox_Sample_4.2 | ecosystem: Environmental > Terrestrial > Soil > Wetlands | place: USA... | reverse complement strand
TGGACGAATATGGACAACGGGCAAAAATATACGCTGAAGACCAACAAGAAAGGCGAGTATTTTTCGCTTGGACTTTCGCCCGGGAAATACCTGGTCACTCTGTACAAGAACGCCGACGATGCGAAGGCGAACAAGGAAATGGACCACGTCAAGGGGTTTCAGGTTCAGCTCGACGAGATGACGCTGGACTTTGACGTGAAGAAGGAAATGGAAAGCACCGCCAAGGGTCAGGGACTCTCCCCCGAGCAGGTGAAAGCCATGCAGGAGGCCCAGGCGAAGCAGGCCAAGGAAACTAACACCGTCAAGGCCCTGAACGAGAAACTGAACGCGGCCAAAACCGCGGCTGACGCTGGCGACTACGATGCGGCCATTGCAGCCCTGACTGAGGCCACCCAGATGGATGCTACCCGCGACCTCGTCTGGTTCAAGCTTGCCGACTATTACCGGATGTCAGCCCCCAAGCAGACCGACCCTGCCGAGAAACAAAAGCGCCTCAACTCGGCCGTCGATGCCTATCAGAAGGCCGTAGACATCAAGAAGTCGACTACGAATGACAAAGATCCCAACGCAGCCAAGAATTTGGCTGCTTACTACAACAACCTCGCGGATGCCTACGGCAAAGCCGGCAAGATTGACGACGCCGTGAAGACGTACGAGCTATCCGCGCAGACGGATCCGGGTTCGGCTGCGCAGGCCTATTTCAATATCGGTGCCGTGCTTACCAACGCTGGTAAAGCGGACCAAGCGATCGTGGCCTTCGATAAGTGCATTGCTGCGGATCCAACCAAGGCCGAAGCCTATTACCAGAAGGGCGTAAACCTGCTCGGCAAAGCGACTCTCCAGGGGGACAAGACCATTCCTGCGCCCGGCACCGTGGATGCCTTCCAGAAATATCTGGAAATCGCTCCCACCGGCCCGAACGCCGAGAATGCCAAGGCCTTGCTGGCCAGCATCGGTTCTAAGGTGGAAACGAGCTACGGAACGAAGAAGAAGTCGAAGTAACTCTTTCTCGATCTGGTCATTCGGATCTAGGCCTATCAAGGGCGGCTCCTGTGAGCCGCCCTTTTTCTGTCTTCGCCTCATGCCGTAGGTTACGAAGGTCTATGGACTTGCTGTTCTTCGCGCCGAGCTCCCGGCGCGGTACAGTTAACTATCTGAGTTTTCTTCCCATTCTGTGGTGCGTGCGATTCCCGACGTGTGAGGACGAATGGCAGCACCAACAATTGCCCCGATTTCCGTCGCTTTAGAAGGTTTCTCTGGCAACGGCAGAGTCGCGACTCCGGCCCTGCTTGGCGCCATGCTGCGCGCCGCGGAGAAGATCAGCGACCTGATTTTCTCTCCGGGCCGGCCGCCTCAGGTGCAGGTTTACGGCCAGATGATTCCTGTCCAGGTTCCGGGACTCACGCTCCTGACCGCCGATGACACCCGACACATTGCCGCCGACTTGATCGGCGATAACAAACAGGCCGTCACCACTCTCCGAGAGCACGGAGCGTGCGATATCTCGTTTGGGCTGCCGGGGCTGGCGCGTTTCCGGGTCAATATTTTCATTCAGCGCGGCAGTTGCGCCGTCGTAATGCGCGTCATTCCCACCGTCATCCCCGACTTTGCGGCGCTGCGATTGCCGCAACAGCTCTCTGAAGTGACCAAGCTGCGGGACGGAATTGTTCTCGTGACCGGAGCGGCGGGTTCGGGCAAGTCCTCCACGCTGGCAGTGCTGCTCGACGCCATTAACCGGGAGAAGTATTACCACATCATCACGATCGAAGATCCCATTGAGTTTCTGCACAATCACAAGAGCTGCACAATCCATCAGAGAGAACTGCACAGCGACACGCCGAGCTTTGCGCATGCCCTGCGATCGGCGATGCGCCAGGCGCCAAAGGTAATTTTGGTGGGTGAAATGCGCGACCGAGAGACCACTGAGATTGTCCTCGAAGCGGCGGAAACCGGCCACCTCGTATTTTCCAGCTTGAATACGATGGACGCCTCAAAAACGGTCGAGCGCGTCATCAGTTCTTTTGCGGCCTCGGAGCAGCAGTCGGCGCGCGAACGTTTCGCCAAGGCGTTCCGCTACATCATCTGCCAGCGGCTGATGTCGAAAGCCGATCGCAGTGGGCGCATTGCTGCGTTTGAAGTGCTCAAAGCCAATGCCCGGACTCGCGAGTGCATCGAGAAGGGCGAGCGTGAGAACAAGAGTCTTCTGGACGCAATGAAGGCTGGCCAGTCCGATGGGATGCAGCATTTCGATGGCGAGATCGCTCAGTTGGTGCAGGATCGCATCGTCGATCTCGAGACTGGCCTCTCCTTCGCCAGCAACCCGGCAATGCTGGGTCAGGAATTAGCGCGATAACATCTTCCGAAGGGCTGCTCTCCGCGATTCCGCAGCCCCTTCGTGTCGTATCATTCCTCCATGTCCGGGCCGCCCGCGAATTCCATGGTTTTGAGCTTTGAGGACGCTCGTCGCGCCATTGAGCAACAGGCCGCGCTGGTTTCGGCTGCCGCAACGGAGTCTGTCGATCTCCTCGCGGCGTCAGACCGCGTCCTGTCTGAGTCTGTGACGGCGGACCGCGACCTCCCGCCTTTTCCGCGATCTACGCGCGACGGCTACGCGGTGCGATCGGCTGATGTCTCCCGGGTCCCCGCCAGGCTGGATGTGATTGGCGAAATCAAGGCGGGTGCAGCTCTCGACGGAATCCCGGCCAATATCGGTGCGGGACAAGCCGCCGCGATTATGACGGGCGCTCCGGTTCCATCCGGGGCGGACGCGGTGGTGATGGTCGAATACGCCGAGCAGAGTGGAACGAGAGTAGAAATCAACAGGAGTGTTGCGTCCGGTGAGAACATTGTCCCACGCGGTGCAGAGGCTCGAGCGGGGGCTCCGTTGCTCAATCGCGGTCTTCGTTTGAACGCTGCGTCGATCGCGCTCGCGGCATCCGCAGGCAAGTCCCGTTTGCAGGTGTACAGGCGCCCACGTATTTCCATTGTCACAACAGGGGATGAGATCGTAAATGTCGACGCCACCCCGGGTCCGACGCAGATTCGCAACTCCAACAGCTATTCCCTGGCGGCTCAGATTCGGAAGGCCGGCGGTGACCCGGTGCTTCTGCCGATTGCGCCGGACGAACTGCGATTACTGAGCGGCCTGGTCGTAGAGGGATTGAAGGCAGATCTGCTGCTTATAACCGGCGGAGTTTCGATGGGGCGTTACGATCTGGTTGAGCAAGCGTTAACAGAAATGCATGCGGAATTCTTCTTCACCGGGGCAAAGATCCAGCCCGGACGCCCGGTGGTATTCGGAAAGTGTGGCGCGGACACCCCCGCCCGCGAAAGGCCGGCCACCCACTTCTTCGGTCTGCCCGGAAATCCGGTTTCGACGATGGTGACGTTTGAGCTTTTCGTGCGACCGATGCTGGAGGCTTTAACCGGACAGTCTCCGCGAAAGCTGATCTTTCTCCATGCGCGCCTCAAGAAAGAAATTCGGATTAAGACCGGCCTCACGCGTTTTCTTCCGGCGATTCTCTCCGGCGAATTCCAACGCTCCGAGGTTGAGTTGGTGGCGTGGCAAGGATCAGGGGATATTGCCGCAACCGCCCGCGCCAACTGTTACGCCGTCATTCCCCCCGACTGCGAGTACATTCCCGCCGGCGACTGGATTGCGCTGCTGAGACCGTAATTGTAAGGGTCCGCCCCGGCAGAGGGCGGCTCGACAGCAGACTCTCCATGTAAGATAGAAACGACGAATGCCGAAGAAACTGTCTCATTACGACCGCGGGGGCCGCGCCCGGATGGTCGATGTTTCCGGTAAACCGGCAACGCGGCGTGAAGCTGAAGCGAGTGCGTTCGTAGCGATTAGGCCTGACGTGCTCGCAGCGCTGCCCCGCAATCCCAAAGGTGACCCGCTCGAGGTCGCTCGCATCGCAGGCATCATGGCTGCAAAACGCACGGCGGACCTGATTCCCATGTGCCATCCGCTGCCGCTTGCGCTCATTGATGTCGCCCTACGGCTGTGCGAGAATGGCGTCGCGATCACGTCCAAAGTCACAAATACCGCGGAGACCGGCGTCGAAATGGAAGCCCTGGTTGCCGTCAGCGTTGCCGCCCTGACGGTTTACGATATGTGCAAAGCCGCGGACAAAGGGATTGAAATTCGGGAGATTGTGTTGGAGCGAAAAAGCGGGGGAAAGAGCGGAGAGTATCGGCGCGCGAAGTAACGATCAAACTTCATGGCGAACAACGTCAAGCTGCTGGTGGTGGACGACAACCCGATGGTGTTGGCAATGCTACAGCAGGCGTTGACTCCGCTGGCCATCGTCACGACAGCGACGGACGCTGCGGATGCCCTGCTGAAAGCCGTGGATGACACTCCTGACCTGCTGGTTTGCGATTACAAAATGCCCGGGATGGACGGCCGCCAACTGGTGGAAAAACTGAAAAGCCGGCCGGCAACCGCGAATTTCTCTACGGTGTTGATGGCGAGTAAGGCCGACATCGCCGAGCGGCTTTCTCCGGTGGACGCCGCGGATGACTATCTCGAAAAGCCCTTTTATCTGAAGGACGCCACCCGACGCATTAAGCGAACGATTGACCGGATCGCGCTTGAGAAGATGGCGAAGACCGCGCCGAAAGATGGCGTCGTTCGCGGAAGCCTCGCACAGATGAACGTGATCGACCTGATGCAGTCTCTCGAGATGGGGCGGAAGAGCTGCCAGCTATCATTAAGCAACGAAGGCGACCAGTGTGAAGTATTTTTTGCCGAGGGCCAGGTGAAGCATGCTACCTACGGAGCTCTGGTGGGCGACGAGGCCGTGTTTAAAGTTCTGCGCTGGACGGGAGGCAACTTCCAACTCGACTTTGAAGGCAAAACCGACAAAGAGACGACGCAGCTCAATACTCAGGGCCTTTTGATGGAAGGCCTGCGGTTGCTGGACGAATCCTCCCGCGACGGCGGTGGAGAATCCGAGCCTGAAGCTGCGCCCGTCGCGGCAGCACCGCCGGCTCCGGCTCCGAGTGCTTCGAGCGCTCCTCCCAGCACCGGCGGCGGAGGGCGAAGGGAAGAAGAGGAAGATGTCCTCCTCGATGGTTGACCAGCGGGGCTTCACGGCTGCGGTGGTCACTGTCAGCGACTCCTGCGCACGCGGGGAACGCGAGGATCTTTCGGGACCGGCAGTCGCCGTACTCTTGCAGAAGCTTCACTTCTCAGTGATTGCCCGCGAAGTCGTTCCGGATGACTCCATCCAAATTCAGAATCTGCTGATTCGTCTGGCGCGCGAAGTTCAAATCGTCGTGACCACTGGTGGAACAGGAATCGCTGCGCGCGACGTGACTCCGGAGGCGACTGCGTCCGTGTGCGACCGGATACTGGACGGCGTGGCAGAACGAATGCGGAGTGAAGGCGCCAAGAAGACTCCGTTTGCGGCGCTGAGTCGTGGAGTGTGCGGAGTACGTGGGAAGGCGTTAATACTCAATCTGCCAGGGAGTCCTTCGGGCGCACTGGAATCACTGGAGGCTGTCGCCGGATTGCTGCCGCACGCCCTTGAGTTGCTGAGTGGGAAGACGGAGCACAGATCGCGCGAGGCATGAGCGTGTCCGCGACAAGGCATTTCCACCGCGATTAAGTCAGTTACGCTTTCCCGAGCCTATCAGCGCTCTTCCTGGAAACACTTCGGGCACGAGCTTGCTGTCGTCGATGAGTACGGTTCCTCCTACCAGTAGGTAATGTACTCCCAGGCTGGGCTCCATGGGCTTTTGGAAAGTTGACCGGTCGGTGATGGTCTGCGGATCGAAGACCACAATGTCAGCGTCGGCGCCTTCTTGCAATCGTCCTTTCTGACGTGCGGCGGGAGTGGACCGCTCCAGCATTTGCGCCGGCATGATCGTCATCTTGCGCAATGCTTCCATCAGGCTCAGAGTCTTCTTCTCTCGCACATATTGGGCGAGAACTCGCGAGTACGTGCCAGCATTACGCGGATGGCCTTCCGCTCCATCGCTGGCGATCATGATGAGCGGGTTGGGGATGACAGCATCGACCGTTTCCTGAGTGTTGGCGAAGATCAGAACCCACTGTTGCTTGCTGGAATTATGCAGCGCTTCGAATCGTTCCTTGGTGAGGTGCTCGCCCGTGTCGGGCAGAACGAGATTGTTGTAGTCGATCCCCTGCCTCTCCCGCCAGCCCGGGTTAAACACCGCAGAATTGATTGCCGTCATGCCGGCAATATAAGGATATGCCTCTGTCGTCACGTCTAATCCGCGGGCGCGAGCACCTTCGATCAGCGAAATGCATTCGAGCGAGTCGCGCAGGCAGGTGCTGTTGATGTGAACGATATGCAGAGACGCCCCGGTAATGGCGGCGGCCCCGATCACCTCCTCCGTGGATTCAATCGCCGAGCCGGGTTCGATGCGCCCACCGCTGCGCATATGGGTGTACACCGGCAACTTGCGCTCGGCGGCGACCCGGAACATGTCGATGACTTCGAGTCGGGTCGCGCCGGGAGTGTACTGAATGCCCATCCCGATTCCGAGACCTCCGGCATCGAGTTGATCGCGCAGGCGTTGCTGGATGCGTGCGATCTGTTCGGGCGTAGCAGGCGTCTCGGTAGCGGGTCCGCTCTTCGGCAGAATGGTTCCGTCCGGCAACGGTACGCCGAATACCCATGACCGTGCCGCAACGTGGCTGGCAGTCGTTCCGTAGTGGATTAGCGAGTGTCCTTGCTTGGAATTCAGAAACTGGGTTACGTCTGGCGCGCCGATTTCCATTTCGAGGGCGGTGGTGACTCCGTCAAAGGCTTTGACGCGCTGGCTCGACAGTTCTTGTCCGTGCTGGTGCAAGTCGATGAACCCGGGAGCCACGACCAATCCCGCGGCATTCACGACGCGATGCCCGCTCAGCGCGTTTGCGGAAATGCTCGCGATCTTACCGTCGCGGATGCCAACATTGCGGACGGCGTCCAGCCCGGTCTCCGGATCCATGACTCGGCCGCCTTCCAAGACCAGGTCGTATTGTTGAGCGGCGGCAAATATGGCGGCAAAAAGAAGACAAACGATCAGCGAGAGGTTGCGCATGTCAGCTCCAAAGCTAGCGATCATAGCAGCAGGGCTATCCTTCCCGGAATGCACGAACGATCTCGTTGATCGGCTCACGCATTTTTGCCTCGATCACGTACACTAACTGTTCCCTTGAAGAGCATTGGACACATTCTGGCGCGGTACATGGCGTGGATGCTAGGACTGATGAAGGTCCTGGGGATTTGGGGCCCGTTTGTGATCGCGTTTGCCGACAGCGCTTTGTTGGGCATGCCGGTAGATTTCGTCGTTGCGACCTACGTATATCAGGACCGCGGGCGCCTTCTGCTTTACATCGCCATGGCTTCGCTGGGATCGGCGTTGGGAAGCATCCCGCTGTACGTCATCGGATATCTGGGCGGCGAGAAAGTGCTGCGCAAGCGCATTTCAGAGGAACGATTTCTGAAGATCCACCGTTCCTTTGAGCGGCACGAATTCTGGGCGCTGATGTTTCCCGGAATGCTCCCGCCGCCGGTGCCCTTCAAAATCTTTGTGCTGGGAGCCGCCGTGTTTGAAATGCGGTTCCGCGATTTCCTGGTGGCGATCTTTTTAGGCAGGTTCGTGCGCTTTGGGGTGTTGTCGGTACTCGTGCTCTGGTTCGGACCGCAGATCGTAGGATCGCTGGGCGGACTATTGAAGCGGCATTGGATTTTGGTCTTGGGAGCCGTCGCGGTAGGAATTTGCTTGTGGCTTGTTCGCAGGAGCAGAAAAACTGATGTGGAGTTTGGAGAGTAGCGACAAGGCTCATCCCCAAAAAACGGAACAGAGCCAGCGACCTCGTGCGACGGACGAGGCTACCCCAAGATAACCATCACTTAAGATACGAGCCGGTTTTCTTCAGTTATGCGGCTGCGGTGTGATCGCCCGACTTGTTCATCCAACCGTCAAGCGCGTGCAACAGTACGGGCGTCCCGAACATTGCGACTGAGAAGAAGAGATCGCTCTCCGCGGTGCCGCGGAAGAACGGAATCGCTGCGGTGTAGGACATCATCAGTCCGGTGAAACTTCGGGGATACATCTGCGGGTATGCGGCCCACGTCGCAAAATTACTAATCAGGAAAAACGAAACAGAACTTGTCACGGCCGCGCCAACAACCCTCCAGAAGCCCGCTTTCTCGCGCAAGTTAGTGCCCAGCCAGAGAATCGCGGCATACCATGCCCAGGTCACCAACTGGTCCCAGGTGAAGGGATAGACGTAAATGTACTTGGTGAGCACGACGTCGGTCGCTGCCAGCAGCACCAGCGGAATCCACATCTGGCGCCGCGAACCGCGCGCTCCGAAGAACAGCAGCGACGCCGCCAGGGGGGTGAAGTGCCACGCGTGCGGCAGAACGTTCAGCGGACCCGCGAAGGGCAGGAAACGGACGGCGATCGCCAGCAGGACAAATAGATAGGGCAGCATGAATCACCTCGAACGAATACTTATTCTGGGCGCTGGAGCGGCTGACGTCAAGCGAGGAACAGTGGCGCGTAGATGTTTTTACAAGACGGAGACGGTGCGGTCGGTCCATTCGACGAGCACGCCTGGCTTTTTAGCGCTGGCCCGGCTCGGGAACGACGATCTCACCCTTTGCCGTGTCGTACACATCGCCGACGACATGTAGGTTCTCATCAATCTCCACGGCCTTGCTCAGACCACCGCGGCTCCGGCGCCCGGTCAGCGACCGAGGAATTCCGGCATAACGCAGGTCCTGGAAGAGAACGATGGAACCCTGCTGTGGGGGTTGCAGCGGTTCCGTTTCAGTGATGGGATATTGTGCCCAATCAAGAAACGCTCGCCCGATGTACGATTTTTTGGCCGCCAAAGTGACGGGCGTCTCCTCCGGCTTGTAGCGAATTTCGAGGTTGCCTTCCGGATCGACCTCCGGCGCAAGCGAATCCACAGACGCGAGAGCGAAAAAGGCCGGCGTCTCGACCACTCCGTACCAATGGAAAGGATCGATCCACTTTGGATAGGCCGACGCTCGCAGGGGGTCAGCACCATTGTAGGTTCGAGACTGGAGGGCGTTAACAGCTCGGCGGTGTTCGTAGTCGCGCAGCCCCCACATCAGAACAATTCCAATCAGTGCCAGGGTAGCGGATACCCGGCCGCGAGGGCCCCGCCGTCGCGCCCCGATCTCCCTGTCAATCAGGCCGAAGAATACCGGAACAACAAGGCCCAGAATCAGGAGGGCGAGCATGATGGGCTCGATGATGAACACAATGTCCCACGAATACCACTTCTCGGAAAACGGCCAGAACGGGCGGACGCCATAGTTATTCGTGAAATCAAGCAGGATGTGGCTGAGCCCGGCAAGGCAGGCGTAAACAAACAACAAGCCCCAGCGCGGAGGCAAATTGGGATCGTTGGTCTTGCGGCCGCGCATCCGCCAGATCAGATACACGAAGCCGACTACGGCCAGAGCGTCGATTAGAACGCCGACGAAAGAATGGGTGAATCCGCGATGGTGGGCAAAGCCGAATGCCGGACCGCGAAGCCCGCCGATGATGTCGAGGTCGGGAGCTTCGGCGGCGAGTGTCAGCGTAAGCGTCGCAAGGGCAGTCTTACGGTTTAGCCCGGCACGTCCCAGGCAGGCGCCGGTTAGAAAGTGAGTGATGGGTTCCAATTGCTTCGAGGAATTCTATTTCGCCGCGCCGCAGTCCGCCACCGGAACGTGCCCGGAGACTCAGCGGAGTTAATTTGACGCGCAAGCCGCCGCGAGGACGCAAAGTAATTCAGCTGAACCAAACGTCGCATCATCGGTTGGGCATCAATAGCGTCAATGCGTTTGGCACCACTGTGATTTCCACCGGAAGCGTGCCTAGCAGTTCCCCGTCGGCTTCAATGTAAATTCTGCGTCGCTCCGCGGCTGAAACAGAAGGTGTGCGATATTGGCACGAGACTCCTATGCTATGCGCCAGATCGATGCCGGGAACCGACCAGCGCAGGCGCAGCAGGCTGCGGGTCACGTAGGCGAGATAGGCCAGCCGGCTGGCCGTGCGGCAGAAGACGAGCCGCATATCGTCGCGGTCGAGCGAGGCTCCGGGCGCGAGTTCCTGGATAACTCCGCCGAAGTTGCGGATCCGTACGGCCAACAGTTCGGTGACTTCAGCACGACCGGTGACCTCCGAACCGGATTCGACGTATTCCGCCACAAACCGCGGCATGGCGTAGGTGAACCATAGGTTCCACGCTTTTGCGTAGTACGCGGCCATCCCCATGCGCTGTTTAGTCCCGCTATGAAGTTTGTAGAACAAGTGAGCATCGACTCCAATGCCGGCGGCGACCACGAAGTATCGCGTTCCCGGCTTCCCCAGAAGATCCGCATAGGTCACGCGGCCGAGTGCGATTCGGCGTGGAGTGGCGTGCAGAGACGCTTTGGCCGCCGCCACAACGTTAAGGGGTAGCTTGATGTCGTGGGCTAATGCGTTGGCGGTTCCGAGTGGCAGAATTCCGAGGGCGGCCGGGGAGTTTGCTAGGACTTGGACGATGTTGTGGATGGTGCCGTCGCCGCCGCAGGCAAAAATCGTATCGCAGCCGGAGTCGATAGCCACGCGGGCTTCATCCCCGGCGTGATCGGGAGACTTCGTAGCAACCAACTCGGCATCGACGCCTCCGCTTCTGAGCACTGCCAGTGCCGATTCCAGTTCTCTCTGGCGCTGCTTGCTGCCGCCTGAATCCGGGTTATAGAGCAACGCGGCCTTACGCATAGCGGGGTCGAAGCTGGATTGTACCTGACAGATAGGATGCTAATCCGCTGATCCCCGCGAGCCCCACTCCCACATGCCGAACATGGCTTTTTGCGGCAGGGGATGTCCCACCTGGCGGGCCAGCATCGCGATCTGACCGCGGTGGTGAGCGTCGTGCGCGATCAGATAGCCCAGGAATCCGGCCACATCCGGGCGAAAGCCTTTGATGCGGCCGTCGGTTTCCAAAGCACGGCTCATGATTATGCCCAGAGCGTCATGGCTCGACTCCAGCGCACGCATGGCTTGCGCCGGAGTTACTGTGACGCGGTCGAGTTGTGCTGGAATGTTTTCTGCCTTCGCTACCTTCAGCCACATCACGCGCACATTGTGCATGTGGGCCACGATGGCCGCGATTGTCCGTCCCTTCCCGTCAGCAGGCTTTGCCCTCCATGCGTCCGATGGAAGATTCTCGATCAAGTAGCGATTGATGCGGTCATTGGTTTTGAAAGCTTTGAGCATCGCGGCCGGCAGCCGATTGGTATACGGCTGGTCGACGGAGCCCGCGCTGGGCGATTTGGTTTTGGGCATGAGTTGACTCGCGATAGTGATGCAGTCTGTCCTCAACACGGCTTTGTCGTCCTGAGCGTAGCCGTTTTTCAGGCGTAGCGAAGAGCCTGCCCTGAGCGCAGTCGAAGGGATCTCCCACTGAACCGGCCTAATGCGCGAGCCAAACTGTACCACTGTCAGACGCGCGAACGACTTGGCAAGCGCCTCAATTTGTCATAAGCTGGGCCCACTCGCAAGCAGGTCTTTTCCACAGCCAGTTCTCGGTTGTTTGGGGCTCGAATTTCAAAATTGATTTCAGGAGGGTCGACCAGATGAAGATTCTGGCGCAGATGCTGTGCGGAGTTTTGCTGTGTCTCGCCGCGACGGCCCAAGACCATGCCGCCGCCCACATGCAAACCCACCCCGTCACTCTGGTGACGGGCTTGGGCGATCTTCACCACCCTGTGTCTACGCACAATCCGCAGGCGCAGCAGTTCTTCGATCAGGGCCTGCGGTTTATTTATGCCTTCAATCACGACGAGGCGGCGCGGTCATTTCAGCACGCCGCGGAACTCGATCCGAAACTCGCCATGGCCTACTGGGGTATCGCAGAGGCCGTCGGACCGAACTACAACGATCCCGCGGATCCTGACCGATTCAAGCATGCGCATGATGCCGTCCAGAAAGCCGTGGACTTGTCAGCCGGAGCCTCTCCCAGCGAACAGGCCTACATCCAGGCGATGGCAAAGCGTTTCCCGGCCGACCCGAATTCCGATCTGAAGAAAGCGGCCGAGGAATATCACGACGCCATGCGGCAAGTGTCTGCTGAATTCCCCGACGACTTGGACGCTGCCACACTTTTTGCCGAGTCAGGCATGAATCTGCATCCTTGGGGACTCTGGCATCAGGACGGCACGCCCGAAGCCGGCACCGACGAAATCGTGGTTACGCTCGAATCGGTCATGAAACGCGACCCAAACCACCTGGGCGCGATTCATTACTACATCCATGCGGTCGAAGCCTCGAACAATCCCGAGCGCGCCCTCGCTGGTGCCAACAAACTGGCCGCGCTCGCGCCCGGCGCGGGACACATCGTGCACATGCCGGCGCACGTCTACATTCGCACCGGCGACTACGAGGCTGCGGTCAAAACGAACGAGCAGGCGGCGGAGGTCGATCGCGCCTACATCAAGGCAACGGGCGTGCAAGGCATCTACCCGATGATGTACTACAGCCATAATCTGCACTTCGTTGCCATGTGCGGCGCGATGAATGGCCGTTACGCCGAGGCCCGGAAGAATGCGGATCTGTTGGCCGCCAACGTCGGCCCGCACGTGAAAGAAATGCCGCCGCTCGAAGGCTTCATGACCATTCCCATGGCCGTGGAGATTCGCTTTCACCGTTGGAAGGAAATCTTGAAGATACCCGCGCCCGATCCTGCAATGAAAACCGCCACCGTGTTCTGGCACTTCGGTCGTGGCCTCGGATTGGCAGGAACGGGCAACGTCGCCGGCGCTGAGGCAGAGTACAAGATCGTTTCTGAAGCCGAGGCTGCCACGCCGCCGGATGTGATCTTCCAGATGCCGATCAACAACAAGGCCAAAGACATCATGAAAATCGCCGAAGACGTCCTCGGCGCAAAGGTAGCGATTGCCAGGAAGGACAACAACAGCGCGATCGCTCAACTTCGCGAAGCCGTCGCGATCCAGGACACACTCAAATATGGCGAACCACCCGACTGGTTCTTCCCGGTTCGCGAATCGCTGGGCGCGGCTCTGCTTCTGAATGGCGATGCCGCCGGCGCTGAGAAAGTATTCCGCGCCGATCTCGACCGCAACCCCAGAAACCCCCGCTCGTTGTGGGGGCTGAACCAGGCTCTGCTCCAGCAGAAACGCGACTACGATGCCGGATTCGTCCAGAAACAATTTGAAGCATCGTGGAAGGGCGGACCCGAGGCCTTGAAGTTGGATGACCTCGTTTAGACGGCGGTGAGATTTATGTGGGGACAGCCGACTTCGGCTGTCCCGCTCCGTTTCTCCCCGCATATAATCTTTCTGCGATGCCTGCCCCGAAAGACGTCGAAAAAAAGATAGAGGCGCTCCGCGAGAACATTCGCCACCACGAGCACCTCTATTACGTTCAAGACAATCCCGAAATCCGTGACGCCGATTTCGACAAGCTAATGCAGCAACTGAAGAACCTGGAAGCCGAGCATCCTTCGCTCATCACTCCCGATTCTCCTACGCAGCGCGTCGGCGGCAAGCCGCGCGAGGGATTCGTCAAAGTCCCGCATTCCTCGCCTATGCTCTCGCTGGACAACACCTACAACGAGCAGGAACTGCGCGACTGGGAGCGGCGTGTTCACGAACTGACGGGCCGCAGCGACGTGGATTACGTCTGTGAACTCAAGCTCGACGGCATGTCGCTGGCGCTGATCTACGAAGACGGCAAACTGGTGCGCGGCGTGACCCGCGGCGATGGATCGGTTGGTGAAGACGTCACGCTCAACGTCCGCACCGTGCGCTCGATTCCGTTGTCCATCCCCAAAGAGCGGCTGAAAAAGGCAGGCATTCCTGCCAACTTCGAAGTGCGCGGCGAATTGCTCATGCCCACCGCGTCATTCAAGAAAATCAACGAAGAACGCGAAAAAGCCGGGCTGCCGACCTTCGCCAACCCTCGCAATTTCACCGCGGGCACCGTCCGCCAACTCGATGCGAATATCACCGCCGAACGCCGCATGGACTTCTTCCCCTACATCCTGCTGCAGAACGGACGCACGTATTTCGACCGCCACTCCAAGACTCTTAGCGCCCTCGCTGCCGCTGGATTCAAAGTCAATCCAAACCACAAGCTGCTTCCTTCGATGGACGAAGTGTGGAAATTCATTCAAGGATGGGAAGCCAAACGCGACTCTTTGCCGTATGAGATTGACGGCATCGTGGTCAAAGTCGACCGCACAGGCCTGCAGGACGAACTCGGCTTCACCGGCAAGGCCCCGCGCTGGGCGATCGCTTACAAATACGCCGCCCGTGCGGGAATTACAAAGCTAGAGAACGTGCGCTGGCAGGTTGGCCGCACCGGGAAACTTACGCCCGTGGCCGAGCTGTCCCCTGTGTCCATTGGGGGCACGACCGTGCGCAATGCCACGCTGCACAACATGGATGAGATCAGGCGCCTGCGCGTGAAGATTGGCGATTGGGTGCAAGTCGAGCGCGGCGGCGATGTCATTCCTAAGGTGGCCAAAGTCGTCGGCAACACGGAACTAAAACAGCTGCTGCATAGCCCCCTCAACTTGAAGGAGCTGCATACCCTGCCATATAAGCTTGCCACTTTGAAAGAAGTGCCAGAGCCAAGCCACAGAGAAATCGAAGTTCCTGATGCATGCCCCGAGTGCCACACGAAGGTCGTCCGCACCGAAGGCGAAGTCGACTTCCGCTGTGTCAACGCCAACTGCCCCGCCAAGCTAGCGGGCACGATCCTGCATTTCGCCTCCCGTGGCGTAATGAACATCGACGGCATGGGTGACGCGATGGTCGAGCACCTGACTAAGGCCGATTCGGTAACCGGCCAACGTCTTGTAAACGATGTGGCGGATATCTACAGCCTCACGGTCGAGCAACTGCTTACATTCGATCATAAGAAGAAACCGGTGGACAGTGTTGGGAAGGAAAAGAAGAGAGAGGCGAAGAAAAAAACTGGCAAATTTGCACTGAAACTCCTCCAGAACATCGCTACTTCGAAAACCGCCCCTTTTTCCCGTGTGATTCTCGGTCTTGGGATCCCGTCTGTGGGAGTTCGAACTGCTGAATTGCTGGCAGATCACTTCGGATCTATCGACGCCCTTATGGACGCGAGCGAGGAGAACCTTCAGGAGATCACTGACATTGGCCCTGTCGTCGCTCGAGGAATAGTGCAGTTTTTCAGCGAACCGAAGAATCGTGACCTTGTGAGTCGGCTTCGTTCTGCGGGACTCAACCTGGAGCAGCAGAAAAGACAGCGTGGAAACAGACTAGCCGGGAAGGGTTTTGTAGTTACCGGTACTCTGAAAAGGTATACGCGCCCAGAAGCGCTCCGGTTGATCGAAGACGCTGGGGGGAGAGCCTTAAGCGATATTACTAGCAAAACGAACTACCTCGTCGTCGGAGAAGGTGGGGGCTCGAAGCTCAAGCGGGCCCAGAAGCTAGGAATAGAACTCATTAGCGAGGAGCAAATGGAGGAGATGCTAGGTATTTAGGGCCCCTGTCCCACGCTGGGAAGATAATGTGGACTTCGTAGCCATAGACGTTGAAACTGCTAATCCGAGTCTGTCGAGCATTTGCCAGGTGGGTACTGCCTCATTTGTAGATGGACGCCTGTACGCTTCGTGGAAGTCCTTGGTAAATCCGAGAGATTACTTCCATCCAATCAATGTCTCCATCCATGGCATCGACGAAGAAGCGGTTCGGTTCTCTCCAAGTTGGTCCCAAGTTTATCCGATGGTCCTTGCGATGCTCGAAAGTACGGTTGTGGTGTGTCACACTCCGTTCGATCGTGTCTCCATTAGTCGAGCCTGTGAGGGGAACGGCCTACCGTGTCAGGAGTTTCGGTGGCTTGATTCGGCGAGAGTCGTGAGGCGGGCGTGGCCGATGTTTTCTCGACGGGGTTACGGGCTAGCGAATGTGGCTTCTCACTTCTGCATCCAGTACAAG
>Ga0335083_10005497_pt1 | contig 15966 bp, 14 predicted proteins | sample Lox_Sample_42_FD_206716 | JGI IMG/M metagenome (GOLD analysis project Ga0335083, IMG submission 206716) | Soil microbial communities from Loxahatchee National Wildlife Refuge, Florida, United States - Lox_Sample_4.2 | ecosystem: Environmental > Terrestrial > Soil > Wetlands | place: USA... | reverse complement strand
GCTCCTTGGCCGCGGCATCGTCGTCGCCGCCGGCCATCGCGCCGGCATGGCCCACCGCGCGCGTCAGCTTGCTTTTCCAGCGTCCGACCACGCAGGCCACCACCGGCTTGGTGAAGGTCGCGTCCAACTCGTAGTAGCCGCCCGGCTCGGCATAGAGCACCGCGGCCTTGCTGCGCGCGTCGTTGGCCAGCGCGAAGGCGAATTCCGGCGCGGCATATTGGATGTAGACGTCCTTGCCGCTGGAGATCAGCGTGGTAGTGCCCCAGCCCGCCATGCGCAGATAGGTGGCGATGGTGGTGGTGAAGTTGCCGGAGTTGGAAAAAATCGCGATGGAGCCTGGTTTCAGCGCCTCCGCCGGGCTGTCGCCGCCAAGCGCGCCGCCGATGCGCACCTTGTTGTAGGAATCGGCGACGCCGAGGCTATTGCCGCCGAAGATGTCGATGCCGTTCTGCTGCCCCATGGCGCGGATTTCGCGGCTATCGTGCACCGAGAGCTTCTCGGTGACGATGAAGATCTTGCGCAGGTCGGGGTTGACGCGGATCAACTCCGCCACGCCATCGCGCGCGCCGGATGGCGGCAGATAGACGACGCCGCAATTGAAGCGGTGCCCTGCCTCCAAGCCTTCACGGACGTTGTTGAACACGGGAACATTGCCGATTGGTGTTTCCAGCACCTGCCCGCGCCGGCCCGGCGAGGTGCCGAACACGACGTTACCACCCGAATAGGTGTGACCGACCGGGGTCACGTCGCTGGACTCGCCGCCGAGGATGTTGAGCACGCAGACATGGTCGTTGCGCGTCGCGATTTGGTCCAGCGAGCTGACGCCGACATGATATTTGAAGCCGCCGATGTTTTGATTGTACATCTTGCCGTCCCCTCTATTTTATTTTTATTCGGCCGCTTTCACTCAGCCGCCTGGGCCATCGGCGGCGCGATGTGCAGCGCCTTGGCGATCTGTGCCCGGCCGCCCTGCTTCATCCAGGTGTCCAGCCGGCGCGCATAGTTGATCACTTCGCTCATGTCGGAATCGAATCCGAAGAAGCGGTAGGGCAGGCCAAGTCCTTCCAGCGTGTCGCGCAAAGCGCCCATGCCGCGTACCAGGTTCGGCCCGCCGCGTCCGACCACCACGGCGAGCGGCGTCGGCCCGTGCGCGCTGAAATGCTCGCGCAGCGCGTCGGCCATGGCACGGAAGGTCTCGAAGATGTCGGTGTTGTTGGAGTTACCGCCGATGATGAACAGCACGTTGGTCTGCGCCAGCCAGTGCCTGAAGCAGATGCGGGCCACCTCCTTCATCTTCTCGTACGGCGGGTTGCCGCCGAAATCCGAGGAGATGATGGCGTCATCGCCGAGCATCTCCGTGACCAGCGAATTGGCGCCGCCGCCGAAGGTGGGGGCGAGGATCGTGCCGGCCGGGTTGATGACATAGACGTCGCTCTGCCCCTGATAGGTGCGGAGCTGGTTGATCTCAGCCTCGAAATCCGAATAATCGACCGCGAACAGATGGGGCGGCAGGTTGAGCCGTGCCCAGCGCGTGTCGTCGCGGTCGAATCCGCATTTGAAGTCGCAGGCGACGGGCGTCAGCCGGCCCTTGCCGTCCGGCCGCATGCGGATCGGATTCAGCTCCAGCGTGGTCATGCCGAAGCCGTGGAACAGTTCCCACAGTTTCGGCAATTGCTGCACCAGCGGCGAGATGATGCCCTTCGGCGCGTTCAGTTCGGACAGCGCGTTGGCGACAACGAACGCCTTGAGTCCGGTCAGCGGGTCGAAAGGGACCTGCCGCACCTCGCTCTTGTCCAGTTCCTCGATCTCGACGCCGCCCTTATGCGTCAGCGTCATGGTGGGCGCGCGGAAACGGGTGCTGTCGGTGATGGCAAAATACACTTCGTGCTCGGCTGGCACCGCGCCTTCGAACGTGACGCCGTTGGCCTTGGCCACCGCATTGCCGTGGCGGTGCTCAACGAAATAGAGCCGCTCCTTCTCGCGCAGCGCGGTCTTGAGGTCGGAGGCGCGGCCGAGCAGCCCGGCCTTGCCTTTCTTGCCGACGCCGCCCTTGAACACCGGCTTGATGAACACCGAGCTGTAGCGGTCGATCAGGCCCTTGATCTCTTCCTCGCTGGCGTCGGGCCCCAACACCTCGGCGGTGGGAAAGCCCGCGAACTGCAGCAGCTTCGCGCCGTGCAGCATCCCCGTGACTTGCATCTTGTTGTTTCCTTCCCCTAGCGGGGGGGAGGATAAGCGCCGAACCTGTCGCCAAGCTGTCGCAGGCAGTGACCCGGACAGGGCCCTGAAATTCAACTTCCGGCCAGCGCGCGCCGCCATTGCTTGAGGAAGCGGGCGCGCTTGATCTGGTCGAGCCAGGCCAGCAACTCCGGCCCGACCGGGATCGGGCGCAGCGCGGCCGCGGGGACGGCTGGCGCGGTGGCGCCGCGCGCATCCTCCCGTGCCGGCGTCAGCGACCGCGCCGCAAGCCGCGCCTGTCCGTCACGGGACAGCAGGTAGTCCAGGAACAGCCGGGCCGCGTTCGGATGCCGCGCGGCACGGGGGATGAAGGCGATGCGCGATACCATGATCGTGAAGTCGGACGGCAGCACAACGCCGAGCACCGGCTCGTGCTTGGCGCGCTCCAGCGCATAGGAGCCGAGGATGTCGTAGGCGAGCAGCGCCTTGCCACTGGCGACGCTGTCCAGCATCGTCTCGGTGGCGGTGTAGAGCTTCACCCCCACCTGTCCCATCGCGCGCACGGTGTCCCAGGTACGGTCGGTCTCTTGCACGTCCTGGGTGAGGAACAGGAAGCCCGCCCCGCTGTGCTCGGGATCGTAGGCGACGAGCTTGCCCTGCCAGGCATTGGGGTTGGCCGACAGCGTGCGTTCCAGCGCGGCGTGGGTGTGCGGCACGCGCGCCTCTGGCAAGAGCAGGCGGTTGTAGACGAAGGCCACCGGCTCGGCGGTGACGCCATAGGCCTCGTCGCGCCACACCGCCCAGTCCGGCAGGGCGGCGGCCTCGGGCGAGGCATAGCGCTGGGCGTAGCCGTCGTTGACCAGCTTCATCTGGAGGCCCATCGCCGAACTCCAGATGATGTCCGCTGTCCCGCCCTGCGCATTCGCCTCGGCCAGGAAGCGGTTGTTGAGGTCGGTGGAGGTCAGCTTGGCATAGTCGACCCGGATGGCCGGATAGAGCGCGCGGAACCCCGCCAGCAGGTCGGCGGCCTCCTCTGGGTCGGTGGTGGTGCGGATCTCGACCACGTCCTCGGCGGCGGTTGCGGCAGAGACGGCCTGGTCGCGCTCAGGCGCGGCCTGCAGGTCCCCCTGCGCCACCGCCGTCGGTGCGAGCGAGACCAGGATCAGCAGCAGCGCGGCAAGCCTCCTGCGCATCGTCTCCTCCCCGACCCATTCCTTGCCTGCCACGGAGCCTATAGGCTCCGCCCCCGGTGCCAAGCCCCAGGCCAGAGGGCGGAGTGGAGGATGCGGGTACTCGTTGTCGAGGACGATTCGGCGCTGGCGCGCGGCCTGGTGGCGGCGTTGAAGCTCTCGGGACTGACGGTGGACCACGAGGCCGACGGCAGCAACGCGGCGCGGCTGGCCACCGAGGAGCCTTACAGCCTGGTGGTGCTCGATCTGGGCCTGCCCGGCCTGTCGGGCTTCGAGGTGCTGCGGAGCATCCGCGCGGCCGGCGCGGAGGTGCCGGTGATGATCCTGACGGCGCGCGATGCCGTGGCCGATCGGGTGAAGGGCCTCGACCTCGGCGCCGACGACTACCTGCTGAAACCCTTCGATCTGGCGGAGTTCGAGGCGCGGGTGCGCGCGCTGATCCGCCGCGGCCAGGGCTCGCCCAGTCCGGTGCTCCGCTGCGGCGCCCTGGCGCTGGATCGCGCCACCGGCACCGCGACCCTCGCTGACGAGCCGCTGGCGCTGCGCCGGCGCGAACTGGCGGTGCTGATGGCGCTGATGGCACGGGCCGGCAAGGTGGTGCCCAAGGAGCGGCTGGCTGCGGAAGTCTTCGGCTTCGACGAGGCGGTGGCGCCCAATGCGCTGGAGCTGTACATCGCACGCCTGCGCAAGAAGCTGACGCCCGGCGGCCCGGAAATCCGCACCATCCGCGGCCTCGGCTACCTATTGGAAACCGAATGAGGCAGCCCTCGCTGCGGCGCAGCCTGATGGCGGGTGCGCTGCTGCCGGCTTTCGTGCTGGCCGTGGTGCTCGGGGCCGGCGGCGCGCTGCTCATCCACAACGTGGTCGAGACCACCCACGACCGGCTGCTGGACGGCTCGGTGCTGGCCATCGCCGACCGACTGGCGGTGGACGAGGACAACGACGTCACGGTCGATCTGCCGCCGGTGGCGCTAGGCATGCTGGAGAGCCAGGCACAGGATAGCATCTACTACAGCGTGAGCTACGACGGCGCGCCGGTGACCGGCTATCGCGACTTGCCGCGCGCCGATGTCAGCCGGCTGGAGCCGGGGGGGACGGAGCACTGGAACGCGACGATGCGCGGCGCCACCGTGCGCGTGGCCGCGCAGGCGCGGCGCATCTACGGCAAGCCGGACCCGGTGCTGGTGGAAGTGGCCGAAACCCGCAACGCCCGGCGGATGCTGGAATGGCGCCTGCTGGGTGCGCTCGCGGCGCTGGAGGCCGGGCTGCTCGGGCTGGTCGGCGTGCTGGTGTGGCGCGGCATCGGCCGGGGGCTGGCGCCGCTGACCCGGCTCAGCGCCGAGATCCACCGCCGCGTGGTGCCGGGCGCGGTCAGCCTGCACCCGCTCGACACCGCGCGGGTGCCGGCGGAGGCGCTGGCGCCGGTGCTGGCATTCAATGCCCTGCTGGAGCGGCTGGAGGGGGCGATGGGCGCGGTGCGGCACTTCACCGCGGACGCCTCCCACCAGATGCGCACGCCGCTGGCGGTGCTGCGCATGCATCTGGAGCTGGCACGCCGCTATGGCACGGCCGCACCGGAAGGACGGGCGGCGCTGGATGACATCGAGGGCGCGGCGCGACGCCTGGAGCGCCTGCTCGCCCAGCTAATCGCGCTGGCGCGCGCCGACGAGGGCGCGGCGGAAGGCGTGGCCGCGGACACGACGATGGATTTGGCGGAGGTGGCCGCGGAGGTGGTGGCCGGGCAGGTGCCGCAGGCGCTGGCGCGCGGGATGGAAATGCAGTTCGAGCGGCCGGACGGGGCCGTACCGATCCTGGGCCAGCCGCTGCTGGTGGGCGAGATCATCGCCAACCTGCTGGACAACGCGATCCGCTACAACCGCGCCGGCGGCATCGTCCTGGTGCGGGTGGCCCGGGATGGGGCTGGCTGCCGGGTGGAGGTCGAGGACGAGGGACCGGGTATCCCGCCCGCCGAGCGCGCCAAGGTGTTCGAGCGCTTCTACCGTATGGCGCGCAAGGACGGGCCGGAGGGCAACGGGCTGGGACTGGCGATCGTGCGCGCCCTGGCTGACCGGCTGGGCGCCGCCATTACGCTGAACGACCGGTCCGGCCGTCCAGGATTGCGTGTCGCGGTGACGTTCCGGGCGTCTTTCCCCGACGAGGCCGGCCGAGAGCTAATATTACAGTGACTATGTTGCACGGATGACGGGTGCGGACGCTGTGCCCCCAATCCCGTTTGGGTTTACGCGATGCGGGCATAGTTCGGGCGTCCGAACTCAAGCATCCGGTTCAGGGCGGCGGCAGCGATGGCGACCTCGGTCGCCTCGGTCTGGTCAGTGCGAGATCGAAGTGCATCGCCGATCACGCGTTTGTATCGGCCGACCGACACCTCAACTCTGGCCCGCAGATTATAGCCGCTGGATTTTTGCCAGCCCATGCAACCGCGTTCAGCGATCGTCCGCAGGTGGCGGTCGCGCTGTGTCGGAGCGATCTCGGCCGAGGCACTCGGCACCGCGGTTGCCCGCGGTGGCACGATAACAGCCGCATCCGGATCATGCTCGGCAACCGCCTCGTAAACCCGATCCTGATCGCAGTTGCCGTCGGCTGTAAAGGAAGCGGGGGGATCGGCAAGTTGATTGAGGCCCGCACCAGGCAAACGCCATCCCCGGCATTGTCCTGCCGCGCTTCGGCGGACGTGACGTTCCGATGCGCGCGCCGTCACGGCATTCCGGGGAATCACCGCGCAGGGATTACCGGCCAGGTCGTCCGACCGGCGGCTTCCATTCGCCGCGCTTGCGGGCTGTCCAGGCATAGCGGGGATCGTCGTTCAGCACGTGGAGATGCTCGGCCAGGCGATTTCGCTCCAGCCAGCCGATCGCCGCTTCCATCTCGGCCAGTGTCATCTGCGCCCGGCTCTTGTTGCCCATGACCCGCTTGAGAGCGGCATTGTAGCGATGATAGAGGCTGGGGCCGGCAGTTCTGCCCCGCAGCCCACCGCGCGCGGCCTCATCTTCCACGGCCTGCGCCGCGACCATTTCGCCAAGACGCGCCCGCAGCCGTCGTTCCGCCACTGAGGGCGGTTCGAGCAGTTCCGTCTGCACCGCCTCCTGCTCTGGACGCCGCAAGGCGAACTCGGGACCTGGCCGGAGCGTGTCGAAGCGCATGACGAGCGCGTTGGACCACAGCGGCACGATCCCTTCCCTGGCCACGTCCTCCGTTTCCCAGAGCGGGAGAATGCCCTGGCCTCTCCCCGGTTTAGGTTGCCGCGCCAGCGTGCCCTGCTCGGTTTCCACACGCCGGCGGAATTGCGCGAAGAGGGGATCGTCGGGATGAAACACCAACGCACGCTGCGTCTCGTAAGGCCCGGCGTGCGGATCCACCCGCGTCGCGCGCGCGACCATCTGTTCAAGCCAGGGACGCGAGCGAATATGCGTCAGCGCCGCCACCACCGCGACCTCCGGCGCATCCAGACCCTCATAGGCCATCGCCACCGTGATCAGGATCGAGGGCTCCGGCTGCAACCGGAAGGCGGCGAGGATCTCATGCGCGCGCACCGTCTCCGAAATGGCAAGTTGCGCCACCTGCTCTGCCTGCGCCGCGGGAAGCCAGCGATGGAGCAGGCCGAGATAGTGCCGGGCCGCAGCCTGGTCCGGCGCCACCACCAGGAGCTTGCCGAGCCCCCGCGCGGCCTCCCCCGGCGCGAGGCCCCGCTCCCGGCGCCGGCGCGCGCGCAGGTCACGGATCGCCAGGAATGCCTCACGCAGCAGCGCCTCCGCGAAGCCGGTGCGCAGGGCCGTGAACAAGGCCGGCCGGGTGGTCTCGGCCGGGTGGCTTCCGCCCAGGCGGTGCGGTCCGACCGCGTTTCCCTTCTCGTCGCGCCAGCTTGCCTCGCCATCCAGCGCGCCGAAGGTCACCGGCAGCACCGCGCGCTCGACGAGCGCCTGGGTGCGCGAGTAGCCGATCACCACCCAGCCCGGCGCGTCCAGATCCACCTCACGGGTGCGCGCCCTGGGGCCCTTGCGATAGGGCAGCCACAGAATGCCCTTCCCGTCCGCCCGCTCCAGCGTGCCAGACAGCAGCAGCCGGATGGCGGCGCATTCCAGCAAAGGCAACAAGGCGCGCGACCAGGCACTCGCGTGATCCTCCTCACCTTCTTCCGTCTGCGTCGCCGCGGCCGGATCGGTCTCTGCCAGGGTCGGCAGATGGTGCACTTCATCCACCACCAGCAGGGTGCGGTGGCGCCGGAACTCGGCCAGGTGCAGGTCCGGCGCGGCGGCGATGCCCTGATAGGTGGTGACGTAGCCCGCCAGTCCCCGGCTTGGATCAGGAGTGTTGTCGGCGGCCCGGACGGAAAGGTTGTGGCCGAGGGCCTGGCGCCAGGCCGGGTCGGCGAAGGCTTCCTCGGCCTGCAGGCGAAGACTGTCGCGCGGCACCACCCAGCAGACGCGCGCGACCATGCCGGCAGCAATCAACCGGGTGGCCGCGAGCACGGGCAGCAGCGACTTGCCCCCGCCTGGCGTTACGGCGGCAAGGATGTCGCGCGCCTCTGTCCGCCTTTCGGCGATGGCGGCGATCACGCCGGCGAGCTGTTTCTGATGCGTGCGGAGCGACCGAGGAGCCAGGATAAGACCTGCCTGGAAGTAACGCTCCGAAAAAGTTGAGTCTTCTGGATTCACATGTCCAGTCGGCGTGCGCCGGATCACAACAATGTTTGCGGCCGGCCAACCGGGAGTTTGCCCTAACACCTCCAGACAGCAGGTTCCGTTCTCTGAGGGGCTGGTTGCTATCCTAACTGTCTGGTCGCGGAGCATTGTCGGGATCGGGTGGCGCGAGCCATCGTAGATTTCACCTATCGCTTTGAGCGTCTGTCCACCGCGGCGCCGCGACGGAGGTGAACTATGCTGCGGATCCGCCCGAATGTCCGCACGACACCCACCGTCCGCGCCAAGATCCCCGGTTCAGGCGAGCCTAGCAGCATCCTGGCCAGGCGCTACGAAAGAGGCACAAGCACGGGCCAGAATATTGCCTGGACCACTCAGCCACTCAGATGGACCTCATCACCTGCCCTGGAAGGCCACCAGGGAAAAGCGCGGTGGTCCTGTGACGATCTGGCGCAGGCTGTCGAGCACCGGCGAAGAGATACTGCCGCGGCTGTGCCTGGGTGATTCATGGACGAAGATCTGAAAATCTGCACGGAACGCATTGGAGTTGACCCGGAACGGTGGACACCGATGATGCTTTCGCACGAGGTCTCCCATCATGCCGAAGACCCATCCCGCGCCGCCCTGCACGGCGTGCACGATGTTTACAGCCATTCCTCCTCAGGAATCCGTGCCGCTATCCGCGGCCATCCGTTTCGCAAACAAGTTGGCATGGCGCACTGCCTCGTCCGCGCGCAACGCGGCGTCATCCGGCGCGCATCCCAGCGCACGCAGCACGGCCCGCACGATGTCCGGCACCGCCGGCGCGCCGATCCGGCCCGCACCGATTTCCCGGGCGGCCAGCTCGCACAGGGCCAGGACCACACCTGCCGCGAGGTCAACCGACTTGAAGGCCAGCAGGCCGGCGGCCTGCGCGTCGGCCAGGTCCTGCCGCAGGCGCACCTGCACCGCCTGGCCGACCTCCGGCATCGTGATGACGGCGCGGGCCGCGAGACGCGCCCGCGCCGGCGCGGCCGCCAGGTTGCGCAGCATGACGGTGACGGCCGTGGCAGTGCGCGTCAGGGGATGATCAGCCGCCAGACGGGCGGCCTGCAAACGCTCATCGAGCGTCGCTATCAGCGTCGCGCCGAGCTCGGCCTCCAGCGCCGTAAGGTCCTGGAAATGCGTGTAGAAGGTGCCTTTCGCCAGTCCGGCGGCCTGCATCACCGTCTCCACCGTCACCGGAGCCGCCGTGGGCGTGGCATAGCAGGCGCGCGCAGCCTCCAGTATCGCGGCCCGCGTACGCGCGCGCTTCGCCTCGCCAATCTCCGCCCGCCGCTCCAGGTTAACCCGCGCCATCGACCGTCCCCTCTTGCAATCCAGAAGCAACGCTAGCGTCAAAATGACCAGAAGCAACGCCAGCGTCAAAATGAGTGCGGGTTCGGCCCGGATTGGCCGCCGGGATATGCGCGGCTGTGATGGCCTCGATCAGCATCCGTATCTGGGTGTGCCGGATCCCCCCTGTTTCAACTGTGCGGTCAATGCCTCGTCGGTCGGGGGGACGCCCGGCACGTTGAAGACATCGAACATCTTCCGGGACGCAACGGGCGCATCGGCCGCTACGATCAGGGCGCGGGCGAAATCCGGCCGGGCAAGGTGGCAGAGCATCGACAGGCGGTGGACCGGCGGCGTGATGTGAATGTCGGCTCGTCCGCCGGGCCCGTTCATCAGAACCGCACCCCTTCCGATGCTCCAGTCGAGCCCGCTGTTTCGCAGATACGCATCGCGGTCGCGCTGGTTACGCTGCAGGTTGCCCTTGATGGCGTTGAGCAATCTTCCGGTCCAGGACGGAAGCTCCGACCCCATGCCCGACAACAACATGAACCGGCCGGTGAACCCTGCCCCCCTGGCGGCCTCCACCGTGTTCACCAGGCCCTCGTATGTCACCGTGCGGATCTGACGCGCGGGCTTGAAGAAGCCGCGGCCGCCGAATCCGCCGGTGATGTCCACAGCGAAGAAGATCGCACGACACTCCCCGAAGCCGGCCCTCCGGAGCGAGGCAGGATCGGTCACGTCGCCCGCGCGGATATCGACGCCGGCCGGAAGCAGATCGCGCGCCTTGACGGGGTCGCGCGCGACGCACCGGACCGGCGCCCCGCGCTCGACGAGCTGTCGCACGATCTGGAGGCCGGTCCCGCGCGTGCCGCCGACAATGCAGTAAGGGTTCATCGCAGGACCGTCCATGTCCTTGGTTAGGAAGTGCGAAGACCGCGACCCAGCACCGACCCGAGAGCTTCGCCCAGCGTGGCCGCCGGGTTTTCGGAGGGTCCGGCGCTACGCCAGCAGACCACCCGGTCGGGTCGCACCAGAACAGCCCCCTTCGTCGAAATACCGCGGAACTGCGTCCAGGCCAGGCGCGTGTCGTACAGGTCCCCATCGATATGACCGATACGCAACGCATCAACCGGCAGATCGTTGGCGCGCGCGATCGTTGCGGCCGCGGAGCACCAATCCTGTCCGTCCTCGCCCGCGATCAGAAGAAAGCGGCCGGGCTCGACCAGATCCTTCAAAGGTCGCCGGTTGCCGGCATCATCGTCGATCCAGGCATGCGGCAAGGGGCTACCCGGATAGGTGCTCGGCTCGTAGAGGCGGATGTCTTCGATCGCCTGCGGCTCCGGTGAACCGTCCGGGACGATGGCCGGGGACCGATAGCGGTAGCCATATTCGACGTTCAGCTCGTTGGCTTCCATGCTCATCCGCCGGATGGCGCGCAGGGCTGCGCGTCGATGGTCTGCATCCTCGGGCTTGCCGCTCCAGATCCTCTGGAATTGCGCCCAATTGGCTTCCGCCGGCGCGCCAGGCGTGAGGCCGAACGTCCGCCCCGCCTCCATATGCGCCATCGAATTTTCCATCGAACGCTGGATGTTGCGGGCATCCACGGGGCGCCGTTCCGGTTCGTAGCTGTCGAGCAGGGCTTCGCCCGCCTGGCCCTTGAGCACGGCGGCAAGCTTCCAGCACAGATTATGCGCGTCCTGGATACCGCTGGTGAGGCCGAGACCGCCTGTGGGCGGATGTCGATGGGCCGCGTCGCCAACCAGGAACACGTGGCCCGCGCGGAATTTCGACGCCAGCACCCCTTCCAGCGCCCAGCGCGTGATCTTGTGGACCGTCAGTGGCAGGTCAGGAATGCCAAGCGCCAGACGCATGTTCCTTTCGATCTGTTCGTCGGTGAGATCTTTCGGACCTTCGCCCCGGTAGGTGACATGGAAGACCCACTCTTCGCTGTCCGGGCCCCAATGGTCCGGCCCCATGGGCACGAGAACCGCCATCTCGCCGATCGCGGGGCACCAGATCCAACGGATCAGCACATCCGGATCTCGCGCGATCTTGGACAGGTCGGCCGAGATATGTGCTGTCGCAGTCTGGGCGATCACACCCAGGCCCTCGTAGGGGATACCGACCATCCGGGGAATGGTGCGGCCGCCATCGCACCCAAGCAGGTAGCGGGCCCTCACCGTATACTCGGCGCCGTCGTCATTGTTCCTGATGCGGGCGATCACACCGTCGCTGTTCTGCTCGAGCCCGACAACTTCGTGGTGGAAGCGAATGGCGCCAGGACTTAGCTCGTCGGCGCGCGCCTTCATGACCGGCTCAAGGCGAATCTGGGGAAGATTGGCGCTGCGGCACGGGCTGGCCTGCACCCAGTTGAGATTTTCGTATCCGCAGCCCCAGGTCTCGATCTTGCCGATCAGCCGGCCCAGATCCGGATCCGGACCGGCGAAGCCGGCATACCAGCCCATCGCGCTCATGTTCTCGGCCGGCGTGCTCTTGGCATAGATCGGTTCGGCGAGGCCGACATCGGCGAGTATTTCCATGGTGCGCTGATTCAGCACGTGCGCCTTCGGCAGAATCGACGTTGTGGGCAGCGAGCTGACCAGAAGAGTTTCGACGCCAAGTTGCGCCAGCAGCATCGAACAGGTCAGACCCGCACCGCCGCCACCGACGATCAGGACAGGCACTTCGACATCTGCGGTCTTTGCCGCGATTACGGTGTTCATCTCGGACTTCCTCTCTGGTTTCTTGATTAGGTGGGCTTACTTAAACGCCTCGGTCGGCGGATGGGCCGCCCCTTGGGGCGGCGAGCGGGCGCCATGCAGCAATGGCCCTCCGCAAGCGGGCGCGCCTTCCCCAGCCGGCTTTGTCCGCCTTTGCAGTTCACCCGCTCGATCGACTTCCCGTCCCCGACTTTACAGTTGAAAGTGTGGTCATTTTGACCTATATGTCAATTCAGAAAAAAATGACTGGAGAGGGGAACGGCCAATGTTGCGACCCGCACCATGCGAAATCGCGATCGTCGACGCGGACCCGGTCGGGCTGTTCCTTGCCAATCTGCTGGGCGCTCGCTTCGCGGCCGTGAACGCCCGATGGGTTGAGCCGGGCACGACTGTCCTGAAGACCACGGATGAGATGTTCGTTGGCTGGATGCGCCGTTGCCGGGCGAGCGGCGAGCCCGTGCGGCCGGATCGGTTCATTGCCGAGACGCCCGAACCGGGCCGGATTCCCGCCTGCCTCGGGCTCTTTCGTCCGATGGCCGGAATCGGTCCGCATGCAATGGGAGAAGCTGTATGAATCGGGAAACCCCTCGCGCCCCAGGCAGCGTTCGTCTGGAGCGGCCGCAGTCCGTCGTCGCGCGCGCCGATGGCCTGCTCTATTTGCATGTCGCGCGGCCCGACCTGGCTACCGCCAGGAAATTCCTTACCGACTTCGGGCTCATTCCGGTCTCGGAGCAGGGGGAGACGCTGCATTTTCGCGGCGTGGGGCCGAACGCTGTGATCTACAGTGTGACGCGCGCCGATCGTCCGGCCTTGCTCAGTTTCGGCCTCTCGGTCCCCGACCGGGCATCATTGCTGGCGCTTGCCGAAGCGGGTGGCACGACGATCGCACCCTTCACGGGGCCGGGCGGAGGCGAGTTGGTGCGCCTGCGCGACCCGGACGGGATCTGCGTCGACGTGCTGCACGGTCAGGCGAAAGTTGCCCCGCTTCCGACCCGCGATGCGATTGCGTGCAACGCGCCGACGCGGGTGGTGCGGGTGAACGACACGCAGCGCCCCCCGCTGGTGCCTCCCGAGCTCACCAAGCTCGGGCACATCGTGCTCACCAGCCCGAACTTTCCGCGCAAGGTGCAGTGGTACATGAAGATGTTGGGGTTCATTCCCTCTGACGTGCTTTGCCTGCCTGACGCCACGCCGGCCGGCGCCTTCCTGCGCCTCAATCGCGGCACGACGCCCACCGATCATCACACCCTTTTCGTTGTGTTCGGCGCTGGCGCCGACATCGATCACGCCGCCTTCGAGGTGATCGACCTCGACGCGGTGGAGATGGGACAGCAAGTGCTCAAGGCGGCCGGCTACCGCCACGCCTGGGGTGTGGGGCGCCACCTGCTCGGCAGCCAGATCTTCGATTACTGGCGCGATCCGTGGGGCCTGAAGCACGAGCACTACGCCGACGGCGACCTGTTCGATGCTACCCAGCCGGCCGAGTATCACAAGCTGGACCGGGCCGGGCTGTATCAATGGGGGCCGGATCTGCCCGACGATTTCGTCGCCGCCCGTCCGACCCTGGGTCAGCTTGCAACACTTCTGCGCGGTGCCATGCGGGGGGAGGTGCCGCTGCGACCGTTGCTGGCCGCGGCACGCAGCATGCGCGCGCCGGGGCGGCCGTGGCAGCACTGAACTAAAGACGGAGGTCTCGTCACCTTTGCGTGAATCGGCGCCGGTTCGCGCGCCCCCCAGTATGCTACTACTTCGTAACATTCATCTTCAGAGACAGGCCCAAAGCCTGCGGTAAGGAAAAAACGAATGAGGGGACGTTTGAGCCGGCTCGCGGTGGTCGCCGCGGCATCGGCGGGCGCATTGACAGGGCTCGCGCAGTCGGCGGGGGCGACCGGATACGCGCTGCGCGAGGGCGACACGGACTGGATGGCCAACGCCTTCTCCGGTGAAACCGCCAAGGCGTACGACGCCTCGACCGCCTACGCCAATCCGGCGGGCATGGTCCGGTTGAACCGGAACGAAATCGCGCAATCGGTAAACGTGATCGTGCCGAACGAGAGTTTCAGCGGCGCGAATTTCGTCGGGCCTGGAATCACGACACCCGGCACGAATGGCGGCAACGCCGCCCACTCCGCCGTGAGCCCCGCTCTCTACGCGGTCTGGAGCTACGCACCGAACCTCAAGTTTGGCTTCACGCTTAGCGCGCCTTTCGGGCAGCGCGTCGTCTACCCGGCCGAGTTCGTCGGCCGGTATCAGAGCAACGTCTCCAGTGTCACCGACATCAGTGCCTCGTTTTCCGCCGCCTACGCCTTCGACAAGCACTTCTCGATCGGTGTCGGGCCCGTAATCAACTACTTCTACGCGCGGCTGACGCAGGCGCTCAACACCGGTCCGACCTCCGCGATCACCGGCGACCCGGCCGTGGACATGCACGGCGAGGATGTTGCCCTGGGCTACAATGTCGGCGCCTTGTACCAGTTCAACGACAACTTGCGGCTGGGTATCGACTACCGATCGCGCATCAAACACGACCTCTATCTCCAACAATCGGTTTTCGTCCCGCCGCTGATCAGCCAGTTCAATCCGGCGGTTGCTTCCCAGCTGCAGGCGCTGCTGGACACTAATACGAGGACCAGCGTCACGCTGCCCGACAACGTGGAGACGGACCTCTATTGGCAGCTCAGCCCGAAATGGGCGCTGATGGGCGGGTTCCAGTGGACGCACTGGTCGCTGTTCAACAATCTCACCTTCGTGCCGCAGAACGGCGGCCCTACGGCGCGGGTCCCCGAGAACTGGCGTAATAGCTGGTTCATCTCGACCGGCGCCAACTGGCAGGTGCTGCCACGCCTGTTGCTGCAGGCCGGCTTTGCATGGGACCAGTCGCCGGTGACCAATTCAAACCGCACGACGCGCCTCCCTGACTCCGACCGCTACATGCTCGGCATCGGGGCGCAGTACGTACTGACGCCGAACACGACGCTTCGCTTCGCCTACGCGCATCAATTCCTCTCCCCCGAGTCCATCAACAACTCTGCCTCGCCCACTGCGGGGGTGATCGTCGGGAATTACAGTATCCATGCGGACACTATCAGCCTTGGAGCCGTGATGCGGTTCTGAGCCACAGGGAGCATTATCCCGTCCTTATCGCGTGTGATCCCCCAGCAAACCCGGCGCGGTTCGCCCCCAAAAAAGATTGCGAGCCGCGCAGGGGACTCCAGCAAAACCCAACCGCCCTTCATCCGCTGGTCGATCAAGGAAATCCGCCGCATCGCCACCAGGCTCGCGCAACGGCACATTCGGCCAGCCCATGTCATCGCATGGTCAATCTGGCGAAGAGCCCATCAGGCCAACGTCAGGCAAGTTCATCTCAAGATGAAAATGCAACTGTAATTCTAGAGCGGGGGCAGCCAAGCAGTAACGCGGAGTTCCCGCGCCACTGAGCGTCCCGGCGCTCGCCTAGCGCAGCATGCAGGGTTTCGAGGGTTGCGCCGGATATCCGATGCCGATCCTCATGCATAGCAGGTTGTTGATTCGATCGTAGGCGGAGAGGAAGCGTTGGGCCTGGCCGGCCGACTTGAAGCGCTTCATCTGCCGCTCCCGTCGTCGGGTAGGCTGATGCGAAGTCTCCGCCCCGTTGTTCAGGCCCTTGTGCCTCCGGTAATCAACCCGGGCAGCCGCCAACCTGAGATGCCTGGCGGGCGAACACTCGCCTTGCTCAAAGCTCTGCCTCAGCCCCCAGTGCCGAACGCCAACGCTCAACGCCGCCCGAGTCACACCTTTTACGAGCGAGGAACCCGTTCGCGGGCAGCCGGATGCTGCGCTCGATGCTGGCGAACGAGGGCATCATCATCGGCCGGACACACGTACGGACGCTGATGCGCCGGATGGGCATCGAAGCCCTGTATCGAC
>Ga0335083_10005496_pt1 | contig 15969 bp, 14 predicted proteins | sample Lox_Sample_42_FD_206716 | JGI IMG/M metagenome (GOLD analysis project Ga0335083, IMG submission 206716) | Soil microbial communities from Loxahatchee National Wildlife Refuge, Florida, United States - Lox_Sample_4.2 | ecosystem: Environmental > Terrestrial > Soil > Wetlands | place: USA... | reverse complement strand
GCTGAGCTTCATCCTCGACCGCCAGGGGCATGTGATCGCCAACTCCGACCGCAGCCGTGCCTATGTGAACGAAGGCGGCCGGCTCGAGCTGGAGCACATCACATCGCTCAACAACGGCCTGGTGTCGGCGGGCTTCACGGCGCGGCCGCCGGGATCCGAGAAGCTCTACGACTTCTTCCACGACGGCCGGGAATATGTCGCCAGCCTGTCGCAGCTGCCGCCCTCGTTCCGCCATTGGCAGCTCTTCACCATCACGCCGCTCACCGATTTCAGCGGCGCCTTCGAGCACAACAACAACCGCCTGCTCGAGCTCGGCCTGATCGCCACGCTGCTGCAGATCGCCATCATCTATCTTTTGGCGGGGGTGATCGCCTCGCCGCTGGAGAAGCTCGCGCGCAAGGTCGATCGCATCCGCGAGTTCGAGGGCGAGGGTGCGCCGCGGCTGGAATCTCCGGTGCGCGAGATCTCGACCCTGTCCGACGCCATCGAGACGCTCGGCTCGACGATCCGGGCCTTCGCCTCGTACGTGCCGGTCGGGCTGGTGCGCGAGCTGATCCATTCCGACCAGAAGCTGGAACTTGGCGGCCACAGCCGCTTCCTCACCGTCTTCTTCTCCGATCTCGAGGCCTTCTCGTCGATCTCGGAGGAAGTGCCGTCGCAGGAGCTGCTGCTGCGCGTCTCGGCCTATCTCGGCCTGGTCACCCATGCGGTGAATGCCGAGCACGGCACGATCGACAAGTTCATGGGCGACGGCGTCATGGCCTTCTGGGGCGCGCCGGCGCTGCTGGAGGACCATGCCTGGCGCGCCTGCGTGGCGGCGATCCGCATCCAGCGAGGCATGGTCGCGCTCAACGAGCAGTGGCGGGCGCAGGGCCTCAAGCCGCTCAATCTCCGGATCGGCATCCACAGCGACGCCGTGCTGGTCGGCAATATCGGCTCGCGCGAGAGGCTGAGCTACACGGTGATCGGCGACGGCGTGAACGTCGCGGCGCGGCTGGAAGGCGTGAACAAGGAATATGGCACGCGCATGTGCATCAGCCAGAGCGTCTTCAAGGAGGCGGGCGAGCGGCTGTGCGTGCGGCCGATCGACGATGTCGCCGTGAAGGGACGCCGCACCAGGATCCCCATCTTCGAGCTGCTGGGCGTGCACGGCGCCGGCGAGGAGCTCGAGCCCGCGCCCGCGGCCATCCGGCTGGCCGAACTCACCCGGCTTGCCTATGAAGCCATGATCGCCGGCCAGGTGGCCGAGGCGCGGGAGCTGTATCGGAAGGTGTTGTGCGAGTTTCCCGACGACGCGGTTTCGCAGGCTCTCCTGAAGCGGCTTGCCGAGGCATGAGCGCACCGGCCTCCGCGGTGGAGGCGGCGCCCCAGGCGCTGCATCCCAGCGAATACACGGCCGCCCTGCTGCAGGTCCTGAAGGCCAGGGCGCCCGGCGTGCGCGGCGCCCACGCGCTGGAGATCGGATCGGGCAGCGGCGTGGTGCTGGCGGCGCTCGGCGCGCTCGGTGCCGCCTCGCTCTCGGGCGTCGATATCGAGGAGAAGGCCGTGGCGTCGAGCGCCGCCCTGCTCGAGGGGCTGGGCCATGGCGAAACCAGCCGGCTGCACTGCGGCGACATGTGGGCGCCGCTGGGCGATCGCCGGTTCGATCTCATCGTCGCCAACCTGCCGCATTTCCCGATGGCGCATCAGGCGATCGCGGGCCGCCTGCCGAGTTGGAGTTCCGGCGGGCCCGACGGCCGCGAGCTGCTCGATCCCTTCCTCGACGGCCTCGCGCGCCATCTGGCGCCGGGCGGCCGGGCGATCCTCACGCACAATGCCTTCGTCTCGCTCGACCGCTCGCGCGAGCTCGTGGCGCGGCATGGCTTCTCGCTCGGCGTGGTGCTCTCGACGCTCGTCTATATTCCGGCGGGCAAGCTCGCGTTGATGACCGCCGCCGTCCTCGGCGCCGAGGAGGGCCGTACCATCCATCGCTACGGGCCCTACGCCTTCGCCGACATGCACGTCGTCGAGATCGCCTGACATGGTGCGGCGCCTTCTTGCGGTCGTGGCGATGCTGCTCGTCGCGACGCCGCTGCAGGCCCAGGACGACCGTTCGCCCGATCGGGCGCTGGCCAGGCTGCTGGCGGAGGCGCGCGCGGCGGGCGACGCCGGCGGCTGCACGCGGCCCGATGCCGACCGGCTGGTTCGCGTCTACTGCGCCGGCCATATCCGCATCGGCGTGCGCGAATTCTATCCGTTGTTTGCCACGCGCGACGGCGGCGTGCGCGACGGCTACGAGATCGACGTGGCCGACGCGATCGCGCAGCGCCTGGGCGTCACGCCGGAGTTCAGCCGCGTGAACGCCGCGACCCGCATCCCGCTGCTCGCGGAGGACCGGGTCGACATGGTGATCGCCACCATGGGCCACAACACGCAGCGCGACAGCCAGGTCCGCTTCATCCGACCGCATTATTATGAGTCGGAAACGACGGTCGTGGGACCGCGCGCGCTGAAGATCGCGGGCTGGGCCGATATCGCCAACCATACGGTCTGCGCCACCGTCGGAAACGGCTCGAATGCCGACCTGGTCGACCACGACGTCCGCCTGATGCTGTTCGACGAGGCGGGGGTGCTGCCGGCCCGGCTCGAGGACGAGACCTGCCTGCTCGCGGCGCAGGACGACAGCTTCTTCGCCGAGGCCTTCACGCATCCGGACTTCGCCGGCCGCTTCGACCAGAAATTCGGCTTCGCGCAGGTGCCCTGGGGCATGGCGGTGGCGAAGAGCGGCAGCGACCGGCTCGCCCGCGCCCTCGATCTGATGAGCCAGATCTTCCATCGCGACGGCGTCTTCCTCGGCATCGCGCGAAAGCATCGCATCGGCACGGCGTATCTCGAGCGCGAGCAGACGGTCTGGCAACAGCCGGCCTGCAACAACGACGCCGGCAGCGGCAATCCCGCCTGCGTGCGGCCGGCCCTCGACACCGAACTGCCGCCCACGCCCTTCGTTGGCGCAGTCGATGCCTTCGAGGCGCGCTTCCGGGCGTTCACCGGCATCGATCTCGCGCTGCCCATGCTCAGGACGGCACCGGCCTGGTCGCTGCTGCGGAGCGGGATCGTGAACACGCTGATCCTGATCGCGGGAGCGCTGATATCGACCGCGGCCTTCGCGCTGCTGTTGGGCGGCGCGCTCGGCAGCCGATCCGCGACGCTGCACTGGCTCGCACGGGCCCTGACCGTGACGCTGCAATCCTCGCCGATCGTGCTCACCCTGGTCGTCGCCTCGACCTTCGCGCATGCGCTGTTTCCCTATTCGGACGCGGTGTCGCTCGGCGCCTCCATCGTGGCGCTGGGCATGGCCAACGGCAGCAATGCAGGCCAGGCGATCTCGGAGGCGATGGCGAGCCTGCGGGTCGAGGGACGGGGAGAGGCGGGCCTCTTCCGGCGCGCGCTGGGACGCTCGGCGACGCAGCTCATCGCCTTCCTGGTCAACGCCGCGAAGGGCACGCCCATCGCGAGCTTCATCGGCGCGCCGGAGCTCCTGAGCGCGCTCACCGACATCACCTCGTTCTCCAGCGGGCGGGTCACCACCTACTGGCTGCTGCTGATCTTCTACACGGCGGTCATCATGATCGTCGTGGTGCTCTGTCGCCGCCTGCAGGCGGTGCTGGAGCAGGGGACGGCGGCATGACCGGGCTTGGCGAGTTCCTGCCGCGGCTGCTGGGCGGCATGGTCGTGAATTTCGAGATCGCCGCCTTGGCGCTCCTGCTGGGGTTCGCCGTGGGCTTCCTGCTGGCGGCGCTGCGCCTCTATGGCGGCGCCCTCGGCGCCATGGCGGTGCCGCTGATCGCGCTGATGCGGGCGGCGCCGACCTTCGTCGTCATGTTCTTCTTGCTGAACGCCATCCCGCGCGATGCCGAGCTGTTCGGCGAGCCGTTCGAGCTTTCCGGCGTCATGACGGTGGCGCTGTCGCTGGTGCCCTATGCGGCCGCCTATGTCGCCGACAGCGGCCTGGCCGCGCTGCAGCAGATGCGCGCCGGCGAGCCGCTGGCGGCGCTGCTCTTCCTGCCCAACCTGATGCGCGCCTTCTTCGTCATGGTCATGTCCTCGGGCGCCGCCGCCGCCATTGGCGTCACGGAAGGCATTTCCATCATCCTGCGCGCGGCCGAGAAGGCGCCGTCCTTCGGCGACCGGCTGGTCCTGTTCGCGGTCGGCATCGTCTGCTTCGGCATTCCCCTGCAGGCAGGGCTGGCGGTGGTGCGGCTCCTCCAGCGTCGGCTTGGCCACCTCCTGCTCCGTACGCGCCGGGCGGCGGCTGAGGGCGGCGGTTGATCCGCCGGCAACCGTCGGCAGTATCTATGGCGATGCGGCGCACCTGGACCTGGCACTTCGATCTGCCGCCGGAACGGCTATGGCCCGTGCTGGCCGACACCAATCGCTTCAACGAGGCGATGGGGCTGCCGACCTATGAATTGGAGGAGACGCCGCAGCCCAACGGCACGGTGCTGCGGCGCGGCAGCGGCAAGGCCGCGGGCTTCACGCTCGAATGGGAGGAGAAGCCCTACGAGTGGATCCACGGCCGCTACTTCCGCCAGGGCCGCATCTTCAGCAAGGGCCCGTTCAAGTATTTCGGGCCGGTCTTCGAGCTCGAGCCCGAGGGCGAGGGCAGCAAGGTCACCTATTCGCTCGAATGGGAGGCGCTCAGCCTGGTCGGTCGGGTATTCGGCAAGCGACTCGCGCGTCAGGCGGGCGACGCGATCGGCAAGCGAATCCTGAGCGCCGTTGCGTTCATCAATGGCGAGCGTCCGACCATGTTCGATCTGCCCCCGCCCGTCCTGCCCGAGGGCGCGCGCGAACGGGCGGCGGCCTTCGCGCAGCAGGTGGATCGCAGCCCCTACGGCAACGGGCTCGGCGCGCCGATCGCCGATTTCGCCATGACCGGCATGGCGTCCGATCTGGTCCATCTGAAGCCGAAGCTGCTGGCCAAACGGCTCGGCGTCGCCGACCGGCCGGCGATCGAGGCGTGCCTGGCCTCGGTGAAGGCGGGCCTGCTCACCATGAAGTGGGACCTGCTCTGCACCAACTGCCGCGGCCCCAAGCTGACGGCGCTCGCCTTGAGCGAGCTGCCGCGCGGCGCCCACTGCGAGTCCTGCAACATCGATTACGACCGCGACTTCGAGCGCAACGTCGAGCTGTCCTTCGCACCCGTGCCGACCGTGCGCCCCTTGCTCGCCGGCGGCTATTGCCTGTCGGGGCCGATGTCGACGCCGCACGTCGCCGTGCAGATGCTGCTGGCGCCGGGCGAGCGCCGCACCGTCACGACCGATCTCGCGCCCGGCAGCTATCGCCTGCGCGCTCTCCATCCCGGCCGCTATACCGACATCGAGCATGCGGGGGGCGCGTTTCCCGCCTTGCGCCTCACCGACGAGGGCGTCGAGGCTCTCCCGGCGAACGAGAGGGGGAAGATCGAATTCGTCAATGACGCGACCTTCGAGGTCGCGGCGGTGATCGAGAACCGGAGCTGGGCGCGCGATGCGTTGACGGCGCCCGAGGTCGTGACCCTGCAGGCCTTTCGCGACATGTTCTCGGAAGCGACGCTGCGGCCCGGCGACGAGGCCGCCGTGGGCCAGGTGGCGCTGATGTTCACCGACCTGCGCGGCTCGACGGCGCTCTACGAGCGCATCGGCGACGCCGCGGCCTACAATCTGGTCCGCGACCACTTCGCCTTCCTGGCGACGATCGTGCGCGACCATGACGGCGCCATCGTCAAGACCATTGGCGATGCCGTGATGGCCTCGTTCGGCGATCCGGCCGACGCCGTGCGGGCGGCGCTCGCCATGCAGGCGCGCATCGCCGGATTCAACCGCGAACGCGGCGACACCCCGGACCGCGCGCTCGCGATCAAGCTCGGGGTCCATGTCGGCAGCAGCGTCATGGTGAACCTGAACGAGCGGCTCGACTATTTCGGCTCGACGGTGAACATGGCCGCGCGGCTGCAAGGCCAGAGCGAGGGCGGCGACATCGTGCTGAGCCGCGCCGTCGCTTGCGATCCCGCCGTCCGGCCGTTGCTGGAAGGCGTGCCGATGCGCGAGGAGAGCGTGATGCTGAAGGGCTTCGACCAGCCCGTCGGCTTCATCAGGCTCTTGCCGGGCTAGCGTGAGCCCCCGGTCGATCCATTGATCAGAATCCCGCCTGCCGGGCGCCGCGGGTTATCCTCCGCGCCATGCTGGAGACCCGGATCCAGGGCCCTTGAACTCGTGATGGGGCCAAAAGCGCGGGGGCCGCGGGAGACGCTGCACAGTGGGGCAGATCGAGCGCGGTGACAGGAGCCGGCTGCACATAGGTTCTGGCCAGATTCGATACGTCTGACGGTAACCTTTAGTAACTACTACCAGATGTAGTAGGTCCTCTTACCGCCATCCGAGCCACTGCGCTCGCGACCCCCTAGGTCCCGAAATGCGCTGCCAGCACGGCGGCGGCCTCGTCGTTGGCCTTGAGGCCCTGTTGCAGGAACCGCGTCAGCGAGAAGAAGCCGTGAATGGTGCCGGGATAGTTGACGTAGGTCGTCTTCACGCCCGCATCGACCAGCCGGTCGGCATAGGCGCGGCCCTCGTCGCGTAGCGGATCGAAGCCCGCGGTCAGCACGAAGGCCGGCGGCAGGCCCGCAACATCCTTGGCCAGCAACGGGGAGAGGCGCGGGTCCGCAAGATCGGCGTTCGCCGGCAGATAGGCCTTCCAGAACCATTGCATCAGCGGCTTGCTGAGGAAGTAGCCCTCGGCGAAGGCGTGGCGCGAGGCGGTCTCCCGGCTCATGTCGGTCGCGGGATAGATCAGCAGCTGGAACGCCGGCATGGCGTCGCCGGCCTGCTTGCAGGTCTGGCAGATCACCGCCGAGAGATTGCCGCCGGCCGAATCGCCGCCCACCGTGATGCGCTTGGCATCGACCTCGAAGCGCGCGGCGTTGTCGCGGATGTGGCGGAAGGCGGCGACGGCATCGTCGACCGGTGCCGGAAAGGGATGCTCGGGCGCGAGGCGATAGTCGATCGAGATCACCTGGCAGCGGCTCTTGTTGGCGAGCCGGCGGCAGGTCGAATCGTGCGTGTCGATGTTGCCGATCACCCAGCCGCCGCCGTGATAGTAGATCAAGGTCGGCAACGGACCCGCGGCGGCGCCGAGCGGGCGGTAGCGGCGGAAGCGGACCGCGCCCGCGGGCCCTGCGAGCGAGCCGTCCTCGACCGCGGCGACCTCGGGCGGATCGGCTTCGCTGTCGGCCGACATCTTGTCGACGGCCTGGCGGCCGATCGCATGCGGCAGCGATTCGAGCTTGGGCCGGCCTTCCTGGACGGCCTTCTCCATCAGGTCGAGGAGGATGCGGGCTTCGGTGTCGAGCTTGGACATGGCGTGACCTTCTAGTTCAGGGCGTGACCATAGGCGAAAAGCGCCGGCGCGCCACCGGTGTGGATGAAGACGATGTCTTCGCCTTTGCGCCAGCGGCCGGCGCGGATGAGCGCGATCAGACCGGCCAATCCCTTGGCCGAATAGACCGGATCGAGGACCAGCGCTTCGAGACGGGCGCCAAGGCGAAGCGCGTCGATCGTCGCTTCGTGCGGCACGCCATAGGCGGGGCCGGCATGACCGGCCACGACCTCGACCGCGCTGTCGTCGAAGGGCTGGCCGAGCCGTTCGGCTGCTTGCCGGCCATAGGCGAGGACATCGGCACGCACGCGTTCGGGCTCGGCATCGATATCGATGCCGACGATGCGCGTCTGCGGCAGGAACAGCCTCGCGCCGACCACGAGGCCCGCCTGCGTGCCGGCGCTGCCCGAGCAGTGCACGATGGCGGCGGGCTTCAATCCGGTCTGGGCGATCTCGGCCACGGTCGAGGCATAGCCGATCGCACCCAGCGCGCTCGAGACGCCGTAGGGCACGACATAGGGCTTGCGGCCCTGGGCGGCGAGCCGGTCGGCGAGCTGGCGGATCGCGCCATTGCGGTCGCCGTTCCACGGCACGTCATGCAGCGTCGCGCCGTACAGCCGGTTGAGCAGCGCATTGCCGTTGCGTTCATACTCCGGCGACGGCGGCGCCAGCCGGCCGTGATAGACGGCGAGATGACAGGCGACACCGAGCTTGGCCGCGGCCGCCGCGACCTGGCGCTGGCTGTTCGATTGCACGACCCCGCCCGAGACCAGCGTATCCGCACCCTCGGCGAGCGCCTCCTTCAGCACATAGTCGAGCTTGCGCAGCTTGTTGCCGCCGAAGCCCAAGCCCGTGCAGTCCTCGCGCTTGACCCAGAGATTGGGCCCGCCGAGATGGGCGGTGAGCCGCTTCATCGGCTCCAAGGGCGTCGGGAGTTGGGCGAGGCCCAGCCGGGCGAAGCGATCGAGAGGGTTCACGCGAGGAAGCGGCGGGCATGGGCTGCGATGTCGTCGACGCGTTCCCAGGTCATGCAGAAGTTGCCGCCTTCGATGACCTGCATCTCGGCATGCGGGCACTTGGTGTGCAGCATGAAACGATGGCGGCCATAGACGAAGTGCTCGCCATAGAGCATCAGCACGGGGCATTCGACCCTCTGCATGGTGCCGAAGAGATCGAACTTGCCGTAGGCGTTCACCGCCTGCCAGCGGTTGCGGCCGATCTCGAGCTGCGCGGTGTTGATGCGATCCATCCAGGACTGGGTCGGGTTCGCCGGTGCATGGTCGGGATCGTGCTCGCGCATGAAGTCGAGCGTGCGCGGCAGCGGAAAGCCCGAGGGATCGGCCGGGCGCACCTTCACGATGTCGGCGACATCGTGGCCGCCTTCCTCGAAGTAAGGCGTGTTGACCGCGATCACATGGCTGATGCGCTCCGGCCAGTTGGCGGCGAGGCAATAGGAGACGCCGGTGCCGACCGCTTCGCCCATCGCACAGGCCCGAGCGATGCCGAGCGCATCCATCACGCCCAGCACGGCGCGCGCATAGTCCTCGATCATGGGCTCGCCGGGGAACGGATCGGAGTGGCCGTGGCTCGGATAGTCGATGGCGACGGCGCGGAAGTCGGGCGCCAGCGCCTGCAGCAGCTCGACCATGAGCGCCGAGCTCTGCTGGTTGATGTGGCTGATCATCACTGCCGGGCCCGTGCCCGCGGCCCGCCAGTGGATGTGGCCGGCCGGCGTCTTCGCGAGACCACGCTCGATGGGACTCATTCGAGCTTCACGTTGGCGGCCTTTACCACCTCGGCCCACTTCAGCACTTCCCGGCGGCGGAAGCGTTCGAAGTCCTCGGCGGAGCCGCCGCCCACGATGCCGCCGACGCCGGCATAGGCCTCGACCAGCGCCTTCGATTTCAGGGCGTTGGCCGCCGCGTCATGGACACGCTGGCGGTCGGCCAACAACGACGCGCCGGGCGAGGCGAGGCCGTACCAGTTGTCGGAGTTCACCTTCGGGAAGCCCAGTTCGGCCATGGTCGGCACGTCGGGCAGCAGCGGCGCGCGCGTATCCGAGGTCACGGCCAGCGCCTTGAGCGCGCCCGTCCGGATGTGCGGCAGCATCACCGGGATGTCGAGGATGGTCATCTGCACCAGGCCGCTCACCAGGTCCTGGGTCGCGGGCGCGGCGCCGCGATAGGGCACGTGCAGCACGTCGGTGCCGGTCTCGCGCTTGAACAGCTCGACCGCGAGATGGGTGATGCCGCCGGTGCCGGCGCTGCCGTAGGAGAACTTGCCGGGCTCGGCTTTCAGGCGCGAGAGCAGGGCCTTGAAATCGTCGATGCCGAGCTTGGCATTGACCACCAGCACCTCCTGCACGCGCACGACCAGGATCTGCGAGGCGAGGTCTCGCTGCGGATTGTAGGGCATCTTGGACATCAGGCTCTGCATGATGGCGCCGGCCGAGGCGCTCATGATGCCCATGACATGCGCATCGCTGCCCGCCTTGGCGACGAAGTCCATGCCGGTGACGCCCGCCACGCCGCTCTTGTTCTCGACCACGACCGGCTTGCCCAATTCAGTGGACATGCCTTGCGCCAGGAAGCGGCCGAAGATGTCGGCCGGTCCACCGGCGGGAAAGGGCACGATCAGGGTGAGCGGCTTATTGGGAAAGGTTGTCTGCGCCTGTCCGGTGACAGCTGGCAGCGTGGCGAGGCCGGCGAGAGCGGCGCGGCGGGTCAGCATCGATTCCTCCGATTTCAGTGCGCGCGAGTCTGCGCTACTGACCGAAGCCCGTCCAGCCGATGAGCGCGCCCGCCGCGAGCAGCCAGAGCGGATGTAGCTTGAGCCGCGATGCGACGGCGGCAGCGGCGAGGGTGATCGCGGCGAAGATCCACTCGCGATCGACCGTGCGCGTGATCACATAGGCGCTCGCGGCGATCAGGCCGACCGAGATCGGGATGAGCCCGTTCTGGATCGCGGCTCGCCATGCCTGGTTCTTGAACCGGCTCCACAGGCCGAGGGCGATGATCGTGAGCACCGACGACGGTCCGAACACGGCGAGCGTCGAGACGACCATGCCCGGCCATCCCGCGACATGCCAGCCGATCAGCGGCACGACCATCATGTTCGGTCCGGGAGCGGCCTGGGCCAGCGCATAGAGCGCGGCGAAGTCGGCGCCGCTCATCCAGTGATGCACGTCGACCACCTGGCGATGCATCTCCGGCAGGATCGTGTTGCCGCCGCCGAAGGCGACCAGCGAGAGCTGGCCGTACAGCAGGGCGAGCGAGACCAGCGTGTCGTTCATGCGCCGATCTTCATGGTGGCGGCGATGCTGAGCGGCGCCAGCACCAGCATGGTCGGCACCAGAGGCAGGTGGAAGATCGCGATGGCGAGGAAGCAGGCGGCGGCGAAGGGCACCGCGAGCGGCCGGCGCCACAGCGGCAGGGCGATGCGGATCGCCAACGAGAGCAGCAGGCCTGCGGCCGCTGCGGCGAGGCCCGCGAAGAGATGGACGACCTGCGGATGGGACTGGAAGCGGACATAGATCGCGCCCAGCGCCAGCACGATCGCCGTCGGTGCGGCGATCAGGCCGAGGATGGCGGCCAAGGCGCCGGGGATGCCGCGGAACTTGAGCCCGATCGCGACGGAGAGGTTGATGATGTTGCCGCCGGGCAGGAACTGGCAGAGGCCGAGCAGCTCGACGAACTCGTCGGCCGTCAGCCACTTTCGCTCCTCGACCACCATGTGGCGCGCGAGCGGCAACACGCCGCCGAAGCCGCTCAGTCCCAGCAGCAGGAAGCCGCGGAAGATCTCGATGGTGGTGGGCGCCATGCGTCCGAGCTAAGCCCGGCTGGCCCCTATGTCCAATATATGTTTGGCGCGACTGCCATACGCATGGCGTCTGGCATCAGAACTCGACGTCGAGCTCCTCGAGCTCTTCCGGCTCGGCGCGCGCGGCGTCGGTCCATTCGAGCATGGGCGGCCATTTCAGCATCAGCTCGCAGTAGCCCTTCGATGCCGGATCGAGCTTCACGTCGTATGTGGCAAAGCGCGTGCAGACCGGTGCGTACATCGCATCGGCGATGGTCGGCGTCGCGCCGAACAGGTAGGGCCCGCCATAGCGCTGCAGGCATTCGCGCCAGATCGCCGTCACGCGCTCGATATCGGCCTGGGCGCCGGCCCAGACCTTGAAGCCCTCATGGCGCACCTTGAGGTTCATGGGCAGCGCCGAGCGCAGGTTGGCGAAGCCCGAGTGCATCTCGCCGCACACCGCCCGGCAATGGGCGCGCGCCGCCGGGTCGCTGGGCAGGAGGCCCGCGTCGGGCTTGATCTCGTTCAGGTACTCGCCGATCGCCAGGGTGTCCCACACCTTGACTGGGCCGTGCTCCAGGCAGGGCACCAGGAAAGAGGGCGAGAGCAGCAGCAATTCAGCCCGTGTGGCCTCATCGAGCGGCGCGACCTTCTCGGCGAAGTCCAGGCCCGCCATTTTGCACAGCAGCCAGCCGCGCAGTGACCAGGAGGAATAGTTCTTGCTACTAACGGTGAGTGAAGCCTCGGCCATGGTCCCGGGGATGCAATTTCCGAGCCGGGCGTGTCAATGCTTTATGCGTTTTACCAGGCTACCGCCGACCTCACCCTGCCCATAAGGGCTTGGGCGGCCGCGGCCGGCCAGGGCTTTGCGCTGGGCGGCGAGGCGAGTGCGGACCGCTGGCGGGCGGCGAGCGCGCTCTGCGAGATGATGAGCCGGGCGGCGCTGACGCACCGCCGTCCCCCCTTCGGCATCACCGAGACCAAGGTCGGCAACCGGATGGTGCCGGTGCATGAAGAAGAGACGCTCACCACGCCCTTCGGGACCCTGCTGCGCTTCGCCAAGGAGGGGGGCCACAACCAGCCACGCGTGATGGTCGTGGCGCCGCTCTCCGGCCATTTCGCGACCCTGTTGCGCGACACGGTGCGCGTGCTGCTGCCCGAGCATGACGTCTACATCACCGACTGGGCCAATGCGCGCGATGTCGGCATCTGGAACGGTCGCTTCGGCTTCGATGAATATATCGGGCATCTGATCCGCTTCCTCGAGGCGATGGGACCGGGCGCCCATGTCGTGGCGGTCTGCCAACCCTGCGTGCAGGCGCTGGCGGCGGCGGCGATCATGGCCGAGGACGACAATCCCGCGCAGCCGCGCTCGATGACCTTGATGGCGGGGCCGATCGACACCAGGATCAATCCGACCAAGGTGAACGAGCTCGCCACCGGCCGGCCGATCGAATGGTTCGAGCGCACGCTGATCAGCCGCGTGCCGCTGCGCTTTCCCGGCGCCTCGCGGCGCGTCTATCCGGGCTTCCTGCAGCTCACGGCCTTCATGAGCATGAACGCCGAGCGGCACGTGAAGGCGCAGATCGACCTCTACAAGGCTCTCGCGCGCGGCGACAAGGAGCAGGCCGACACGATCAAGGCCTTCTACGACGAGTATTTCGCCGTGCTCGACATGACCGCGGAATTCTATCTGGAGACCGTGCAGCGCGTCTTCCAGGAGCATCTGCTGGCCAAGGGCGAGCTCGTCTGGCAGGGCCGGCCGGTGAACCCCAAGGCCATCCGCCGCACCGCGCTCTTCACCGTGGAGGGCGAGCGCGACGATATCTGCGCCATCGGCCAGACGGTGGCCGCCCACGATCTCTGTTCCAGCCTGCGGCCCTACCGCAAAAAGCACTATATGCAGGCCGGCGTGGGCCATTACGGCGTCTTTGCCGGACGCCGCTGGGCCAGCCAGATCTATCCTTTGGTGCGCAACACCATATTGGCGAACGAGTAGGCCAGCGCTTAAATTGGCCCCATGGCCGATTTTCCGAAGAAGACCCTCGCCGACTGGGAGAAGCTCGCCGCCCGGGAGCTGCGCGACAAGCCCGTGGCCTCGCTCGACTGGACGACGCCCGAGGGCATCGTGGTCAAGCCGATCTATACGGCGGCCGATCTCGAGGGGCTCGAGACCGCAGGCGGCATCCCGGGCTTCCCGCCGTTCCTGCGCGGACCGAAGGCTACCATGTATGCGGGCCGTCCTTGGACCATCCGCCAGTATGCGGGCTTCTCGACGGCCGAAGAGTCCAACAAGTTCTATCGCGCCAATCTCGCGGCAGGCCAGATGGGCCTGTCGGTCGCCTTCGATCTCGCGACGCACCGCGGCTACGACTCGGATCACCCGCGCGTCGTGGGCGATGTCGGCAAGGCGGGTGTGGCGATCGACTCCGTCGAGGACATGAAGATCCTGTTCGACGGCATCCCGCTCGACAAGATGACTGTGTCGATGACCATGAACGGCGCGGTGCTGCCGGTGCTGGCAGGCTACATCGTGGCGGCCGAGGAGCAGGGCGTGTCGCAGGACAAGCTCGGCGGCACCATCCAGAACGACATCCTGAAGGAGTTCATGGTCCGGAACACCTACATCTATCCGCCCGGACCCTCGATGCGCATCGTGGCCGACATCATCGAGCACACGGCCAAGTTCATGCCCAAGTTCAACTCGATCTCGATCTCCGGCTATCACATGCAGGAGGCGGGGGCGACGCTCGTTCAGGAGCTGGCCTTCACGCTGGCGGACGGCCTCGAATATGTGCGCGCAGCAAAAGCGAAGGGACTCGATATAGACGCGTTCGCGCCGCGGCTTTCGTTCTTCTTCTGCATCGGCATGAATTTCTTCATGGAGGCGGCGAAGCTGCGCGCGGCGCGCTTCCTGTGGGCCGAGCTGATCAAGCCGTTCGAGCCCAAGAAGGCGGACTCTCTGTCCTTGCGAACTCATTGCCAGACCTCGGGCGTGTCGCTGACCGAGAAGGATCCGTACAACAACGTGATCCGCACCGCCTACGAGGCGATGGCGGCGGTGCTCGGCGGCACGCAGTCGCTGCACACCAACTCCTTCGACGAGGCGATCGCACTGCCGACGGTCCAGTCGGCCCGCATCGCGCGCAACACGCAGCTCATTCTTCAGAACGAGACGGGCGTCACCAAGGTCGTCGACCCGCTGGCCGGCAGCTACTACGTCGAATCGCTGACGGCGAGCCTGGTGGCCGAGGCGCGCAAGCTGATCGCCGAGGTCGAGGCGCTGGGCGGCATGACCAAGGCGGTCGAGGCCGGCATGCCCAAGATGCGCATCGAGGAGGCCGCCGCCCGCAAGCAGGCGCGCATCGATCGCGGCGAGGAGATCGTGGTCGGCGTCAACAAGTTCCAGCTCAAGGAAGAGCCGCCGATCGAGATCCTCGAGGTCGACAACGACGTCGTCCGCGAGGCGCAGGTCAAGCGCCTGGAGAAGATCCGCTCGACGCGCGATGAGGCCAAGTGCGTCGCGGCACTGAAAGCGCTGGGCGAGGCCGCGCGCAGCGGCACCGGCAATCTCCTGACGCTCGCCATCGAGGCGACGCGCGCACGCGCGACGGTGGGCGAGATCTCCTCGGCGCTGGAAGGCGTCTATGGCCGCTACCAGGCGACCGTGCGCTCGATCTCCGGCGTCTATGCCGGCGAATGGGAAGGCGACGAGGGGCTGGAGCGCATCCGCACCGACATTTCGTCGTTCGCCGAGGATGAGGGCCGCCGGCCGCGCCTGATGGTCGTGAAGATGGGCCAGGACGGCCACGATCGCGGCGCCAAGGTGATCGCCACGGCCTTCGCCGACTTAGGGTTCGACGTCGATATCGGCCCGCTGTTCCAGACTCCGGCCGAGGCGGCGCGTGCCGCGGTCGAGAACGACGTGCACGTGATCGGCGTGTCGAGCCAGGCGGCCGGCCACAAGACCCTGGTGCCGCAGCTCATCGAGGAGCTTTCGAAGCAGAACGGCGGCGAGATTCTGGTCGTGGTGGGCGGCGTGATCCCGGCGCAGGACTACGAGTTCCTGAAGAAGGCAGGCGTCGCCGCGATCTACGGGCCCGGCACCAATATCCCTGCGGCCGCCGCCGAGATCCTGTCGATCCTGCGGCGCAAGAACCACCGCCGCGCGGCATAAGAGTTTCGTGGCATCTTCACATTGCGACAATCGGGAGTGTAGGGTTACTTATCGGAGATGACCCTTCTCTTACTCATATCGCCATTCTGCGCCCCGAGATTGGACGTCAAAGGCAACGCGGTAAGAACGCCGCTCCGCCACGCCTCGCGCTCATCTTTTGAGCCTGCGAAGTGGAGTGAAACGTGTACTCCTTGGCTGGCGAACACCACATGGATCTGCGCAACTTCGAAACTTGCGACGACTTGATCATCCTGTTTGATCTCGTGGGTGAATTCCAAGAAGCGATAATTAGTAACGGGAGTTGCCGGAGCGAAGTCGAAGTCGAGACGCGCATCTGCACTGCTAGCCACGCGTATCTCACAAAGAAGCTTTTTGGAGACGAGATTGATCGCTTGGAGAGTTCGACCGCTGGTCCCGATGACAATGCTGGGAACTACGAACTGCGGTTGATCATCTTTCGGGAACAGCGACAAAGGTAGGGCGGTCTGTCGAGACAGTTCGTCGGACGACAAGAATGTCGTTAGAGCATCGAGCTGCTTTGCAATCGTCATGGCTAAGACTTTCTCGATTTTGTCGAATCGCGCAACTGCATCAGAAGGCCA
>Ga0335083_10005495_pt1 | contig 15970 bp, 10 predicted proteins | sample Lox_Sample_42_FD_206716 | JGI IMG/M metagenome (GOLD analysis project Ga0335083, IMG submission 206716) | Soil microbial communities from Loxahatchee National Wildlife Refuge, Florida, United States - Lox_Sample_4.2 | ecosystem: Environmental > Terrestrial > Soil > Wetlands | place: USA... | reverse complement strand
GCGCTAACGGCCATTTTGATCAAGCTGACGTCGCCCGGACCGGTATTTTTCGTACAGAAGCGCGTAGGACTAAACAAGCGTGTGTTCAACATCTTCAAGTTCCGCACCATGAGTGCCGAAGCGGAGCACAAGCTCGCCCAGCTCGAGCATCTCAATGAAGTCTCGGGTCCGGTTTTCAAAATCAAAGATGACCCACGGATCACGCCGCTCGGCAAGTTTCTTCGCAAGACCAGTATCGATGAACTGCCGCAACTCTTTAACGTTCTGAAAGGAGATATGAGTCTGGTTGGTCCCCGTCCACTGCAACTTCGGGACTACGAGCTGTTCACGCAGGGGGGACCGGACTGGCAGCGCTGCCGCTTCAGCGTGCGTCCTGGCATCACCTGCCTTTGGCAGGTGAACGGTCGAAGCTCGATTCCTTTCGAGCAGTGGATGGAACTGGACCAGCAGTATGTTCACCGATGGTCGCTGTGGCTTGATCTGCAGATTCTGGCCAAGACAATTCCGGCGGTCTTGAAGGGGTCTGGCGCGGCATGAAGTTGTCTTCCGCGTCAGCTTCAACGAACCTAGGGGAGAATGTTTTGAACGACGGACGCTGCGAACAAGTCGCGAACGCCGAGTTCGGGATGGGGGAATACTCCGGTCTCGAGGCCGGAAGGGCTGATTCTTGGGAAAACTACCTCACCGATGTGCCTGCGCTGGAGTTGCCGACCGACCTTCCACGCCCTGCAATTCTCACGCAGCACATGGGTGTTGAATCGTGCGAACTGGCCACCGACCTGGTCGACAGGCTGCGGCGTCTTAGTCGTGAGTGTGCATTTGAAATCTCTACGGTGGCGCTTGCTGTTTTCTCGATCCTGCTGCATCGTTACTCCGCACAACACAGATTTATAGTCTCCACGAGGTGTAGTGCTCGAGATGTGCTGCTGGTAGTGGCTGATTTCTCCGATCGGCCCAGCTTCCGTGATTTGCTATATCGGCTCACCGCCGCTATCTCCTCCGCCAAGGTAGCTGGAAACCTCCCTTCGAATTTGCCAGACCGGTTGAGAATCGAACCGGATCCAAGTCGTCATCCGATCTTCCAGGTAGCCTTTTCCGCAGATGCAGCACCGTCGGCGCCTCCCTCCTTGTTCGACGCAACTCCCGCAACTGGCCTTGATCTCTCTCTTGAACTTGCTGGCAGCAGCGAGCTGAGCCTGCGACTGCACTATAACGAGAACTTGTTCGAGCCCACCACGGCCGTGCGCATGCTCGACCACTTGCAGCAGCTCCTCACGAGCGCCATCGAGGACGTCAACCGCTCGTCAGCTGAGCTATCCATGCTCACCGAAGGTGAACTACACGAGCATCTGATGGAGCGGAACAATACCGCGCGAGAGTTTCCGCACCGATGTCTTCATGAGCATGTCGAGGTGATCGCCGCCAAAGCGCCGAACGCAATAGCGGTGACATATGGGAATCAGCAACTCACTTACGGTGAGTTCAACGCTCGTGCCAACCAGATGGCGCATTATCTCGGGAAGCGCGGCGTCGGCCGCAACGTGCGGGTTGGAATCTGTCTGCCGCGGTCTCTAGATTTTGCGGTTGCCCTTTTAGGCGTGCTGAAAGCGGGTGGGACGGTTGTCCCGCTCGATCCCAAGTATCCGGGTGAGCGCCTTACCTTGATGATGGATGACGTGGCGGCGCCCGTCGTATTGACGGAGCGCGGCATGCTGCATGGGACAGTTCCCGCCGGCACGCAGGTCCTATACGTATCCCAGGAACGCGCCATGATTGCGGCAGAGCCGCGCAGTAATCCCAGCGTTGGTTCAAGTCGGAGCGACATCGCATACGTTATCTATACCTCGGGTTCCACTGGCAAGCCGCGTGGTGTGTTGTTACCGCATGCGGGCCTGGTGAACTATACGATCGCGGCCGTCGAGATGTTTGGGTTGGGCCCGAGTGACCGGATGTTGCAGTTCTGCTCGATCAGTTTCGACGCAGCACTGGAAGAGATCTTCTCGACGTGGGCGGCGGGTGGGACGCTGGTATTTCTCAGGGAGGATGTGTCGCTTGAGCTCAGTGAACTTCTGGCTTGGGTAGCAGAGCAGCGCATCACCGTGATGGATCTTCCGACGGCCTATTGGCACGAGTGGGTGTACGCTCTGCCGAATCTGACCGAGAAGGTTCCGGCGAGCCTGCGGCTCGTGATCGTCGGCGGAGAAAAAGCGTCTCCGGAAGCGTATTCCACCTGGCATAGGTTGGTAGGGAACAAAGTCCGCTGGATCAATACTTACGGCCCGGCAGAAGCCAGCATTGTCGCCACCGCTTACGAACCAAACTTGCAGCCTGGCAACGAAGCGCCAACCCGGCTTCCGATCGGCCGTCCGGTGGCCAATGCGCGCGTGTATCTGTTGGATCCCGATCTGAATCCTGTACCTGTTGGTGTCCCAGGTGAGTTGCACATCGGTGGCATCGGAGTGGCCCGAGGATATCTGAATCTGCCGCAGTTGACCGCTGAGAAGTTTATCGTGGACCCGTTCAGCGAAGACCCTTCAGCGCGGTTGTATAAGACCGGAGATTTAGCGCGGTATTTGCCGAGTGGTGATATCGAGTTCGTCGGCCGTCGCGACAATCAGGTCAAGATACGCGGGTTTCGCGTCGAGGCCGGGGAGATTGAATCGGTGCTCGCGAAGCACGCTGGAGTGAACGATGTCGCGGTTGTCCTGCGCGAAGATGCGACCGGCAGCAAGCGGTTGGTCGGCTATGTGGTCCGCAGCCGCCAAGGAACTGCCAGCGAGAGCGAATTGCGTGCCCTCGGAGTTCGTATTTCTCGAGTCGATGCCGCTGACGCCGAACGGCAAAATCAATCGAAGAGCGTTACCCGAATCGACGCCCGATAGGATTTCGCGCGGAGCACAGACGACGACCACGAACGACCCGCTGCAGCTTCAACTCGTAAAGATCTGGGAAGAGTTGTTGGGCCGCAAGCCGATCGGTGTGCGAGACAATTTCTTCGAGTTGGGCGGACACTCGTTACTGGCTGCCCGGCTGATGCACCGTATCAAGCAAGTGCACGGCAAGTCTCTCCCACTCTCTGCGCTGCTTGAGGCGCCAACCGTGGAACAACTCGCGGGGGCGCTGCGGTATGACTCGTCAGATCACTGGTCCTCACTGGTCGCGATGCAGCCCGAAGGATCAAAGCCGCCCTTCTTCTGCGTGCACGGGGTCGGAGGTAACGTCGTCGGTTTCCATGAGCTGGCGCGCCGCATGAAGCCAGACTATCCGTTCTACGGATTACAGTCTCAAGGACTCGACGGGAAGCGTCCTTTACACACTCGCATTGAAGATATGGCCGCGAGCTATCTGGAGGACATTCGTAGGGTCCAGGCACGGGGCCCCTACTACCTCGGGGGATTCTCGTTCGGCGGCGTGGTGGCCTACGAGATGGCGCGTCAGCTCCTCGCCCAGGGAGAGGAAGTCGGTTTGGTCGTGTTGCTGGATACCTACGCGAGCAATCCGAAGCCGGTGAAATTTACGGATTTGCTGAGTGATCCCTCGCAAGTGAAGCTCGGCCAGTTGCCCACGGAACTGCGCAAGAAAATTCGGCGCACAATCCTTGCCTGGCGCTTGCCTGAGGTTCTGAAGAAAGTGATGCGGACCAATGCTCGCGCCGTTGAACAGTACCGGCTGCAACCCTATAGCGGCAAGGCGGTGCTGCTGCGAGCGGGGGATAGCTGGCGTGTTTCGGAAGACCCCTACGGAAAGTGGGCTCAGCTGGTCGGGACACTCGAGACGTTCGAGATCGGTGGTGCCCACATGGATATCTTGCGGGAGCCGCAGGCAGGCTTGCTGGCGGAGCGCTTAAAAAGTTGCATGGATGCGGCTGGCGCCAATCTTGGCGAGCCAGAGCTTCTTGCGGGGAACATCGGGTGAGCAGGGAATTGACGGACCGGGGAAAAATGGATATCGGAACACCAACGCAAGAAGCCGGCGGCTCCTCCCTCGTGAGGAACGTTGTCCGGTGGGGCAGCAAAGGCGGGTTGGCGATTCTGGATCAGGGGCTCATTTCCGGCTCCAATTTCCTGATCAGCATTCTCCTGGCGCGCTGGCTGATGCCCGATCAGTACGGTGCCTACGCCGTGGCGTTCGGCATCTGGATCATGCTGTCGCTGGTGTACCAATCGCTCGTGCTGGAGCCGATGGGGGTCTTTGGCGGCTCCGCATTTCGTTCCAATTTGCGCGGCTATGTGCGTTCGCTGCTGTCGATCCATGTCTTACTGTCCGTGGCGATTTGCGCAGTTTTGGTGATCTCGTGGACGGTGGCGCACCGACTCGGGGCAAGCGCGGCAACGACGGGAGCGCTCGCGGGGGTTGCTTTTGCTTCTCCGTGCCTGATGTTGTTCAACCTCGCGCGGCGCAGTTTTTACGTCGAGCTTTCTCCCGCACCGGCAGCAGCCGGAGCTTTCATCTATTCGGCGGTGGTGCTCGCTGGGTTGTTCCTGGTGTCTCGACGAGCGCTTCTTTCGCCGCTGACCGCATTCCTGCTCATTGGCGCCGGTGCGCTGGTGACGGGAATCGTCCTGATGATTGCCTTGCAGCGAGGCCTGAGTGGAAACGGACCCGCTCCCGCTGTCGGCGAAGCCTGGAATCGGCATTGGCGTTACGGGCGCTGGGCTCTGGCAAGCTGTATCGCGGGATGGCTCCCTTCGTACATCTATTTTCCTCTGCTCAGCAGCTTTTCGGGGATGGAGCAGTCGGGCCAGTTGAAAGCCCTGATGAACCTGACCATGCCCTTTGAGCAGATGAAGGGCGCGCTGCTGATGCTCGTCCTGCCATTTGCAGCCCGCGTGATGCACCGGGATGGCAAAGCCGGTGCCCGTGTTCTCGGCACAAGGCTGACTCTGGCGTCGATGGCTGGAGCCATTCTTTATTGGGCGGTCATCATTCCATTGCATAAGCCCGTGTTCCACATCCTGTATTCAGGCCGTTACATGGACGTGGCTTATCTATTGCCCGCACTCGCTTTGGGACAAGTTTTCTGGAGTGCAACCTTCGGACCGGCGCTGGCGTTGCGAGCGATGGAGTCACCTTCTTCCGTCTTCACGGCCCTGGCGGTCGCAACCGGCGCATCTCTGGTGATTGGAGTGCCCGCGACTTGGGCCTATGGGCTGAAGGGTGCGATCTGGGGCAGCAATGCTGCCGACGTGCTCTCGCTGGCCGCTCTTCTCTTCATGTTTCAACGAAAGCTCTCAACTTACGGTTCAAAGGATGTCTCATCGGGTTCGAGTTGGGTTGGGGCAAGGGCGGAAGTACAACGAGCGATGGCCTTGGAAACCCCCGAAGAAGTTTAGCGCGGAGCGAATGGATCGAGAGAGTTCATTCGCAAACCACAGGAAGCCTGAATACGAAAACGGGAAGTGAGGACACGTAATGCCAGAACAGAATAATGGCGCCAATAACAAGGCGCAAACCAGCACCGGTGCAAAGCAGAAAAAACCGACGACCGCGTACCGAAAACTGCGCAGAAAATTTGCACAGACCCCGTTGAGGGCACCGCTGGTATGGCTACGTCACCGGGGCTTGAACCCCGCCGATGTATTCTTCGGTGCGTATCCGAAATCCGGAACGACCTGGGCGCGCTTCGTATTGTTTGAAATGCTCTCAGGGAAAGCCTCCGGCTTTAAAGCCACGAATCAGCAAATGCCGGGAATCGGGCTGCACTCCAAGGCCTTGCGCCTTCTGCCTGGAGGTGGTCGCCTGATCGCCACGCACGAGTACTATCGCAAGGATTACCATCGATCGATCTACATGGTACGCGATGCCCGCGATGTTTTACTGTCAGAGTACGCATTCCTGAAAGCCCTCGATTTCTATCACGACGAACTGGATGAGTTCGTGCCATATTTCCTGTTTACCTGCGTAAGCGCCTACGGTCCGTGGCATAAGAACGTCACTTCGTGGCTGGATTCGCCAATTGCAGGAACCGACAATATGCTGGTCGTCCGTTACGAAGACTTGCGGCGGGATCCGGTGCCATGGTTTGCGCGGATGGGGGAGTTCCTCGGCGTAGACGTCAGTGAGGAACAAATCAAGACCGCCGTGGCAAACAACTCCATTCAATCTATGCGGGAAAAAGAAGACAGGGAACCTGTGAAAGCGTCAATCCGAGGCCGTTTCGTACGCGACGGCAAGGTTCGCGGCTGGGTTTCGAAGCTGAAGCCAGAGCAGGTGCGTTTGATCGAAGAGCATGCTGGCAACACGCTATTGCGACTGGGCTATCCCCTCTCTTCTCAACTCAGCGCCGAGGAGGCCACGGGGCCCGAGGCCGAGAGCAACACGGCGTGCCGGGTTTGATTCGGGCCGCTGGAAGACATCGATAAGCCGGTATTTTCATTGATAATGTACAGAACGATGGCAGACAAGGGCGGTACGTGGTTCGACGGAGCGGGCGCGATTTCCGGTTCACAGCCGGGGAAGCCGCCGGCGTCTGTTCTAACTGCGCGCGGGGCACGGGGCCGTCGAACCTGGATCGTACTGATCGCCGCCGCGGCACTGGCCACGTGCTCGGCCATCGCTCTGGCCACAATACCGGTAGAGTGGACTTGGGAAGTACTACGAATTCTGGGAGTCGTGCTGCTTCTGATGGGCGCATTTTACTTCCCGGTGGACGCCCCAAAGCCAGCCTTTGTCATCTGGTGGGTGATGCTGATCGGGGAATGCATCTTCTTCCGGGAAGGCGATGCCGATTCCAGTGCGAGAGCATACGCGGGGGCTTTCCCGACCGCTGCCTACGGGGAGGCGATCGTCTGGATCCTGTGCCTGCTGGCGGTGCTGCTCTGTTCGTTCCGGGTGCGAGGATTTTTCCGCGAGTTGTTTCGCGGGGATTATAAGTGGAATACATTCTTCGCTCTAATGTGCATCGTCTCGTGCGCCTACGCGCCGCGCTTTTCTTTGGGTGCGGTATGGGCTTTCAAGATCATGCTGGTCGTTCTGCTGCTGGGGGCATGTTCTGCGCGCATGCGCAATTTTCAGGACACGATATCGTTTCTTCGCGTCAGCATCTGGGCCTACGCCATTATCGTTCTGCAGCCGGTGATCATCGCTGCCCTGCGCGGGGAGATGTTTGACGAAGAAGGCCGCATGAGCACGATCGTGTCCCCCAACGCACTATCTCCTAACGCCGCCATCATGCTGCTTATGGCTCTTGCAATATTCTCCAAACGGAAGGGCGAAGGGATGGACAGGTGGGCCGTCGTGCTGGGCCTGGTCGGCCTGGTGGTGATGGTGCTGGCAGGAAGTAAGACTGGAGTTCTGGCTTGCGTGTTTGCCGGCACGATCTTCTTTATTCTTCGGGGACGGCTCGGCACAGCTTTTACGTATATCGCGGGAACCGCAGCGCTGGCTTCCGTGCTGGTGTTGAGCACCCCGCTGGGGGACTATCTTCACCTCTACCAGGACCGCGCCGGCGCCGAATCGTTTTCCGGACGCACGATTCTCTGGAGCGCGGTGATTCCAGAGATTAAGAACAAGCCGATTGTGGGCCACGGATACATGGCCTCGGAGTTTGTGATGTTTCAGGTCAATGCCGTGGGTTGGGCGGCGCCACACTTGCATAACGGATTCCTGGAGTCTTTGTATAACACCGGCTTCATCGGCTTCGCTTTTCTAGTGATGATCCTGTTCGTGATTCCGAAAAACCTCATCGGGGTGCTGAGACGCGTACCGAAGGATGAGTATTTGTATCGAGTGGCGGCGGGCTGCTTTGCTCTTTATGCTTTTCTGCTCATCAACGGATTTTTCAATTCAAGCTATGGCGGCAAGTGCACCGCGCCGTTCATGCTGCTGCTGGCGCTTGTCATCGTCAGCCAGAAGTTGCTGGCGCTGGCGCCGGTTCCGGGTCCGAGTCCGGTCGTGACGGCGAAGAGGTTGCCGTAACCTCATCGTCATGCGCATTCTGTCCGTACACAATCAATTCCGGCAATATGCGGGCTCCGATATTGTGGCGGCATCCGATGAGGCAATGCTCGGACAGCACGCGGAGGTCACCAGTTATACCCGCAATAGCAATGAGATTGCTTCCGCAGACCGCTGGCAGAAGGCGCAGTTAGCGCTGGACACGGTCTACTCCCGGCGGACAGTCCGGGAAATTAGCGAACTGGTAGGGCGCTTTCGGCCCAATATCGCGTATGTCCACAACGTCTTCCCTCTGATCTCGCCGTCGCTTTACCACGCGCTTCACCGTTTGCGAGTTCCTTCGGTGCATGTGATTCACGATTTTCGCTTGTGGTGTCCGAATTCGCGTTTCTATGTCAACAATGCGCCCTGTCAAAGCTGCCAGATGGGGAACTACCTGCACGCCGTTCGCAAGCGATGTGTGCAAGGGAGCGTAGCTTACAGCGCTCTGTACGCCGGGTCTCTCTACGTGAATCGCAAGATGGATTTCACGAAGAAGATCGGCGGCTATATCTGTTTGACTGAATTCGCCAAGAATCTGCTGCTGCAGTCTGGAATTCCAGACGAGAAGATCTACCTCTGCCCGAATCACATCGATACATCCAGCTTTACACCACTATACGGCAGCGGGAAGTATGTGCTTTACGTAGGTGGTCTGTACCGCGACAAGGGTGTGATGACGATCGCGAAAGCTTTCGCGCAGCTCCCGCATATTCCCGTGAAATTCATGGGCGCCGGGGATGCAGAGCAAGAGTTGCGCGAGTTCATTCGAGAAAAACGGCTCTCCAATGTGGAACTTGTGGGATTCAAGGGCGGACAGGAAAAGTTGGAGTACCTCCGCAACAGTATGTTTACGATTTGCGCGACCCACTGTTACGAGACCTTTGGCTTGGTGGTGCTGGAGGCTTTCGCAAGCGGTAAACCGGTAGTAGCGTCTGCGATGGGTGCCCTTCCTTATATCGTTCAACCGAACGAGACGGGGTTGCTGTTCGAGTCGCAGAATGCCAACAAGCTGGCCGAAAAGGTTCGCTGGCTCTATGAACGTCCGGACGAGATCGAGCGCATGGGACGCACGGCGCGGGCCCTGGTTGAGCGCAAGTACGATTCTCGCCTCCGCTACGCGTCACTGAACTCCATTTTTGAGCAGGTCATTCAGACTTCAGGTATGAATTAGCGCAGCCGGAGTGTCGCAAGACTGAGCAGTTTGGGTTTCTGGCCGTCAGTGCATCCTGCAACCTGGTTGGGCAGATGAGGATTCATGAGAGAGACAACAATCACTAACGAACCGCCCAGGGAGAGTCTGGAGGTTCAGGCTCAACACGGGGGGGTCTCCGCCGGCCAGCGGATGAACGATCACGTTCCCCCGATCTTTGTTGTGGGCGTGTGGCGTTCCGGCACGACGCTTTTGTATTCGCTATTGAATCAACATTCCGACATTCGACTTTTTTATGAGTCGGATTTGCCGGTGTTGTGGCCCATGTTTCGCTTTTCATCGGGCCGCAGGACGTGGGTGGAAAAGTGGGAATACTGGAACGCAGGAGTGAGCCGGCATGATCTTGATCCCGATCGCCTCACTGCTCCCGTAAGCTCTCTGGCCGAAGCTGCGGAACTTGCTGGCCGTCAGTTCGCCGCGGAAAAGGGTAAGACAAGATGGGGATGTAAGTCTCCCTCCTACTATGATCGGCTCGACTACCTGGCCCGCGAGTTCCCAAAAGCGCGATTCGTAGTGATTTGGCGCGATCCGGAAGAAGTCTGCCGCAGCGTCGTAAATGCGGCGTCGTCGGCACTCTGGTTTACCAGGCCGGGTACGACTCACAAGGCTCTGCTGGCTTCGTTGATTCTGAAGAAGCAGGTGGAGAAGCTCCAGTCGATGGGAGCATACGTTCACCAGCTTCATTTCCGCGATCTGACCGGCGACACCACGAATACAATGCGGGGTATTTGCGAATTTTTAGAAGTGCCGTTTGAACCTGCGATGACCGCTCTGGATCGAGCCGACCGTGGGGCAGTATTCGAAGGCGCTCATCACACCCTGGCCAAAGGCAATCAGATCATCGCCCAGAAAGAGCGCAAAGACTCCCTCTCCCGGGAGATGAAGGACAAGATTCATCGCTATAAAGCGCTCTGGAGGGCGCAGTTTGGCGACACCTGGTTCTTGTCCCGTCGATTCTCCGAAACCGACGTGGCCAAACCCGGAATCCGGGAACGCATCGGTGACTGCCTCAAGCTGAGCGCCCTGCGTACATGGGATATCGCACCACGGATCGTTTTCTCTCTGCTTCCGTTGTCTGCATGGCAGACCTACCGGCGCCTGAAGTACAAAGACGCGCAATGGGTTCACCATCAGATCACAAACAAGCCCACAACATTGCGAAGCCCCGCATCGCATGCCGCCGGCGAAGCGTGTGTCGTGCGGATGGGAAAGATTCGCTTGCAATCGATGGATATCGATCGCCTGTTGTCTACCAGCGGCAGCGAATTGAAGCATGTTGTGACGGTGAACGCCGAAATCTTCACCTATGCTCACGAAAATCCGGCCTTGGAGACTGTTTTGAGACGCTCGGTAAACACCATCGACGGGCGCATCGTTCACCTGTTGAGTTCGCTGCTGTATCCAGGACGGAAGTTGCGGAAAATGGCCGGTTCCGATTTCATCTACAATCTGGCGGACCACGCAGCATCCCGCGGTGAGCGGGTGTTCTTGCTGGGTTCTGACGAGGAAGCGAATCGGGGAACGATCGAGGCGCTTAAGCAGCGTTGCCCCGGACTAATCGTTGAGGGATACTCGCCTCCATTTTGCTCCAACATTCAGGACTTGGGATGGAACGAGGATATTCTGAGCCGGATTGCGAGTTTTCGTCCTGCGCACTTAGTGGTGTGTTTTGGCCCCATCAAGCAAGAGATGTGGATTGCCCAGAACGCAAACTATCTGTTCGGCCTGGGAGTGTGCTGCGCCTATGGATTGGGCGGAACTCTGGATTTTGTCTCCGGACGCAAAAAGCGTGCACCCAAGTGGATGCAAGTAGTTGGAGCAGAATGGGTGTATCGGCTGTTGACCGAGTCGGGAAGGCTCGGACGGACCTTCAAGATGTTCAAGATGCCTTACTTTGCGCTCAGGTTCTATAAGCGCGAGATCGAGTTCTCGCCCGGCGCAGGGGCATCGAGCCTCGCGTCTCAAACCGGGGTCAACGCAAAATAGGCATAGATTTGTATTCGTCTCTCCCCCGTAAGTCCCCGAAAGGGTTTCAGCGCACGAGCAACGGTTCAAAGGAGACTTGAACTTGATGAAGAGCGAACAACTGGGGCAGGTGGGGCCGACTGGCCGGGAATCGAGTGCAAGAGAGAAATACGTGACGATCAGCGTCGACGATGGCCATCCCACCGACCTGCGCACCGTCGACCTGCTCCATAAATATGGTCTTACGGCGACGTTCTATATTCCGGCGACGAACCACGAACGCGTTGTAATGAATCCGTCCCAGATTCGCGATATCGACCGGCAGTTCGAGGTCGGCAGCCACACCATGAGCCATATCCGCCTTACCCTGATGTCGGCGGAAAGGGCGCGGCAAGAGATCATTGACGGCAAGAAGTTTTCCGAGGATACGCTGGGCCACGAAGTGGTGGCCTTCTGCTATCCCGGCGGGAAGTACAACCGCCGGATTGAACGAAACGTGGAAGAGGCCGGTTTTCTGGCGGGGCGCACCTGCCGGTATTTTTTAAACGACTATCCCAAGAATCCCTTCAGCTGGGATATCAGCACCTACGCGAACACCTATCCGGCCTATGTTCAAGTGCGACATTGTTTGCTGGAGTCCAACTTCGCTGGAGCCTATAGGTACCTGACGACCTTCAAAGCGCGAGTGCCGTGGGTGGATCAGTTTGTCTGTGCACTCGACGATGTTTCTCAAAATGGTGGAATGGCCCATCTCTATTTTCACAGCTGGGAAATTGATCAGAATGGTGAGTGGGATAAACTCGAATCACTGTTCAAGGTGATCTCCCAATCTTCCCTGACGCCCGTCACCAACGGATTTCTCTATCGGCGTTGGCACGAAAAACGGGCCATGGTCAGTTCGCCGCTTCCAGCATGATGGGTTTGACGCCGACGCTCACCGACTTTCCCGGTGCTAAAGGAGTGGCATTGCCAGCGAGGGATTTGTAGTCGACGTACTGAGCCGCCGGAGTGTACTGACTGTCGCCATCGAAAGTCCACGCAAAGATCGCGTGATGTCCGTTGGCCTCAACAAAAGGGCAGGTAATCACATTGCCGCTGGGAGTGCACACGGCAGTGAAGTGACCTCCAACCAGCCAGTCCATCATCGTGTGGTAAGCGGCGCTGTAATCGGCGTTGTGGCCGATCGTAGTGTTGAAGAAAAACCAGCTCAACTGCTGCGCGCCGTAAGAATAATGGATCAGATGCCAACGTACCATCTGCCCGACGCATTCGTCTGAAGTATATCGGCTATTACACGCAAAAGTTATCGCATCGAAATTGGTCTCGCTGTTCATCCACGGGGTGTCGCTCCAGCCCCCGGTGCTGTTTTTCAGATCGACCATTGCCTTCACGGTGGCGAAGCGCGGTTCCGGCCGGTTGTTCTGGAGGTAGAGATGGAATGAGAAGATATCGGAGAGTCGCCCGTTCTTATTCTCTGCATTTAACCAATCTTGCATCCAGTCGGTATCGCCCCGGTTGGCTGGTGGGGTGAGAACGATTGCTCCAGACACCTTACTGCGAACGAGCGCTACGGCAGGCGCCATGAGCTGATAGAGCTGCGGAACCGTGCCGCTCCAGTAGTGCCGGGCATTCGCTTCATTCCAGAGTTCCCAGTACTTGATGACATCTTTGACGCAGTGTTTGGCGGGTGAGCAGTGATCCAGCAGCGCGGTGACAAATGTGTTGAACGATGGACTGCCGTTCGGGCCAAGATCATCCGGCGGGAACGGAGAGCCCCAGGCCCGTTCGCACTCTCCTTTGGTAGCCCAGCATGGCGTGTAGCCGAACGTGTACATCGCCTCACGCGGCTGATGGGCGGCGATGGCATCGAGGTACCCGTCGAGAATTCTCCAGTTGTAAATTCCGGGCCCGGGATTCAATAGATGCCATTGCACCTGAGAGTCCCACAGTCGGATCATTCCGGGTTGGGCAACGGTGGTTGGCCACGTAACGTTTGGGCAATTCGTTGGTTTCCCAGTTCCACACTGAAATCCAAAACTGGATGAGGTCAGTACTGGGAAACGTCCTTTTTCTGGAGTTGCTGTCGAGGCCGATGCATGGCTTCCTTTCGTTTGTCCAGGTGCGGCAGGGGCGGCAAAGAGAGCTAGACCCAAACCCAAAACAAGAAGAGTGCTCTTAACCGAGCGGTACATTCATATCTCCTCAACCGAGCGGAGTAACGACAGCGGCATCGATCGTCGACAAGAAAACGATCGCTCCGGTAACGAGTATTTCACACTGATATAAGCCTTGTACGAGCCCAGTGCCGAGATTCTGGCGGATTGTCGGTACATTCCTTGTAGTTGGTTGCCCCTCCCCAGAGCCGTGGACGTGATGCAGATTCGAGTTGAGCCGTTTTTCGCTTCGAAGGTTGGCTCACGTTCAGGCAATAAGTTCGCCGCCTCGTCTGGTTTCAAGAACGGATTGGCGCCGCAAGTTTGACGGAACAGCCCTGCCCCCACGAACAGCGCACAGGAAGGTTCCAATAAGCTATGACGAACAAGGAGAGGACCATGCATTCCAAAGTACACCGTTTGCACGCTAATGCTGTCGGGCCGAGATCTGGGTCGACGAACCTTACATCCGCAATCCTGCGAGGCGCTGTCACGCTGGCTGTGCTTTCGGCGCTGCTGATTGCGGCTCGACCCGCCCAGTCCCAGACGGAGAGCGTGCTCTACAATTTCACGAGCATTCCCGACGGCGCTGGTCCCTACGGCGGGCTCACCTTCAATGGAGGCAACATTTACGGAACGACCTATAACGGCGGAGCCAATGGATTCGGTACTGTTTATCAGCTCTCTCCAAACGGTAGCGGAGGTTGGAATGAGACCGTGCTCTATAGCTTCTGTTCCGCGGGCGGCGGCTGTGTGGATGGACAGAATCCTGCCTTCTCGACCTTGGTGTTTGATAGCAAGGGAAACATGTACGGGACCACGTTTAGCGGTGGGGCGAAGGGAAAAGGCGTCGTGTTCCAGCTTACTCCCTCGGGCAACACCTGGAACGAAACCGTTGCGTACAGCTTTGGCGCCTCCCCGGACGCGCAAAATCCGGTAAACGGCCTGATCATGGACAAGTCCGGCAATATTTTCGGAACGGCTTACAACGGCGGCGGAGGTGGGAATGGAGCCGTATTCGAGTTGAGCCCCAACCAGAGTGGCGGCTGGACCGAGCAGGTGGTCTACCCCATCAACAGCCTCTTTGGCGGCATCGTGATGAATAGTGCCGGAGCCATCTTCGGCACCACAGCGACGAGCGTCTTCGAACTGCAACCGAATGGGACTGGCGGTTGGTTTCTGAGCACGCCTTGGGCCTTCAATCCGTCTGCCGCCGCTACCCAGGGCTCCAATCCGAACGGCACTGTTACGCTCGATGCCGCGGGGAACATTTACGGCACGACCACAGCGGGTGGAAAGAATAACTTGGGAGTCGTGTACAAGCTGACCCCGGGAACGAACGGGAAGTATACAGAACGGTTGTTGTATTCGTTTGGCGCGAATGGCACCGCACCCTTTGCGGGTGTCGTGCTCGACAGCGCCGGGAATATCTACGGCACAACCAGAACTGGCGGCAAGAACGGCGCGGGCATCGTATACGAGCTGGTCCTGAATTCCAACGGTACCTACGCCGAAAAGAGTCTTCAGCCTTTCATTGGTGAGAACGGAGCCGTGCCGTATGCAGGCCTGATTCTTGACAACAAGGGATATCTCTACGGCACGACCTTCATGGGAGGATCGAGCGGCTACGGAACCGTGTTCGTTGCGAACGCGCACGCGGCTACGACGGCGCTGACTGTTACCTCGTCAGTGAATCCGGCCAAATCGGGACAGGCCGTGACTTTTACTGCAACCATCACTTCCAGCGTTGGCCCGCCGCCGGACGGAGAGATCATCGTGTTTGAACCGGTTGGCCAAGCACCGATGACGAACGGCGTCGCCACCTACACCACGTCATCTCTGAACGTGGGCAAAACGAAAATCACGGCGGTTTATGACGGTGACTTGAACTTCATCAAGAGCACGTCTCCCAGCATCTTCCAGCTCGTGGGAAAGTAACCGCTTTGGTGGAGGACTGGAATCTCGCGGTCCTAGTTTGCAAACCTCGGGGAGGGAACTGTCGGTTGAGTTCCTTCCCCTAATCCATTTAACCAGCAGCAAGGCTGCGTTCTTATTTGGATTTAGGATTCTGGAGGCCGCTGCGTTTGTCTGGGAGGCCGAAGTAAGCGGGATTTAGTTCGGAAGTAACAGGTTTCTGTACGGCCTGAATGGCCACTTCACGACGTTGATTCTGCAGAATCTTTCGGACCCCGTCGCTGGCCTCGTTTAACGTTTCCACGTTTTTGGTGTCGAGTTTGTAGATGTAGTGCCCTGTGGAATCGGAGACAACCGGCGAGATCTCACCCGGATTCATATCGAATACGGTGGTGTGATGCGGTGGCAAGCTAGCAAGGCGCACTTGACCAAGGCTGGGATTCGGCGGGACGTCCATCAGCCCGGCTGCTGTGTAAGCTTCCTTTTGTAGCGCAAGAAAGCTCTCGCCAGCAACAGCCCGGGCGCGCAACGTCTCAGCCATGCGGGTCATTGCGTCCTCGGCTTCCTTTCTTTGAGCTTCAAGAATTTCGGCCGAGGCTTTGTTGTTGGAAGCGGAATTCAAGCTCTTGTGGAGGGGGACAAAAATCCGCTCCAGTGTGGCCGTCGCGAACGCGTCGGCATGAGCCTGATAATAGTCTTCGATATCCTTGGCCGGAATGTTGGCTGACTCTTCATCGATTTGGCGAACAAGTTCCTGGGACAGGATCTGGACCCGTGCGAATGCAAGGCG
>Ga0335083_10005494_pt1 | contig 15972 bp, 12 predicted proteins | sample Lox_Sample_42_FD_206716 | JGI IMG/M metagenome (GOLD analysis project Ga0335083, IMG submission 206716) | Soil microbial communities from Loxahatchee National Wildlife Refuge, Florida, United States - Lox_Sample_4.2 | ecosystem: Environmental > Terrestrial > Soil > Wetlands | place: USA... | reverse complement strand
GCGACACTGCAAGAACACGCGTTCCAGTTGGCGGCATCCCGATTACTTCCGCGTCTCTATCAGCGATTACCGCCACGCGTTGCTGGAGTTCCTCGCCGAAGAGGCTGCAGAGACCATCGAGAACTTTGGTGCAACGCTGCTGATCGGTGATCTTCGCTGGCGGCTAGCCGACAAGAGCATGCGGGCCTCCGAACGATTGACCGCCGAGATACTGAACAGCCAAGGTCTGCCCAACGCTATGCGAAGCAACGCGGCCGAGTTCAATCGCGCAGCTGAGAATCACTACCGCGATAAAGTGCGGCAGGCACAGCTTGGCGAAGCGCTGAGCCATCTACGCGACGATATCCGCGAGACATCGGCCACTGCTGATGGCGAGTTCCGGGCGATGATGCGCCACGGCGTGCGCGTCCAGGATCCCCTGCGGCTTCTCGACGGTGCTAGCCAACGCCTGATGAGCGATGAACTCACTGCGGCCGAACTGGAGTCGCTGCTCAATCTGCTGCTGGTGTTTTCCGCCACTGAAAGCGATCAGGCGCATGGCGTGACGCGCAACGAAAGCATGATTCACAAGGTATGACACACGAATACATCGTCCGGGAAACCGGAGAAATCGCGCGCGAACGTCTGGTAGGCGACCGCACGGTACGCGCCCTTTACTCGCGCAAGTTGGAGAACGCCGCCTGGGTCTCCAGGCTGGCCTCAAGCCGCAAGATCTCGGAGCTGCTGGGCTACCTCAACTACGACAACCGCCTCTCTTCACGCGCTTCGGGCATGAAGCGCTTTCTGAGCAAGAGCGGTATTGATTTCTCGGAACTGGTCGACGATCCTTCGAATCTCGATACCGCACGGCAGATGTTTGAGCGCAAGATTCGCTATTGGGAGTGCCGGCCGCTGCCCACCGTCAGCTCTTGCGTGGTTTGTCCCGCGGACTCACGCGTGGCCGTGGGTTCGATGTCGGCAACCTCGAAGCTGCTGATCAAGGAAAAATTCTTTGCCTTCCCCGAACTGCTGGGCGGCCCGCGCGTTCGCTGGACACGTGAGTTCAAAGACGGCGATTACGCTGTCTTCCGCCTTACGCCGGAAAAGTACCACTACACTCACGCGCCGGTGGCGGGGGTCGTCGCCGATTTCTACGCCGTCGATGGACGCTACCACTCGTGCAATCCCAACGCGACCGCCAAGCTGATCACGCCGCACTCCAAGAACAAGCGCGTAGTCACCATCGTGGACACCGACTGTGCCGGTGGAACCAACGTTGGCTTCGTGGCGATGATAGAGGTGGTGGCGCTCATGATCGGCCAGATCGATCAGCGCTACAGCGATTATCAGTACGATGATCCGCGGACGATCGAAAAGGGCATGATGTTGCGCTTAGGCGCTCCTAAAGCGTTATTTCGCCCCGGCAGCAGCACGGTCGTTCTACTGTTCCAACGCGACCGGGTTCGGTTCGCCGAAGATCTGGTTAGCAATCAGCAGCGAAGCGAAGTACGCAGCCGCTATTCCAAAGCCTTTGGGCAGGCGCTGGTCGAGACTGATGTGGCGGTCCGCTCTCTGCTCGCTTCACCTCGCAAGAAGAGGAGCGCGTCATGATGAACGCCGCTTTCGTTACCACGCTGGCTGCCCTCATGGCCGCGCTGCTGTTTTGGGGTTTCCGCACCCTTCCTGAAGAGCGCTGGCAGATGATCGCTGCTGTGCCTGTCTCGAAAGGCCGCGACGGTGGCTGGCGGGGCATGAACCTCACCTTCTACGGATTCTTCAGCGCGACGGGAAGCGTTTTCGGCATCGGCATGGCAATCCTGCTCCTGGCATCGGTCCACGTGTCGATGCTGGTGGCCTTCTTCCTCGTCGCCGGGATGCTGGTGCTCTGCCTGCCGGCGTCGCGCCTGGTTGCAGCCATCGTCGAGAAGAAAAGCGCTACTTACACGATTGCCGGCGCCGCATTCGTAGCCGCTATGTTGTTACCGCCCATCGTCTGGCTTGGCGCGCAGTACCTGCCTGCGTGGGGACTGACGCTGTACGCCTTGCCGGCGCTGGCCGCCGCCATGATCGCCTACGCGCTGGCGGAAGCCATTGGCCGACTTGCCTGTATGAGTTTCGGATGCTGCTATGGCATTCCGCTGCGCGACACCTCTCCCCGGTTGGCGCGCATCTTTCGCCGCTTTCACACCGTCTTCCATGGCACGACCAAAAAGGTCGCTTACGCGTCGGGATTGCAGGAAGAGCCGCTCATCCCGGTTCAGGCGCTGACGTCGATTGTCTTTACGTTGTCGGGATTCGTTGGCTTGGTGCTGTTTCTGGCGCAGAGCTGGCGTCTCGCCCTGCTGGTTCCCGCTGTCGGTACCTGGGGATGGCGGGCCGTTGCCGAAAACCTGCGTGCTGATCATCGCGGCCACTCGCGCATCTCGGTCTATCAGGTGATGAGCCTGATCGCGATGGCATATCTCGCCATGGCCGCTCTGCTTTTGCCTGCCAGCGGACCCGCGCCCGATGTCATGGCTGGGTTGTCCGAGCTGGCAACTTTGCCCGTGATCCTGGTGTTGCAGAGCCTGTGGGTGCTGCTGTTTCTGTTCTACGGGCGCAGCCAGGTGACTGCGTCAGTGGTGTCGTTCCATGTGGTGGCTGAGCGTACTTAGAAGCAGGTCTACTTCAACTCCGCCGCGACGATCGCGTCAGCCTCGATTTCCACCAGCATTTCCGGTGACACAAACGATGTCACCTGAACCATGGTAGCCGCCGGACGAATGTTGGTGAAGATCTCTCCATGCGCACGCGCCGCTTCTTCCCAGCGGCTGATGTCGGTTACGAAGGTACGAGTGCGCACTACATCGCGAAAGCTCGCGCCCGCTTGCTCGAGTGCGGCTCCGATGTTTTTCAGGGTTTGCACGGCCTGAGCGTACATATCGTTTCCACCAACGATCTTGCCGTCAGGTCCGGTGGCGACTGTTCCCGCAACTGAGACAAAGGGCCCGACCTTCACCGCGCGGGAGAAGCCCACCTTGGGCTCGTACGGTGAGTTACCTGCGATGTTCTGACGCTCCATGATTTCCTCTCACGGCTGGATGCCGTTCAGGCTACGATTCGGCGATTTCGCACAACAGAATATTGGCTGTCGCCCGCAACGTTTACTGACAGATGCCGTCGCTGACAACAGTCCTGCCATTCTGACAGCAACCAGAGCCACATGAACAGTGTTCTAAGTAATCGGAAGGCATTGCACCGCCGGCCGCGGCAGCTTGTTGTTTGCAGGGTCGATCGGTGGAACACCAGTATCTTTGCGAATACATCGCAACGGGAATTTGTTGCGCGCAAGGGCAAACTGGTTTATCAAGGCCATCAATGCATCGTCGGCCGTCAATGTGGGCAGCCCGTTACGCGGGCTGGAGGGCACAAACCAGACCATGATTCCGGAATCGCATCCCTTGCAGGACCTATTCGTTGAACTCGTCCACCATCATTTCGACTACGACCTGGGTTTGCGCGATGACGCCGTGCAGGACTACATTGCCGGCATCCTAACCGAGTTTTGCGAGTGCGACCAGTTGTTCAAAATCCGTAATGCAAACGACCGTCCCTTGCAAGACGTGGGGGAGATGCTGCTGGAAGCCGATCCGGTTTATGGACCTGCGCCGTCGTTCGATCGCGAGCGACAAGTGCGCAAGCACATCGGTGACTTCACGCTGTTCCTTTCCGGCATGTTTCCCGAGAGCATCAATCACTACCGGTTGCGCCGGGCGCGACTGGAAAACTTCATCGACTTCATGAAGGCCGGCAAAGAGAGCTATTTCATTGTTTCGAAATTCGATCAATTTGAATATGTGAGGCTGGCCCCTCTTTTCGCCAAGCTGGCCAATGAGTTTGAGTCCTGCGTCTACGGCTTGAGCCTGGTGAAGAGCGATCTCCAGGAAATGCAGCACCCGATCACCCAGCAGGCGAAAGAAATCATCATGTAGGCTGGGGCTGCCTTCGAATTATGTGCGTCAGTCGCTCTCCATATCTTGGCAATGTCGTAAATCTGTCCTCGTAAGAGCCGCTTTGCGGCTGCCTGCCTCAACTTCTCTTGCTAAAGTAGAAGAACGTAAAGCTTGCGTCTGAATGCCCGTCGAAGCGCCTGACACCACCGAACTTCGTTGTGTACGTTGCGGCAGAGTCATGCCGGAAGGGAGCTACTGGTGCCCTTCTTGCGGCAAGTTGAACGTAAGCCTGCGAGTACGAATTGTCTTTGTCCTTCTCATTTTCTTCATCATTGCCGGGGTCGGTTTAACCAAGTGGTACGTGTCTTACTTACGAGGGCTCGAGTCGTCACTGGCACAACGTTGGTTCTCCCGTGGCGAGCAGGCGATGGCAATGAATTATCCGGCCGTTGCCATCGACGATTACCACAATGCGCTCGGGTACGACGAAAATAACCCCCGCTATCGCCTGAAGTTGGCGGAAGCTCTAATGAAGGAGGGGCGGCTCTCCGAGGCGCGCGCTTACCTGATGACTCTGTGGTCACAGGATCCGGCGGACGCCCAAGTAAACCTCGATCTGGCTCGTCTCTATGCTCAGCAGAACAAACCCGACCGGGTGGCACGCTATTACCGCTCAGCGATTGATGGGGTATGGAACGACAATCCGTTGCAGCGCCGCACCGAAACTCGTTTTGAGCTGGTCCAATACCTGACTCAAAGCGGCGAGCGGGCCCGCGCTGTCGCCGAGCTCATTGCGATTCAGGCGGATTCGCCGGAGGATCCACAGACTCAGATAAAGGTAGGGAGTTTTCTGCTTCAGTTGGGAGAAAGTTCGCGCGCGGCGAAGTCCTTTGATGCGGTGCTCCAGATGAATGGCGACAATGTTGACGCCCTGACTGGGGCAGGGCAGGCCGCGCTGAACATGGGCGATTATCGCAAGGCAGTGGGCATGCTCACCGTCGCTGACAATCTCGCCGGCGGGAAGGACGGAAAACAGCAGGCGGATCAACTGGCCCTGGCGCACGAAACGCTCGAGACAGATCCCTATCTGCGCAACCTCGCTATCACGCAACGAGCCAATCGGGTAGCCGCGGCTTTCACGCTGGCGATGGACCGGCTGCGAAATTGCGCTGCGAAACAAAACATTACCCTCGCACCGCAGTCGCCCGCAGCGGTGTCGAAGAGCGCCAACCCGCCTCTGCCGACCAAGAAGAATGGCTACGCGTCGCAAACCGTGCCGGCCGGAGCCCCCAATTCGCTGCAATTGTTATATGAGAGCGGGCTTCAAAAACAGCAATCCGCGAAAGCTGACGCCCTGCGCAAGAATCCCGACGCCATGGGACCGACGATGGACTTTGTCTTCGACGTTTTGCGCACCACAGAAGGCAGCTGTCCTCTCGAAACCATGCAGGAGCGGGCGCTGCAATTAATTGCCCGTCACGAATCGGAGGACCTGCGATGAGTTCCGAGACCACGGCCGCTGCCACCCCGCCGTCCGCGTCTCCGGCGAGCAAACCCACTGTTTCCACCCCTACTCGTCGCAAATATTGGGATGCACTGCGCGGCATGCTCTCGCCGGAGCGTTTCAGCGTCCGCGAAGAGCAGATGTTTCTGGTTGTGGCTGTGATGATCGGCCTCCTGTCCGGCCTGGCGGTGGTCTGCTTCCGCATCTGTATTGAGCTGATCCGTATCAAGCTTCTGGGGAGCGGCCTTCGCCCTGGACCGCCACGCGTATTTCTGGCCCCTGCTCTAACAGGTCTGGTGATCGCTTTTCTGGTGATCAAGCTCTTCCCGCGGGCGCGCGGCAGCGGCGTGAATCAAACCAAGGCCGCCTTGTACATCTACGACGGCTACATCCCGTTTTCGACCATCATCGGCAAGTTCATCACCGCAGCCCTGGCAATCGGCAGCGGAGCACCGCTCGGCCCGGAAGACCCGTCGCTTCAAATCGGCGCCGGGATCGCTTCCAGCGTGGGGCGGCAACTCCGAATGTCGCGCGAGAAGCTGCGGCTGATCGCCCCGGTGGGAGCGGCAGCAGGTCTGGCCGCCGCGTTCAGCGCGCCGATTACTGCCGTGCTGTTTGTCATCGAAGAAGTCATCGGGCGCTGGACCGCCGGCATTCTCGGTGCGGTAGTTCTGGCTGCTATCTCGAGTGCTATCGTGTCGCGCTGGTTTCTCGGAGACGAGCCGCTATTTCGAGTTCCGGCGTACCACCTGGAGCATATCGGCGAGCTGGGCGCGTACGCCGTAATGGGAGTCGTTGGCGGCATCGCTTCGCTCTTGTTCGTGAAGTACATCAGCTATCTGCGGCCTCGGCTGGCCCGCTTGCCTTCCTGGACGCGCTGGTTCCAGCCTGCTGCGGCCGGTCTCATCGTCGGCCTGGTTGGCATTCGCTATCCCCAAATCATGGGTGCCGGCTACACCTATATCGACCAGGCGATGCACGAGCAGTTCACCTGGCAGGTACTGTTGATTCTCGGCGCCCTGAAGATCGTGGGAACCGGCCTCTCCTTCAGCTCAGGAACCCCTGGCGGCCTCTTTGCGCCCGTACTTTTCATGGGTGCGATGATCGGCGGGGCGGTGGGAATGGTCGAGCAGCGACTCTTTCCGCAGCTTGCGATCCCGGTCGGCGCATACGCACTGGTTGGCATGGGAACATTGTTCGCCGGCATCCTGCGGGCGCCGATGACGTCGGTCTTCATGATGCTGGAGGTCAGCGGTAATTACACAATCATCGTTCCAGTCATCATTTCGAATGCAATTGCTTATGTGATCTCGCGCACCTTCGAGCCGACCCCGGTTTTCGATTTGCTCTCGCGTCAGGATGGAATTGATCTGCCGTCACTGGAAGAAGAACGAGAGATGCCGCTATTGCGCGTTGAGAACGCTATGCGCCCGGCGGTGGGCCAGGTATTGACGCGCAACATCTCAGTGCACCAGGCTTTGGAGCGGGTGAAGGGCTCTTCGCAGGAGTTCTTCCTGGTTGGCATGGGCGGCAACGACTGGCGAGGCGTCAGCCGAGCAGATCTACTGGCTCTGCCGGACAACCAGCAGCCACTGCGTTCCGTGCTGAGCCACCGTCTGCCGTACGTTCATCCCGACTTCACCCTCGATACCGCGCTGCGCTTGATCGGCAAGTGGTCCTTACTTCCGGTGGTGCATCGCGCCGATCTCCAGCAGCTCGTCGGCGTGCTGTCACTGGACGACATCGTTCGTGCTTACCGCGGCGCAGGACTCAGCGAGGATATTGCTGAGGAAGAACCTTTTCTTTCCAAGCCGACCACCTAAAGTGATAGCTCATGAAAAGACCGCAAGTTTATGTTTATATAGTACTTAAAAATTGCTTGGCTTCTCGCAGGTGAGGGAACTGGCGCTCTTCTGCACGAAATTCCGGCCCGTGGATGCATCGCCGGCTGCCCCGCAACTTCACCGGATATTTCAGGTGCAACATTTCGTGATAAAGGATGTACTCCACTGCGAAACGCGGCACGCGGTGGCTGTCGAAGACGCGACTAACCACGATGGCGTTGTGTGCCGGATCATAATGCCCCAGGCTGTTGCGCGCATGTTCGCGGCTCCAGGTAAGCTGCGGGCGTCCCAGCAAGCCGTGAAAGAAGCGATGGTTCAGGTCGTCGAAGATGGCCTCCAGGTCGTAGACCTTCCCTTGTGCCGAGTCAATTAACTTGCGCCCACGCACCTGGCGCACCAGATGCGCCTTGGCACTCATATCGTGGCTGCTGACATAGCGGCGATAGCGGGTCGCGTGAAGGCCCTCAATCGGCTTCTTGTAAATCTTGGCGAGCAGGATGTGCGCAATCGCTTCGATTACGCTCTCAGGCGCACCCTCCAGCAGGTCGGAAAACCGTATGTGGAGCACGCCCTCGCGCAGCCGAATGGTGTTGTTTACATTGGTAAAGGGATAGAACTCAGCGCGAAACTGCGGCAAAGGAGTACGAGGCCGCAACTCCCGATAGGTACGATGCAGGATTTCCTGAAGATTCGAATTCAAAACTTCTCGTAACTTAACACAGGCTGGCGTGAAAAACGCCGCTTGGCGGTGCCCGGTACCGAAGCGATCAACCGCCCGGTCCGTATTTTCCCCAGAGCCCTGGCGCGGGTGCGGAGCATCAACTGATAAGCCACCGGTGCTTTATCCTAAACCGGCGGGAGATCAGGTAAACTTTTCATAAATCAAATTACCGATGCGACCTTACCGAGCAAGCTTGAAATGCCTGGCATTCTCGGCCCTGTTGACGTGCTTAACGGTACTTCAGGTTTCTGCAGCTTCTACGCCGATCCCCACCCGCTATGGCAATGATCCCGCTACCCGCAAAGGGTTCGACTATTTCAACAACCTGGAATACGAAAAGGCCCTGAAAGAGTTTGACTCCGCCGCCAAGGCTCATCCGGACGATCCTTATGCGGTGAACCACGTCTTGGCAGGAGTGATCTTTCAAGAGCTGTATCGCATCGGAGCGCTGGACACTGAGGCTTATGCCTCCGACAGCTTCGTGAGCAAGAAGAACCTGCAGCCACTCGATCCCAAGGTGCAGGAGCGGATAAACCAATTGAGCGATCAGGCGCTCGCTCTCTCCCAGGCACAACTGGATCAGAACCCCAACAACGTAGATGCCCTTTATGCCCGGGGCGTGACTCGTGGACTTCGTGCCACCTACATGGGCATGGGCCAGCACGCGTGGCTGGCCGCCTTACGCAGTGCGGTGGGGGCCCGTCGCGATCATGAGCGCGTGCTGGAACTGGATCCGAACTTCGTTGATGCCAAGAACATCGTGGGAATCCATCTTTACGTCATTGGAAGCTTGAGCTGGCCGGTGAAGATGGCGGCTGCCGTGACCGGCATGACGGGGAGCAAGCAGAAGGGCCTCGCCGATCTGAGGGACGTCGCGGCGCACGGGACTCCCGACGTTGCCAGCGATGCCAAAATCGCCCTCGCGCTGTTTCTGCGCCGCGAGCAGAAATACGCCGAGGCGATCCAGGTAGTCGGGCAACTTCAGCAGTCCTATCCCAAGAACTTCTTGGTGGCTGCCGAATACGCCCATCTGCTGAACGCCGCCGGCCACGGACAGGCGGCCATCGCGGCCTACAGCAAGGTAGTGGACGGATGTAAGACCAATTCGTACTCGGTTTGCCGCATCGACGTGCCCGCCTACGGACTGGGCGAAGCGCTGCGCGGGCAGCGCGAGTATGAGCGGGCTGCAGAAGCCTACAACCTTGCAGCCAGCGCCTCTCCGGACCCCGAAATGCGCCAGAGAGCGACCCTAGCCGCCGGCCAAATGTATGACGTCCTGCACCAGCGCGATACTGCGCTGGCCAAGTACCGCGAGGTCATTGCCGTGAACTCGGGCTCCGGTACGGCAGACGCGGCTCGGCAGTACATGAAGCAGGCGTACAAGACACCGTAGCGAAGAACGGCCACCAAAGTGTCCTACTGCATCTTCTGGTAGTGCGAGGTGGTCGTAGTCACGATCATGTTCTTCGCGCTCATGTTCAGTACGGTTTTTTGCGCGTAGTTGGTGCCATCGGGCAGGCTGGCAAAATGCGTGTCCAGCGTGACCGCCTCACTGGGCTGCTGCATGTAGGTGTTCACCGACAACTGGGCAATCTTTTTTGTCTTGGTGTTGAAGGTGATCATCATCTGGTCGCCGGTCTTGTCGTAGTTATGGAAGGTCAGAATCGCGGTGCCAGGGACCGACCCCTTCGAGATTGAGGCGTTGCCAGCCTCGTACGCCTGCTTCAGCTTTACTGGATCCGGCGGAACATACAGGCCGAGCAATGTCTTCACCTGCTCCATGTAGTCCTGCATCTCCTCGGTTTTCTTCTTCACCATGCGCTGCTTGAAGCGCCCGCCCTGTGAGGGCTGCATGCCTTCGGCGGCGATCGGCGTCTTTGCACCTGGCCATCCGGGCCGTACTGGCACAAGAACTGCTTTGGAGGTTTCGGCTCGGCCTTCAGCGTGAGCTGTTGTGTTTCGGTCCACTGGTATTGGTGCAGCCGCTGCTGGTTTTCCTTCACCGACTGCTGCAGCGCCGCCATCCTGTCGGCCAGATCACCCTTCTGTTGAGCCTGCAGAACGAAGGAGCCAGTCGTGAACGCCGCCAGAGCGAGGAGAAGAATGCTGCTCCGCGTACATGTCTTGTTCATTCGGTATGGTCGCCTTTCCTCGAGGTGAGGTTTATTCCGCTGGTGCGGGTTTAGCCATAGAAGGCGCCGGCTGCGTCTCCGCTTTGGGCTTCTCCTCCCACTGCAGCATCTTCAGATCGAGAACCATGATGGAATAAAGCACCGGAACCATGAGCAGGGTGATGAAGGTCGCGACGGTGAGGCCGCCGATCTGTGCATAGCACAGCGGCTGCCAGAGCGGGCCGCCGTGCATCGCGAGCGGGAATAGCGCCAGGACGGTTGCGGCAACCGTGATCAACACTGGTCGCAGGCGGATAATTCCAGCGTCGATCACAGCCTGCTCGAACGGCTCGCCGAGTGCATGCATCTCCTCGATGAAATCAAACAGCACGATCACGTGGCTCACGATTACTCCGATCAGGCTGGCGATGCCCAGAAACGCCATGAAGCCGAAGGAAGTGTTCATGATCCACAGTGCGGCGAGCGCTCCCACGACTCCATACGGCGCGGCTGCAAATACCAGGAATGGCTTGATGGCGTTGTTGAACTGAAAGAGTAGCGCCAGATAAATCGCAAACACTGATATCGCGAGCACGACGGCGAGGTTCTTGAAGCCGACTTGCTGCTTGTCGTATTCGCCGCCGATCGACAAGCCATAGCCGGGTGGCATCTGCTTCTGCAACTCTCGTAGCTTGGGGAGAGTGTCCGTGGTGATCTCCGAGGCAATATGTCCGGGGGCCGGCCAGGCAAAAATCGACATGGAACGGAAATGGTCGAGACGAATAATGCGCTCGGTCTCCAGCGTATTGGCGATGTCCGAAACTTGTACCAGCGGGATTTTGGTGTTCGTCTGTTGCCCGTAGACGTAGAGGTTCTGCACATCGGAGAGCTGCGCTCTCTCATCCATGCGCAGGCGGGCCACCACCGGGATGTTCCGATCGCCATCTTGCAGCGTCGTTACCGGTACGCCGCTTAATGCGCCGGTCGCCGAATTGGCGACGTCGTAGTTACTGATGCCGGCCAGATTGGCGCGCGCCGGATCGATGCTTAGCGATACTTGCGAGCTCTCACTTTGCCATTCGTTGCGAACACGTCTTGCCACCGGCGTGCTGTCGAGGATATCTTCCACCTGTCGCGCTATCTTGCGAAGCGTAAGGATGTTTTGTGCGCTGTCCTTGGTGCTGACATCGGCCAGGCTGGCAATGCGAATTTCCACGGGGTAGTTGACCGGGTTGGTCTGCAGTTGCCGGTAGTCGCAGCGCACGCCGGGCAGGGAAGAGGAAAGTACCGGCTGTACCTGGTTCACGAAATCCGGCGTGATGTCTTTGTCTGTCAGTTGCACCAGCACCTGGGCGTAGTTGAGCTGCTTGGCTTGGGGCGAAAGCGAGAACCAGAAGCGTGGGCTGCCGCCGCCGTCCCAGGTGGTTATGTAAGTGAGAATGTGGCTCGGCGTACCGTCCTTTTGGGGATGCTGCTTCCCCCACACCTCGGCCTGTTGGCGAATGATGTCTTCCACCTGCTGCGCCGCCTTCGCCGTAGTCTCGAAGTTGACGTCATTCGGCAGCCACACATCGACATAGGACCAGTACTGGACATCGTCGGGAAAGAACGACGTCTTGAGCTGCGAGAAGATCAACCCGCCCAAAGCCAGGAAGAGCAGGGAAGCGGCCGCCACCGACCAGCGGTGATCGATGGCGAACCTTGCGGTTCGCGCATAAAAGCCGGTGAAGCCCTGGGCTCGTCGCTGTTCGATAGATTGCTCCGGCCGCTTGTTCGGACGCAGGATGTAATACCCAAGCAAGGGTATGAACGTCATCGACGCCAAACGCGACGCGACCAGCGCGCACGTCATCACCACCGGCAGGCTGTAGATGAATTCCCCGGTTGTGCCGGTGACCAGGAGAAAGGGCAGGTACGCGACGATATTGGTCACCGTGGCGTACATGATGGCGGTAGCCAGCTTGGTTGGTCCCAGCCACGCTGCGACGCCGCGCGGTTCCCCTTCATCCAGGCCGCGCGTGATGGCATCGCCCGCAACCACCGGGTCGTCTACCAGCAGTCCCAGAGCGATGATCAGCGAGGCGACCGACACCTGCTGAATGTCGATGCCCAGCAGGTAGATCATGCCGAAGGTCATCGCCAGGGTGATGGGGATCGATACTGCCATCAGCAGGGCGGGGCGCCACTGCCAGAAGCCGATGAGCGAAACCAGTACCACCAGAGCGATCGCTTCATAGAGCGCGTCCATGAAGAGGTCGATGTTCTCCTTCACCTGCACCACCTGGTCGGAGGTGGGGACCATCAGCACGTCGTCCGGCAGATAGCGCTTCACACTGTCCAGCGCCGTGGTCACATGTTTTCCGAACAGCTCGATCTGCTCACCGGAGCGCATGTTAATGCCCAGGGTGATCGCGCGGCTGCGGACCCATTTACCGTCGGTATCGCGCCAGGTCATGAAGTTCAGAAAGGTCGGTGGGCTCTGATAGGACCGCGAAATATCGACCAGATCGCGGAGATAGACCGGGCTGTTGGAGCTGGAAACGCCGATAATAACGTTGCCGATGGCATCCGCATCCGGGAACAGCCCGGACGGATTGATATTGATGTCCTTTGAACCGACGTCCAGCGAGCCCGCAGGCAACGTTATGTTCTGAGCATTTAAGACGTCCTTCAATTTGGAAGGGTCGTAGCCGTACTGCGCCAGCCGCTGCTGCGAGTAATCCAGATAAATCTGTTCCTGCAGCACTCCGGAGCGGGTTACTTGCGATACCTCGGGCACGCCTTGCAGGGTGCGCTGGATCAGGTCGGTAAAGTCATCGAGCTGACGGTAGGTATATTTGGCGCCGGCAATTTGCGCCAGCTTGGCCTCTGCTTCCGAAGGATCACGAATCACCGTCGCCTGCCATGCATCCGGAGGCAGCTCCTCGCGGTGGAGATGCTCGTCCATCAGCTTGTTGCCGAGCGCGTGCAACTGCTCGGCATCCAGGTGGGAAGAGACATCGGCCCCGACAAAGCCAGGTGCTTCGAAGAAGTGAACATCGCGCAGCGCGCCGGTAGCTGCGGCTTCCCCGATCAGCTTTTGGAATGAGCCACGCACCAGAACGGGCGATATCGCCATGGGGAACGAATAGATGATACTGAGGCGCGGCTGAGGTGCGTTAGCTGGTTCGGAAGCGCGGACGCGCTCGATCTCACCCCGTACCGCGCGGGCGCGCAGAGCGATCTCGGTCGACGATGCGATAGGGCTGGCGACGGTGAGCATCAGCGCGGCTGTATCGCCGAAGTTGCTGTTGAAGGCGATCGGCCCCGCCCCACGCGGCAGTTGCGAATTCAACTGCTGCAGTTTGAGGTTGATGTCCGAGAACTGCGTCATTTTGTCGTTGACGTTGTCGGAGAGCTGAACGTAAACGACGGCTTGCCCGGGAAAGCTGATCGAGCGGATGCCAAAGTCGGATGGGCTCGGCGCCTTGATCGTGCTATTGAGCGCAATCGCCTGCTCGATCGGCCGCGTGACTAACTGTTCCACCTGCTCGGCGGTCGCTCCCGGCCAGGGACATTGCGCGGAAGCCACCCGGACCGGAATGTCCGGGTCCTTCCGCTTTGGCATGTGGTGATATCCGTACCAGCCCCACACAAAACTCGCCAGGAAAAGCACCATGCCAATTTGCCGATGCTCGGTAAAGAAGCGCGCGACATTATGTGTGCCTGCGATGTATTCCGCGTCGCTCTTGTGTGTATGGGCCATGCTGCGGCTCTCCTGACCGCTGCGGCGTTCTGAGAACGGTTATTGAATGTTGCGCACGAGCTCGCCTTCTTTCACCAGCGAGGCTCCTGTCGTCACGATACGGTCCCCCGGCTTGAGCCCCTCCTCAACCGCGATCAGGTTTCCATAGGTCGGTCCCAGCTCAATCTCATGCTGATGGACCTTCACCGTGTCGCCCGTGCCGTCGACCAGAAATACGGCGAAGCCGTTGGGACGCGTCAGGCTGCGTACCACCGCCGTCAGAGGAATCACATTTACCCGCTTTTTTTCCGCTCCGGAGTTGATTGTGATGGAAGCGATCATGCCCGCCTTGAGCCGGTTGTCGCCATTCGGCAAGGTGACTTCCACCGAATACACACGGCTCTTGGGATCGGCCGACGGCGAAATGGAGGTCACGTGCCCCTCGAAGTTGCCCGGCACGGCGTCGGTCGTGATGGTCTCCGGGCTGCCCAGGCGAATGTGCTCCATCGCGATGTCAGGAACTCCGAACACCGCCTTCACCGAGCGCACGTCCGAGATGACGAAGCCGGCCGTCGCTGGCCCCACCAGTTGCCCCTCGTCCACATTGCGCTTCACGATCCAGCCGTTGAACGGAGCGCGCAGCTGACAGTAACCGAGCGCAATCTGCGCTTCCGAAACGCTGGCTTTGGCGCTTTCGATGGACGCTGCGCCATCCTGCATTTCCGCGCGTGTATTGTCGTAATCCGTCACTGTCGCTGCGCCGTTCTTGTACAGGACAGACATCCGGTCGAACGACAGTTTGGAGCGTTCGTAGTTGCTATTGGATCGGGCCAGTTGGGCGTTGGCCTGTTGCAGCTTCTCTTTGTAGTCGTCCTCGGAAACCGTAGCCAGCACCGTTCCCTTGGTTACCCAGTCGCCCTGGTCGATGTTGCGCATCTTTCCCGTGGCATCGCGGACCTGCCGGATACTGGCCAGATATCCATTCGACTTAAACGCCAGCTCTACCTGCTGATAGGGCTGTATGTTGGCCGAGTAGGTGTTCGAGGAGCCGGAATCGATGGTCTGCACTTCACCGATACGCACTGGCGTCAGGGAAGGAGTTCCAACGGCATCCTTGCGGCAGCCGGTCAGGAACCCCGCGCTGACGAGTGAGACTGCGAGCAGGATTGCCGCGCCGGATAAGGCCCCACTTCGTTGCGTCATATCTATTCCTCACCAATGGCTTTCTGGAAGCTCGCCTTCGCGCTCCAGAACGACGCCAGCGCATCATCGTAGTCCGAGTTTGCTTTCTCAACCGCCGCCTGCTGCTGCAGAACATCGCGAAGCAGCTTAGTCTGCTGCCCATATTGCAGCGTCACTTCGCGCAGCTTCTCGCGTGATGCCGCCTGCGCCGACTCGGCCACGCCGAGCGCCGCGCGCGCTTCCTTTAACGACCTGAACTGGTCGCCTACGTTGATCAGGATCTGGGCCTTGGTGTTTTGCAGTTCCAGCTTGCTCTGCTCGACGTTAATGGTCTTCTCGTTTACTTCGTGCTTCCGGCGGCCCCACTCGAATGGCTCCCAACGAAATTCCAGTCCTGCCGTGGCAATGTTGGTGGGAACAAAGGTGTATCCGATGGGCGTACTGTACTGAATCGAAAAGTTCAGGTCAGGGAGATACTCCGACTTGGCCAAAGCGCGCGCATTATCTGCTTGTTTGACCGTGATCTCTCCTTCTTTCACCTTGGGATTGTTCTCCATGGCTTTAACTTGCGCCGAAGCCAGGTCCATCTCTTCCGGCGAGATGGGCGCCACCGCCGCGGTGTTAAAAGGCATATTGATATCGCGGCCGAGGAGGTCGTTGAGCGTCTCTTTGGCGGTCTGCTCCTTGTCCTGCAGCTTCAGCAACGTCAATTCTTCCTGCGACAGCTTAGTCTTTACCTCTAAGCTATCGGACTCCAAGGCCACCTTTTCGGAGACATATTGCTGCGTTATGCGGTCCAGCTCCTGGTACTGCTTGATGGCTGCCTGGGTGGATTCAATCTGGTTCTCGATTTCGACCAGCTTGTAAAAAGCCTGGCGGACGTTGTCTACCACCGCATCCTTTTGTTCGCGCAGTTGCTGCTCCGCCTGTTCCACGGAAAGTTTTTGCCCGCGTATGTAGAGGTTGATCTTGTAG
>Ga0335083_10005493_pt1 | contig 15974 bp, 16 predicted proteins | sample Lox_Sample_42_FD_206716 | JGI IMG/M metagenome (GOLD analysis project Ga0335083, IMG submission 206716) | Soil microbial communities from Loxahatchee National Wildlife Refuge, Florida, United States - Lox_Sample_4.2 | ecosystem: Environmental > Terrestrial > Soil > Wetlands | place: USA... | reverse complement strand
CCTCATAGGGAGTGACGTCAGGCCCGAGTTCGTTGCCGTACAACGGCATGCCCGCCTCAAGCCTGAGCGTATCGCGCGCCGCGAGTCCTGCCGCGGGAAAGGCGTCGCCGAAGCCCGCGGCAAGCGAGGCCCAGACCGCCTCGCAGTCGTCTGGGTCGAGGAAGATCTCGAAGCCGTCCTCGCCGGTGTAACCGGTCCTGGCGATCCACGCCGCTCGTCCCGCGACGGTCCCGTAGGCGCCCGAGTAGTACGGCATGCCGTCGAGCGGAATGTCGGTGACCGATGAGAGCTGGCCGCAACCGTTCGGTCCCTGGATGGAGATCAGCCCGGTGGTCGCGGACTCGTCGGTGACCACCGCGCAACCGGAGCACCGTTCGGTCAGTTCCGCGAGGACCACGGCCGCATTGGCCGCGTTGGCGACGACGAGAAACCGCTCCGCCGCCTGCCGGTAGACAATCAGGTCGTCGAGTATGCCGCCGTCAGGCGCGCAGAGCATGGTGTACCTGGCCCGGCCGACGGCCAGCCCGGACGGCCAGCCGCACACGGCGTAGTCGAGCGCCGCGCCCGCGCCAGGGCCGGTCACCGCGATTTCCCCCATGTGGCACAGGTCGAAGAGGGCGGCGCCAGTCCTGACCGCGTTATGCTCGGCGGTTTCGCTGCCGTAGCGCAGCGGCATCAGCCAGCCGGCGAACTCGGTCATCGTCGCGCCGAGCCGCTCATGCACCTTCCGCAGCGGGGTGTCCCGCACAGTCGAGGTCACCCGCCTGATCCTAGCCGGGTTGGGTATTGACGTGGCATGGCGACACTTACCCCTGAGCAGGTGACCGCTGAGCTGGCGGCGACACCCGGCTGGCAGGCGGGCGACGGGCAGCTCACGCAGGTGGTGACCCGCGAGGACTTCCGCGACGCGCTGCTGTTCGTCAACGCGGTGGGCTACCTGGCGGAACGGGCCAACCATCACCCGGACATCCTCATCGCATGGAACAAGGTGACCCTCACGCTGAGCACGCACTCGGAGGGCGGGCTCACCGGCAAGGACTTCGCGCTCGCCCGGCTGATCAGCGACCTGGGCTGACTGTCCGCCGCCGCCGTTACCGCTGCCGCCGCGCGGCGGCGCCCGCGACGACCCGATTATGGAGAGTTATCTCCTTAGGTAACAGGAATGCTATTCGCCACGTCCTGTAATCGCCTTGCAGGCGCGCAGGAATTCGGGGCAGAATGTGCCGTCCGACCTCGAGCTCATGCCTAACCTGCTGAGCTTGTCACGGGCAGCACGGCGAGCGCCTACCCGGCGGACTGCGTGACCGTCGACCCGGCCTACGCCTGGGACCACGGTGACTACGCCGCGGAGATCAACACCAACTACATCGGCTTCGCCGGACCTGGCGTCAGGCACCCGGGCCTTGACGGCTCAGGCCCGGCCGAGGGCCCGAGCTCGGCCGGCGCCGACAGCGGCCAGACCGGGGTCATCGACACGAACCTGCAGGGCCCGTGGACCGACGAGACCGACATTCAGCCCACCCTGATGTACCTGGCGGGCCTGCACACCGACTACGTGCAGGACGGCCGGGTCATCACGCAGATACTCAGCGACCAGAACCAGGCGCTGCGCGACCCGCAGCTCACCCAGCTCGGCGAGGTGTACAGATCGCCCAGGCCGAGCACCTGATCGCCGAGGCGGAGGACCTGGCTGCTAACAGCTAGCACCAGGTCAGGCGAAGCGCCGGCGGCCGGGCAGCATGGCCGGCCCCCGGCGCTTGCCATTTCCGCCGCGACCGGCCGGTCATGGAACAATGGCGGGGTGAACGCCACTCCCGCACCCCCGTCCTCCGGGGGGCTCCCCCCGCAAATCCCCTCGGGACCCCGCCGGGACGTGGTCATCCTCGGCTCCACCGGGTCGATCGGCACCCAGGCGCTGGACATCGTCCGCCGCAACCCCGATCGCTTCCGCGTGGTCGCGCTCGCCGCGGGCGGCGGCAGCCCGGCACTGCTCGCCAGCCAGGCGGCCGAGTTCGGCGTGCCGGTGGTCGCGGTCGCCGACGAGGCCGCGGCACCGTCCGTGGCCGAGGCGATCAAGTCAGAGTCATCCAGAACGGATTCGGGTGTCTCCTCCACGCCCCGCGCGCCCGGTACGATGGCCGGTTCTGCCATCGGGCGCGCCTCCGGGGGGTACGGGGGGTCGTCCTCCCGGGAGATAACTGTCCGGGCCGGCGAGGACGCGGTGTGCCAGCTCGCGGCGCTGCCCTGCGACGTGGTGCTGAACGGCGTGACCGGCGCCGCCGGCCTGCGCGCCACGCTGGCCGCGCTCGACGCCGGCCGGACCCTCGCGCTGGCGAACAAGGAGTCGCTGATCATCGGCGGCCCGCTGGTGACGAGCCGGGCCAAGCCGGGCCAGATCGTGCCGGTGGACTCCGAGCATTCCACCATCGCCCAGTGCCTCAGGGCCGGGGCGAACTCCGAGGTCAGGCGGCTGGTGCTGACCGCGAGCGGCGGCCCGTTCCGCGGCTGGCCGAAGGAGCGGCTGGCCGGCGTGACCCCGGAGCAGGCGCTCGCGCACCCCACGTGGCGGATGGGGCCGCTGGTCACCACGAACTCCGCGACCCTGGTGAACAAGGGTCTTGAGGTGATCGAGGCGCACCTGCTGTTCGGCTTCGGCCTGGACAGGATCGACGTGGTGGTGCACCCGCAGTCGATCGTGCACTCGATGGTCGAGTTCACCGACGGCGCGACGGTGGTCATGGCGAGCCCGCCGGACATGCGCATCCCGATCGCGCTCGGCATGGCATGGCCGGACCGGGTGCCGGAAGCGGCGCCAGGCCTGGACTGGAGCACCGCCGCGACCTGGACCTTCGAGCCGCTCGACGACGAGGCGTTCCCCGCCGTGGCGCTTGCCAGGGAGGCCGCACGGCTGGGCGGCACCGCGCCCGCCGTCTACAACGCCGCCAACGAGGCCTGCGTGGCCGATTTCCTCGCGGGAAGGATTCCGTTCACCCGGATCGTTGACACGGTGGCTCGCGTAGTCTCAGAGGGCAACACGTCGCGTACGGGAGCGACCACGCTCGACGATGTGCTCGCGGTGGACGCCTGGGCGCGGGTTCGCGCGCGGGAGCTGACCCGCGGGTAACCGGCGCGGGGTGTTGCGCGGTATCGGCGGCATATTGGAGGAGCGGCGAAGTTGGACGTGCTTGGCTGGCTGATCTTCCTTGTCGCCCTGCTTGTCTCGGTGATGCTGCACGAGACAGGCCACTTCGTGATGGCCAAGCGGTTCGGCATGAAGTGCACCAGGTACTTCGTGGGGTTCGGCCCGACGGTGTGGTCCACCCAGCGCGGCGAGACCGAGTACGGCATCAAGGCGCTGCCGGTCGGCGGCTTCGTCAAGATCGTCGGGATGACCTCGATGGACGAGGTCGACCCGGAGGACGAGGCGCGGTCGTTCCGCCGCGCGCCCGGCTGGCAGCGGCTGATCGTGCTCGCCGCCGGTTCGTTCATGCACTTCGTGATCGCCGCCGTGCTGATCTTCGGCCTCGCGCTCGGCATCGGGATCGAGAACGGCACCACCACGCAGCTCGGCACCGTGGCGGCCTGCGTCCCGTCGAGCCAGACGGCGCTCGCCGACGGCGCCGCGTGCAAGGCGGGCGAGGCCAAGTCGCCCGCCGCGCTCGCCGGGCTTAAGGTCGGCGACAAGGTGACGTCGCTCAACGGCACCCCGGTATCCACCTGGACGCAGCTCACCGACGAGATACTCAAGGTCAAGCCCGGTGCTCCGGTTACGCTTACCGTCCAGCGGGACGGGAAGACGCTGACACTGCACACCACTCTCGCCACGGTGGCACACCACGGCAACTACCTGGGCATCGCGGGGACGTACGTGATCCAGCGGCAGAGTCCGCTCGACGCGGTCAAGTACGTGGGCACCGGGTTCTCCCAGGTGATCAGCGGCTCGGTGAGCGCGCTGGGCCAGCTGCCCGCCGCCGTGCCCACGCTGTTCAGCAAGGACCGTTCGACAACCGCCGGCGGCAACGTGACGAGCGTGGTCGGCGCCGCGAACGAGACCGGACAGGCCGTCGCGGCCAATGTGGGCTGGGAGTACAAGGTCAGCTTCGTGCTGCTGCTGATCGCGTCGCTCAACATCTTCGTCGGCGTATTCAACCTGCTGCCGCTGCTGCCGATGGACGGCGGGCACATCGCCGTCGTGATCTGGGAACGGATCAGGGCCTGGTTCGCCAGGCTGCGGCGGCGGCCGGATCCCGGCCTCGTCGACTACCGCAAGCTCGTCCCCGTCAGCTTCAGCATCTTCCTGGTGCTCGTCGTCTTCGGCATGATGCTGATCCTCGCTGACATCGTTAACCCGGTGAGCATCGGGTAGGAGTATGTGCGGTAGGGCCCGGTGGTTACCGCCGCAGGCGGCGCGAAGACCGCGCCGTCCCACACGGTGGCTGCGGTTAGGCAAACCCCTGGTGACCGTCTGGTGACGAATCAGGTTAGGCTGACGCGGGGGTCAGGTTAGGCGGCCGGACGGCCGAGCGACTGGGCGAGAATAGGGTGTGGTCACTGGGGAGGACCCCCGGACCCCCGAAAGTGGGCCGACGATCCCGACGGGATGGATACGAATGAGCGTTGACCTTGGCATGCCGGCTACGCCTCCTGCGCCGCTTGCGGAGCGCCGCAAGTCGCGCCAGCTGATGGTGGGGAACGTGCCGGTCGGCGGGGGCGCGCCGGTCAGCGTGCAGTCGATGTGCACCACGCTGACCGCGGACGTCAACGCCACGCTGCAGCAGATCGCCGAGCTTACCGCCTCCGGCTGCCAGATCGTCCGGGTCGCGGTGCCCTCGCAGGACGACGCGGAGGCGCTGCCCGCGATCGCGAAGAAGTCGCAGATCCCGGTGATCGCCGACATCCACTTCCAGCCGAAGTACGTGTTCGCCGCGATCGACGCCGGCTGCGCGGCGGTCCGGGTCAATCCGGGCAACATCAAGGAGTTCGACGACAAGGTCAAGGAGATCGCCAAGGCGGCCTCCGCGGCGGGCACCCCGATCAGGATCGGCGTCAACGCGGGCTCGCTGGACAAGCGGCTGCTCGCCAAGTACGGCAAGGCGACGCCGGAGGCGCTCGTCGAGTCCGCGCTCTGGGAGTGCTCGCTGTTCGAGGAGCACGGCTTCCGCGACATCAAGATCTCCGTGAAGCACCACGACCCGGTGGTGATGATCCAGGCCTACCGGCTGCTCGCCGCCCAGTGCGATTACCCGCTGCACCTTGGCGTGACCGAGGCGGGCCCGGCGTTCCAGGGCACGATCAAGTCCGCGACCGCATTCGGCGCCCTGCTCTCCCAGGGCATCGGCGACACGATCCGGGTGTCCCTCTCCGCGCCGCCGGTCGAGGAGGTCAAGGTCGGCATCGGCATCCTCGAGTCAATGGGGATGCGCCAGCGCGGCCTCGAGATCGTTTCCTGCCCGTCTTGCGGGCGTGCCCAAGTGGACGTGTACAAGCTGGCGGAAGAGGTGACCGCGGGGCTGACCGGCCTTGAGGTGCCGCTGCGGGTCGCCGTCATGGGCTGCGTGGTGAACGGCCCTGGCGAGGCGCGCGAGGCTGACCTCGGCGTGGCCTCGGGCAACGGCAAGGGCCAGATTTTCGTCAAGGGCAAGGTGGTCGCCACCGTCCCCGAGTCGAAGATCGTGGAGACCCTCATCGACGAGGCGATGCGGCTGGCGGAGGAAGCCACTGGGGGCGCGCAGGAGGCCGCCTCCGGCCAGCCGATCGTCACGGCGTACTAGTAGTTACACGACGATCTCGCCGACCCTCCCGGCCAGCGCCATGTGCGCCTCGGCCGGGAGCAGGGCGTCCGATACCAGGACGCTGATCTTGTCGACCGAGGCGAACGACGCCAGGCTGACCACCCCCCACTTCGAGTGATCCGCTAGCACGACCACGCGGCGTGCCCGGTTGATGAGTGCCCGGTTGGTCTCCGCTTCGGCGAGGTTCGGCGTCGTCAGGCCCACCTCGGGGTCGAGCCCGGTGCAGCCGAGGAACAGCGTGTCGAAGTGGAGTGACCCGATCGTCAGGTCGGCCACCGGCCCGACGAGCGCGTCCGACGCGGTGCGCATGCCGCCGGTCAGCACCACGGAGGCGCTTTCCGGCCCGCGGGGAGTGCCGAACAGGCCGGCGACCCGCAGTGAATTGGTGACGATCGTCAGCCCGGGTACGTCCGCCAGGCACTGCGCGAGCGCGAACGTGGTGGTGCCCGAGGCGATCGCCACCGCGGTTCCTGGCCTCACCAGGGACGCGGCGGCGCGGGCGATCGTGTTCTTCTCCGGGCGCTCAAGGACGAGCTTGTCCTCGAAGCCGGGCTCATGGCCACCATGCGAGCCCGGCAGCACCGCGCCGCCATGGACCTTCTCTACGAGTCCGTCCTTGGCCAGCACCTCGAGATCGCGTCTGATCGTCATGTCAGAGACGCCGAGTTGCTGCGTGAGATCGCTGACCCTCGCGCTGCCGTCATTCCTGACGGCCTGGAGTATCAGCGACTGGCGATGTCTAGCCAGCATTCACTACCCCCTCAATAGTGTCCGAACACTTAAAAGTATGACGCCTCTAGGGCATGTTCGGTTACGACCAACAGTGTCGGAAATTTCCTCATAACGCGAGAAAAAATTCGGCGCTGTGTGCCTTGTGCCGAATCTCGTTGCGGAAAAGGCCAAAGTGCAACGATGGGCATCGAATTAACGTCAGCGAGTGTTGAAGTGGTGGCGGGTAGTTACCTCTGTGGCGGCGACCCTGAGTGACGTTCCGGACCGTGACCGTCGCGTTCCGCGGGGCTCCCCGGCGGTGCCGGCGGGCCGTCCCGGTTCGGCCGATGGGGCAGGATGGGGGGATGCTGATTTCCCGCACGACGTGGACCGCGTCCGTCCTTGCGGCGGTGGCGGTGGCCGGCCTGTCCGCCTGCACCGCGGGCGGCTCCTCGTCTGGCAGCGCTCCGGCCAGAGGCAGCACCGGGACGTCAGGGACGTCCGGCGGGTCTGGCGCCCCGACGGCCGCGAGCCACGCGACGACGGCCGCGCCCGGTTCGCCAGCGATCGTGCCGCAGGCGTCGTCGCTGCACTGGACGCCGTGCACCGGCCAGCTCGCCGGCATGGAATGCGCCTCGCTCACGGTGCCGCTGAACTACGCGGACCCCGGCGGCAGGAAGATCACGCTGGCCCTCTCGATGGCCCCGGCCACCGCACCCGCCGCGCAGCAGCAGGGCGTCATGCTCGTTAACCCCGGCGGCCCCGGAGAGCCGGGCCGCTCGCTGGCCGCGGCGGTCGCCGCGGGGATCGACCCGAAGGTGGCGGCGACCTACGACATCGTGGGCTTCGACCCGCGCGGCGTCGGGGCGTCCACGCCCGCGCTCAGCTGCGACCCCGGCTTCTTCAATGGCGTGCGCCCCGACTACATCCCGGCAAGCGCCAAGGCCGAGCAGGTGCTGATCGCCAGGGCGCGGTCCTATGCCGCGGGCTGCGAGAAGCGCTACGGCTGGTTCCTGCCGTACGAGACGACGGTGAACAGCGCGCGGGACATGGACCAGATCAGGAAGGCCTTCGGCGTCAGCCAGCTCAGCTACTACGGGTTCTCCTACGGCACCTACCTGGGTCAGGTCTACGGGACGATGTTCCCGAACCGGGTCCGCCGGATGGTGCTCGATTCAACGGTCAACCCTGCGGGCGCCTGGTACGCGGACAACATCAGCCAGGATTACGCCTTCCAGGGCCGTATCAAGGCGTTCTTCGCGTGGACCGCCAAGTACAACTCCGTCTATCACCTGGGCAGCACGGCGGCACAGGTGCAGGCGGCGTACGGCCGGGCCCGCCAGCAGCTGGCGCGCCAGCCAGTCAACGGCCCTAACGGCCCGATGATCGGTCCGGACGAGCTCGACGACACGATCCTGATCGGCGGGTACCTGAACGCGGTGTGGCCCGATTTCGCGCAGGCGCTTTCCGAGTACCTCAACAACGGCATCAGCGGCGCCCTGGTCTCGCAGTACGAGGCCTGGGGCGTGCAGGGCGAGAACACCTTCGCGGTCTACAACGCGGTCGAATGCGCCGACGTGAACTGGCCGAGGAACTGGGCGAAGTGGCAGGCGGACACCGAGCGGGTATACAAGACCGCGCCGTTCCAGGCCTGGGACAACGCCTGGTTCAACGCCGCCTGTGCGTTCTGGCCGGTCAAGGGCCCAAGCAAGCCGTTCCAGGTAAACGGGGCGAAGCTGCCTCCTGTCCTCATGCTGCAGGGCACGCTGGACGCGGCCACCCCGTACCAGGGCGCGCAGACCGCACACAAGCTGCTGCCCACCGCGCGCATGGTCGTGGTGGAGGGCGGCGGCAATCACGGCCAGTCCCTCGAGTCGCCCGCCAACAACTGCGTGCAGAACTACGTCAACGGCTATCTCGATTCCGGCACGGTCCCGGACAAGACGGGGCTGGTGAACGCCACCTGCAGTCCGACGCCTGATCCGGCACCGTTATACCTGGAAAGCCGGGGTGTGCGGCCACACCGGGCCGATGCGGCTAGTCTGGCAATATGTTGCGCGTTAGGCAGCGGTCAGACCAGGCGCGGCTGCTGGACGACCGCGACCGGGCGACGGCCCTCGAGCTGTGCGCCGCGGACCCGGTAGCGAACGTGTTCGTGGAGTCGAGGATCAGGACGTTCGGGCTGGACCCGGGTCGGCTCGGCGCCCAGATGTGGGGCTTCGAGCAGGGCGGACGCCTGATCTCGCTCTGCTATGGCGGTGCCAACCTGGTCCCGGTGCAGGCCACCGGGCCGGCGATCGGCGCGTTCGCCGACCGGGCGCTGCGCCAGGGCCGGCGCTGCTCGTCCATCGTCGGGGATTCCGTGGCCGTCACCGAGCTGTGGGGATACCTCCGGCCGCACTGGGGACCCGCCCGTGACGTGCGCGCCGCGCAGCCGCTGATGGCGATCGACGGCCCGTCGCCTGTCGCGCCCGACCCGGGCGTGCGCCGGGTGCGCATGGACGAGATCGATGTGCTGCTGCCCGCCTCCATTGCCATGTTCACCGAGGAGGTCGGCATCTCGCCGCTGAACGGCGACGGCGGCGCGTCCTACCGGGCCCGGGTCGCCGAGCTTGTCAGGTCGGGCCGCGCGTTCGCGCGGTTCGAAGGCGGCCGAGTCGTCTTCAAGGCCGAGGTCGGCGCGGCCACCCCGCAGGCCTGTCAGGTGCAGGGCGTCTGGGTCGCACCCGACCGCCGTGGCCGCGGACTTGCCGCCCCGGGCATGGCCGCCGTGGTCGAACTAGCCCGGGCGTCGATCTCGCCGGTGGTCTCGCTGTACGTCAACGACTTCAACACCCCGGGCCGCGCGACGTACCGGCGGGCCGGCTTCCGTGAGGTCGGCGAGTTCATGTCGGTGCTGTTCTAGCCCGGGGGACGACCCCCGGACCCCCGGTGCCCCGTGTTGCGCGCCCGATGGCAAAGGGCGCCATCGTATCGGGCGCGCAACACGGGGCCAAGGCTGCCGGCGCCGCCGCCCCGGACCGCGTTGCCTGATCGTTGTCTAGCAGAACCGCCAGCCGGCCGCCTCGCAACCGCGCCTGACGGCCGGCACGGAGAAGCCGAAGAGGATGATCTCGCCGGTGCTGTCGGCATCGGCGCCGGCCAGCGCGAGCCGCGCGTCGGCGGTGGCCCCCTGGCCGCGCTGCGCGGGGATCAGCCGCAACGCGGAATCCGGTTCGCGCAGCAGCGTGTAGGACGGCCCGCCACGCTTGCTCACCCAGTAGCGGATGCTGCCTGAGTCGATCTCGAGGCGGGCGCGCCGCCGGTTGACGGCGAGCCAGGCCCAGAGGATCCCCAGCAGGAAGACGCCGAAGAAAACACCCGCGGTGACCTTTCCGCTGGTGTTCGGCTGCGCCGCCACGCTGGCCACGATGGCGAGGAGGAAAACCCCGGTGCACGGCACGGCCCAGATAAGACCGCGCGGCCGCTGCCTGACGATGACGGTCCCCGACCCGGACCTGAGCTGCATGAGAGAACTGTATGGGCGCGCGACCCCATTGTCGTTAATTCAGCAGCTGAATTTTAATCGCGGTCGCGGGTTCGGCGTAGCCTTTCGAGCACCGGCTCGCAGGCGACGGTGAGCGCGGCGAGTTCCGCGGAATCGAGCAGGTCGATGAAATGCTCCCGCACGCTGGCCACGTGATAGGGCGCGACCTCCTCGATGGTGGCCGCGCCGCGGGCGGTGAGCACGGCGAACGTGCCGCGCTTGTCGCCCTCGCAGCCCTCCCGGCTGACCAGGCCCCTGGTCTCCATCCGGTTGACCTGGTGGGAGAGCCTGCTGCGGGACTGCGCGGTCCGCTCGGCGAGCTCGGTCATCCGCATCCTGCTCAGCGGCGCCTCGGAAAGCTCGACGAGGATCTCATAGTCGTGCATGGACAGCTCGAAAGGGTGCAGATCCCTGTCGAGCTGACGCATCAGCAGTTGCGCAAGGCGGAGGTACGCACGCCAGGCGCGCTGCTCCTCGTCGGTGAGCCAGCGCGGCGAGCCGGTTCGCGGATCACCGTCAGTCAGGGATTGCGTCGGCATAGGAGTAACCTACCCGTCGCACTCGGTGGCTGCCACCGGGCCGCCGCGGGACTTGCCGGGTGGCGCCGCTCGCGATCCGAGTGCGGTAACGTCGACCAGATGTCAGAGACTCGGCAACGGCTGGCGTGGCTTGACGCCCTGCGCGGGTTCGCCGCGCTGTGCGTGGTCTTCGACCACGGGTCGACGCTGCTGCTGCTGCCTGTCCGGTCATACCTGTACCACTGGCTCAACCTCGGCCAGTACGGCGTTTTCGTCTTCTTCCTGGTCAGCGGCTACATCGTGCCCGCATCGCTGGAGCGCAAGGGGTCGATCCGCGGCTTCTGGATCAGCCGCGCGTTCCGGCTCTACCCGATGTTCCTGATCGTTCTCGCCCTGTCCGCGATCGCCTACCTGACCGGGCACGGCACCGTCGAGAACGCGGGCAGGCACCCGCTGACCGCGCTGCTCGGCTGGCTGTTCATGCTGCAGAACCTGGTCGCGGGCATCAACCTGCCCGTCGTGATCTGGACGCTGTCCTACGAGATGGTCTTCTACCTGCTGCTCGCCGCGCTCTTCAGCTGGGGGATACACCGGCGCAGCGGCTGGTACGCCTCGGCCTTCGCGGCCGGCGCGCTGCTGCTGGGCGGCGTGCTGCCGATGGCCGCGCTCGGCCGCTGGTCGAACGGGCCGAGCCATACCGCGCTGGTGCTGAACCTGACGGTGGACGCCCTGGTGCTGGCCGGCCTCGCCGCCTCGCTCTCCGCGCGCTCCGGCGTGGCGCGGGCGGGCACGACGCTTGCCGGGCTCGTTGCCCTCGTTCTCGTCATGGTCAACCAGCACTACCCCTATCCGTGGTCCGGCTGCGTGATCCTCGCGCTGATGTTTACCGGCACGCTGATCTACCGCGCCGAGCAGGGCCAGGCGGGCAAGTGGACCGCCGCCGCGATCGTCGCAGGCGTGCTCGCCCTGACCACAGTCGCGGGGATCTGGCACGGCGCGCGGCACCACGACCACCATTGGCAGGTCACCTGGGCGACGTCGGTGCTGCTTGCAGGCGCCACGTTCGGCATCGGGCTGGCGGTCAGGCGCTGGCGGGTGCCGCGCTGGTGCGCCTGGCTCGGCATGATCAGCTATTCCGTGTACCTGCTGCACCCGCTGGTCTTCGACGCGTACCGCTCGGTGTCCGTGCTGCACCGCAAGCACACGATGGCGGACCAGGCGCTGTTCTTCGCCGCCCTGTTCGCGGTGATCATCGGGCTCAGCGCCATCACCTACTACCTGGTCGAGAAGCCGATGCAGGGTCTCGGCAGGCGGGTGGCGGCCAGGTTCGGCTACGCCACGGGCACGCTGTCCGGCGCCGGCGCGCCCGATGCCAGCCCGCCCGCCGCGGCGAGCCGCAGCGCTTCGAGCAGCACGGCGGTCGCGGGCGGGTCGGGCGGCTCGCCGTAGCGGATCGCCACGACGGACCGCCGCGTGCCGCGGAGTCTTGCGGTGCGCACGCCCGGGTTGCGTGCCGCGCGGAGCGCGAGATCGGGCAGCAGCGTGACGCCGAGCCCCGCGGTCACCAGCGCCTGCGCCGCGACGAAGTCGTCGGTGGTGAATGAGATCCGCGGCGTGAACCCGGCCGAGGCGCACTGCTGCAGCAGGTGCTCGCGGCACCGGTCGCAGCCGGCGATCCAGCGCTGGTCCGCCAGCCGGGCCAGGTCGGCGGCCCACAGCTCGGTCACGGCAGGGGCAAGCGGCGGCTCGCCGCCGAGCAGTGCCGTGTCCGGCATGATCAGGTGAACCGCCTCGGAGAGCAGCAGCTGCTCCCTGACGTCCTCGTGCTCCATGGCGGCGACCGGGTCGTCCTCGTCATCGCCCGCCGCGACGTCACGCGGCCCGCTCCGTGCGCCGTCGGCCGTCTCGTGCCGGAAGATCAGCGCCACGTCCACGTACCCGGCGCGCAGCATCCGCAGCGCCTCGGGCGGCTCTGCCTCGGTCAGCCGCAGGTCCACGCTCGGATGCCGCTCGTGCAGTATCGCCGCGGCGGCGGGCACGATGGTGCCGAGCGCGGACGGGAACACCGCGAGCCGCAGCCGCCCGGCCCGCAGGCCGGCGAACACCGCGAGCTCGTTCTCCGCCGCGTCCAGGCGGCCGAGCACCTCGACGGCCCGCTCGGCGAGCAGCCGCCCCGCGTCGGTCAGCCGGATGCCGCGGCCTGCCCGCTGGACGAGCTTGGTGCCGGTCTCCGCTTCGAGCCTGGCCAGGTGGTGACTGACCGACGGCTGCGCGTAGTTCAGCGCGTGGGCGGCGGCGGTCACCGACCCGTGCCTGGCCACGGCGACGAGCACGCGCAGCCTTGTTACATCCAGCATGGTCCGACTATAGACGCTATTGATCGGTCCGCCCAGACGCTCATATCAGGCTAATTCGTGCAGGTCACAGTGGCATTCCTGGGCGCACCCCAAGTTTTCTCCCGGCCGGGTAAACCAGTCGGCCGGCCCCTGCGTCTTACCTGTGAGGCTCGGTGAAAGCGGGACACCGAGCCTCAGTTATGTCTGCCGGGGGACGCTCCGCGCGGGCCGTCCATAACGGCGGCCCGCGCGGACCGGAAGCACAGGACCGAGAGCCAGCGAACCGGCGAGCCGCGGGGCCGGCGTGCCGTACCGCGTTGCGTGCCGCGGTGCCATGATGGTGGACGATGAGCCTGGATGAGATTGACGCGCGCATTGTCACCGCGCTGATCGCCGACGCCCGTGCCAGCTACGCGGTGATCGGTAACCAGGTCGGCCTGTCCGCGCCCGCCGTCAAGCGGCGGGTGGACCGGCTCCGTGCCACCGGCGCGATCACCGGGTTCTCCGCGCGGGTCGATCCCGCGGCGCTCGGCTGGACGACGGAGGCGTACGTCGAGCTGTTCTGCGGCGGGTCGACCACGCCCGAGGAGATCGGTGCGGCCGTGCGGCGGTACCCGGAGGTGGCGGATGCCTGCACCGTGACCGGCGACGCGGACGCCCTCATCCACATCAGGGCCTCGGACATCAGGCATTTCGAGCAGGTGGTGGAGCGGATCGCGGCGGAGCCGTTCGTCCACCGGACACGGAGCGTCATCGTCCTGTCGAGGCTGGTGGAACGCGCGGATGCCATTGCCCCGCATACCCGCTCATAAGCGGGTAGGGTCTGGGGCATGCCAGAAACAGACAGTGACGCAAGTGCGGACACCGCCCGCTTCCAGGCGTTCAAGGACCGCAGCGACGAGCTTCCCGCACCGTGGCGGATGCGGGCATCGGGGTCGAAGATCGGCATCCTCTCGCTGATCGTCATCGTGGTCGCCATCTTCGCGGCCCTCATCGGGAGCCTGCTCGTCGGCTGAGCCCGCTGGCTGAGCGCTCCGCGGCTGTTATGCCGGGACTTGATCAGCGGCGCTCGACATCAGCGGCGCTCGACGAGCCGCACAGGGACCTCGATCCGGCGCGGCGGCGCCTCCTCCCCGGCCAGGCGGCGGATGAGCAGCTCGCCTGCCGTCCGCCCGATGAGCACCGGGTCGTAGCTGAGCACAGAGACCGGCGGCGAGAGCAGGTCGGCGAATTCGAAGTCGCCGAACCCGACGACCGCCACCCGGCTGTGCTCGTCGCCAAGCGCCCGCAGCGCCGCCCTGGTCAGCGCCTGATCGCCGCAGAGCAGCGCCGTCACCGGCGCCCCGGCCAGCGTGCCGGGCTTGAGCGAGGTCCAGGCCGGATCGGCGGTGATTCCGGCCGCCGTCATCGCTTCGGCGTAACCGGCGCGCAGCTGCCGTGACCGGTAGGAGCCCGGCTCCGCGAGCAGCAGGCCGATCTCCCTGTGGCCCCGCGCGATCAGGTGGCCGGTGCCGGCCCGCGCGCCGCCCCGCTCGTCGGGCAGCACCGCGTCGGCCTGCACCAGTTCCGGCGGGCGAAGCGCGAACACGGTGGCCACGCCCGCCTCGATCTCCGAGACCAGGTAGTCGTGCGAACCTGGCGTGGGAATGATCACAAGCCCGTCGACGCGGCGCGCGCACATGGCGAGCGCCAGCCGCTCCTCGCGATCGGGATCCCGGTCGGTCGATCCGGTGAACAGCAGGTAGCCCTGCTCCCGCGCGATGCTCTCCAGGCCACGGTAGACGGCGGCCTGATCCGGGTCGATCCACGTGTCGGCGATGAACCCAAGCGTCGCGGTCCGCCCGGTGCGCAGCAGCCGCGCCGACTCGTTCCTGCGGAAACCCAGGTCCTCGATCGCGCCCTGCACCCGCCTTGCCGTCTCAGGCGTCACGCCCGGCTCCCCGTTCACCACCCGCGAGACGGTCTTCAGCGCCACGCCCGCCCGGGACGCGACATCCTTCATGGTCGGCCGCCCGCCGCTAGCGGAGATGCTTCCGCGCACGGCGTGTACCTGATTGCTCATTTGCTCCCCCCGCTAACAGTTTGCTCATCGTCCCCCGAACGGAAACGGCCGCAACCGTTCCGCGTCATCGCCGACGGTGACCACCGGCCGAGGGAGAGCGAGCAGCTGACCGCCGCGGCGGACTTGCCGTGCTTTCCCTTTGACGCGCCGGCCGGCGCTGCGCGTTCCCGTCGATATCCGCGCTAACCCGGCGCATCACCCGCGCCGGGCCGCGCCGGAACCGTCGCGGGTGGCAAGATAGGCGGGATGGGTTTCGTCGCGGAGCTAAGGCGGTGACGTGGTGACCATGCCGGCGCGCTCGCAGCTGCCGGTTGCCGTGGTCACCGGCGCCAGCCAGGGCGTCGGCTTCGAGGTGTGCAGGCAGCTCGCCGCCCTCGGGTACGCGGTGGTCCTCGGCTCTCGCGACCTGCGGCGTGCGGAGTCCGCGGCCAAGGAGCTCGACGCCGACGGCGAACGGGTCACCCCCGCGCACATCGAGGTCGACAACTCGGTCAACATCGGCCAGCTCGCGACCTGGATTCAGCAGCGCTACGGCCGGGTGGACGCGATCGTGAACAACGCCGCGACCCAGCCCGACCGGTGGGCGACCGCCGGAACCAGCGACCTGTCCCCGGTCGCCGAGGCACTCGACGTCAACCTGTTCGGCGCCTGGCGGGTGATCCAGGCGCTGCTGCCGCTGCTGCGCCGCTCGCCGCGCCCGCGGATCGTGAACGTGTCAAGCGAGGCAGGCTCCGTTGCGCTGATGAGCGGCGGCCGGCCTGCCTACAGCATCTCCAAGGCGGCGCTCAACGCGCTGACCCGCAGCCTGGCGGGCGAGCTGTACCGGGACGGCATCCTGGTCAACGCAGTGGACCCCGGCCAGGTAAACGCCGACAGCGCCCGGGGCAGCGTGAGATCCGCTGCCCAGAGCGCCGCGAGCATCGTCTGGGCGGTGACCCTGCCGAACGGCGGTCCTACCGGGACCTTCACCAGGGACGGCAGGGAACTGCCCTGGTGAGTGAGTGCCTAGTCCCTGGTCGGTTCCGCCAG
>Ga0335083_10005492_pt1 | contig 15975 bp, 10 predicted proteins | sample Lox_Sample_42_FD_206716 | JGI IMG/M metagenome (GOLD analysis project Ga0335083, IMG submission 206716) | Soil microbial communities from Loxahatchee National Wildlife Refuge, Florida, United States - Lox_Sample_4.2 | ecosystem: Environmental > Terrestrial > Soil > Wetlands | place: USA... | reverse complement strand
ACCCCGATGTAGACGGGCTGCACCCAGTCGGCGACCCCGGCCAGCAGCAGGCCCGAGATCGAGACGGCGTTGAAGGCGACGGCGATCAGCGTCCCCGTCACGTTGTACTCACCGGGGCGGATCGCGGTGGCGCCGAGGAAGACGGCGGAGAGGGCGGGGAGCAGCAGGTTGGGGCCGAACTGGGGGTCCGCGGAGCCCGCCGCGGCGACCTGCAGCACCCCGCCGCAGCCCGCCAGGGCGCCGCCGAGGACGAAGGAGACGACGATCAGCCGGCCGGTCGGCATGCCGACCAGGTGGGCGGCGCGTTCGTTGTCGCCGAGCGCATAGAGCGATCTCCCGAACGGGGTCTGGCGCAGCAGGTAGCCGGCCAGCAGGACGACGGCGATCAGGACGAGGAAGACGTTGGGGACGCCGATCGACTTGTTGGTGCCGAATTCCAGCAGCTTCGGGGAGATCCCGGTGGCCAGGGTGTTGCCCTTGGAGATCCAGATCACGAGGCCCGAGAGGACCGAGGCGGTGCCGAGCGTGGTGATGATCGAGTTGACCCCGATCCGGGCGACGATCAGGCCGTTGGCGAGGCCGACCAGGGAGGTGAGGGCGATGGCGACCAGGATCGCCGGGACCATCGCCCAGCCGTGCAGCGACATCAGGGCGCCGCAGACCAGGGAGCCGAAGCCCGCGTTGGCGGCGATCGAGAGGTCGAACTGGCCCGCCACGAAGGGCAGCACGGCGGCGATCGCGATCACCCCGAGGACCGAGTTGGACTGCAGGATCGACTGCAGGTTGGCGGTGGTCGGGAAGGTGCTCGGGGCGGCGATCGAGAAGACGACGATCGCCAGGATCAGCAGCAGGACGAGGCCGCCGCGCTCCCCGGCCCGGGCGGCCATGGCGAGGGCCTCGTGGCCTCCCCCCCGGCCGGCGGGCCTCCCGGGTGCGCTCGGGGCCTCGAGGTTCTCGGGCGTCGCGGTGCTCATCGGTCTCCTCCGCTCGTCGTCGTGGTGGCCTGCGCGGCAGGCAGGTCCTGGTGGATGGAGTTGCTCAAGGTCTCGCGGGTCAGGTCGGCCTTCTCGATCTGGCCGACGATGCGGCCGTCGACGAAGACCGCGACCCGGTCGCAGAGGCGGACCAGCTCCTCCATGTCGGAGGAGACGACGACCACCGCGGTGCCGGCGTCGGCGGTCTCGCGGATCGAGTGGTGGATGTCGGCGCGGGCGCCGACGTCGACGCCCTGGGAGGGCTCGTCGAGCAGCAGCAGGGGGCGCTCGCGGCGCATCACCCTGGCCATCACCACCTTCTGCTGGTTGCCGCCGGAGAGGTTCGACATCAGGGCGCCGGGGTCGGGGGGCCTGATCCGGAAGCGCTCGATCAGCGAGCGCGAGTCGCGGTTCTCGGCGCCGCGGCGGAAGAAGCCGCCGCGCCAGTAGCGGCGGCTCTCGGCGATCCCCAGGTTCTCGCGCATCGAGCGGCCGCCGAACATCCCTTCGCCGGGGCGGTCGGCGGGCACGTAGCCGACCGCGGCGGCCCGGGTGGCGCCGAGATGGCGGGGGCGCATGGCGCGGCCCGCCACGGTGACCTCGCCGGAGGTGAAGGGGGCGTCGCCGTAGGCGACCTTGAGGAGCTCCGAGCAGCCCGCGCCGAGCTGCCCGGCGAGGCCCAGGATCTCGCCCTGGTGGGCGGTCACCGAGACGCCGCGCAGCTGGCCGGAGACGACGTCGGTGAAGCTCATCGCGACCGGCGCGTCGGTGGTCCTCGCGGTGCGGGCGGTGTCGGCCTCGTACTCCCTGGCGAGGTCGGAGCCGACCATCTGGCGGACGATGTTCTGGCGGTCGATCTCGGCCCCCCGCAGGGTGCCGACCACCGCCCCGTCGCGCATCACGGTGACCCGCCCGCAGGCGCCGACGATCTCGTCGAGGCGGTGGGAGACCAGCAGGATCGCCTGGCCGCCCGCGGCGTAGCGGCGCACGGCGCCCAGCAGATCCTCGGCTTCGGACTCGTTGAGGCCCGCGGTCGGCTCGTCGAGGATGAGGACGCCGCTGTCGCGGTGGGCGGAGTCGCGCAGGGCGCGGGCGATCGCCAGCATCGCCTTGACCGCCGGGTTCAGCTCGTGGGCGGGGGTGCGGGGGTCGGCGGGGATCTCGTAGTGGGCGATCACCTCCTCGGCCTGGCGGCGGATCGCGCCGCGGTCGACCCGGCCCATCCGGGTCGGGTAGCGGCGGCCGAGGGAGAGGTTGTCCTCGATCGACATCGAGGGGAAGATCGGTGCCTCCTGGTGGACGACGGTGACGCCCATCTCACGGGCCAGGGCGGCGTTCATGTCGGCCGCCTCGACCCGCCCGGCGGGGCCCTCCACCCAGCCCGCGTCGCCGCGGTAGACGCCGGAGAGGATCTTCACCAGGGTCGACTTGCCGCAGCCGTTCTCGCCGACCAGGCCGTGGACCTCGAAGCGCTCGAGGGTGAGGTCGACGCCCCGCAGGGCGTGGGTGGCGCCGAAGGACTTCTCGACGCCGCCCACCGCGAGGGCCGCCTCGGGGGGATGCTCCCCCCCGGGGGCGGTGCCCTCGCGCGTCTCGGTGGGGCCGGGGGACATCAGCCCCCGATGCCCCACAGCTTTTCGTAGTTGGCCACGTAGTTGACCGGGGCTTCGTAGACTTCCCCTTCGGGGAGGTTTTCCTTGTCGACGACGCCCTGGCCCCAGCCCGAGTAGACGGGCTTCTGGCCGTCGAAGAGCCGGATCAGGTCGTCGGTGACCGCCCAGCCGATCCATTTGGAGTCCCACGCCACGGTCATCTCCTGACCGCGTCCGTCGCGGATCAGTTCGACGTTGGAGGGGGTCGCCAGGAGGCCGGTGTTGTAGATGGAGCCGACCTTGCCCGAGTTGACGATCGCCTGGGCGGTGTCTTCGGAGACCGGGTCATAGGGCGGCGCCATGATGTTGGCTTCGGGGTACTTCAGCATCGCCGTCTGGGCCTTCTGGGTGAGCGGCGAGCCGAGTTCGGTCAGGTGGAACGGGACTTCGCCGACGATCGAGCATTCGGGGCAGGAGAACTCTTCCTTGAACCCCTTGTTGATGTACTGGGTGGTGGCGACGTCCTGGGAGGTGAACTGGATCGCCTCCTTCTTGCCGGGGACGTTGACGATGTCCCAGGCGGCCTGCAGGCCACCGCCGACTTCGGAGGTCTTCGCCCAGCTCTCGGGGCCCGGGAAGGGTCCTTCGAACATGTGGGTGAAGAGCGATTCCGAGCCGCCCTCCAGCGGGTCGTTGCAGTCGAAGGCCGAGACGCCCTCGGTGATCATCCCCGAGGCCTTGGCCCGTTCGAGGGCCTGTTTCATCGGCGCGCAGTCGACCGAGACCGAGACGAAGGCGTCGGCGCCCGCGACGCGGGCCTGTTCGAGCGCGGAGTTCCACTTGGAGACGCTGCCTTCGCCGTCGATCACGGTCGGCTTCCAGCCGACCACTTCGGCGGCTTCTTTGGTCGCCGCGGTGATCGAGGCGCAGCCCGAGGCCACCTGGGCGCAGGAGAGGATCCACACCGATTTGCCCGCCGGCGGCTTGGCCGGTTCGGTGGGCAGCGGCCCGCCGACGCCCGAGCCGTTCTTGGCCAGATAGGCTTCGGCTTCCTTGACGGCGGTTTCTTCGGACCCGCCGCCTTCTTCGGAGCCGCCCGAGCTTTCGGTGCTTTCTTCGGCGCCCGTGCTGCCCCCCGAGCCGCTCGAGCTGCCCCCGCCGCCACAGGCGGCCAGGCCGACGACGAGCAGCGCCGTCAGGGCTATCGCCAGACCGGCGCGCACTGCAAGAAGTCGCGTCATCTCTCCTCTTCCTTTGTTTCCCTCAGGTGCCGCCACCGGCGACCGTTTCCCAATTCGCGCGGCAACATAGCAGGATTTAAGCAGCGGCGCTGGATCTTGTTATCTTTAATCTTGAAACCAGGATCTGGAGGCCCATCCAGGGCTTCACAAAGCGGAATCGAGGGAGCACAGATGCGCAATCGCACTTTTGTCGTCGGGGTCGGGATGACGAAATTCGACAAACCGGGCTCGAAGGAGGGCGACTATCCGGACTGGGTCGAGGAGGCCGGATCGAAGGCTCTCGACGACGCCTCGCTCCCCTTCAAGGCGATCGAGCGCGCGGCGGCGGGGTTCTGCTTCGGCGACTCGACCTCCGGGCAGCGCGCGGTCTACACCCTCGGCCTCTCGGGGATCCCGATCGTCAACGTGAACAACAACTGCTCGACCGGGTCCTCGGCGCTCTGGATGGCGCGTGAGGCGGTCGGCGGCGGGCTCGCCGAATGCGCCCTCGCGGTCGGCTTCGAGAAGATGCAGCGCGGCTCCCTGGGGATCGGGTTCGAGGATCGCGCCGACCCGATCAGCCGCCACAAAGACCGGATGGGCGAACTGCGGACGCGCGAGGGCGATCCCTACGCCCCGGAAATGTTCGGCAACGCCGGCCGTGACCACATGCAGCGCTACGGCACGACCCCGGACCAGTTCGCCTGGATCGCCTGGAAGAACCACAAGCACTCGGCGCACAACCCCTACGCCCAGTTCCAGGACGTCTACACGATCGAGGAGATCCAGGCATCACGGGTGATCCATGACCCGCTGACCAAGCTGCAGTGCTCGCCGACCAGCGACGGTGCCGGCGCGGCGATCGTCGCCGGCGAGCGCTTCATCGAGGAGCACGACCTCTGGGACCGGGCGGTCGAGATCGTCGGCCAGGCGATCGTCACCGACCTCGGCGACACCTTCGCGGTCGACACCGACTGCATCCGGCTGGTCGGTGCCGACATGAGCCGCGAGGCGGCCCGGCTCGCCTACGAGGAAGCCGAAGTCACCCCCGAGGAAATCGACGTGTGCGAGCTGCACGACTGCTTCAGCACCAACGAGCTGATCAGCTACGAAGCGCTCGGCTTCGCGGCCGAGGGCGAGGGCGGCAAGCTGGTCGATGCCGAAGCGACCACCTACGGTGGCGCCGGCCCGGTCGTGAACCCGTCCGGCGGGCTGATCTCGAAGGGCCACCCGCTCGGCGCGACCGGCCTCGCCCAGTGCTCCGAACTCACCTGGCAGCTGCGCGGCGAGTCGGGCGAACGGCAGGTCGAGGGGGCCAAGATCGCCCTCCAGCACAACATCGGCCTCGGCGGCGCCGCCGTGGTGACGATCTACAAGCCGGCGAGCTGAGAATCGCGCAGATGATGCTCTCGGGGATGCGGGTGGTCGAGGGCTCGGCCTTCGTCGCAGCCCCGCTCGGCGGTATGACGCTGGCCCAGCTGGGGGCCGACGTGATCCGCTTCGACCAGATCGGCGGCGGCCTCGACCACGGTCGATGGCCGCTCGCCGACGACGGTCAGAGCCTCTTCTGGGCAGGCCTCAACAAGGGCAAGCGCTCGATCGAGATCGACCTGCGGCGGGCCGAGGGGCGGGAGCTGGCGAGTGCCCTCGCCACCGCCCCGGGTCCCGACGCGGGACTCTTCCTGACCAACTTCCCGGCCCGCGGCTGGCTCGACTACGAGCAGTTGCAGACCCGGCGCGAGGACCTGATCATGGTTGCCCTGAGCGGCAATCCCGACGGGACCAGCGAGGTCGACTACACGGTCAACCCGGCGACCGGCTTCCCCTGGGCGACCGGGCCGCGCAACCTCGCCGAGCCGCTCAACTCGGTGCTGCCCGCCTGGGACATCGCGATGGGGACGCTCGCCGCGGTCGGCATGCTCGCCGCCGAGCGGCGGCGCTCGCGTGACGGCGGCGGCGAGCTGGTGCGGATCTCCCTTTCCGACGTCGCCTTCGCGATGGTCGGCAACCTCGGCCGGATCGCCGAGGCGACGATCGGCGGCCACGACAGCCTCAAGGACGGCAACTACCTGTATGGGGCCTTCGGCCACGACTTCGAAACCCGCGATGGGCGGCGCCTGATGGTCGTCGCCCTCACCGCGCGCCAGTGGCAGGCCCTGGTCGAGGCGACCGGCATCGCCGAGGCCTGCGCCGGCATCGAGCGGGTCACAGGCCACGACCTGAGCACCGAGAGCGGGCGCTTCGAAGCCCGTGACCTGATCGCGGCCCTGCTGCGGCCCTGGTTCGCCGGGCACGATCTGGACAGCATCCGCACCGCCTTCGACGGCACCAACGTCTCCTGGGGCCCGTACCAGACCTTCCGCCAACTGGTCACCGAGGATCCCCGCTGCTCGACCGACAACCCCCTGTTCGAGATGGTCGAGCACCCCGGGGTCGGCAGCTACCTGATGCCCGGCTCGCCGCTCGACTTCTCCTCCTCGGGACGAGCCGAGGTCCGGCGCGCCCCGCTCCTCGGCGAGCACACCGAGCAGGTCCTGGCCGAGGTGCTCGGCCTCAGCCCCACCGAGATCGGCCGCCTCCACGACGACGGCGTCGTCGCCAGCGCCGACCAAGCCGCGCTCGCCGGTTAGCTGTTCCTTATGCGCCTTATAGGCGCATAAGGAACAGCTAACCGGCCTCTGCGGGGGCGGCGGCCGTCCGAGGTGCGTCCCGGGCGTCTCGTGGCGACCCCGGCAGGGTGTGGCCGCCACGAGACGCCCGGGACGTGAGGGGTCCGCAGGGAAGTTCACACGGAGGTATGGGAGACGCCGAGGACGTCACCGATCCTCATGCGTCTTCCCTCCGGTCCGGAGGGCCCTGCCACGACCGTGCACTTGAGCCGCCTATGGGCGGCTCAAGTGCACGGTCGTCGGCGGCCTGATGAGGAAGACGCACGGAACCGTGGACTCACCCGGGTCTTCGTCACCGATCACGGGCCTTCGTGGAGGAACACGCGCCTCTCTCCCCGGAGCACGCCGATCCCCACGCCCTCTCCCCGAACCCTCGGCCGTCCCGGCCACGGCCACACCCTGCCGGGGTCGTGGCCGGGACGGCCGCGTCCCTTCCACCTTCGGGCGCCAGCTTTCCGCGCTCGCCTAACTCGCCCCCGCGGGGCGGACCATCGCCTTCACCTCCTCGCCCGCGCGGACGCGGGCGAGGAGGGGGGCGATCTGCTCGAGCGGCTCGATCGCGGTGATCAGCGAGTCGGCCTCGATCTTCCCCAGCAGCGCGGTCGCGCGGGCGAAGCTCGCGCCGCCGCCGAAGCTGCCGTGGACGGAGAGCTCGCGGTCGGTCAGCGCCCGCGGGGAGAACGGGACGGTGGCCTCGGCGTCGTGCACGCCGAGGACGACCAGCCGACCGGCGGGGCGCAGCAGGGCCGGCGCCTCGGCCAGGGCCGGGCCGACGCCGGCGACTTCGAAGACGACGTCGAAGCCGCGCAGCTCGCCGCAATCCGCGGCCGGCGCGCGCAGGTCCTCGCTGCCGGGATCGATCGCGAGGTCGGCGCCGCGGCGGACCGCGAGCTCGCGGTTGGCCGCGCGTGGCTCCGAGACGATCACCGAGCCGGCCCCGAGCAGGCGCGCCGCGGTCGCCACCAGCAGGCCGAGCGAGCCGCCGCCGATCACCAGGACGTTCTCGCCGGCCTCGAGCCGCGCCGTCTCCACCGCGCGGACCGCGGTCGCCCACGGCTCCAGCAGGGCGGCGGCGGAGAGCGGCAGGTCGTCGGGCAAGGGGTGCAGCTGGTTGGGCCGGTACAGCGCCAGCTCGGCGAACGCCTTGGCGCTGAAGTAAGGATGCAGGCAGTGGGTGGGCATCCCCCGCCGGCACCAGACGCAGACGCCACACGGTCCGATCGGGTTGAGCCCGACCCGCCGTCCCACCCAGTCGGGCTCGACCTCGGCCCCCACCTCGACGACCACGCCCGAGGCCTCGTGGCCGAGGATCTGCGGCGGCCGCCCGATCCTGAACTCACCGTCGAGGATGTGCAGATCGGTGCCGCAGATGCCGCAGTAGGCGATCTCGACCAACACCTCGCCGCGACCCGGTCGCGGCGCCTCGACCTGGCGACAGCGGATCTCGCCGTCGCCCTCCCAGACGCCGGCCTTCAAGCCTCCACCGGTGGTTCTAGTCGGTGCTTTTCGGCCTTGCCCGAGGCGGTGCGCGGCAGCGGCTCGGAGAGCACGACCCAGTGGCGGGGAACCTTGTAGGTGGCGAGCCGCTCGCGGCAGAACGCTTCCACCGCAGCCAGGTCGAGGTCGTCGCCGACCGCGACCAGGAAGGCGCAGCCGACCTCCCCGAAGCGCTCGTCGGCGACCCCCTTGATCGCCACCTCGGCCACTTCCGGGTGCTCGGCGAGGACCACCTCGGCCTCGGCCGGATAGACGTTCAGCCCGCCGCTGATGTACATCTCCTTGCTGCGACCCGCGATGTAGAGGAAGCCCTCCTCGTCGTAGTAGCCGCGGTCGCCGGTCCGCAGCCAGCCGTCGACGATCGTCTCGGCGGTCTGCTCGGGCTTCATCCAGTACCCCTTCATCGTGGCCGGTGAGCGACAGATGATCTCACCGTGCTCGCCCGGCGCCACCTCCTCGCCGCTCTCGTCGACCACCTTCAGCTTGCACATCGAGGTCGCCTGCCCGGTCGAGGCGGGCTTTTCGAGGGCGCGCTCGGCGCCCAGGAAGGCCATCAGGGTGGGGAACTCGGTCTGCCCGTAGACCTGGCCGATGTCGGTCTGCGGCAGCTGCTCGCGGGCGGCTTCGAGCAGGCTCGGGGCGACGGCCTCGCCGCCCACCGCGATCAGCCGCAGGCTGCCGAGATCGTGCTGCCCGAGGACCCCGGAGCCGACCAGCAGGCGCAGGACCGAGGCGACGCCGATCATCATCGTCGCCCGCTCGGCGGCGAGCGCCGCGCAGAGCTCGTCGGCGTCGAAGCCGCCGCTCGGGCGGAGGACGACGCGGCCACCGATCGACCACAGCGCCAGCACCACGTTGTTGATCCCCGCCGCCCAACAGAGCGCGGGCTGGATCATGTAGACGTCCTCCGCGGTCAGCCGGAAGTCGGCGATCTGGTGCAGGGCGTTGAAGATGACGGTGGCGTGGGTGTGCATCGCCCCCTTCGGGTAGCCCGTCGTGCCGGAGGTGTACTGGAGGAGGAAGAGGTCGTCCGGCGCCACCTCGACCGGGTCCGGCGGCGACGCCGAGGAGGCGAGCAGGTCCGCGTAGGCGATCCCGCGGTCGGCGCCGGGCTCGAGGGCCACCGTGTGCAGCTCGGGGTGGCCGTCGAGGATCGGCGTCGCGACCTCGAGGCCGTGGGCGTCGGCGAAGAGCCAGGTCGAGCCGCTGTCGCGCAGCGCGTAGTCGACCTCGGCCGGGCGGAGCAGGTAGTTGACCGGCACCACCACCCCGCCCAGCTTGGCGATCGCGAAGTAGACCTCGAAGAACTCGACCGAGTTGTAGGAGAGGATCGCCGCCCTCTCCCCCTTCCCGAAGCCACGCTCGCGGAGGCCGGCGGCGAGCCGGTCGCTGCGCGCGTCGAGCTCCCCGAAGGTGACCCGGCGACCCTCGAAGGACAGCGCCTCGCGGTCGGGGCTGCCGGCCGCGATGCCGCCCTTGCGGATCAGGTCGGCGACCGAGTAGCCGACCGCCGGACCGCCTTCGCCCACCGCGGCCATCTAGGCCCCGACGGCCGCGCCGGTGCTCTTCAACCGCGCCACGTCGAGGGCCGTGAAGCCTTCGGGGTAGAGGTCGGCGAGGAGCAGCCCGGCGCACTCCGGGCAGTAGTGCTCGGCGATCATCACCGGCTCCGCGCCCTGGCGCAGCCGCACGTGCATCCCGGCCTCGCCGAGGCGCTCCGAGATCGAGGCTTCGCGACCGACCGCGCGCTCGCGCCAGTCCTCGCCGCCGTCGCCGAGGTCACCCTCGCAGTAGGCGCAGTGCCAGTGGCCGTCGGCGCCGATCGAGACGCTGATCCCGGGGGTCTCCGGGGGGCCTTGCGGGCTCTTCGGCGCGGCGCCGATCCGCTCCGCGCGGATCTCCGCCCGCAGCGCCTCGGTGGCCGCCGCGTCGACCGCCCCGTCGTCATCGACCACGACGCCGTAGGCAACGCGGGCGTTCTCGGCGGTGACGTATTCGTCGGCGACATCGCCGGCGACCAGCTCCGGGTCGCGCAGGATCGGGTCGCCGACCCCGCCGCCACCGCCGCCCCCGACCCTGATCACGTCGCCGCGGCCGAGGTGCAGGCGGCCGAGGTTGGAGGGGACCCGCGGCGTGTCGCCGGTCAGTGTCTCCTCGTGCACCTGCCTGCCGGCCTCGAGATCGGCGCTGACGTTGGTGCCGTGGGTGGCCGACCAGGACCCGGTCGAGGCGGGATAGCCGCCGCCGGCGCCGCGGCTCGGGATCTCCGCGCAGGTGAAGGCGACGGCGCCGTCGAGCTGCTCGGAGCCGTGCACCGCGTAGGCGATCTCCAGCCCCTGGCCGCCCCGGTAGATGCCGGGGCCGCCGGAGTTCTGCACCAGTTTGCGCCAGAGGTAGAGCGCCGGCTGCGACGCCTCGTTGGTCTCGATGCTGGTCAGCCCGACCCCCGGGCCGATCGTCACGCCGTAGCAGTCCTGGCCGTCGATCAGGCTCTGGGCGCCGCCGCCGTTGCCGGTGACGTTGTCCATGAAGAAGACGACGGTGGGGGCGCCGCCGCGGCCGATCCCGACCAGCGGCACCAGGCAGACGCCGTCGGCCGCCATCCCGGCCACCCGGCTGCGGATCACCGGGTCCTCGCTGTTGGCGCAGGCCTGGTTGAGGAGGTCCTTGATCGCCCGCGTGACGCGCATGCCGGCGGTCGAGTGGGCGGCGCTGAGCGGCGCCGGCGGCACCGCGTTGACGACCGTCCCGGGGTCGCCGATGTTGATCGTCAGCGGTCGCCACATGCCCGCGTTGAAGGGCAGGTCGCCGTAGGCGAGCGTGGTCAGGAAGGTGGTCATCAGGCTGCCGTAGGCGACCCCGCGGGTGCCGTTGATGAAGGCGTCGGTCTGCTCGTCGGCCTGGAAGTCGAAGCGGATGTCGGAGTCGTCGATCTCCATCGTCACCTCGACCTCGAGCAGCAGGTCCTCGCCGTGGCCGTCGAACTCGACCCAGTCGGAGGTCTTGTAGACGCCGTCGGGCAGCTTCCGGATGCGCTCGCGGAAGGCTTCCTCGCTCAGCGTCTTGTTGATCTCGCAGTACTCGACGAAGCGCTCGTAGCCGAAGCGGGAGACGACCTCGGTGAGCTTCTGCTGGGCGACGTTGTTGGCGGCGATCATCCCGCGCAGGTCGTTCAGCAGCAGGTTCGAGACGCGGACGTTCGACTGCAGATGGCGTTCCCAGCCGCGGTCGAGGACGCCGTCGCTGATGATCTTGGTCGAGACGAAACGCAGCCCCTCGTCGTAGACGGAGACGGCGCCGGGGGCGAAGCCCGAGATCCCCATGCCGCCGACGTCGGCGACGTGCACGTTGGAGAAGGCCCAGCCGATGTGCCTGTCCTCGAAGAACTGGGGCATGATGATCGCGACGTCGCCCTGGTGCATGGCGCCGGCCTCGAACGGGTCGTTGACGATCCAGCCGTCGCCCGGCTTCACCTCCTCGCCGTCCTCGAGCGAGGCGATCACGGCCTGCGTCCCGAGCAGCGAGGAGCCGGCGTGGAAGAGGATCGTCGCCGACATGCTGAGGTGCTCGCCGGCGGTGTCCATCAGGCAGGTGGCGAAGTCCTGGACCTCGTAGACGACCGGTGAGCCCGAGGTCCGGGTCAGCGTGATCGCCATCTCGGTGGTGATGTTTTCGAGTGCCTTGCGGTGGATCTCCACCGAGACCGGGTCGTGCGTCGTGGCAGCCATCTACGCCTCCTTCGTGCTCAGGACGATGTTCATCAACTGGTCGCGCTCGGCGCTGACGCCGCGCGGGACGAACAGGGTCGTGTCGACCGCCTCGACCAGAGCCGGGCCCTCGATCCTGCTGCCGGGGGTCACCTTCGTCTCGTCGTAGACGGGGATCACCTCGCGGGTTCGCTCGGTCGGCAGGTAGACCTCGCGTTCGCTGCACATCATCTCGGCCTGGCTGCTCGGTTCCAGCGGCCGCTCCTCGATCGACGGCCGCGGCAGCCTGCCGGTGACCGTCACCGAGTAGTTCAGCATCTGCGGCGGGGCGTCCGGCCAGGCGGTTCCCTTGCCGTAGGTCCGTTCGTAGACGTCGTTGAATCTCTCTTTCAGCTCCGGCACGTCGTCGGCGCTCAGCTCGCGGTCGGGCAGCGCCATCGGCAGCGCGTGGACCTGGCCGGCGAACTGGAAGTCGGCGCTGCGCGAGATCTCGATCGAGTCGGCCGAGAAGCCCTCCTCGCGCATGCTCTGCTCGCCGACCGCGACCAGCGAGCGGGCCACCTCGTTGACGCGGGCGACCTCTTCGCCGCCGTCGAGCAGCGACTGCAGCGTCTGGTCGTTGCGCAGGACGTAGTCGGAGACGAGCAGCCCGCGGGCGCAGAACACCGAGCTGCTGTGGGGGACCAGCACGGTGCCGATCCCGAGCACGTTGGCGATCTCCGCCGCGAACCAGGGCATCGTGCCGCCGTAGGCGTAGAAGACGAACTCGCGCGGGTCGTAGCCGTGGGAGACGCTGACCTCGCGCACCGCGTTGGCCATGTTGGTGACGACCAGGTCGTGGACCGCGGCGGCGGCCTCCTCGACGCCCCACCCCATCGGCTCGCCGAAGCGGCGCAGGGCGTCGGCGGCGAGGTCGGTGCGCAGTTCGACCCGGCCGCCGAGGTAGTTGCCGGGATCGATCAGGCCCATCGCGATCATCGCGTCGGTGACCGTCGCCTCGGTGCCGCCGTTGTTGTAGGCGGCCGGCCCCGGCGTCGAGCCGGCGCTCTGCGGCCCGACCTGGGGGACGCCGCGTTCGCTGACCCAGGCGATGCTGCCGCCGCCGGCGCCGACCGAGATCACGTCGACCAGTGGCAGCGAGGTCTTGAAGCGCCCGACCTGGACGTCCTTCTCGATGTGGACGACGTTGTCGTAGATCAGGCCGGTGTCGAAGCTGGTCCCGCCCATGTCGCCGAGCAGCACCCGGTCGTGGCCCATCCGCCGCGCCAGCTCGTTGGCGCCGGTCGCGCCGCCCGCCGGGCCGGCGCCCAGCAGGGTCAGCGGCAGCTGTTCGGCGCGGCCCTGACTGATCCCCCCGCCGAGCCCCTGGAAGAAGGCGACGTGCCCCTTCAGGCCGGCCTCGTGGAGCTTCGTCCCCAGCGCGTTGAGGAAGCCCTTCGCGTGTTCGTGGACGAAGCAGTTGAGGACCGCCGTCATCCAGCGCGGGTACTCGCCGCGCACCGAGCTCACCCGGTGCGAGGGGGTGACGAAGATCTCCGGGAACTCGCGTTCGATCAGCTCGGCGGCCTGCTGCTCGTGCTCGCCGTTGCTGTAGCTGGAGAGGAAGCAGATCGCGATCGCGGTGACGCCGCGGTCGACCAGGAGGCGGGTCGCCTCGCGCACGTCGTCCTCGTTCAGCGGCACCAGCTCCGCGCCGGAGAACTCGGTCCGCTCTTCGACCTCGAGGATGTTGCGCCGCTTGACGATGTCGGGGACGTTGGTCTGGACGTGGTCGTCGACGTCGCGGATGCGCGGCCCGCCCGCGAAGCGGAACTCGTCGCGGAAGCCGCGGGTGACGAGGATGCCGACGTCGGCGCCGCTCAGCTGGGTGATCGCGTTGGTGACGACCGTGGTCGCGTTGACCAGCAGCTGGGTCGAGCCGAGCAGCTCTTCGAGCGAGACATCGAGGTTTTCGGCAGCCACCGCGATCGCGCCGAGCACGCCGCGGCTGAAGTCGTCATAGGTGGTGAGCGACTTGCCGCGCGCTTCGCGGTCGCCCATGATCACCTGCACGTCGGTGTGGGTGCCGCCGACGTCGACACCGACGAATGCCTGCGCCCCACCTTCGGCAGCGCTGATCTCGGAGATGCTCATCTTCCCCCTCTCGGGCGGCTTCGCCGACCCCGTAGTCCCTTACCGATCGTTCCGACCGATCGGTACAAATGGACGGTAGCTTTGTCTTTTGAAGCTGTCAAGTGATGTCCCTAGGCGAACGCGGCGATCGGTCGCCAACGCAGTACTTCCCGCTCTTCGCCCTCGTCTACCGCGTGGGTGACGACCTCCAGATAGGCGAGGCCGCCGCCTTCGGCGAGCGGCTCGAGGCGCTCGAGGGCGACGCGCGAGCGGAGCGTGTCCCCCTCGTACACCGGGCCGACGTGGTCGCAGGAGCGCCAGGCGACCACCGTGAGCAGAGCGGGAAAGGCACGGGTCAGGTGGGCGGCGGCGAGGCCGATCGTGTGGCCGCCGTAGACCAGGCGCCGCCCGCCCGCCGAGGCGAGGCGATCGAGGTGGGCGGCGGCCAGGTTCAGGGTGAGGCGGGCGAGCTGGGGCGCCGAGTCGACCACGTCGCCCCCCTCGACCTCCCACTCGCCGGTGCTCAGCGCGTCGAAGTGCGGTCCGGGCACCGCCTCGCGATAGGCGGCGAGATCCCAGCCCTCGAGCGAGGCGGCGAGCGTCGCCGCGTCGAGATCGGCGCCGATCGCGTCGAGATCGTCGTCCCTGCCGGTCTGCGCCTCCGCGTCGCGCAGCGGCAGCATCGCGCAGCGCCAGAAGTCGAGCACCGGCCGGCGCTCCTGGTCCTCGGTGCGGACCCGCAGCGCCGCCAGCCCGGTCGGCCGACGGCCGGGGCGGGCGCGGTTCTGGCGCATCGCGACCACCTCGACGCCGGTCTGCAGCGTGTCGCCGATCCGCGGATGGCGCCGCAGGGCGAGGCCCCGGTAGAAGAGGTTGGCGATCACCCGCTGGGTGGCCTCGGTCGACTGGCCGATCGCCATGTCCCAGGTCAGCCCCGGGTGGACCACCCGGCCACCGGCCACCGCGACGGCCAGCTCGGCGCTCAGGGGCAGCTGCAGGCGGTCGCCGACGATCGCCTGGTGGATCGCGGCCTGGCCGTCGGTGAGGGTGACGGCGGCGCTGCGGAAGACGTCGCCGATCGCGAGGTCCTCGAAGTACGGCCCGCCGATCACCCCGGCGCCGATCTCGGTCACTCCGGCGATCGCGAACCCCCGGCCCGTGAGAGGACGTTGCGGGCGGCCACCGCAACCGCCTCGTCGACCATCCGGTCGCCGTCGGCCACGGCGCCCGCGCCCTGCTCGTCGTGGGCGTCGGCGAGCAGCTTCAGCACCCGGCGCGCCTGCGCGACCTCGTCCTCGCCAGGCGTGAAGAACTCCGCCACCCGCTCGATCTGCGCCGGGTGGATCACCCACTTGCCGTCGAAGCCGAGCACGCGCGCCCACTCGGCGGCGGCTTCCAGGCCGGGATCCACGGCGGTGCCGAGATAGGGCCCGTCGATCGCCTGCAGGCCCGCCGCGCGGGCCGCGCCGAGCACCGCCTCCTGGGCGGCCAGCCAGATCTCCGGCCGGGATGCAGCGGCCTCGCCGCGACCGAGCGCGGCGCCGAGGTCCGCGTAGCCGAGGATCAGCGACTCGAGCCGCGGCGAGGAGGCCGCGATCGAGGGCGCCGCGATGACCGCGGCGGGACTCTCGATCAGGGCCTGGAGGCCGATCGCGGCGGCACCGGTCTCGGCGCCGTCGAGGACGCGCTCGGCGAACTCGACGTCGGCCGGGGCATCGGTCTTCGGCAGGACGATCGAGGCGGGCGGCACGGGCGCCTCGGCGAGGGCGAGGAGGTCTGGGACGCACCACCGCGAGCGCGGCGCGTTGGCCCGCACCGCGACCCGCGTCGCCTTCCAGTCGAGGCCCTCGAGAGCGGCGACGGTCGCCGCCCGGGCCTCCTCCTTGGCGGCGGGGGCGACGGCGTCCTCGAGGTCGATGACGACCTCGTCGACCGCAAGCAGCGCGGCCTTGCCGAGCATCTTCTCCGAGGAGCCCGGCACCGAGAGGCAGGCACGGCGAGGGCTGGCGATCGCGGACCCTTTGGCTCCCATCTCGCCATCGTACAAAAAACAAGCGGTAGCGATGGATGAATCCTGGTGGCGGAGGAACGGGGAAGCTGGCGCCCGGGGAAGGGACGCGGCCGTCCCGGCCACGACCCCGGCAGGGTGTGGCCGTGGCCGGGACGGCCGGGGTTGCGGGGGGTGGGAGGACGACGGGCGTCTG
>Ga0335083_10005491_pt1 | contig 15976 bp, 13 predicted proteins | sample Lox_Sample_42_FD_206716 | JGI IMG/M metagenome (GOLD analysis project Ga0335083, IMG submission 206716) | Soil microbial communities from Loxahatchee National Wildlife Refuge, Florida, United States - Lox_Sample_4.2 | ecosystem: Environmental > Terrestrial > Soil > Wetlands | place: USA... | reverse complement strand
CGCACCGTAAACATTCCCGATACCGTGGGCTACTCGACGCCGCGCGAATACGGCGCGTTGATCGGGCGCATCGCCAAAGCTCTCGGCGATCGCGCCATCGTCAGCGTGCACTGCCACGACGATCTGGGCCTGGCCGTCGCGAATTCGCTGTGGGCCATTGAAAACGGCGCCCGCCAGGTGGAATGCACCATCAACGGCATCGGAGAAAGGGCAGGGAACTGCTCGCTTGAAGAGATCGTGATGATCCTCAAAACCCGCGCCGATTCCTACCCCTATCACACCGGCATCCACACCGAGCATCTTTATTCGGCCAGCGAGCTTCTGAGCTCGCTCATCACCTTCGGACCGCAGCCCAACAAGGCCATCGTCGGACGCAACGCGTTTGCCCACGAGGCCGGCATTCACCAGGACGGCTATCTGAAGGAAAAGAGCACCTACGAAATCATTGATCCGCGATCTGTCGGCGTGCCCGAAGGCCGCCTCGTCCTCGGCAAGCACAGCGGGCGACATGCCATCAATCAGCGCTGTATCGACCTCGGTTATGAGCTTTCCAAACAGGAACTGGACGATCTGTACCACCGCTTCACCGCCGTCGCCGATCATCGCAAGAAAGGACTGATGGACGAAGAGATCGTCTCGCTGATCCTCGAGGGCCGGAAGGTCATGCAGGCGGCAGCCGACTAAGGGGTGGCGGACCAGCGGATGGATCTCAACGTTTTGACGCTTCCCGGCGACGGCATCGGCACGGAGGTCACCCGGGAAGCCGTGAAGGTTCTGGAACGTGTCTGCGAGACGTGGGGTCACAAGCTCCGCCTGAACGAAGGTTTGCTCGGCGGCGTGGCCATTCATCGAACCGGATCGCCCTTCCCGGACGAGACGGAGCGTCTGGCGGCCGGCGCCGACGCCACGCTCATGGGCGCCGTGGGCTTGCCGGAGTTCGACAACGCGCCGCCCGAAAAGCGGCCGGAAATAGGTTTATTAAGGATTCGCAAAGCTCTGGGCGTCTACGCAAATCTACGCCCGGTACGCACGTATGCGCCTCTGTTGGATTCTTCTCCCTTGAAGAACCATCTGGTGGAAGGCGCCGATATGATTATCGTCCGCGAACTGACGGGCGGAATCTATTACGGCACCCCGCGCGGAATTAGTGAAGACGGCGGGGAAACGCGGGCGGTCAATACCATGACCTACACGCGCTCGGAAATCGAGCGGGTTTCCCGCATGGCCTTCCACCTGGCGCGTGCGCGGCGCAAGAAAATTACGTCGGTCGACAAGAGTAACGTTCTCGAGAATTCGCAGCTCTGGCGGCGCACGGTCGTCGAAGTGGCGAAAGATTTTCCCGATATCGCGCTCGACCACATGCTCGTCGACAATTGCGCCATGCAGCTTATTCTGAATCCCAAGCGCTTCGATGTCATCCTGACCGAAAACATGTTCGGCGACATCCTCAGCGACGAAGGTGCTGTACTGGCCGGATCGATCGGGATGCTGCCTTCGGCATCCATCGGCGACCGCCGTCCTTCGGGCGCGCAAGTGGGCCTGTACGAACCCGTACACGGCTCCGCGCCCGATATCGCCGGCCAGAACAAAGCCAATCCGCTGGGCGCTATCGGATCGGTGGCGGCCATGCTGGCCTACAGCTTCGGGCTCAATGAAGAAGCCGCCGCCGTCGAGCGCGCCATAGAGCGGGTTCTCGAAGCCGGCCGCGTCACCGCCGACCTGAAGCCCAATGGTCAGCCCGCGACCACCGCCCAAGTCGGCGATGCCGTGTGCGACGCGGTGAGAAGATAAGATTAACTAGCCACGGATGCACACGGATGAACACGGATAAACACCAAGACCAAGATTTGTGTTTGGTTCTTATCCGTGTTCATCCGCGTCCATCCGTGGCTCAAAACGCTTTTGGTGTTTTATGCCTCTAACACTCTCCGATAAGCTCTGGAACTCCCACGTCGTCCACGAACGCGAGGGCGCGCCCACGCTGCTCTATATCGATCTTCATCTGGTACACGAGGTGACCTCGCCGCAGGCCTTCCAGGGCCTGCGCGAACGCGCCATCAAAGTCCGCCGCCCCGATCTCACCATCGCCACCGCCGATCACAGCATCCCCACCACCGACCGCTCGCTGCCCATCGTCGACGAGATCGCCGCCAAACAACTTGCCCAACTGGAAACCAACTGCCGGGATTTCGGCATCCGCTGCCTGGGCATCCACAGCGACAGGCAGGGCATCGTGCACGTCATCGGGCCGGAGCTGGGATTGACCCAGCCGGGCATGACCGTCGTCTGCGGCGACAGTCACACCGCCACCCATGGCGCCTTCGGCGCGCTCGCCTTCGGCATCGGCACCAGCGAAGTGGAACACGTACTGGCCACGCAGTGCCTGCTGCAGCGTAAGTCGAAATCCTTCCAGGTGCGCGTGGATGGCTCGCTGAAGCCCGGCGTTTCTGCCAAGGACATCATTCTGGCGCTGATCGCGCGCATCGGAGTCGGCGGCGGCACCGGTTGCGTCTTCGAATATTGCGGCGGCGCCATCCGCGCGCTCTCGATGGAAGAGCGCATGACCGTGTGCAACATGTCGATCGAAGGCGGAGCCCGCGCCGGATTGATCGCTCCCGACGACACCACTTTCCAATATCTACACGGCCGCGAGCATGCGCCCAAAGGAGCGGCCTGGGATGCCGCCGTCGGCCGCTGGAAGAAGCTGCCCACCGACGACGGCGCGGCCTACGATCGCACCGTCACTATCGATGCCGATTCGCTCGAACCCATGATCACCTACGGAACCAATCCCGGAATGGGCCTCTCGATCAACGCGCCGCTGCCTGATCCGGCCCGACTTTCCGATCCGGCGCAGCGGGAGAGCGTCACCAAGGCGCTCCAGTATATGGGCCTCGAAGGCGGCAAGCCGCTGGCAGGCCACAAAATCGACGTCGTGTTCATCGGAAGCTGCACCAACTCGCGCATCTCCGACCTGCGCACCGCGGCCTCGCTGCTCAAAGGCCGCAGGGTGGCCTCCAGCGTCCGGGTGATGGTGGTTCCGGGGTCGCAGGAAGTCAAGCGCCAGGCCATCGCCGAGGGGTTGCCCGAAATCTTCCGCGAGGCCGGATGCGAATGGCGCGAACCCGGCTGCTCCATGTGCATCGGTATGAACGGCGATACGCTGTCGCCGGGTCAGTACAGTGTCTCCACCAGCAATCGAAACTTTGAAGGCCGCCAGGGCAAGGGCGGACGGACCTTCCTGGCCAGTCCGCTGACGGCGGCGGCCAGCGCCATCACCGGCGTCGTCACCGACGTGAGGACCCTCCTATGAAAGCGTTCACGAATTTTGAGAGCCGGGTGATGGTGCTCGCGCTGAACAACATCGACACCGACCAGATCATTCCCGCGCGATTCCTCAAGACCACCTCCAAGCAGGGGCTCGACGCGCAACTGTTCAACGACTGGCGCTACGACGAGACCGGGAATCCCAAGCCCGATTTCGTGCTCAATCAACCCTCCGCCCGCGGCGCTCAGGTGCTCTTGGCAGGCGACAATTTCGGATGCGGCAGCTCGCGCGAACACGCTCCGTGGGCGCTGACGCAGTTCGGATTCCGCGCCGTGATCTCGACTTCATTCGCCGATATCTTCCGCCAGAATTCGCTGAAGAATTCGCTCCTGCCCATCGCCATTCCCGCCGATGCGCACGCCGAGCTGATGAAGGAAATCGCGGCCAACCCGTCGGCGACCGTATCGGTCGATCTGGCGAAGCAGACGCTGACTCTCCCCGGCGGCCGCGCGGTAGAGTTCCCCGTCGACGCATTCTCCAAGCATTGCCTGCTGGAAGGCGTCGACGAGCTGGGCTACATCCTCCAGCAGGACGCCGCCATCGCCGCGTTCGAGAATTCGCATCCCGCGTCCATCAACGCACTGGCGCAGTAATTCGCGGGGCCAGTTGCGAACCGGTGGTCCGGTTGTCAGTCGTCCAGGCGAGCGGCAGCCAGCCCTTGCGCCCGACACGCCTAGTCTACCGGTTCCCAGGAGCGATCCGGGTCGAAACGCGTGATCGGCACGGGCGGCTTGCCCGGCACGGGCTCGATATCCTTCTCATAAACAATCCCGTCCTGATTCACGATGAAGGTGCGGATGCCGGTTACTCCATACTCGGCCGGCCACGCGACCAGGCCAAAGCCTCCGACCATTTTGTCCTTCACCATGTAGTTGTGGGTTCCGCCCGGCGCATCCGGCCCCTGTCCGTCGAGAACGCGGTAATAATATCCGTGATACGGTTTGGCGTCGCCTTTGCGAAGGCCGTCCCAGGCGGCGTGCGCGAATCCGGCGGGGATCAACGGCCCGGCGCCGCCTTCCCAATACAATCCATCCTGCTTTCCCGGCCGGGCTATCAGGCGCGGCGAGTACTCCAGCATTCCATCCCGATCGCGGTCCTCCGCCGCGTATTTCTGTTGAGCATCCACGTATCCGTGGCAGATCTCGATGGCGTCCAGTTCGTTGGAGCCGATACGGCGAGCGTGCATCTCGGCGGGCGTCTCCGAGGCGTCGAAGCTCCACTTGCCGTTGGTGCGCCGAAGGGGCACGGGGAACGGCCAGTCTTCATCGCCGATCGCCAGCACAACTCGATTGGGATTCATGGGTGACACTTGAATTTCGTGCTTGGCGCGCCCGAGGCGGGCAAATTCGGTCTGTTCGTCGCGGTCTTGCGTCGCATTGCCGGAGGTCAGAATCGCGGCGGCTTGCGGGCCGATGATGGCCGACAGCCTCGCTGAGTCATGGCTCTCCGCCGCGCTGAAAATCGCCTGCGCGGCCGCCTCGGGAGTATCGAAACGTTCTTGGGTGAGCGCCGGCGCCGCGCTCAGGATCGCAAATCCGCAAAGGGCATAGAGTCCGCTGGTCATGTTCTATCGCCTCCCACCGCGCGCGCCGCCTCCGATACCGCCGGGATGCCCGCCGCCGAATCCTCCGATGCGCCCGGCCCCCATGCTTCGAAAGCCGCGGTCGCTTTGCATGCGCGCCATGCCGCCATTGTGGTATCCGCCGAAGACGCTATGATTGCCGGTCCATCCGCGCTGCTCGAACTGCGGAGTGCCGAAACGCCGCCCGGCAGGCAGGTTTGAGCGATTGAAGTTTGGCTGGCGCCCGCCGCCGAACCTGTCGGCGCCGTTGAACGCTGGAGACCGCCCGAAACGTTCGGCCACGGCACGATTGGCATAAGGCACGCCGAGCCGGTGACCCGGATCGTGCATCCATGCCGATCGTCCCAGCCCTCCTCCTCCGCCGAAATCGTGAAAGCCGTAACGGTGAAAGAAAGAGTGGTCCATGAAGATGCCTCCTCCCATCCAATTCGGAGTCCAGCCCCAGCCGCCCCATCCCCAACCGCCCCATCCGCCGAAATAGAGTCCGACATCGATACCGGGGAACCAACCCAAACCCACGTCCACTCCGGGGTAGAGCAGCGGCGGGTACGCGCCCCAAACAGGCGGCCCCCAGACGTAGACCGGATTGTAATTCGGGACGTACCAATCGTCGGGGTTCACCGGTTCGATTGTGATCACCGGTTGGCCGTTCTCATGAGTGCTCACCGTCTCCTGCGGTGACGATCGCAGAGTACCTCGCGCTTGCGCCTGCGCCCGCATGCGTTGCACCGCCTGCATCACATCGGCCTGCTGAGCCAGAAAGGCGTTGCCAAGCTGGGTGGTCCAATTGATATCCTGCGCGAGGCGTGCCAGGACATCGGGAAATGCCACCAGTCCCTGGACGCTCGGATCCCAGTTTTCCTTCTTCGCCCGGTCCATGAGCTTGGAGGGCTTCCAGCCGGCATGATCGCGCATCCACTGTTCCGCCTCCGCGATCTCCATCGGGTACGTGGATGCGGCCAGCACCTGCGCGACCAATGGATCGGGATAGAGCGCGATCGGGGCCACCAGGTCGTCGAGTTGTTGCGGCGATGCCGCAGCGCCGGGCTGCGCCGCCGGCGGTGAGGTTTGCGAGTAGCCCGGAGGCGACACCGGTAGAAGGAAAATTGTAAGGAAGCCTGCCAGGTGTGCGCCTCTGAAACGCCGGAATCGAAGGGTGGCGGGGATCGTCACAATGCTCTCCTTTGAGCGTGCGCCACACGCACTGCCATCTTCAAAACTTAATTCGTTCCCATTGGGCGCACTATCCGGGAAGCAGCGTATTATCGGGGTTTTCGAATAGTATCCGAACGGCTAGTGTCAGTAACCGCACACCGGGATACAGAATTGATCGTACGTGGGCCCGGATGGCAACCGGTCAGGCGAGCGCAGTCCGCCCGCCCAGCTAATGCACGCTCACATTCGCCGGGTTACTCGCGACGCCGCCGGCCGTAATCACTACCGGATAACTCCCCGGACTTAGCTGCGGCACTACCAGATTCACCTGGTACAACCCCGCATATCCCGGCGCCAGCCCCGCGAACAGAACCGTCGCCGCCTGACCTCCGACCGTCGCCGTCACCGTAGCTGTCACTCTCGACAGCGTCGTCCCCGACGCCTGCGCTCCCGTCGCCACCGGCGGATTCACCGCTCCCAAGCCCGTCGCGTATACCGCGATTGCGCTCCCGGCCGCCGCCGGATTCGCCGCGCCATTCACCGAGTAGTCCTGGTTGAGCGCCGCCGCCTGACCTTGCCCCAGCAGGAAAATCCCGGGCGCGGTCGGATGAATCGGAATACCCTTCGCGTTGATGGCCGATCCTCCAATACCGATCGCCACCGATACCGTTCCCGAAGCGTCGAACGGCACCTGTAGATTCACCTGGTTCGGCGCTGCGTAAAACAGCGGCGCGCCTTCGCTATTCACCGATGCCGTCGCGCCTCCCAGCGTGGGCGGCACGGGAAACGATCCGGCAATCCCGATCGATGTGGCCAGCCCGGATCCGTACACCGACGCGATCGAGCCAGGCGCCAGCGCGCTCGTATCGCCGCTGGCTGCATTGGCGACACCGGTGGCGATGCCCGATAGGACGCCATAAACTACCAGCGAATTTTGCGTCCCCGCGTACACCTTGCCGTTGACCACCGCCGGCACCGAAAATTTCACCGACGCGCCCAATGCGTCGCGGCTCCGGTTCTGGTTACTGTTATACAACTCCGTGGCCAGGTTCGTTGCGTCATACGCATGCAAAGTCCCCGACGACTCCAGAATCCAGACGACCCCATTCGCCGTGCCATTCGCCGATATCGTCGGCACGCAGCCGGGCGCGCCGAATTTCCCCGCCGATTGCGAGGATGGGCTGGTGTTCATATGCGCGCCGGAAATCTGGAATGCCTTCAAATTATCGCCCGATCCGCACAGATAGATGGTCCGGTTAAAGTAGGCCGGATTGCCGAACAGCCCGCCGATCGCTCCCGGAAGCGACTGAACGATCTGGCTGTCCGATCCGACCGCAAGCTTTCCCAGATTGTCGCGGTCGAGCAGGTATACCCGTCCTTCCTTGCCCGCTCCGACCATCAGGTGCGGATGCTGGCTCGACCCCGCCTCGTCTCCCAGCAGCGCCACGCCCGCCGATCCTACGTCCAGATCCGCGCCGTTCAGGCTGGCGTAGTTATAGGGAGTGAAGAAATCCGCCAGCGACAGGCCGCCATTCGTCGACAGCTTCAGATAACTCTCGCCGACATCCGGCCCGTTGCCCATGGCGTCGAACGTGCCGTTGCCGCCCACCAGGTACATATTGCCGTCGCTATCTATGGCTGGAGCCGCGCCGCCTGCCCAGAAGGACGCCTCGTTCCCATTGGGCGTGTTGTTGTACACCGCCGTCTGAGCCAGCGTCTTCGCGTCATATGCCATCAGCCAGCCATGGTAGGTTCCGATATCGCAATGCGACGCCCAGGCCGTATATATGTTGCCATTCCAAAGCGCCAATCCAGCCCGCTGCTTGTAAGCCTTGGCATTAAACGTGACGGACTTGCCGCCTTCACCCGTGCCCGGCACCGTCGCCTGGATCACCACCGGACTCCCGGCTCGCTCAGCGCCGTCGGTCATGTCGAGTGCATGCAGGCGCTGTACATAATTGGTGTTAGCCCCGCTAACCTCCTTGGTCATGACGACAACATATATGGTGCCGCTCTGTGCGTCGACAACCGGTGTCGAAGTAATCCCTAGCTCGGGTGTAATCTGGCTACAGCCGGTGTCCTGGTACGGCACCGTGGTCACGCCCGTCGTGGGATTGAGGAAGCTGACATGCCAAAGCGGTGTGCTGTTCAAGCCAAGGTTATTGTCGGCGTCGAATGCATACACCGAATCGTGTTCTGTTACGACGTAGACGACATCGTGCAAGCCTTTTTGCGGAATCGCGACGCTCGGGACATAGAGCGGTTGCGCATAAACCACTCCATCCACCGAATAAGAGAACAACTTACCGAACTGCGTCGAATTCACAATAGCAGGCGTAAGTACGGATTCTTGTACATTAGCTCCGGCGCGGGAAGCGTCATACTGATAGGTGAGGACGCTTACCTGCGCGGCCAAGGGAAATACAGCCGCCGCGGCGAGCGAGACGCGCATCCAGGATTGCATAAGCCACCCCCATCCGTGAATCTAACAGGGAAAAACCGAAGCGCGATCCCTCCAAAAGGAAACCAGGGACACGGTTGGTGATAGCCAGTACGTTTACTTCTTAATATCCAGCGGCGGGTAATACGGCTTGTCCAGCTTCTGGAACTTCTCCATCCACTTCTTGCTCGCGTCCTTGCCGAAGGTCCACTCCTGGCGACTGTAGTTCCAATCGTCCGGATTCAACTCCTGCGCGTGCTCCCAGTATTTTGCCGCCAACTCGTCCTTGCCGTTATCGTGGAACCAGACCGCCAGCTTGAAGCTGGCGTCCGCCTCCATCTCCGCGGCCGAGCGCGGCTTCACCCGCCGCGCGAACTCCTCGTCCGAGAGCGCATACTGGCTGCGCTCGCCGTTGCGGACCCAATCGCGCAGCGCGTTCACATAGACCTGCCCTTCAGTGACGATATTCTTGTCGGCCGTGATCTTCATCAGCTGGTCGCTGTTCCAGGCCGGCTCGGCAGGACGCACCACGCGCCCTTTCTCGTCTACCCACACGCCCATAGGCACGTTGATGAACTGATAAGCCGAGCTGACCGCGTGTCGCGCGTCCACCAGCGTTGTGAACGTGGCGTTCGCACGGTCGTACCAGCGCCCCGCGGCAGCCTCGCCTCCCGTGTCTTGGGCCGCGGCGACAATTTCGAAATTCTGGTCCTTCAGCTCGCTGTAGACTTTCTGCCAGCCTGGCAGATCGTTGCGGCAGCCTCACCAACTCGCCCAGGTGACAACCAGCACCTTCTTCCCGCGAAAATCGGACAGGTGCACGGCCCGGCCCTTGCGGTCCGGCACCGCGAAATCGGGCGCGACCCGCGTGTTGTAGTAACTCCCGCGCACCACCGGAATCTCGCCGAAGCTCCACACGCCGGAATCGTGGAGGCTGGCTTCGTGAACCCGCTCGGCGAAGCCGCTCAAATTGAACCAGGCGCCGCTTCGCAGTTGCTTGGGAACCGGAATGCACATGTCGGCGCGGCAGGCGCCCTGCGGCTTCAACGTAAACTCGTTGATGCGCGGCAGATCGCCGGCGCGAACCCACAGGTCGATCGGATCGGCGCGGACCTGGTCGAGCTTGATCGTGCGGTCGTTGTAGAGCACGGTTGCGCCCGCGGATGGCGCGGCCAGCGCGCAGGCGGCTCCGGCGGAAGAAAGCAGGAATTGTCTCCGGTGCATTTGGCGTTAGTATACAGCCGTGCCGTGTCATGGGTTGTTAACGGCTGGCCGGCTCACGCTTGATAGACCGTTTTCCCGCCCACCACCGTGCGCACGATCTGCAGATCCTTGATCTTCGACGGATTCACGGTAAACGGATCGTCCGACAGCACCACGAAATCGGCCAACTTGCCCGCCGTGATCGATCCCTTGATCGCTTCCTCGCGCGAATTGTACGCTCCATTCAGCGTGTTCACGCGCAACGCCTCCGCAACGCTGATCCGCTGGTTTGCGCCCCACGTCTTGCCGTCCCATCCGGTCCGCGTCACCATGCCCTGAATTGCCATCCTCGGATCGAACGGTCCCGGGCTGAAATCCGACCCCGCCGCCGCCATGATTCCCGCATCCAGCATGCTGCGGAACGCCATCGACCGCTTCATCAGATCTTCGCCGTAAAATGTGAACTTGTCCGAGTTGTAATAGGCGTACGTCGTGAACAGCGCCGGGACTGCGCCTGCAGCCTTGATCCGTCGCAGCAGATCGTCGTTGATCAACGTACAGTGCGTGATCTTCGGCCGGGCATCCGGCCGCGGGAACAGGCGCTGCGCCCGCTCCACCGCCGTCAGAAACATGTCGATCGCCATGTCGCCGTTGGCATGGCAGTTCACCTGGATGCCCGCCCGATGCACCCGCTCGATCCACGCATTCAAATCGTCCTGCGTGTCGGTGAGGTTGCCCTTATACGGCGGCGTGATGCCGGGGTACGCCACGCTCAGCGCCATGGTGCGTTCGGAAAACGATCCGTCGATGGTGTGCTCGGAAGTCGCGCCCAAGCGGATCCATTCATCGCCGAATCCGCTCAGAATGCCGCCCGAAATCATGGCTTCCAATGCCCGCCCCGACGCCTCGTAGCTCACGCGATGCAGCAGTTCGCCCCGCGCGCGCACCTGCTGCAGCGCCGCCAGGTTGCCTCCTTCGTGGTGAACGCTGGTCACGCCGTAGCGCACGAACTGCTTCGAAATATACGCCAGGCCGTTCCTGTCGCGCTCGAACCGTTGTTCCTCGCTGAACGCCGCCCGTTTGCCGATCCGGTTCAACGCGGCTGTCGCGCGGTCCGTGACGCGCCCATTCAACTCGCCCGCCGCATCGCGATCGAACGTGCCCCCGGGCGGATTCGGCGTCGATTTGGTGACGCCGGCCATCTCGAACGCCTTGCTGTTGTAGAACGATGTGTGACCACCGCGATGATGCACCGCCACCGGATGATCTTTCGACACTTGATCGAGGTCGTGTAGGTTCAGCAGGCGGCCGTCCTTCACTTTGGTGTCGTCGAAGAAATAGCCTTCCACCCAGTTGCCCGGAGGAGTGCTCGCCGCCTTAGCCCGCAGTTTGTCGACGATGCTCGCGATGGTTACGAACTCTACTTCGTACGGATTCCCCACCAAAACTTCGTACAGCAGCGTGTTCCCCGGCGCGTGGTTATGGCAATCGATGAAGCCGGGAACGATGGTCATCTGCCGCGCGTCGAAAGCCACAGCGCCTTTGCCGGCAACCGACCTCATCTCCGCGCTGTTCCCCACCGCGGCAAAGCGTCCGCCCGTCACCAGGAACGCTTCGGCCTTCGGGACCTTGCTGTCGACTGTGTACACCCTGGCGTTGAAAACCACCACGTCCGGAGGCACATCGGTATCCGCGGCGCGCGCCCACTCCACCCCGCTCAGACTGGCGAGGCCGGCTCCCGCGATGCCAATGAATCGTCTGCGGCTACCTTGCATGAATGTGGAATCAATTCTACTCCAACGGCTTCCAGCCGGAGCATTCGATTACCGGCAGCCGCGGATACTTCGGAAAACGCGGATCGAAATCCGAAAGTCCGCAGCGAATGAATACCGACTCGCGATCGGAGCGGATGGTCTGCGCATGCGCGCAATTAGCGCACAGGCCGGCCGGTGCGGGGTCCACACCCCCAAGAATGGCACAAATTCCGGCGCTTTTGAATAACCATGCGATTTCGTCAGCCGATTCACACCGGACGGTTGAATTCTCTTGGTTAGTTTTAAGGATTCGCTATAAACTATTCCCGTGCACACGCTGAAGCGCGTCGTCCGGACGGTGAACCGATTCTGGTCGACGTTAATCGCGTGCGCCGCGGGGGCCCTCTTATTCGCCTCGCACGTGCAGTGGATCGAGTTCAACGTGCAGCCGCAAGCCGGCGATATCCGGCCCGCGATGCTGGCCGTTTGCGTGGTCATCGCCGGCATCGCCGTGGATTGGTCGCGCGCCCGCCAGCGCAAACGGCTTCAGTCCGAAATCGAAGAGGCCAAGCTGCGGACTCTCCGCGCCACCATGCGCACCGTGCAGCACCTCGTCAACACGTTCCTCAATGACCTGATTTTGCTCGAAGTGGAAGCGGCCAACACCCTGCCGCAGGAGATGCTCGATCGCCTCGACGACAGCGTGCAGGAAATCGCCAAACAGCTCAAGGCCCTGGGCGACGTGAGTTCGGTGCGCGAAAAACGCATGGGCGCCGAAGTCGGTGTCGATTACGCGGAATCGGGCGACTGAGGTCCTCGCAAGATTCTCCGTCTCAACCTCGGCGATGATGTCGATGGAGTTGGTCTGGCGCAGCAGCCCGTAAGCACTCGCCGCGACTGACCCGCCGATCAGGAATGGTATCTCGAGCTCGTGGAGTGCGCCGGTCAACTGCCGGAAAACCTCTGCCAGCGTGCTCACGGGTGAAGATCGGGATCCCAGCCGTACACGCGGATCATCGTCTCGCGGTCCAGCCGCCGCGCCGCGACCCGTAAAAATACCTCGCAATCGTCGGCATCCGGATACTGGCTGCGCACCGTGGCGCGTTGCAGGTTCTCCGTAAATTCCACCATCTCGAAAACCCTTGCAATCTTCTCTTCGGGCGTCATCTGGCGGTGCAACTGCAGGAACACTTCCAGTGCCTCTGGACTTGTGTCGTCATACCAGCCGCCCAGATCAATTCATCGCACCTCCGGCGCTTTGCCGAATCTCGCTTTGCTGCGCGTGAATTCGCCGGAGGATGTGGGCCGTGCCTCCATCCGGCAGGCTGCCGCCGAACGGGATCTCGACCCACTCATTGGAAGTCCGCAGCGCATCCCGCAACTTCGCAGCGTGAAGGTTAAAGAACTCGGATTCCTTCTCGCCCCCTTCTTTGTACACGAAATATTCCGCGCCATGGGCCTGTTGCAGCAGTTGCTCCAGGTTCTGGCCGTACGCGGTTGTCTCTACCCGTAAGGGGAGCCGGTCCTGCAACGCAAAGAGTTGGAAATTGTCGGCGTTGAATGAGCCGCGGTCAGTCCCGATGAGCAACACCTTCTGCCGGGCGAATGGAAAGACCGCGGTATCTTCAACGCGGGCCAGTATCTCGTCTTGCCGCCACGTGTGTGGCTCGTAATGGTTGGCATATCCGATGTTGCCGGTGTGATACGGCCAGCCGAACGAAACCGCGCACAGACTTACGAGCGGGAAAGCCAAAGCCATGGGCAGGACCCACCGGCGCAGGGCGATGATGCCGTCCAGGAGGCACGCCGCTCCTACAGCGACCGCCGGTAAGATGGGCGCGACATATCGGACGTCCTTGTTGCCGCCGAAGGCAAACACCAGGAAGGGAGCCAGCCACGGAAGCAGGCAGGCAAGCTCGCGAAACAGCTCGAATTGACGCTTCCATACGGCAATAACAGCCGCCGCCGCGGTCAGCCCAAGATAGTATGGCGAGATACCCCACTCCGCTACAATCCCGAGATACTTCCACAACGCCATCGGCGAAAAGATCGGTCCGGTGCCCTGAACCAGCGCCGACTTGCCGAATCCGGCGGAGATGGCGTTCCGCAAAGTAGGCCACCAGTGCAACACATACCAAGGTGTAGCCAGGATCGCGGCAGGCACGCAAATCGCGAGAAGCGTGCGAAGCCGGTCGCGGCGTTTCACGATCGCCATTAGCACCATCGGACCGGCAAACAGCGGATAATCGGCCTTTAGCAACAAGCCGACCCCGCACACCACCCCAAGCGCCGCCGCGCTCCCACCCGATTCATCCCTTGCGCACAGCGTTAGCCAGAATGTCAAGGCTATTACCGCAGCCAACGGATACTCGACAAGATACCAGCGCGACAATCCATATAACCTGGATTATGCACACAGATCACGGTGCCGGGGGTGATGTGTCATTGCTAACCGGGTGGTTGCCGTCCTCTTCCGTAATTGTCTGAGCTAAGATCGTCTTGTCTTTGTCCACCGTCCTCTATGTTGTTGGATTGGTTCGGTCAATGGTGCATAGAATTCTATGCGCGACGCGCTACTCAGCCGGTCAGCGCCACTGGCAGCACCGGTGTAAAGCCGTCACCGGCTGCCCTGATCGCGCGTAACCGTTCCATCAATCTGCCGAATACCCCTTGCTCGGCGTAGTGATCGCTGTAGCTGACGCCGACTCGTCCTGCATGGCGCCAGATCTTGGCCGCCAGAAATAGAAACCGCAACCGCGCCGTTGCCAGCGTGGTGTGCTTCAGCATATCCACTTTGGCGTCTTCCTCCCGGTTGAAAAGCATCAGCCAGCAGTTCAGGTTGTAAGCCAGCATCGCCAACTGGAAGTGGTTGCAGTTCATCGCCCAACGTCCGGAAGGATGGTCCGCCAGGCCCGCATCGTTGTTGGCTTCCTTGATCAGATTCTCCGCCCCGCCCCGCTGGCTGTAGAACCAGGTCAAGAGTTCGATCGGCGGCTTCATATTCGTCGCGAACACCCGGTAGCTGTACTCCGGCGTATCGAACAGTTGGTATTGCTCCGGCTCTTCGGCCCCCTTCGGTCGAGATTTCTTCTGGTACCGCAAGGCCAGAAACCGGTACGCCTTGCCCCATCCTTCGGGCTGATAGCGGAACTCACACTGTCCGTCGGCATCGGTTTGCCGGCTCCGTTTCCATTCCGCCCCCTTCAACTCCTCCACCAAGCGCGATGTCTTGCGTGCCGAGAGGATGAACTCCACGCCCTGCTTCTCATACGCTTCCACCGCCTCCCAGCAGTAGAATCCCGAATCCGCGCGTGCCTGAATCGTGGTTACCTGTGGCGGCAAGGCCGCGAACACTTCGTCCAGATGGCGAGCGATCTGCGCTCCCGTGGGCCGATCCCCATTGCGCAGCTCTCCGCTGATGTACTCCCGCGTCTCCGCCACAAACGTCAGAATCGGTTGGTAGCTCTTCTTGCCTTTGTTCTTGGGGTTGTAGCTTTTCCGCCCGCCCATCTGATTGCCGAACAGCGTATGCACCGTCGTATCCGTGTCCAGAGTGACTCTGGTGAGCCCCACATGCGCCGCCTGCCATACCCGCTCGCGCATCTGCCGTTGTACGCTCAACAGTTGTTTGGCGACACCCAGATGCAGCGCCGCCATAAAGCGCCAGAACGTGCATTGTGGCGGCAACTGGGCCACCTTCACAATGCCAGTCAGCATCGGCTCCCGCTCCAGGAACCGCAAGTGGTAAAGCCGCGAGAATCCCACATATGCCGCCAGCACCATCGCCACCACGAACTGGTACATGCTCATGCGCCGCGTCACCCGCTTGACCGTCAGCGTCTCTTCCACCAATTGCTGAAACTGCAGCCGCTCCAGCATGGCAGCCACCGGCAACAGTCCACCATAGGCCGTCAGATTCTTAGAATCGAAATCGCATGGAGTCGCAGCACCGATTTTATTGGGCTCCGGATTAATCGTTCCCGCCCCTTGTCTGGCAGGGCCTTTGTCGATATGCTTTTTCCTGTTGATCACCGTTTGGGTGGCTCCTGAAAATCAGCTCGCGGAGTTGGCGCTTCGCGGCTCTTCTGTTTTACTGCAGGATTTTCGGGGTCCCCAAACGGGATGTGTCAACCAGCAGCCGCTTCGCTCTCAACGGCGTGCATAAGCCGGCTGTCACGAACACCTGCTGTCAGTGTGCCTTCTCGCCGCAGCAAGGCCGCACTTATCGCCGCATTGATCGGCGTACCGGCCAGAGAGAGTTAACACGAACGGGCAATAGGTGAGGAGACACTTATGATCGTGACCTTTACAAATAGGTGCAAAGTTTGGGCGGTAATCTCTCTGGCTGCGGTGGGCTGTCTATTCGCGTTCGGGCAGGCCCGGCCTACGCCCCTACCGGAGGATGTATTTCAAAACGTGGACAAGCTTGAGACGCGGATGAGCCTCGACAAGACGGAATACTTGCCTCAGGAGACCGCTTGGCTGACCATAACCATCCGAAATCCCACTAGCGC
>Ga0335083_10005489_pt1 | contig 15977 bp, 14 predicted proteins | sample Lox_Sample_42_FD_206716 | JGI IMG/M metagenome (GOLD analysis project Ga0335083, IMG submission 206716) | Soil microbial communities from Loxahatchee National Wildlife Refuge, Florida, United States - Lox_Sample_4.2 | ecosystem: Environmental > Terrestrial > Soil > Wetlands | place: USA... | reverse complement strand
GCTCGTCGACGGGTATGTGGATGGAATGAAGAAGGCCATGGCTGGCGGTCAGCCGGACCGCGAGGCCATGCAGAAGTCGCGCGCGGATCTCGTGGCCTCGATCGAGAAGGTTCTGAATGACGATCAGCGCAAGACCTTCGATGCAGCCCAGGCGCAGCGTCGTGGTCCTGGCGGCGGCGGCCCCGGTGGTGGTGGTGGCTTCGGCGGCGGACGTCCGCCGGGTGGCGCGGGTGGCCCGCCCCCGGGCGGCTACTGAGCACCAGCTGCGCTCATTGCAGAAGGCCCGCGAAAGCGGGCCTTCTTCTTTGGGCTACTTCAAATGCGCGCGTGGCGGCGAATGCTGACCGCGGAAATGTGAAAGCGCCGACAGTCTGCCCCCGTGGCGCGGCTGTTACAGTGGCCTGACACGGACCTGACAGGAGGGAACCATGTTTACCACGCTCAATCCGGCCCCGCGGCGCCTGCGTCATGTCTTCGCGGCGGCTTGTGCCACCGGCGCCCTGGCATTCGGCACTTCCGCCCAGGCCACGGATCTGCCCGGAGCGGACCTGTACCTCGGAGCCGGCATCGGGCAGAGCAATGCCGATGTCAGCGCCAGCGACCTGGGGGTGAGCGACTTCGACAAGAAGGACATGGGCTGGAAGGTATTCGTCGGTGGACGCTTCCTGTCGATGGCCGGTGCCGAGCTGGATTACATCGATTTCGGCAAGCCCGATGGCAGCAACGCCGAGGTCAAGTACAAGGCACTGGCCGGGTTCGGCCTGTTCTATCTTCCCATCCCGGTGCCCATCCTCGACGTGTACGCGAAGGCCGGCGTCGCGCGCCTCGACAGCCACCTGCACGTGAACACCAGCAGCCTGACCACCCGCGACACGAAATTCGCGTATGGTGCCGGCGTGCAGCTCAAGTTCGGATCGTTCGCGATCCGTGGCGAGTACGAGCAGTACAAGGTCGACGACACCAAGCCCACGATGCTGACGCTCGCGTTCTCCAAGTCGCTGCTGTAATGGATGCGCGCGGTGCCGCCACTGCTCAAGTGGCGCCACCGCCGAGCAGGCGCGCGAGCCGCGCCGCGCCGCGCAGGCGGGCCAGTTCCGCGGCGCTGCGGCCCTGCGGGTCGCGCGCTGTCCGGTCCGCTCCGTGGTCGAGCAGCAGGCGCGCCATCGCCAGCGCATGCTCCTGCTCCTGCGGCAGCCAGAACAGCGCAGTGGTGCCCAGCCGGAAGTGCGGCAGGTTCACCAGTCCGGGTTCAGCGGCCAGCAACTCCACCAGGCGGTCCCGCAGGCCGAGGCTGGTCATGTTGTGCACATCGCGGCTGTGCGGCGCCAGCAGCGCCGCGCACTCGCGGCGATTCAGCCACGCGGCGGTCCCCAGTGCACCGCCATACAGCTTCGTCGGCGTGTCCACCAGCGCGCCCCGCCGCAGCAGGTGCCGCACCGCGCGGCGCGCGTCGTGGGCCACCGCGGCATGCAATGCGCGCGAACCACCCGCGTCCTGCAGGTCCACCGGCATGCCAAGCCCGAGCAGCAGGTCAATGAGCTCGATGCGGTCCAGCGCGGCGGCGAGCTGCAATGGTTCCGGGTGCGCAATGATCCCGGGTGAGCGGGCGATGATCGCCGCAGCCTGCGCGAAGTCGCCCTGGCGACAGGCGATCCGGAAAGCCACATCGGCGGGCAGTGGCCGCTCGGGCGCGCCATGCCGGCGCAGCAACGCCGCGATCGCGGTCGCGCCATGCAGCTCGGCGAGCTCGAGCATGCGCCGGCCGCTGTAGATGTGGATGCAATCGGCACTGGCGCCGTGCTCCAGCAGCCATGCGGCACGGCGCGGATGGCCGTGGGTGACGGTGTTGCCGAGCAGGTAGTCGAGCTGGTTCACGCGCTCGCGGCCGCCGGCCCCCGGGGGCGGCGGCTCGCGCCACCGGTGCGTGAGGTCGCGCGCCACGGATGCATTCCACAATGTCTCCAGCCAGCGTGTGTCGTCGGCGACGATGGAGTCGTTGTACAGCGCCTGGGTATCGCAAGGATCGGCGCCCCGCTCGAGCAGCAGCGCCACCAGCTCGGCGGCGCATGGATGCACCGGTTTCACGCCTTCGCCGCCGGCGATCACGCCGGCCAGCACGGTGAAGGGGTTTTCCCAGTCGTCCTGCCAGCGCGCGTTGGCGTCGGCGCCGTGATCCAGCAGCAGTCGTGCGATCTCCAGCGCGTGGGCGTCGTGGCCGGGAAGCCGCGAATAGGCGAGATACAGCAGCGGCTCCCACTGCAGTGGCCCACCCGCCCGGGATGCGACGGCGGCATCCTGCGCCAGCAGCACACGCACTGTTTCCATGTTGCCCGTCGCCACGGCGGTGAGGAAGTCCACGCCGGACAGTTGCGGATGCCGGGCCAGCAGCCGCGCGCCGATATCGGGCTCGCCGCGCCATGTCATGTGGCGCAGCATTTCCGCGGCCAGTTCACTGCGCGATGGCCGTCTGGCGCCCGCCTGCGCCGCGGCCTGCGTGAGACCGCTCCATCCCTCGAAACCGCGCTCCCGTGCCAGCGCGAGCTGCACCTGGCGCAGTGTCGGCTGCGGCGCGCAACCCGGCAGCACGGCATGCAGCCGCCGCCACGCGGCCGCGTCGGCGGCACGCAGCGCCTTCAGCCACTGCCTGGCTTCCTTGTGCAGGGATTCGAGCGCGGGGCTCGCGCTATCAGCCGCTCGTTTCATGACCTTCCTTCCAGTCGCGCCCGGTGTCCGCTGAGACGGGCTGGAAGAAGGCTGGAACGTGTGCCGTTCTAACCGTACGTATGGGTGGGAGATTCCCTTGCCGCGGACCGGAGGCGCCCCAGCGCGCTCTGCGCGCAGTATCAGCGCTGGCGGGTCATGCGTGCAACTCCGCCGTCAAGGCGCCGAGCACGGAGGCCGTGTCCGGCCGCGCGCCGCGCCACAGGTAGAACGACTCGGCGGCCTGTTCCACCAGCATGCCGAGGCCCATCACGGCGCGCGCCACGCCCCGCTGCAGCGCCCATTGCACGAAGGCGGTGTCCTCGCGCGCGTAGGCCATGTCGTAACAGATGCTGTGCGCGGTGACGATGCCGGGCGGCAGCGGCGGCAGTTCGCCCGCCAGGCTCGCGGCGGTGGCGTTGATCACGATGTCGAAGGGCTCGCGGCCCAGTTCGGCATACCCGACGGCACGCAGCGGCCCGAGGTCCTCGAACATCGCCACCAGCTCGCGCGCACGCTCGATGCTGCGGTTGGCGATGACCAGCTCGCTGGGCCGCAGGCCCAGCAGCGGCGCGAGCACACCACGCGCCGCGCCGCCGGCGCCGAGCAGCAACACGCGCCGCCCGGCGATGGAGATGCGCTGGTTGTTGAGCAGGTCGCGCGCCAGGCCCGCCCCATCGGTGTTGTCGCCGAGCAGCCCGCCATTCTTCGCCGGGGCCAGCGTGTTGACGGCGTGCGCGCGCTGCGCGCGTGGCGTGAGTTCGGTGGCGAGCCGGAACGCGGCTTCCTTGTGCGGGATGGTGACGTTCAATCCCTTGCCGCCCGACGCGAAGAAACGCTGCACCGCGGCCGCGAATTCCTCCGGCGCGGCATCGACGGTGCCGTATTCCAGCGCCTGGTGAGTCTGCGCCGCGAACTGCTGGTGGATGAACGGCGAGCGGCTGTGCGCGACGGGGTGCCCGATGACCGCGTAGCGATCCTTACTGCTCATGTACCAGCCATCTTACCGTGCTGCCGGCGCCGCCGCCGAGCAGCTCGTGCAGCTCGGCCTGCCAGCGCTCCGCGTCGTCATCGAACTGCCACGGCGGGTTCACCACCAGCATGCCCGAACCATTCAGCCCGGCCGCATGGTCGGGCAGCGACACGCACAGCTCGGCCGCGAGGGTGGGACGTTCGATGCCGCGTGTCACGCGCGCCAGCCACAGGTCGCTGTCGTGCTGCTTCTTGATGGGATACCACACCGCGAACACGCCGGTCTCGAAGCGCTCGAGCCCGGCCGTGAGGGCCGCCGCGACCTGCTGCTCCTCGTCGGCGGACTCGTACGGCGGATCGATGAGCGTGAGGCCGCGGCGCTGCGCCGGCGGCAGGCGGCTCCTCACCTCCTGGTAACCGTCGCCGGTCACCACGCGCGGATTCGCGCCGAGCACGGTGGCGTTGTGGTCGAAGGCGCGCTGCAGGGCACGCGCGGTGTGCGGCTGCGACTCGACACACAGCGCCTGGTCGGCTTCGCGCAGCTGCGCGGCCGCCAGCAGCGGCGAGCCCGGATACAGATGTGCGCCGTTGCCGTGTGCCGCGCGGATTCGTTCCACTGCCCGCAGGTAGTGGCTGATGGCCGGATGAGCTTCACCGGACAGTGGTGCCTGCTGTCCGAGGCGCGCGATGCCGCGGTCGCTTTCAGCGACCGCGCGGGCCTCGCGGCCGGAAAGATCGTACAGGCCCTCGCCGGCATGCGTTTCCAGATACAGGAAGCCCTTGGCCTTGCGTTGCAGTGCCTCGATGAGCTGCAGCAGCGCAATATGCTTATGCACATCCGCGAAGTTTCCGGCGTGGAAGCTGTGGCGATAGTGCATGGCGGCGGCATCCTAGCATTTTGTTCTAACCACATGCCGGTGCCACCGTTGCCGCCACGTGGGGGCCGTGTGAGGCTCGCTGCGGATGAAATTGCAGCAGCTCAGATTCCTCGCCACGGTCGTGCAGAGCGAGCTGAACATCACCACCGCCGCGGCCAGGCTCTATACGACGCAGCCCGCCGTCAGCAAGCAGTTGCGCCAGCTCGAGGATGAGCTCGGTTTCAAGATCTTCATGCGCAAGGGTCGCGCGCTCACCAAGGTCACTCCACCGGGCGAGCGCGTGGTCGAATGCGCCGTGCGGGTGCTGCGTGAAATCCACAACATCAAGGGCATCTCGACCGACTACAAGGACGACAGTTCCGGCGCGCTGGCGATCGGCACCACGCACACGCAGGCACGTTACGTGCTGCCGCCCGTGATCAAGGTGTTCCGCGAGCGTTACCCGAGGGTGCAGCTCAACCTGCTGCAGGGTACTTCCGAGCAGATCGCGGAAATGGCGCGGATCGGCCGCATCGACCTCGCGGTGGCCACGGGCTCGGCGGCGCTATTCGACAAGTTCGCGCTGCTGCCGTGTTACCGCTGGCACCGCCAGGTGATCGTGCCGCGCGGGCATGCGCTGGCGGGCGAGGACCGGCTGACGCTGGAGCAGCTCGGACAGCATCCCATCGTGACCTATTCGTTCAGCTTCACCGGCGCCTCGTCGCTGATGGAGGCGTTCCTGGCGCACAACGTGCGGCCCAACATCGCGCTGGCCGCGCGCGACGCGGACGTGATCAAGACCTACGTGCGGCTCGGCATCGGCGTCGGCATTGTCGCCAACATGGCCATCGATCCGGAAGCGGATGCCGACCTCGCCGTGCTCGAGGCCGGGCATCTGTTCCCGAGCCACGTCACCTGGGTGGGTTTCGACCGTTCCGCGCTGCTGCGCAAGCATCAGTACGATTTCATCAGCCTGCTGGCGCCGCATCTCACGCGCCGGGTCGTGGACAAGGCCCGTTCAACCGCCAACCAGGCGGAGACCGACGCGCTGTTCGACGCGGCGGAGCTGCCGCAGCGCTGAACCCGCGCGGCCCGCGCGGGCCTGGAACCGCGCGCCCGCAAGATCATTCCGGCGTGTTATCCGGGCTGCTGCCGGATAACCAGTGTTGCTGGTGACGCTGCTGCGCCAGCAGCAGCAGGTCGGCCGCGAGCGCTCCTGAGAGCACTCGCGAAGCTGGCACGCTTTCTGCTCCTGACTGACTCCCGCACGTTGCCGAGCGTGCCCAGGAGTTTCATCAGGAGAGGCCCAGAACATGTCCGCGTTTCCGTTTCTGTTCCGCATCATCCCGCAGCGCGCACAGGCGTTGCTGATCCCCGCGCTGGCCGCAAGCAGCATCCTGTTCGCCTGCCAAGCCAATGCCCAGGTCCCGGCCCCACCGGCCGCCACCGATGCGCGCAGCGCCGACGACACCGGCGACAAGGACGGCAACAGCAGGGGCAGGGAAGAACAGCTCGACGAGGTCAAGGTGGAGGGCGAGGCCGACCGCAAGAACGCCATCCTCGACCTGCAGGACGATCCGAAGCCGATCACCGCGGTGTCGGAGGAGGACCTGAAGACCTTCGACCTGGTGGGCATCCAGGACGTATTGCGTCGTCTCGGCGACGTGCGCTGGAACGATGGCAACCCACGCACCGGCAGTTTCTCGCTGCGCGGTCTGACCGCGGGGCCGGGCAACGACAATATCGATCCGTCGATCGGCCTGACCGTGGATGGCGTTCCGTATGCCTATCTCGCGCTGGCCGATGGCAGCGACGTGGTGGACGTCGAGCAGGTCAATGTCACGCGCGGCCCGCAGGGCACGCTGGGCGCGAAGGAAACCAGCGTCGGCCAGATCAACATCCTCACCCGCCAGCCGGGTTTCACGCCCGAGGCGAGCGGCTCGCTGACCCTTGGCAGGCAAAACGCGTTGCGCGCGCAGTTCCAGGCCGGCGGCCCGATCATCGACAACATACTCGCCTGGCGCATCACGGCCACGCGCGACCAGCAGGACGGCGCCTGGGCCAACCAGTACATCGATCTGAAGGGCTTGCAGACCTTTCCCAATATCGACCGCACCTACGGCCGTGCCCAGCTGCTGTTCACGCCCACCGACAAGATCAGCCTGAACCTGCTGTACGACCACTCGCCGAACGGCGGCGAGAACATCAACGGCCTGTCCTTCGGCAAGCCGACACCGGATTTCTATCCCGACGGCACGGCGGTCAACCACGCCAACGACGCGAACGTGAAGCTGCTGCGACGCTGGTTTTCACAGGAGCCCGACTACAGCGCGGCCGACTACTACAAGTACAACGTGGATCTCGACACCACCCGCCCGATCACCACCGGCGGCAAGGGCGGATTGGCCGATTTCAACTGGAACTACGCGGACAACCACTCGGTGCAGTACCTGTGGTCCGTTCGTGACCACTATTTCTTCGCGTCCAACGACGACGGCACGCCTTTCGACATCAGCCGCGACGGCGGCTTCATCACCACCTACTGGCAGAGCTTCAACCAGTTGAGGTTCACCGGCAAGTTCGACGATCTGGTCGATTACACCGGCGGCCTGTCCTATCTGCTGACCAAGACCAATTCCTTCAGCCGTACCCGCTACGGCAGCGATGCCGGTGCGTGGTACGCGAGTGCGAACATCGATTCCGTCACGCAGCTGCCCACCGGCGGGCAATACGTCGATCTGGACGCCAACGGCGCCGGCCGCGAACTGATGACCGATTCGCTGGACCGGCTCTACACCGGCACGCAGAGCTACCTCAGGAACCGGGAAAAAGCCGCGTTCGCGCAGTTCGACTGGCATCTGAGCGAGCCGCTGACCCTTACCACCGGCGCCCGTGTCACGCAGGCATCGCGCGAACTGACACAGGGCAACCTGCTGGTGGACGAGGGCTATGGCGCCGCGCTGGATCCAGTGACCAGCAACTACGGTCTGGCGCTGGGTGGCTTCGCGAGCAATGCCACGACAGGCTCTATCGCCGGACAGACCAACAGCACGGCGCAGCTGCGACTCGCGGATTCGGTGGCGCTGAAGTACTTCGGCGTCGCATCCACCAGCACGCCGGGCGGCGCATACAACAGCCTGTCCGCCACGCAGCAGAAGCAGGTCGCCGACGCCAAGGCGATCCGCCTGGCCTCCGGGGGACTCTCCACCCGCTATGGCCTGCAGGTAGCGGAGCCGTGGAAGGGTGATGTCTACACCGGCCAGGCCAGTCTCAGTGACAAGTTCAATGACAACGTGACCGGTTACGGCACCGTGCAGTTCGGCCAGAAGCCGGGCATCTCGCAGTTCAGCGGCCAGCTGCCGAACGGCGCGTCCGGTTACCCCGGGCCGCGCAGCTTGCCGGCCGGCAAGGAAAGCACCACGACGTTCGAGGTCGGCGTGCACACGAACTGGCTGGACAAGGCGCTGGCGCTGAACGCCAACGTGTTCCGCGCCAACGTGAAGGACTTCCAGCAGACGGTGTACTTCCTCGACGAATTGGCGACTTCCCTGCAGGCCCCCAACCTGCCGCCGATCTATACGAGCGGCGTCGGCAACGTACCCAAGGTGCGCAGCCAGGGCCTGGAGCTGGATCTGGCGTACACATTCGCCAGGGACTTCTCGTTCCGCCTGGCCGGCGCCTGCACCGACGCGAAGTACCTCGACTATCCGACGGCTGGTTTGCCGGTCGAACTGAATCACGCGCCGACCAACAACCCGCCGTACCGCGACCTTTCCGGCTACGTGCTGCCGGACGCGCCGAAGGTGCAGTTCAACAGCACGCTGGACTACCACCATCCGGTGCTGGACAACAAGGACCTGCACGCGAGCCTGTCCTACACCTACAGCGGCCGGGAGAACACCGATGCCGCGCTCTCCAGCTATGCCTGGACGGACGCCTACGGCCTGGTGGACCTGTCGCTTGGTCTGGGCCGGCGTGATGGCACCTTCGACGTGAACGTGGTGGTGCGCAACCTGCTCAATGAGGACCGCGGCGATGTGGGCTTCAGCAGCTACACCGTCTACCAGCATCCGCGCTGGGTGGGAGTGGTATTCAGCGGCCGGTTCTCCGGATCATGAGCATCAGCCGCCGCCGGCTTATCCAGGCGGGAGCCTTCGCGGCCGGCGCGGCGCTGCTGCGCGGGCCGCGGTTGCTGGCCGCCGGGCAACCGAAGGTGCTGGCCGACTGGCACAGCCATTATCTGTCGCAGGCGGAGCTGGATTTCCTCGCACAGCGCCAGACGCCGCCGCGCCTGGTGCGCGCCGCCGACGGCAGCTGGGGAATCGACAGTCCGCCTACGGCTTCGAGCGACGGCGGCGGCTTCAAAGGCGTGACCCGCTCGGACATCGACGTGCGCCTGAAGCAGCTCGACCAGAACGGCGTGCAGCGGCAGCTGCTGACCCAGACGCTGCCGCTGGGATTCGATGCGACGCTGCCGCTGGAGGAGCAGAAGGTGCTGTTCCGTGCCTTCAACGATGAACTCGCCACGGTGATCGCACAGCATCCGGCGCGCTTGCTCGCGGTGGCGGCGTTGCCGAGTGCCGATCCGGTCTGGGCTGCCGCGGAACTGCGCCGCGCGCAACGCGAACTGAAGTTCATCGGCGGTTCGCTGCCACTCAATGCCTTTGCGACGCTGCGTTCGGCGCAAACGCTCAAGCCATTGTTCGACGAAGCACAGCGGCTTCGCAGCCATCTCTTCGTGCACCGCGCGCCGGCCAGCAGCCTGCTGCCGGACCAGCCGCCGGTAGTGATCCCGGAAGATACCGGGTTCGCCCGCTGGAACCTCATCAACGGCACCCACCTCACGGCTGCGGGCATCACGCTCGGCCTCACAGACTTCCTCGATCCGTATCCGGACGTGAGCGTGGAGATCGTGATGCTGGCGGGTTTCCTGCCGCACCTGCTGGATACCTTCGTGAGCGCCGGCCGCAGCAACGGCATCGCCGATCCGCTGGCGCGGCTGCGGCGGCTGTACCTGGACACCGGCCCCTACAGCCGCACCGGAGAGTGGGTGGCGCAGGCAGCGCGCAAGCTGGGCGCCGACCGCATCCTGTTCGGCACCGACTATGGCGTGGGCGGCGGCGATCGTGGCGACATCGCGCCTTCGATCGCCTCGCTCGATGCCGCGCTCACCAGCGCCGAGCGGCAGCGCATCTACATCGACAACAGCCGTGAGCTGCTCAAGTCGAAGGGGATTGTGTGAAATTCCAGGCCCCCGACGGCGGCGCGCACCCGGTGCGCAATCCGCGCTCTTCCGGCGCGACCGGGTCGGCGCCGGCGCTGATGATGCCGAAACGCTTGAGCTGCGTGCGCAGGGTATTGCGCGAGATGCCCAGCAGGCGCGCGGTCTTCACCTGGTTGCTTCCCGTCGCGGTGAAACCCTGCCGCACGATCAGCTCCTCGAGGCGCGCGTAGAGATCCGCGGGTGGCTCGGCGAACAGCCTTTCCAGTTGCGCGGCGATCGCGGCATAGGGATCCGCGTCGGCGTCGCGTCCATCCGCGGCGATGCCCGATGCCGGCTGCGCGCCGGCGAAACGCAGGTTCTGCGGGCGAATGATGCCATCCTTGCAGGTCAGCATCGCGTAGTGGATGACGTTCTCCAGCTCGCGGATGTTGCCGGGCCAGCTGTGGCGCAGCAGCGCCGCTTCCGCGTCGGGGGCCAGTACGGGAATGCGGGCCTGCAACCGGTCGCCGTACATCTGCAGGAAATGCTCGGCCAGCGGCAGCAGGTCGCCGGGACGTCCCGCCAGCGGCGGCACGTCCAGCGTTGCCACGTTGAGCCGGTAGTAGAGATCCGTGCGGAAGCGGCCGGCCGCGATGGCCTGCGGCAGGTCGAGGTTGGTGGCGGCGACGAGGCGCACATTGAGCGGCACGGGTTTGCGCGAGCCCACACGCACCACCTCGCGTTCCTGCAGCACGCGCAGCAGTTTTACCTGCAGCGCGAGCGGCAGATCGCCCACTTCGTCGAGGAACAGCGTGCCGCCGTTTGCGACTTCGAACCAGCCGGCCCGCGTCTCGGTCGCGCCGGTGAAGGCGCCGGCCTGATGACCAAACAGTTCAGCCTCGGCCAGCGTCGGGGACAGCGCGCCGCAATTGACGGCAACGAACTCGCCGCGCCGGCCGCTTTCGCGATGCAGGTGGCGCGCCACCAGCTCCTTGCCGGTGCCGGTCTCGCCGGTGACCAGCACCGTGACATCGGATTTCGCGACCTGCTCGATCTGCTCCAGCAGCGCCTGCGAGCGCGGGTCCGCGAAGATCATGGCTTTCGCGCGCACGGACAACACGTGCGACTGCGCGTTCGGGTGGATCAGGACCTGGCCGGCGTTCTGGTGCGACATGTAGGGGAATGGCAGCTCGTACAACTGGGATGCAGTCGAGTTTCCGTGATCAGGCAGCAAGTTGGCCAGTTTCGTTGCGGCATATGGGCATGACGCAGGCCATATAACGTGCGTGCCGACGCTGCTGATTTTGCGACACCGTCAGCGGCGCCCCTGCTGTGTTTTCACCAGCCGGTCCATCGCCTCCCTGGTTCGCCGGCCGGTTCCAGCCGCGGACATGTGGATATGAACAACGGCGATGATCCAGGGCTTCCCGAGCCGAATCATCATCTTGCGACAAGCCGTCGCGGTATCGGCAGGCCGCGGACCGGCCGGACCGCGGCCATCACCGGCAAATGGTCTGTGCCTTGCATTGGATTTGCGCGCATGGATCGCCTGCCGGCGCCGCACTGGCGCGGGCGACTGATCCAACATCGCCTGGAGAACGTCTATGTCCAAGTCAATGAAGTTCCGCCGGCTGCGCGGCCGGGCGGATTTGCGGCTGTCCGCTTCGATCGCTTGCGCAGTGCTGGCCGTTCCGTCTGTATCCCTGGCGCATCACGCGTTCGCGGCCGAATACGATGGTGACAGGCCGCTGGAGCTCCAGGGCGTCGTGCAGAAGGTTCGCTGGGTCAATCCCCATTCCTGGCTCTATCTCGACGTCACGGGTCCGGACGGGCAGGTGACTACATGGCAGCTGGAGTTCGGTACGCCCAACGCGCTGGCGAATGCCGGCCTCGGGAAGGACGATCTCAAGGCCGGCCAGCGTGTGGCGATCAAGGGCTTCCGGTCCAAGACCCCGGGTCCCTTCGGGTACTCCTCCGTGCTGACGCTGCCGGACGGCCGCAGCGTGAAGACGGGCGGTGCCGGCGATGCACCGGGCGCTACCGGCACTGCGGGCGGCGGCCATCCGGTCGGCGGAAACCCCTGAACATGTCGCAGCGGAGCAGCATCGCGGCTTTGGCCGCCGCCGGTTTGTGGCTGGGTTTCGTGGCAACCGCGGTCGCGGCCGGAGTGGCTGCCACCGGGAAGATTCCACGCCTTGCGAACGGTCATCCGGACTTCTCCGGCATCTGGCAGACCACCAGTGCCGCGGACTACGACCTGGAACCGCATGGGACGCGCGTCGATGCGCCGCCAGGCGCTGGCGTGGTCGAGGGCGGAACCATTCCGTACAAGCCGGAGGCTCTCGAGAAGCGCAGGCAGAACTTCGAGAACCGCGACAAGCTCGATCCGCGGCTGAAGTGCTGGACGCTCGGCACGCCGCGCGGCATCTACTATCCCGAGCCGTTCCAGATCTTCCAGCGGCCGCAGGACCTGACCATCGTGTTCGAGTTCGGGCAGTCGGTGCGCACGATCTTCACCAACAACACGAAGCACCAGGACGAACGCGACTTCGGTTACTGGCTCGGTGACTCGCGCGGCCACTGGGAGGGCGACACGCTGGTGGTCGACGTGGTGGATTTCTGGGACGAGACCTGGCTGGACCGCGCCGGCAACTACCACAGCGACAAGCTGCACGTGGTGGAGCGCTGGACCTACCTCGACGCCAACACGGTCGAATACAAGGCCACGCTGGACGATCCCGAGGTCTATACCCGCCCATGGACGCTGGGCGTCATCCTCTACCGTCACCGCGAGAAGAACTTCCAGCTGATCGAGAACTACTGCTTCACGCTGCCGTACGACCAGTACTACCCGTACAGGCCGCCGCAGGCACAGAACCAGACCAATGCGGAGAAGAAGTGATGGCCAGCAAGAGGTTCATCGGCGCCCCCCGTGTGGCGGCGGCAATCACCCTGGCGCTTGCACTGGGCGCGGCTTCGGCGCAGGTCCCGCCGGCCCAGCCTCCACCACCGGCGCAACCAGGCCCACGGCAGCCGGCTGCGCAACGACCCCGGCCTTACAAGGAGACCACGATCACGGCGATCGAGCCGGGCAAGTGGACCGGACCGCGAACACCGGACGGGCAACCGGACATATCCGGCCACTGGTCGAACACCATCGCCAACCACAACAATTTCGAGGATCCGAACAGTTCTCCGCCGGGCGAGCGCCAGGGGACGCAAGACGCACGCCAGGGAGGGAGCGGCCAGCCGCGCGCCAGGGCGCCGAGCCGCGTGAGCGATCCGGCCGACGGCCGCATTCCCTTCCAGCCGTGGGCGCGCGCCGCGCAGCTGGACCATGCGGCGCATGCCGATGACCCGCGGGATGGCTCCGACATCGAACCGCTGGCGCGTTGTGCGCCGGCCGGCGTGCCGAAATCGTTCTACTGGCACGGTTACGAAATCCGCCAGTACCCCGGCTACATCCTGTTCCTGTTCAACTCGGGCACGCGGATCATCCACCTCGACGACAAGCCGCACCTGCCGGCGAACATCAAGCTGTGGAACGCGGACTCGCGCGGCCACTGGGAGGGCAACACGCTGGTGGTGGACGTCGCCAACAACAATGCCAAGGCCTTGTTCGGCCGCGAGTACGCCTTCGCCAGCGAGAACGTGCACATCGTGGAGCGCTACATCTTCGCGAACGACGGCAAGCGCTACAATTACGTGGCGACCTTCGATGACCCGACCGTGTATACGCGCCCGTGGACGGCGACGATTCCGGCGCACAAGTACGGCAACGGGGACGTCGCGCTCGCGAACCGCAACGGCTGGGATTTCGAGGTGCAGGTCGCGAACCACGACGGCAAGGACCTGATCCTCGAGCGCGAAGAGCGCATCTGCGTGGAGAACAACGGGCCTTTCGGCGGCGGCAGCGAGCTCGGTGGCGGAGTCATCAGATACTGATGGGCTTCGCGCAATCCGGATCCGGCGAGCAACTGTTCGCACTCGCCGAACGCATCGAGTCATCCGCCGTCGGCACCGCGATTGCCGAGTCGCGCTACCTGTACGCGATCATCGAGGGCGTGCATCTGATCGGCCTGACGGTTGCGGTCGGGCTGCTGTTCGTCATCGACCTCAGGCTGATCGGCGCGTTCCTGCGCACCGTGCCGGTGTCCGACCTGCTGCGGCAGCTGCGGCCGTGGGTCTTTGCGGGTTTCGGCCTCATCGTTCTGACCGGCGGCCTGCTGTTCTGGTCGTCGGCGACCGAGGAGCTGAGCAGTCCGCCGTTCGCGATCAAGATGGGGCTGGTGGCGCTCGGCGCACTCAACGCCCTGTACTTCGAGCTGGTATCGGCGAACTCGCCGGCCGTGCGCGGCAACCACGCCGTGCTGCCCTGGAAGATCCGTTTCGCCGGCGCCGCCTCGCTGGCCATCTGGACGCTGGTGATCGTGGCCGGCCGCCTGATCCCGTACCTGCCGCGCTGGTGAGCCGACCATGACGAAACCGGAATTCCTCCGCTGGCTGCAGGAAACGCCGGTGGCGCGCTCGATAAGCAAGTCGAACCACCTGGTCGGCGCCGGACTGCAGGTCGCGCACATCTTCGGCTTCCTGATGCTGCTGACCGCAGTGCTGTTCGTCAGTCTGCGCCTGCTGGGCCTGGTGTTGCCGGAGCAGCCTGTGTCCCTGGTGTGGCGCGAAGCACGCAAGTTCGTCTGGGCCGGCTTCGGGCTGGCGGTGGTGAGCGGCATCCTGATGTTCCTGACCACGCCGCAGCGTTATCTCGGCAATGCCGCCTTCCTCCTGAAGATGGCCCTGCTGGTGGTGGCCGTACTGTTGCAGTCGCTGCTGTTCCGGCGCGTGGCGGAGGATGATTCCGCCGCCCTGCTGCCGGCGCGCGCCGGGGCGATGCTGACACTGGCCGTCTGGCTTGCCATTGCGGGAGCGGGCCGGTTCATCGGTTTTCTCTAGGCCAACAAGGAGCTCGCCCATGAACATTTCCACCGCTTTACGTCGACTGGCCGCTGTTGCCCTGCTCGCCGGAGGTCTTGCCGCTCACGGCCTGGCCGCTGCGCCGCAGGCCGCCAGCGCCTCCTCCACGCCCACACTCACGCGCGCGCAAGTCGATGCACTGCTGGCCAGCCCCGACAACCTGCTGGTGCTCGACGTACGTCGTCCCGACGAGCACCAGTCGATCGGCGCCTTTCCGGCGTTCCTCAGCATCCAGCTCGCCGATCTGGAGAAGTATCTCGCGTACATTCCGCGCGACCGCACCATCATCACGGTTTCGAACCACGCCGCGCGTGCCACCAGGGCCGCCGACCTGCTGACGAGCCATGGCTTCAAGGTGGCAGGCGCGGTGGGTGCGCAACTGTATGAGGCGGACGGCGGCACGCTGGTGAAGATCGCGGCGCCGCCGAAGTCCGATACCGCTGGTGCGTCCAGTTCCGACGGCTCCGAGCCGGGCACGCCCAGGTCCGGAACCGCCAAGGTCAGCCACTGAGGTACGGCGCGCCGCCGGCCGCGAAACGGCCGGTGTGAGCTGTAGCGCCGGTTCCGCACCAAAAAAGCGGCCCATCCTGGTCGGGATGGGCCGCGAGGCAAGCCGAAGAGCCAAGGGGGGTCATGAGCTTATCGGCGGAACTGGTGGCCTCCCAGGAACCCGGTGACAGCGACAGCGACGGAGTAATGAGCTGCGGGTCATCGTGATCGTTGGGGGCCGGGTTGCAGATTATTCGAGGCGACCATGACGGGGAAGCGACGGTTTGCATCCTGCATATGCCGTTCGGTATCCACGCCCGTTGGTCGAGACAGCGCGGCACGGAGCCGGCAGGCGCCGCCGAGGCGCGGCGTCAGGCGGCCGGGGCGGCCTTCTTGGATTCGGCCTTGGATTTCGCGGTGGACTTGGCCTTGGCCGGCGTGCCGGCCTTCGCCGCCGCTCCGCTCGTGGCGCCGCTCCCCGCCCTGGCTTTCGCCTTGGCCTTCGCCTTGGCCTTCGGCTTGCTCTTCGGCTTTGAAGCCGCGCTCGATCCGTCCCCCGCGGCGGCGGCGGGTGCGGCCGGCTTGGCCGGGGCGCCACGCCTGCCGAACCGGCCGCGCGCCGGCCGCGGCGGCGCCGCCGCCAGCAGCGTGCGGCATTCCTCCAGTGTCAGGCTCTTCGGGTCGCGGTCCTTGGGGATGCGGGCATTGCGCTGCTGGTCGGTGATGTACGGTCCATACCGTCCGTTCGGCACCTGGATGTCGGCGACGCCGAAGGCCGGGATGAT